>Ga0105241_10002571_pt1 | contig 13618 bp, 13 predicted proteins | sample KBSC64metaG_FD_80422 | JGI IMG/M metagenome (GOLD analysis project Ga0105241, IMG submission 80422) | Corn rhizosphere microbial communities from Kellogg Biological Station, Michigan, USA - KBS C6-4 metaG | ecosystem: Host-associated > Plants > Roots > Rhizosphere > Soil | place: Michigan, USA... | reverse complement strand
GGCCGGCGAGCAGCCGGTCGGCGCAGGCGATCTGCCCGTCCTTGTGCGGGAAGGCCGCGTCGTAGCGGGAGCCGATGGCGTCGATGCCGCTCGCCTGGCCGGCCTGGCGCGCGGACCACTCGCTGCCGCTGATCGACGGAGCCGACGGCGTCAGCTCGGACATGATTCGCCTCCTCGTCGCAGAACTGCTGTGCGGGACGATTATCGGCGTTCGGCTGGTGGCCGAGGTGGAAAAGCGGAAAAGGACACCCGATGGGATGACGCGCCTCGACTGGTCCGGGTCGGTGCCGGTGCGTCCCTCACGAGCCGTTGTCACCCATTTGAATCGTTGGGCGAATGTATTGGCGCGAACTGGTTATATACATGAGCCGTGACGACTGGGCGCAGCGGCGACGGAGACAGTGCTGATGGCCGCATGCCGCAGGCTGCGGTGGTGATGGTCGGAGGTCATGAGGGCGGCGCCACTGTGGATGTGGAGCCCTTGGTGGAGCACGGGCCGCTGTTTCGGGCGGCGTCGGCGCGGCAGGCGCTGGAAGAGGTCGTCTACCAGGTTCTTGAGAGCACCGATGGACCCGTGTGCGTAGTGCCGATGACGTTGGGCCGCGACCCGGTGCTGGTCGCCGATGCCGCGCGCACGCTGATGCCGGTGGTGGAGGGCGCGGGTGCCGGCCGGGTGGTGCTGACCGAGCCGTTCGCGGACGCGACGCTGCTGGTCGGGTGGCTGCGGGTCGCGGTGGCGCAGGCGGTGGATCCGCTCAACGCGGCGGACGTGGCTGTGGTGCTCACCGCGAAGGCCTTCAACCGGTTCGACGACGCCGAACTGTTCCGGATCGCTCACCTGGTCAAGGTGCAGGCGGACGTCCCGTGGCTGGAGGTCGCGCTGCGCGGTGGAGACCCCGACCTCCCCGATGTCCTGGACCGCTGCAAGCAGTTGGGCGCGCGCGAGTTCGCCGTCATCCCCGCGGACTTCCGCACCGCCACCGAGACCCCGATGCCCGGTGTCATCGACGGCGGGCCGCTGATGAGCCCTTCGGCGATTTCCGGCATGCTGGCCACACGGATCGCCGCGGCGCTGCTCAAGCTCAACCGCGACGAGGACAACGGGATCGCCTCCGGACTGGACGCCGACCACCTCCACGGCCACGGCGGCGAGCCCTGGCACGAGTCTGACGCCGAAGCCGGCTGAGCCGGCGGCGCTCAGCCACGGCGCTAGTCGCCGGACCGGCGCCGCCCAGCGACCCTGCGAGGTGCCCGACCATGCGCGGTGCCCGGTGAATCTTCCGAGCCGCCACCAGCCCCGCCTCAGCCCGCTCGACCAGGCAGTCACCCGGCAGTCACCCAGGCAGTCACCCCCTCCGCGAGGCACCCTTGAGCCACCAGAACCGCGCCGCCTTCTCATGCCGCGCGGCCGTGGCCCGGTCCAGTTCCTCCATCAACCGCCGCGTGCGGTGCTCCAGATCCATCTCGTCCAGCATCCGGTCGATCTCGGCCAGCAGCGAGCCGTACAGCTGCCAGGCATAAGGGTGCTGCTGGACGCTGTCCAGCAGCATCTGCGCCACCGGCTCCCGCCGGTCCCAGGCCGCCGACAGCTCGGAGGCCAGCCGGTCCTCCGCCTGTTCGGCGTCGCCGCTGATCGGCGTCGTCACCAGCACCGCGTAGCTGACCATCGCCGCACCGACGTCGGCCAGGAGCTCCTGCAGTGCTTGCGCCGTTTCGGCGGGGAACAGCGGCTCGGCTTCCTCACGGCGCTTGGCCAGGTCGGTCAGCGAGCGGGTCAGGACCCGCACCACGACCACGCAGATCTCCAGGGTGTCCAGCCCGGTCCGCAACACCAGGCGCGAGAGCAGCCCCTCGCTGATCCTCGGATTGAGGCGCAGGCTGTCCTCGGCCTGGCGCAGCGCGGCGTCCACATCGGCGACGGCCTGGTCGAGCTTGCGCGCCTCGTGCAGCCGCCCCGCCGCCTGGTCGACCGGGACCGGGCTGTCCAGTTCCTCGCCGATGCTCAGCAGCAGGCCGCGGGTGCGGCGGGCCAGCCCGACGATCGACTCGGCGGCCGGATCCACCCAGACCGGCGGGGCGAACACGATGTTGAACATCAGCCCGACCCCGGCGCCGATCAGGGTCTCCAGCACCCGGTCCCACGCCTGCGACGCCAGCTGCCCCACGCCCAGGATCAGCATCGCGCTGATCGCGACCTCGTTGACGAAGTCGCCGACCTGGATGAGCTGCCCGACGGTGAGCGCGGCCAGGATGATCAGGCCCAGGCTCCACCACGTCAGGCCGACCACCGCGCTGAACCCGACCGCGATCAGCACGCCGGCCACGACGGCGATCACCCGCCGGATCCCGGTGGTGAGCGTCGAGTACAGGGTCACCTGGACGACCAGCAGCGCCGTCAGCGGCGCGGTCAGCGGTCCCGGCTGGGAACTGAGCCGTTCGGCGACGGCGAAGGCCAGCACCGCCGCGGCGGTCGCCCGGATCGTCCACACGACCACGGGGTCATGGCGGTACTGCGCCAGGGACGCGATCCGCGCCGGGACGTGCGGCATGTGCTCCCAGTCCCAGGCCTAGGCCACTGCCGCCGGTGCCGTGGCGCCGCCGGTACCGCGAGCCGAGATCGGCGGCGCGACGCTCTCCAGCGCCCGACGCTCGGCGTTCACCCCCAGGAACCAGCCGACCGCACCGCCGATCATCATCACGACCGCCCCGATGACGTACCCCCAGAACAGCGGCGTCCGGTCCGGGTGGGGGTTGTTCTGGCCGCCGATCAGGTGGCCGAACAGGAACGGCGCGACCACGCCGCCCGCGCCCTGGGAGAGCGCGAAGAAGAAGGAGATCGCCTGCGCACGCAGCTCCAGCGGGAAGATCTCGCTTACCGTCAGGTAGGCCGACGACGCACCGGCCGAGGCGAAGAAGAACGTGACGCACCAGAACGCCGTCTGCGTCGTCGCGTTCAGCACGCCGGCGTGGAAGAAGAAGGCTGACACCAGCAGAAGGAGCCCGGAGAACCCATAGGTGAGCAGGATCATCTTGCGCCGGCCGATGCTGTCGAAAAGGTGTCCCAGCAGGAGCGGCCCGGCCAGATTGCCCGCCGCGAACGGGAAGAAGTAGTAACTGGTATGGGCTTTCGACACGCCGTAAAAGTGCTGAAGCACCAAGGCGTACGTGAAGAAGATCGCGTTATACAAGAAGGCTTGCGTGACCATCATCGAGAAGCCCAGAATCGAGCGGCGCGGATACTGTCCGAAGAACACCTTCGCCATCTGCCGGTAGGTGATGCTCTTCTCCGGAATGATCTCGATCGCCCTGTCGTCCGGCACCTTCTCCAGCGGCACGCCGTCGGCCTTCACCCGTACCTCGATGTCGTCGACCACCTGCTCGGCCTCGGCCTGCCGGCCGTGGGTCATCAGCCAGCGCGGGCTCTCGGGGATGTGGCGTCGCAGGAAGATGATCGCGATGCCGATCGCCGGGCCGATCAGGAAGCCGATCCGCCAGCCGAGGTTCTGCGGCACCTGGTCGGAGAGCAGGTACAGGTTCGCCGCGGCGCCGATCGCCGCGCCGCCCCAGTACGTGCCGTTCACGGCGATGTCGACGCGTCCGCGGTAGTGCGACGGGATGAGCTCGTCGATCGCCGAGTTGATGGCCGTGTACTCCCCGCCGATGCCGGTGCCGGCGATGAACCGCAGGATCAGCAGCGACCACAGGTTCCAGGAGAACCCGGCCAGGCCGCTGGCGACCAGGTAGACACCCAAAGTGATCATGAACAGCTTGCGGCGGCCCCACCGGTCGGTGATCCGCCCGAAGACCAGCGCGCCGGCCACCTCGCCGGCCAGGTACACCGACCCGACCGCGCCGACCTCGCCGTTGGTCAGCCCGAGCGAGTCCTGGTAGCCGGCCTGCGACACGATCTGGATCTCCAGGCCGTCCAGGATCCAGGACACGCCCAGCCCGACGACCACCAGCCAGTGGAAGCGGCTCCACGGCAGCCGGTCCATGCGGGCGGGCACCAGGCTTCGATGGACGGCTCCGGTCGGCTCCTCGGTGACGGTGCTCATCGGCCCTGCCCTCCGATTCGATCCAGGTGATGGTCGCGGCGATGACCCACAGATGCCCGGCTTCTCAGAGGCGAATCGGGAGGCTCACCCGTTTGATCAGTCCCGTTTGAAACCGCCGGTGGCGGACAACCTGGGGCATCGCGACGAATAAAGGAGTGAGACCCGAATGGTCGACGGTTGTAGGCCTCGGACCGGCGTGGGGATGCGTGCGGCGTGGCGGTTGCCGAGAATCGTCCCGATGCGGAAGGCATTCGGCCTGTGGGAGCGGTGAGAACGGTGCGCGGCGCAGACTTTCTGGTGGTCGCCAACCGGCTGCCGATGGATTTGGAGCGGTTGGAGGACGGCACCGAGCGGTGGCGTCCCAGTCCTGGCGGTCTGGTCAGCGCGTTGGAGCCGTTTCTGCGCGGCCGCAACGGCGCCTGGGTCGGCTGGTCGGGCCGGGCCGATGTGGACGTGGCGCCGTTCGACGACGGGGGTCTGCTGATACGTCCCGTCCGGCTGTCCGCGGCTGAAGTGCGGGAATATTACGAGGGTTTCTCCAATGCCACGTTGTGGCCGCTCTATCACGATGTGATCGTGCCGCCGCTGTTCGAGCGCTCGTGGTGGGACACTTATGTCGAGGTGAATCAGCGGTTCGCCGACGCCGCCGCAGAGGCGGCCGGGCAGGGCGCCACGGTGTGGGTGCAGGACTATCAATTGCAGTTGGTTCCGGCGATGCTGCGCGAGCGGCGGCCGGATTTGCGGATCGGTTTCTTTTTGCATATTCCGTTTCCGCCGGTGGAGTTGTTCATGCAGCTGCCGTGGCGGACGGAGATCGTGCGGGGGCTGCTGGGCGCCGACGTGGTCGGGTTCCAGATGCCGATGGGTGCCCAGAACTTCTTGTGGCTCGCCCGGCGGCTGCTGGGGCTGGAGCCGTCCAAGGCCGCGGTGCGCGTACGCAGCCGTCCCGGCTCGGTCCCGGTCGACGGCCGGCAGGTGCGGGTCGGCGCGTTCCCGATCTCCATCGACGCCGCGGCGTTCGACGCCATGTCCCGGCGGGCCCCGATCGCCGAGCACGCCAAGCGGATGCGTACGGCGATGGGCGATCCGTCCCGTCTCCTGCTCGGTGTGGACCGGTTGGACTACACCAAGGGCATCGACGTGCGGCTGCGCGCCCTGCGCGAACTTCTGCAGACCAAGCGGGTCGATCCGGAGTCCGTGGCGATGGTGCAGCTGGCCACGCCCAGCCGGGAGCGGGTCGATCAGTACAAGGCGATGCGGCGCAGCATCGAGGAGCAGGTGGGGCGCCTCAACGGCGAGTTCGGACGCGTCGGCCGTCCCATCGTGCACTACCTCCACCAGCCGGTGGACCGGGAAGAACTGGTCTCGCTGTACTGCGCCGCCGATGTCATGGTTGTCACGCCCCTGCGCGACGGTATGAACTTGGTCTGTAAGGAATACGTCGCCACCCGGCGAGGACTCAACGGCGTCCTGGTGCTCTCCGAGTTCGCCGGAGCCGCCTCCGAACTCACCAGCGCCCTGCTCGTCAACCCGCACGACCTCGACGGCGTCACCCGCGCCCTGGAACACGCACTGACCATGGAACCCGAGGAGGAACGCACCCGGATGCGCACCATGCACCGGCAAGTCATGACCCACGACGTCGACCGATGGGCGAGGTCCTTCCTGGACTTCCTCGACCCGGCCACGGCCGCCGTGTCCGAGACCCAGGCCGAGCACCCCGAGGTGCATCAGTGAGCGGAGGAACGCTGCCGGTGTCCCTTCAGCAGGCCGTGTCCCGCCTGGCCGACACCCCCCGGCTGCTGGTGGCAGCCGACTACGACGGGACCCTTTCGCCGATCGTCGCCGATCCCGCGCTGGCGGCCCCGCGTCCGGAGTCGATCCAGGCTCTGCGATCGCTGGCCACCTTGCCGGACACGACCGTCGGCGTGATCTCCGGCCGGGCCCTGCGGGACCTGGCTGCGCTGTCGGGACTGTCGGACCAGGTGCGCCTGATCGGAAGCCACGGCGCGGAGTTGGACCCCGGATTCGCCCACGCGCTCGACGACCAGGCGCAGGCCCTGCGCAGCCGCCTCGAATCCGACCTCGAAACCCTCGTCGGGCGCCTGCCCGGCGTGTTCCTGGAGACCAAGCCGGCCAGCGTCGCGGTGCACGTACGCCGCGCCGAGCCGCAGATCGGCGAATCCGCGCTGGAAAGCGTCCGCTCCGGCCCGGCGCGGTGGGAGGGCGTCCACGTCACCGAAGGCAAGGCCGTGATCGAGCTGGCCGTGGTCGAGACCGACAAGGGCGAAGCCCTGGACATGCTGCGCCGCCAGGCCGACGCCACGGCGACGCTGTTCGTCGGCGACGACATCACCGACGAGAAGGCGTTCGTCCGCCTCAGCGGCGCGGACGTGGGCGTGAAGGTCGGAGCCGGCCAGAGCCTGGCCGGGTACTCCGTACCGGACACCGCCGACGTCGCGGTGATGCTGGCGCAATTGTTCGCAGAACGGCGCGACGGGCTGTCCGCGTCCTCGCCCGCCTGACCTGTCCTGTCCTGTCCTGACCTGACCTGACCTGACCTACACGTCGAGCCACTCCGCCGCCGGGCCCACGGCCGCCGCCAGCACAGCGCTGTTCGGCACCAACACCGGCCCGGCGACGGTCGACACCGTCACGTACGTCAGCGTCATCCCCGACACCCGCCCGACGATCGGGCCGCCGAGGGCGCCGGAGCGGATCCGCAGGTCGTCGCCTACGGAGAACGGCCTGGCGAACAGGATCATGATCCCCGCGAAGACGTTCGCGAGGACCTGCTGCGCCGCGATACCCAGGATGACCCCGGTCAGGACTCCGCCCAGCAGCAGATGCCCGACCGGCACCTGCAACAGGCTCAGGCTGCCCAGCACCACGAGGATGTACCCGCACAACAGGCACAGGATGCGAAACGTGCTCGCCCGGGCGTCGCTGAGCCGGCCCGGTACGTGCACCAGCCCCAGGATGTCGTTCGTCGCGCAGCGTACGGCGATCACCGCGCTCACCAGGAACACCAGCGCGCCGCCGACCGCGAGCAGGTGGTACAGGACATGGTGCTGCTCCCCGGTGCCGAGCACGCCGCCGTAGCGGTAGGACACGACCAGCGCCGCGACGGCGATCACCGTCGCGAAGGCCCCGCGCCTCAGGAGCACCTGCCGCAGGTTCCGGCCCGCCCGCGTGGCCAAGTCCGGTACCTCGGCGGTGCGGGGAACGATCAGGAGTGGCTCCCGTTCCGCACCGGTCTCCGAACTCACGCTCCTGCCCTGCATTCCGGCCTCCCTGTCCATCGAATCGTCGGCGGTCCCGGCCGTGAAGCCGGCCGATCGCCGGTCAAACGGGCCGAATATCCGCGATCGTGGCCGCCAAACACGCCGCGGGGCAGGAGTGATCAGCGTCGCTTCGACCCGTTTGCCGCCCCGGATCGAGGTCACCAGGGGCGAGATCAGGGCCGGGCGACCGGGCGACCATGGGAGGTCCGCACCATGCCGGGCAGGCAGAAGGTCATCCCGCCTCCGGTGGAATTTCCGTTGCAGGTGCTCCGGGAGTACTCGCTGCTCGCGGACGGCGAGCGCGGGGTCCTGGTGGGTTCCCGGGGTGATTTCGCCTGGATGTGCGCGCCCTCGTGGCACAGCGACGCCGTGTTCTCCTCTCTGCTCGACGGGGTCGGGATGTACGCGCTGACGCCGGTGGACCAGCCGTTCGTCTGGGGTGGGTTCTACGAGCCGGGCAGCCTGATCTGGCACAGCCGCTGGGTCACGGCCACCCAGTCCCTGGAGTCCCGCGAGGCGCTGGCCTTTCCGGGCGATCCGCACACCGCCGTGGTGCTGCGCAGGGTCATGGCTGTGGACGGCGCGACGCGGGTGCGCGTGGTGCTCGATCCGCGCGCCGGTTTCGGCAAGCACCAGATGAGGAGCGTCAAGTGCGACGACGGCGTGTGGACCGCGCGCTCCGGACCGCTGTTCCTGCGCTGGTCCGGGGCCGCGCAGGCGACCCTCCGTCCGGACGGCGCCCTGGAGACCACCGTCAGCGTCGAGGCCGGCCGTGCGCACGACCTGGTGTTGGAGCTGTCCGACCGGCCGCTGTCCGATGAGCCGGTGAACGCGGAGCGGGCCTGGGCCGGCACCGCCGAGGCGTGGCGGCACGCCGTCCGGCCGATCGCGGGCACGATCGCCGACAACGACGCCCGCCAGGCGTACGCGGTGCTCCAGGGCTTGACCAGTTCCGGCGGCGGCATGGTGGCGGCGGCCACGATGGGCCTGCCGGAGCGGGCCGAGGAGGACCGCAACTACGACTACCGCTACGCCTGGATCCGCGACCAGTGCTACGCCGGGCGGGCCGTCGCGACGTGCGGGGCCGATCCGCTGCTCGACGACGCGGTGCGGTTCGTCGCCGATCGCATCCTGGCCGACGGCCCGGATCTCAAGCCCGCCTACACGGTCGACGGCGGCAGGGTGCCCGACGAGCACCGCCTGAAGCTGGCCGGCTACCCCGGAGGGTCGGCCAGGTCCGGCAACCGGGTCAACCGGCAGTTCCAGCTCGACGCGTTCGGCGAGGCGCTGATGCTGTTCGCCTCCGCCGCGGGGTGCGATCATCTGGAGCCCGAACACTGGCGCGCCGCGGAGACCGCCGTCGCCGTGATCGCCGACCGGTGGCGGGAGCGGGACGCCGGGATCTGGGAGCTGGACGACCGGCGCTGGGCGCATTCCCGGCTGACCTGCGTGGCAGGCCTGCGGGCGATCGCCGGGCACGCTCCCTCCGGGCCCGGGGCCCGGTGGAACGCGCTGGCCGACGCGATCCTCACCGACGCCGCCGCCGATTGCCTGCACCCGACCGGACGCTGGCAGCGGGCCCCGGACGACGAGCGGATCGACGCCTCGCTGCTGATCCCGGCGGTCCGCGGCGCGGTGCCCGCCGAGGACCCGCGGACGTTGGCGACGCTCGCCGCCGCCCTGGACGAGCTCGCGGACGACAACTTCATGTACCGCTACCGTCCCGACCAGCGGCCGCTGGGCGAGGCGGAGGGCGCGTTCGTGCTCTGCGGACTGCTGACCAGCCTCGCGCTGCACCAGCAGGGCCGAGAGGTGGAGGCGCACCGGTGGTTCGAGCGCAATCGTGCCGCCTGCGGTCCCCCGGGACTGTTCGCCGAGGAGTACGACGTGTCGCAGCGGCAGATGCGGGGCAACCTGCCTCAGGCCTTCGTGCACGCCTTGTTGCTGGAGTCTGCCTGGCGCCTGGCTGAGCCGTGGTCTTCGCGGTGACCCGCCGGGCGGCGGGCCACCGCGTGTCCGGTCTCAGCAGCTCTCCCACTTCCCGGTCCGGACCCAGACGTCGTAGAACGTCAGCAGGTCGGAGGTCCATCCGTACGGCACCGCGAGGTTCTGGCTGAACCCGCAGTTCTGCATGGTGATCTGCTCCTGGGAACCGCTGTAGCCGCCCGGGACCCAGTCGCTGTAGCTGCTGTCCATGTACTGCACCTGCGAGAAGGTCATGGTGCCGAAGTCGGTCAGGGCCGTGTACTGGCCGCTGATCGAGGGCCGTTCGGCGATCCACTCGACCTGCGACTGGTCGACCTTGTCGCCGAGGCCGGAGACGCTCTGGGTGATGGACAGGCCCTTCTGCGTGGTGGCGTTGACGAAGAAGAACAGGACCGAGTGGTTGCTTGGGTCGTAGATCACCGAGGTCTGGACCTTGTCCCCGGCGTGGACGGACAGGCCCGAGACCACCTTGGAGGACTCGGCGGGATAGACCTCGTACCAGAAGTCGTAGTCCCGGGTGCAGCCGGCGGTGTTGCAGAAGGCGTTCTGGTCGGTGCCGTCCTGGATCAGGGCGCTGCTGGAACTGTCGCCGGAGCCGATGCCGGGCCAGATCGAGGAGTGCAGTTCGGCCGGGCCGGGGGAGTTGGCGGTGGGCACGGTCCAGGCCATGGTCGCCTCGGTGTAGTTGACGCCGTCGTGGTTCTCGAAGCCAGACCAGTTCGCCGAGTAGCTCGTGCTGGCGGTGTCCGGCGAGGCGACGGCCCCCGGTTCGGCCGTTCCCGGCTTGGCCGCCACCGGCGTGCGGGGCGGCGCGGGGTGCCCCTGGCGGCCGTCCCGGCAGGACGCCGAGGTCTGCATCCGGACGCCGCTCTTCTTGATCTGGGCGAGCAGGCTGCGCCGGGCCGGGGACAGCGCGGGATCGGCGGGGTTCGCGCTCGTGGTCGGGGCGAGGACCTGAGCGGTCGCGCCGCAGCCCGGCGCGTCGGCGGCGGCCCACGCCGGGGCGGCGGCGGTGCCGCCGGTCGCGGCGGACGCCGGCGACACGGCGACCGCCGGACCGCCGGCGGACAGCGCCAGAGCTGCGGCTATGAGCAGACGACGGAGGGACGAAGCGCGGGCCACCTGGCCTCCTGGGTATCAGGGGTCGAATTGAACACCGACCAATTGAACGGTGTTCAGGGTGACGCGTGGGGTCTAAGGTGTCAAGGGTGCGAACGACCCTGGACCGCAAGACGGTGATCGCGGCGGCGATGAAGCTGCTGGACGACACCGGCCTGGACGGACTGTCGCTGCGCAATGTCGCCGCGGAGCTCGGTGTCCGCCCCGGAGCGCTGTACTGGCACTTCGCCAACAAACAGGAACTGCTGGACCAGATGGCCACGCTCCTGGTCGCCGAACCCCTGGCCGCCCTGGGCCGCCCGCTGCCGGGCCAGAGCTGGGACGCCTGGCTCGCCGCCCGCGCCCGCGCCTTCCGCCAGGCGCTGCTCTCCATCCGGGACGGCGCGCGCCTGGTCGCCGCCTCCCGGCCCACCACCGACCGGCGCCCCGCTGCCGAAGCGATGGTCGGGGCGCTGATCGAGGCCGGTTTCGCGCCGCCCGACGCCCTGCGGGCGCTGCAGGCGGTGCGGCACTACGTGGTCGGTGCGCTGCTGGAGGAGCAGGACTTCGCCACGGGGCGCGCCGTGTGGCCGCGGGACGCCGACCCCGACCGGTACGCGGAGTACCCGAGCCTGCGGGAGGCGATGGAGCCGCAGAGCCCTGAGTCGCTGGAGGCGCAGTTCGAATACGGGCTGCGGGCTCTGTTGGCCGGACTGGCTTCGACGCTGACCGGGTGAGCCGGGCCTGAAACGCCCCGACCAGGGCGCGCCGGTGCGCGACCTGGTCGGGGGATGCGGGGAAGTGACTCTTGCCCAGCGGGGTCAGAACGTGGTCATGCGGCGGCGCCGGCCCTTCCGCCGTCGCTGTGCGCCGGCAGCATCGTGGTGATGACGTCGCGGTAGTCGAGCAGGGCCAGCCGCATCTTCTCGGTGTCCGAGGAGTCGCCGGACCACGCGGAGGAGATCTGCTCACGGCGTTGCTCGACGGCCTGTTGGTAGGCGGTCAGGACTTCGGTGAGCAGGGCGTCGGCTTCCGTGACGGACCGCTGCGGGTCCTCGATGAAGGTGCTCTGGACGTCGGACCAGCGGTCGAGGAACGCCTCGGACGAGGTGGAGGTCAGGAGCGGTTCCGAGGCGGCCGGGTCGGAGTCGGCGGGCTCGGCGAGCGGGGGCTCGTGCTCGTCCGGCTCGGCGTCCCAGGGCTCGGGCTCGGCGGACTCTGTGGTCAGGGCTTCGTGCTCGGCCGGGGCTGTGCCTGTGCCTGTGCCTTCGTGCTCGATCTCGTGCTTCGCCGGCTCCGTGACCGCGTCTTCGCGGTCTTCGTGCTCGTCTTCGTGCTCGTCTTCGTGCCTGTACAGCCCTGAGCTCTCGGCCGGCTCCGTGACCGCCTCATCGCCTTCGTCCGCTTCCAGGCGCTCGTCGGCGTGTTCGTCAGTGGCCGTGTGTTCGTCAGAGTGCTTGAAGCCGTACCCCGGCTTGTCCGCGTACTCTTCGTCGCCGTCGTAGCTCATCGACCTACCTCCAGGGTGGACGTCGTGCGGGAATCCGAGCTCTGCGTGGCTCGCGGGCCGTTGCCCGTACCGGCGTCGGCGAGCATGGCGTCGAACAGCTCGGCGTACTTCTTGAAGGCCTGGCGCATGTCCTCGGTGGCCGGGTGTTCCGGATCCTGCTCCGCCGCCTGCCGGACCCGGGTCGCCTCGCGGTAGCCGGTGACGGACGACGTGTGCGGGATGGACAGCAGATTCAGCAGCGACTCGCCGTCGTCGCCGGGGTAGCCGCGCAAGCGCGCCAGCTGGACGATCAGCGCCTCGGCGTCGCTCAGCGCGGCGACGGGGTCGTCGACGAACGACTCCTGCACCCCGCGCCAGTCCTCGGCGTAGCGCTCGCGCTCCTCGTCGCCGAGCGGCCTGAGGTCCAGCAGCGAGTACGCGCGGCGTCGCCGGGCCAGCTCCCGGTCGGCGGCCCGCGGGCTGCCCTCCTGCTCGACCAGGGCGTCGAACTCCGAGCCGTATGCGGCGCGTTTCCGGCGCCGGTCGTATTCCATCGCCAGGGCGATGACGCCCACGATGACGACGATCGCCACGATCACACCGATGATCATGATGCCTCCCTGAGTCGCGCCCCGCGCGGGTCAGAGCTCGCAATCCCTCTGCCGCGCACGGGGCGCCCGCTGTTGTTCCGGATTGTTCGTGCTACCGCCGCCGGGCGTACCAGCCGGTGCCGACGCCGAGAAGGTGCAGAGCCAAGGCGACCACGCCGAGGAGCATCAGGCTCGTGGGGTCGAACCAGATGTTGGTCGACGTGCCGCTGCCGTGGATGAAGTAGGCGATGCCGAACAAGACCGCCGCGATCAAGCCCATGGGACGTGCCGCCTTTCGGTAGACGGAATTCAGGAGGGCCCCGGGTACCCAAGCAATCCGGCTTCAACCGCTCGGATGTTCGCATGCTTCTGCGGCGCGACCGCAGCGGGTCCGCGGCGGGTTCGGAGCGCGACCGCGGTGGACCTGGCCGATGCCGCTCCGCGCTCCGCCGTTGCCGGTCCGGTCCTGTCTTCGAACTCGTTTGCGTTCGCCGCGCATGGGCACCCGGAGCCGACGCCGGCGACCCGCACCCCTGATTCGAGCCGGCCACCGCGTCACCGTGAGGAAGGAACCGGTATGAATACACGTGCCGCGTCACACAACCCTCGACCGGGTTCGCGGTCCCTGCGCCGCGGCGCAGGGACCGCGGTGTCGCACGAGAAGGCCGTCGAGACCCTCGGCCGGATCGGCTTCGCCGCTCGGGGCGTGGTCTACCTGCTCATCGGCTGGATCACACTGCTGATCGCGCTCGCCCACCGGGCCGGCGAGGCCGACCGCACCGGAGCCCTGGAGCTCGTCGCCGGCAAGCCGTTCGGCTTCGTCGTGCTCTGGTTCCTGGCCGCCGGCTTCGCCGGGATGGCGGCGTGGCGCCTGATGCTCGCGGTGCGGCCGCACCAGCCCGACAAGGACGGAGCCGGCTCCCGGCTCGCCTCGGCGGGCAAAGCCGTGCTCTACATCGTCGCCTGCTACACCACGGCCCGCTTCGCGGCGACAGGCCACGCCGGCGCCTCCTCGAACCAGCAGTCGCAGGACTTCACCACCGGCCTGATGCGGCACGGCGGGGGCCGCTGGCTCGTCGGGGCGGTCGGGGTCACCCTGGTCGTCGTCGGCGGCGT
>Ga0105241_10002566_pt1 | contig 13638 bp, 8 predicted proteins | sample KBSC64metaG_FD_80422 | JGI IMG/M metagenome (GOLD analysis project Ga0105241, IMG submission 80422) | Corn rhizosphere microbial communities from Kellogg Biological Station, Michigan, USA - KBS C6-4 metaG | ecosystem: Host-associated > Plants > Roots > Rhizosphere > Soil | place: Michigan, USA... | reverse complement strand
CGGGATACACGAATTGGGTCTTCTCATTGTTCAAGAACATCCGAGTGACGGAGTCGAAGGACCTTCAATTCCGGGCGGAGTTCTTTAACATCCTGAACCATACGAATTTCCGCAATCCCGACAGCGACATGAACTCGCAGACGTTCAACCAGATTCTGGAGGCACAGCCCCCGCGGTTGATCCAGTTTGCGTTGAAATTTACGTTCTAGTCAGAGCTTGCTCCCGCCGAGTGATAGTTCAAAAACGTGAACCGCGAAGGACACAACGGAACACGAAGGAGAGACCTGATATCAAGGCCTTCGTCATACTTCGTGTCCTTGGTGGTTTGTGGGTCGGTAATACCGTGTTACCGGCCCTTTCACTTATATGTTTCTCAAACGGTTCCACGCCTGTTCTAGGGTTCCCCTACTATTGATGTGCCGAGACCGGAGATGAGACGCGGGCCAGTACCCGCGATCAACCGAGATAGGCTATCCTGTGCCGGGCGGTAAATATGTCCGTCGCCAGACAAATAGAGACCCTCGAATGGATCTGCCGATCGTTTCCAACTCGCGCCGCTGGACTGTCGTCGGCCTGCTCTTCACCGCGTCGCTAATTAATTACCTCGATCGCGCCGCTATTTCGTTTGCCCTGCCGCTGATTTCCAAGGATTTTCATCTCACGCCGGAAACCAAAGGCCTGCCGTTGTCTTCTTTTTTCTGGTCGTACGCGCTGATGCAGGTTCCCATCGGCTGGTGCGCCGACCGCTTCAACCTGCGGTGGCTCTATGCCGGAGCTTTTGCGCTTTGGTCATTGGCCCAGGGACTCACCGGACTCGCGGGAAGCTTGGAGGTCCTGATCGCATTTCGTATTCTTCTTGGTATCGGAGAATCCATCTATCTGCCGGGTGGAGTGAAGATCATTACCTTGCTCTTTTCGGGAAAAGAGCGCGGGCTGCCGTCAGGACTCTTTGATTTCGGCACGCGGACCGGGCTGATCCTGGAAGGAATTTTGGTACCATGGCTCCTGGTTCGGCACGGCTGGCGTTACACCTTCCTGCTATTAGGTTTTGCGGGACTGATATGGATTGTCCCGTGGCTGCTGGTATTTCCGAACCGGCTGCGAGCTGTAAACAACGCTCCTGTAGCTTCGCTGGTTCAGAAATCCGCGCCGATTCGTTGGGACGCTTTGCTGAACCGCGATCTACTGGGCATCTGCCTGGGGTTTTTTTGCTTCGACTATTACTGGTACGTTCTGGTCACGTGGCTGCCGGATTATCTGGTGACGGTTCGCCACTTGACCATCGTGCAGGCGGGATTCTATGGCTCGCTGGTGTTCTTCACCTTTGGGGTATGTGAGCCGATCGGCGGATGGATTGCCGATGCGTTGATCCGCAGGGGTTGGAATGAAACCCGCACCCGCAAAGGGATCGTGACCCTAGCTTTTATTATGGGCATTTTCCTGATCGCAGCCATGAGAGCGTCGAATACCGGCACGGCGATTTGGCTTTTGATTGCAGGTGCCCTGGTCGGACTTGCCACCGGAAATCTGCTGGTAATTCTTCAGTGCTGCGCACCGTTCGAAAAAGTGGGGATATGGACCGGTGCCGAAAACTTTGCCGGCAATCTCGCCGGAATCGTGGCGCCGCTCGCGGTCGGCTTCTTGATCAAGCGGAGCGGTTCCTATGTTCCCGGCTTCGAACTGGGAGCGATCATTCTTCTGGTGGGACTGCTGGCCTATTGGTTCATCGTGGGCGAACTAAGACCCAAAGCGTCCTAAAGACACGGAGAGGTCTTTGTGTTTTAAGGTTTACCCTCCAGAATTGCCTGCCAGTTGATAATCGCGTTCCACAACATGCGCTGATCCCCGCGATTCAGATCGCGATGAATCGGATTGAAATTGAACGTCACGATATGCCCTCGACCAGCGGGCATATCGAGGATTGCCGGACGTCCAATCAGTCGAGCTTCGCCCCATGCTTGGCCGCTGACAACAAATGGCTCTCCGGTTTTGGCGCCCCATTCCATGACGACGTGGCTGCGGTCTTCGGGACCATCGAGACAGGTGGTGCAGTATGCCATACGCAGCCAGCGTCGCGGCACATCGTAGAGCGGGAAATTCTGGCGGAACACGTAGGTTTCCGCCGGGTATCCGTATGCCAGCGGATGATCGGGTTGATCGAACGTGACGCGCACGTGCGCACCCGGAGTTCTCGTCGCTGCCTGCTGCGCTGCCGCGGCGGCATCGGCACCTCCGCCTTGCGTACTGCGCGGAACCCCGCCGGAAGAACGCCGCACGCCGCGGACCATGCCGCCTTCCAGAGCCAGCATGGATCCGCTGCCGAGAGTCACGAGCAATCCGCCGTCCTCGACAAAGTGCTGAATCTGCGCGAGTCCTTCCCAACCAATGCCGCCAGTGATGTCGTCTGATTCCGCGGGCGTGCCGAAACTCGGCGTCTGCGGTGTCTTCTTGAAGGGCATCGGGCCCCAGGCTTTTGGTAAGCCTTGAATCTGTTCGGCAAGCTCGAGATCCACGTGGCCGTAAAGGAGAACGTCCACATGATCGCGTAATGCACCCGCGCGGATGTCTTCATCACGGAGATAAGCGTATGGAATCTTGCGCTGATCGAGGGAGTAGCGGAGCCAGCCAATTGTGTCGGTGTCCGCCCATGGCACCCATACTCCGATGCGCGGCGCTTTTTCGGCATGACGCGGAACATCCGGCGTAACAGTGACGCTGGCGAAATCGAGGCCTAACTCGGTCGCCGTGGATCGAACCGCGTCGGTAAGGCCACTCTGCGCCGGCAGAATCCACGACCCGGCAGGGAAACTGACGCCGCCAGCGGTGAAGCCGTGTTCGGCAACTTCGATATTGAAGGCTGCCAAGCGATAACGTGCCGCGAGCAGTTCTTCCTGGCCTGTGTCTTTCAATAAGAAGACCGGGCCAGCGCCCGCCACTTCGCCTGCGGGACTGGGTTGCTCGTTGAGTGGAGCAAGAGACGCGGAGCGAACCGCTGCGTCTGCTGTTGGGATCGCCTGAAGATGATAGTGCGCGGGCAACTCCCAGGAAACGTCGTCGTAAGGCTCACTGCCATCCTTGGGATAATGCTGCGGTGTGAGCAGGTCGACGGCGTAGTTGCGGTAAGGCTGGTCGAGGCGCACGACGTAAGTGCCAGCCGGGTAAGTCCCCTCCTTCAGCTTGATTTCCTGTTGCGCGCGTCCTACCTCGATGTGTTGACCGATGAGACGGCCAACCATCTGCGCGACTCGCGTGCGGTCGCCCTGGCCGTCGGGAATCAGGAACGCATACGGAGCTTCGTTCAAACCTTTCTGCCAGGAGTCCCAACCCTTCTTGTAGAAATTGCGCAGCATGGACTTCGCGCTGCCGGCACTGTAATCCAGCACGGAAAGTGCTGCGGTCTCCTGATAGTTAAGGTTGTCACGAGCCGACCACATTACTTCTCCCGCGGGAGGCGGCAGCGGGCGGTACCACTGCATGACAGAATCCTGTGGCGGGACTGTGCGGCGCAGAGTTTCTGCAGTGCCGTTGCCCCAGGTTTCATAGCCGCGTCCAATGCTGTTGTGATTCATAGCGACTGAATCAAGATAGAGGTGGGCGAAGGCCTCGCCGAAATCCCAGGTCGCGACGCCAGGCATCCCCATTGCCGTCATGGCCTGAACTTCATGGAAGCTCAGCTCGAGAAATTCCGTATAGGTGATGGGATCGATGTTCGGGTTATAGGGACCCGTGCCGTTCCAGGTCATCAGGAAGGGCGAGCCTTCGTGCAGATCGTGCACGACTGTGGGATGCCACTCGTGAAACATGCGGTGCACAGCCTTGGTAGTTTCATGAGTCTGCTGGTGAGTGTCGCGGTTGATGTCAACGAAAGCGTATTTCGACCAGTATGGTGGCGACTGGCGGGGCAAGGTGTCGCGATCGGTCTTGCCTTTCAGATATCTGTAAAACCACTCGACCATCTTGTCGCGCCCGTCGGGATTGGAGACGGGGTTGATCAGTACCACCAGATTTTGACGAATGCGCTGAATCATCGGCTGTTCAGACACTGCAAGGCGATAGGCCATCTCCAGCATGGCTTCAGTCGATCCGGTCTCGTCAGAGTGCAATGCCGCATTGAAGTAGTAGATGGGACGTGCGTTCTGGATGACCCGTTCGGCGGCGGCTGGATCGGTGCGGCGAGGATCGGCAAGGGCTGAAGTCGCATTTTTCAAACGATCGAGGTCGCGGATGCCGGCTTCGTCTGCGATTGCAACCAACAGGATTTCGCGCCCTTCTTCGCTGTGGCCGATGGTGAAAACCCGGACTCGCGGGGAAGCGGCGGCAAGAGCGCGGCAATAGGCGTAGGCCTTGGCAGAATCGACAAACTCGCCAGGTGCCCCGGCAATTCTTCCCAGCGAATGCAGCGGCGATGGGACTGTCGCCGACTGGGGCAGGTAGGACACCCAGGGCGAGAGAAAGCGTTTGTCGCCCGTAGCCGCCGCAATGGCTTCAACTGAGCCGGGCTCGGGAGTATCTGGAGCGATGGTTTGTGCTGGCGAAAATATTGAGCATGCCTGCAACAGCGACAATATCAGAATGAACCACCGGACCATGCCTTGCCTCCACTTTCAGGTTTTATGGTTTGAACTCAGGAGAAACCTTGCCGCCGTAGTGACTTACCACTAGCGCGGCTACTCGCGCAATTGAATCGTGCAGTGGAGCAGTCTCGCCTTTGTGGTGTCCGGTAAAGACCACGAGGACGATCGGCTCGCCGTTTACCCAGATCACCCCGGCGTCATTGGCGATAAAGGGTTGTCCGTCTCCGGTCTTGTGGGCGATGCGAACATTGCGAAGATACTTTGGAAACCGATCATTGACCTGCTGCTTTTCCATAATGCCCAGGATCAGGTTGCTAGCCTCTTTTGAGACTAACTTGCCGGAGGCCATCATCTCCAGCAGGTGGCCGATTTCGCGAGTAGTGCTGTGTCCAAAATAAATTCCAGCGTCGTAGATGGTGTGTCCGAAGGCTTGTGAGACCTGTGCGTCGCTATATTTGTCGAAGGGGAAGTTGATAGTTTGATCGCCTGTGGCATTGCGATACGAGGGGTCGAGCGTACTCAGCCAGGTCCGGTCCCAATCGAGGTCAGAAAACTGGATCGACGTTTTTTCCAAGCCGAGGCTGTGCATGTAGGCAGTCACGTTGGCGCGGCCAACCTTGTCGCCAAGTGCGTCGGTAGCTTCGTTGTCGCTGATGATGATCATCAGGGTAAGCAAGTCTCGCAGCGTCGGAGTCAGTCCGGGGTCCATGGCGTAAAGCACGCCCGAGGGAAGGCGTTCGTTGCCTGCAGTCAGCGGGATGCGGTCTGACAGTGATAATTTCCCGTCCTGTACCTGATGCATGAGTTCCGATGCGATGGCCAGCTTGATTACGCTGAAGGTTTCGTAGACGGTGTCGGAGTCGAGCGAAATCTCTTCACCGGAAGACAGATTCTTCATGTAGATGGACATGTCGCCGGGGAATGCCTTACGAATGTTTTCCAGCTCACTCTGCAAAGAACTGAGAGACGTTTTTCCGGCACCTAGAATGGAATTGAGTTGTTCGAGCAAATTGATATTGTTCGAAAGCGCGCGCTGGAGAATCGCAGCCTGCTGACGGGCAGTATCCCAATTTCCGGTTTCGACAGCTTCCGTCAGGCCAGGCAATTCGAGATGTGCATAGGTGAAACGCGCGCCGTACAGGATGTGTTTGAACCATGGCCGGCCGGGGATTCCGTCGGGATTGAGCCAGTTGCGCTCGACCTGCATCATTCCGTGGTTGATTTTTTCCGCGAGTCTCGGATCAAGCTTGCCAGAGGCTAACGCAGCGGCGACCGACTGATTGAGATTGTTTCCTGCTGACTCGAATCTATCGATCTCTTCCGCAATTGGCTTAAGATCGAGCTGACTCATGTCTTTGCCTTTCGACATTTCGGCGACAAATTGCCGAATATTATTGCCGTAAATGCCGAAGTCGAAAGGAAGTAAGTTGGTGTTCGCCAGACGCAACGCCAACACTCCCCACAGTTGCGACGTCAATGTGTGATAGCGATAGCCTGGATCCCCAAAATGATTCATCCAGTAGAAGTCGTCGTACATCGAGTGGTACACGCCGTAGTCACCGTCGAAACCAAGCTCCATGACGGGCAGTCCTACGAAGTCGAGAAAAACAGTGTGGTCTGAGCCGCTGCCGATGCGGGTGTTGGGAAGATTGGCATCAGTGACTGCCTGGGTCTCTTTCTCTTTTTGCCTGCGTCGAGTTTGTGATTCCTTCCATGCCTCATATAGGGATTTTCCTGACGGGTCTTTCAATGAGCGGCTGGTCTCGACCAGCATCGGTGCAAGAGACGCGATGGCATTGCCATCAAAGTTTGGTCCCGAGGTCGAAGAATCTACGTTGAGATAGGCTACAGCCTTCTGGCGTAACTCATCGGCGAACTGCTCGCCCCATTCGGTGGAACCGGTCAGTCCGATTTCTTCGCCGTCCCAACTGCACACCACCAGCGTGCGCCGCGGACGGATACCCTGTTTCGCAAGTTGGCCCAGGGCGCGGGTCATCTCCATCATGGAAGCAGTGCCACTGCTGGGATCGACGCCGCCATAGACCCAGGCGTCGCGGTGGTTGCCCAGGACGACCCATTCGTCGGGCAACTCAGAGCCGCGGATGCGGCCTTCCACCACGTAATAAGGTTTGATGGAATTGTCGACCGCGATTTTCAGATGGACGCGCGCTTGCTCGCCGCCGAGGTGATATTCGAAGGGAAGTCCGCCCTGCCAGTCGTCTGGCGCGACCGGGCCGCCCATGTTTTCAAGCAACGGCTTGGCGTCGTGCCAGGACAGCGGCAAGGCCATGATCTTGGGCAGCGAGACAGCCTCATCGACCGGAATGCGTTTCGCTCCCGGAACAGAAGCCCATCCCGGGGTGAGCGGATCTCCCGGTACCATGAAGTCGTACGTGATGGCGCCGTGTTGAATGTGGTCTTCCGGTCCCCACGGTCCATCGGGAAAGACTTTTCCTTTTTTATATCCGTCTTCGGCGGGATCGCTGTAAATCAGGATGGCCGCCGCGCCTTCCCGCTGCGCGGTCAGCGCCTTGAAGCCGCGATAGCTGTAGGGATTCGAATAGCGGACCAGCACGATCTTCCCTTTGACGTCGATGCCACTCTTGCGCAGCAATTCGTAATCGTCCGGGTTTCCACTATGCGCATAAACGACCGGCGCCGTGATCTCGCCGGAAGTTGACATGCCCATCCATGCGGCACCGACGCTGGAATCTTTCGTGTCCGGGTCTGCGGCATACGATTTTTCCTGCAGAGTCGCGCGATAGTGGACTGGCGCTACCATCTCCAGAAAAGAACTCTGTGGAGCGGTACTGTAAACGTCATAGCGGCGTAGGACGACATCTTCCAATCCTTGCTTTCGCCACTCGTCTGCGATATAGCGCGCAAGCTCATTGTTGCGTTCAGACCCGGCAAGGTGCGGGGCTGAAGTGAAGATGCGGTGCTGACGTCGTTCTTCGTCGGGTGAGGGAATGGCTTTGAACTTTTGTTCAACGGCGGTCTCTTGTGCAGTTCCCTTAGTGGTGAATCCCAGGATCGAGTCTTGAGAATGCGCGGTTGAGATCAGAAAAAGGAGCGTCAGAACCGGGAGCCGAAGAAGGAGCCGAGTCGAATCCATGGAGAAGAGATCTCGTTTGAGATGGTAGCCGGTCGAGCAGGCGGATTATAACTTAGCGAACAGCTGTCAGCCATCAGCCAAGTCAAGGGACTCCTGCGAAACTGAGAACTGAAAGCTGATGGCCCAGAGCTGAGAGCTCAAAACTACATCTGTGTCGATCCAATCAGGCTGAACAGGAGGATGGCCAGTACAATCACGGTGAAGACTACATACATGCGGTCATGCTCAGCGGCGAATCCCCAAATCGAAAAGATCACTCGCGCTACTGGAGTAGCGATCAGCAACAACAGTCCCAGTTGAATGATGCCGCGTCCTTCCATTTTCAAGGCATCGCGTACGATGCCCGGAACGCTCCTAAGGTCGGATGGTTCGCCCTGGAACACGCGGTAGTCGGCCGTCGAATGTCCGTGGTGCGTGAGGAACACAACAGCCCCGCAGAAAACCACGAATGCAGACAGTCCGACTCCGGCACGCAGCAGATTTCCAAGAATATTCTCGATCTTTTGGTCGGTCCAGGCTCGCTCGATCACCGTTTCATAGCCTCCCCGCAAGTCCTTTGTAAAGCATTTCGATTCCCAGGAGAACGATGACTACGCTGAATACCAGACGCAGCATCTTAGTTTCGGCTTTGACCAGAATGCGGGTGCCGACGAGCGAACCTGCCAGTACGCCTAACATGACCGGCATCGACAACCCGGGATCGATATAGCCGCGGCTCAGGTACACGCCGGCGCTGGCGGCCGCAGTAACCCCGATCATGAAATTGCTGGTCGTGGTCGAGACCTTGAAGGGGATTTTCATGGCCTGGTCCATGGCAAGAACCTTCATCGCACCGGAACCGATGCCCAACAGTCCGGACAAAGCGCCGGCGCCAAACATGATCCCGAATCCTGCCGGGACTCGCTGGACGTTGTAATTTCGCACGCCTTCCAGATCAGGAAAACTTCCGTTAAGACGCAGGCGCGTGGCTAGTGGATCCGGCGGAGTGTTACGTTCAGATGGGGAGCGCGGTTTGCGGGAAAGAACGGCCGAAACCAAAAGTACCAATCCAAAGATTGTAGCGATGGCGCTGGTTGAAACCCACACCGCAATGATTGCACCAGCAAGCGCGCCCAGCGTGGTGGCAATCTCCAGAAACATGCCAATTCGTATATTGGAGAATCCTTCCTTAACATACGCTGCAGCCGCACCGGAAGAAGTGGCAATTACCGAGACCAGAGACGCGCCAATGGCATAGCGGATATCGACCTTAAAAAACAGAGTCAGCAGCGGCACCAGGACAACCCCGCCGCCGAGTCCGGTCAGCGATCCCACCAGGCCCGCGACCAGAGATCCTGCAAAAACGAGGGCGGTGAACTCCAGGATATTCATCGGGTGGGTGTTGGACGAAGCGACTTAATGTCCGTAGCCGCCTCCGTCCAGAGTCACTTTGCCTCGAAACATGCGGTAGACCACGACAAAATAAACAATCGCGAGGACCATTCCGAATGCCCACCAAATCAAACCGACTCGCATTGCGTACGGTCCCGAGAGGGAGTTTTGTACTGTGATGTCATGACCCAGGTAGCCGCTGGAAGGAAGCAGCCTTGGGTAGAGAGAAATTGCGGCACCCACAAGCATGCTGGAAAGGTAGACACAGGACGAAGCGAATGCTTTGCGGTCGGCCTGGTGTCGAGAAAAGTAGACCATGCCACCCAGTGAACCAAGCACCAGCATTGGAATTACGAAGGTCACGGGATACGCGTAGTAGTTCGTGAGCGCGTCCGAGCGGACGGCGATGGTCGCGACCAGACTGACCACGGTGATGGCGAAGAGCACAACCCAGAAGCGGCGAACGAAATTGCGGGCGCGCTGCTGCAAGTCGCCTTCGGTTTTTACGGCCAGATAGAGTGCGCCGTGAATAGCCAAAGCCACAAGCGCGACGAGTCCGCCAATGACGGTGTACCAGTCCAGAATGCCGGGTTGAGGACCAACCTTCCAGTTCGTCCACAGCGGCAGAAAGAAGTAGCCGTCTTCTTGAAGAGGCACGCCACGAATTACGTTCGCCAGGGCCGCGCCGAAGAAGACCGCGAGAAGCAGGCTCGAAACAAAGAACAGGCCGTCGAAGAAAGAACGCCATAGGCCATCGTCAATGTGCATGCGGAGTTCGACGCTGGCTCCGCGCATGATGAGCAGCCACAGCACAATCATCAGAGCCAGGTAGAATCCGCTGAACGCAGCGGCATAAAGAGCAGGGAAGGCGAAATAGAGAGTGCCGCCACCGGCGAGCAGCCACACTTCGTTGCCGTCCCAGACCGGGCCGATGCTCCTGAGCATGATTTGCCGGTCAGATTCACTGCGCGCAAGCAATGGCGAAAGAATGCCGACGCCCAGGTCGAAACCGTCGAGGACGACGTAAGCGGCCAGCATCGCAGCGACAATCCAGAACCAGATAAATCCCATTTTTTCTCTTCCTACACCGACACCAGCGGCTGCGACTTCGATTCAACGGAGCCGCGACTTCCTGACGGTCCTTCACCTATCGCGCGGTACACCAGGATGATGAACAGGATCGATAGCACGCTATACATTCCCATAAAGCCCAGCAGAGTGAACAGCGTATTGCCCGCCGACACATTTTTCGAATATCCCTCTGACGTCCGGATGAGTCCATAGACCACCCACGGCTGGCGTCCGATTTCCGCGGTCATCCAGCCTGCCGTGTTGGCAATATAGGGCAGAGGGAAGCTTAAGAGCAGAGGCCACAGAGCCCAGCGAGTTTCAAAAAGCGTTCCACGCCACAAAAGAAAAACTTCCATCAACATCAGCGCGACAAAATAGGTGCCGAGTCCAGCCATGATGTGGTAGCTGTAGAAAAGTAGCGGCAGTGGCGATGGCCATTGGTCACGGGGAAACTGGTCCAGGCCTTTCACTTCCGCACGCCGCGTCCCATAGATCAGAAAGCTCAACATGTCATTGACGACGATGGGATTGTCGATGGTCTGGGTTTTCTCGTCCGGTTGTCCCATCAGCACAATCGGTGCGCCAGACTGTGAGCTGAATAGGCCCTCCATGGCGGCGATGGCTGCAGGTTGGTGTTTTGCCAGGTAACGCCCGTGCAGGTCGCCAGTGGGGAAGATCTGAGTTACGCACGAGATGATTCCTGCAATCACGCCGACCCGGACAAAAATTTTCCCGTGCTCCGCAAACCGGTTTCCCAGGACATAGAAAGCTCCCACCGCACACATCACGAATGCCCCAGTGATCACAGCTCCTGACATATTGTGGGCATACTGCAGCAGCGCCCAGGGATTCAACAGCAAGCCCCAGAAACTTGTCACCTCGAACGATCCGTTCGGGAGAGCCGTGTAAGCCACCGGGTGCTGCATCCAGGCGTTGGTTACGATAATGAAGAAGCCGGATATCCATGACCCTACAAACACCAGGAACGCCGAACCCCAGTGTGCCCAGGGGGAGAGTCGCTTCTCGCCGAACAGAAAGAGTCCAAGGAATGCCGATTCCAGGAAGAATGAAAAGACACCTTCCATGGCGAGCGGCTGGCCGATCACGCCGCCGGTGATGCGGGAGAACTGTGCCCAATTTGTACCGAACTGGAATTCCATGGGAATACCAGTGACCACGCCAATCAGGAAATTGATGGCGAATATCTTCGCCCAAAATCGAGCAGCTTCGTTATAGCGTTCGTTATGACGGACGAGAGCGACCGTCTTAAGCGCCACAATCAATAAAGCCAAACCCATGGTGAGTTGCGGGAAGAGATAGTGATAGGTGACGGTGAAGGCGAAATGCAGACGATGCAGCAGCAGTGCATCCATAAGTGACTCACGCGGAACTCCACATAATACATCGAGTCAGCGTATTAGATCAGCCTGCACAAGGCAGAAGCCGCGATTCACCGATGTCAGAGAGCATGAACCGCCATCGCCTACGGCTGCGGTTGGTGCAGCACCTTCGACCGGTCTATGACCCATTGCGGAAAAACCGGAGCTCCCTGTGGAGGCTTTCCCAGAGTGATAGCCCAGTGCTCAAGCCAGCCTGTGCCTTCTTCTCCAACGTATGTGTCCGGAAGTCCGTACGCCTGATCCCCCAAAGCGTCGCCGAGAGTCACAAAGCGATAGCCGCGCTTTCGCAAAACGTCGAGCAGTTCGCCGATGTGGTCGGCTTCGAGTTGATTGGCATGCAAAAGCAGAATTTGTTTCGGCTCGTAGCCGATGGTTTGTTTGGAGAGTTGCTCAGCATAGGCAAACACCTGATCGCTGTAGGAAAGGTAGCTGTGCGTCAGTTGCTCCTGCATCGCGGTGTCGCCGCGCTCTTTGGCGTCGTCGTAAACTCCGGCGTACATCCAGTCCCACGCGTCGAGCGTGACCGGAGCGATGTGGTAGCCGCGAGTCACGAGAAATGCTTCTGCCTGCCGCCGGGTTTGAAGATCGCGTCCGGTGTCCAGATAGGGGTGCCGGAAATATCTAAGCTTCATGTTGTGTTCGGCCAGTAGCTGGCGAGTCACGCTCTCGCCTTGCACGATATCGTCTTCCCAGGCAGGCAGACCTACCTGATTCAGCGAAGCGTGGCTGAAGGTGTGATTGCCGAGTTCGAAGCCGTAGTCCAGCCACATGCGGAGAGCAGCGATCCGTTCATCAACTTCTCCAAGTTTGTACAACTTCTTTTCGTTGACGAACCCGACCACCGGTATTTTCTGGTCGCGCAGAGTGGTAAGTAACTTCTTCGTCATTTCAGTGATGGCTGCAGCCGGCATGGAGTTGGCGGCGCCGGCCGGAAGATCGTCAATCGTAATGGCGACTTCGCGATTTGCAGCTCTTGAACAAGCGGAGAGCGAGATGATAAATAGCGCTACGGCGAATACCAGACGTACGAAGGACAACTTCATAAACGCAATCCTCTATAGCCGCGGCAAACTCGGCGACTGATTATAGGTGGGAAGTTTCCCTTCCGCACACAAAATTGCATTTTCATGGCGACATTGAATGATAGAATTCGCCGCAGTAAATCGGTTTAATGAGGTGCCACCGCGAATGCACTCTGCAACGCGCCGTTCATCATTGCGAGGTTTGGGCGGAGGTCTCGCGCTGCTTTTTCTGCTTCTTCGGGCGCTATGTTCACTGGCGCAGATGGCGGCACCGCCTGAGATTGGAACGGTTCGAGTCGATGCCGCGCCGGGTCACGCGATCAACTCGTTCGATCCTGACAGTGCGCTGGGCAGTTCAGTCGATGTGTTGTCCCGCCGCGACATCGACATGGTTTACTCGCCGCACATTATTCAGGAGTCCCTCTCGGCGGGCTGGGGCCCGATTACGTACCGCAATAACACCGAGCTGCGGATGGCGGCATGGCACTGGACGGAGAACGGCACCTGGAGCGATGCCGCGCACCGAAGCGGGTATTTCACCGGGAGCACCGAACTAAAGGAACCGACGCGATACATACTGGCGTACGCCCTGCCACATCGCGGTTTCGCCACGAGCGGCGACCGTCCAGTACAGGGTCCCAACCTCACGTACTGGAAAAGTAATCCCTACCTGACCAGCAAATTTACAGGCGAAAGCGACGCGCTCCATCCACAGTGGGTGATTGTCGATCTGCATGCCGCGAAGGCGGTCGGCGCCGTGCGTATCCAGTGGGCAAGTCCCTACGCCACGAAGTACCAGGTGGAATATTGGGACGGCACAGGAGATGCACTCGATTTTGATGGCGGCCCCAAGGGAGAATGGAAAACTTTCGCGTCCGGCGCTGTGAATAACTCTCAGGGTGGTTCCAGCACACTGAAACTGAACGATACGCCGGTATCCACTCGATTCGTTCGTATCCTGATGACGGAATCGTCGAATACCTGTGATGAGCATGGCTCGGGCGATATTCGCAATTGTGTGGGATATGCGATTCAAGAAGTATCGGTCGGCACAGTCGATGCCAGTGGTGCATTCTCGGAAGTCG
>Ga0105241_10002562_pt1 | contig 13647 bp, 16 predicted proteins | sample KBSC64metaG_FD_80422 | JGI IMG/M metagenome (GOLD analysis project Ga0105241, IMG submission 80422) | Corn rhizosphere microbial communities from Kellogg Biological Station, Michigan, USA - KBS C6-4 metaG | ecosystem: Host-associated > Plants > Roots > Rhizosphere > Soil | place: Michigan, USA... | reverse complement strand
GCGGCAGTTGCGGCACACGCCGCAGACAATGTGACCTTCGGCGGAAACGCGTTGTCCCAATGTATACCCGCGCACGCCGGGGCCCATGTCGACGATGCGGCCGACGAATTCGTGGCCGATGACGAGGCCCGGTTTGATCACGCGCTGCGACCATTCGTCCCATTTGTAGATGTGCAGGTCGGTGCCGCAGATCGCGGTCTTCTCGAGCTTGACCAACACCTCGTTCGGGCCGATTTCGGGAATCGGCACCTGTTCCATCCAGATGCCCTTGGCGGCTTCGCGCTTGACCAGCGCCTTCATCGTGTTCGACATGGCATGCTCCTGCTAATGGCGCAATTATAGGCCGGCAAGTGCGGCGGCGCCTTACAATCACGGCATGACGATCGACACACGCCCGCGCGCGATCTTCCTGATGGGCCCGACCGCATCGGGCAAGACCGCGCTCGCGTGCGAGTTGGCACGTCGTTTCCCGCTGGATTTGATCAGCGTGGATTCGGCACTGGTGTATCGCGGGTTGAACATCGGGGCGGCGAAACCCGATGCGGCGACACTGGCGAAATTTCCGCACCGATTGATCGATATCCGCGATCCGGCGCAGGCGTATTCGGCGGCGGAGTTTCGCGCCGATGCGTTGCACGAAATGAATGCGATCGCTGCGACGAAACGGATTCCGTTGCTGGTCGGCGGCACAGGGCTGTATTTCCGAGCGCTGCAATCGGGGTTGTCGCAACTGCCCGAGGCCGACGCAGCCTTGCGCGAAAAATTGTCGGAAGAGGCGAATGCGATCGGATGGCCGGCCATGCATGCGCGCTTGCGCGCACTCGATCCGCCGGCAGCGGAAAAAATCCGTCCCGGCGACACGCAGCGCATCCAGCGCGCGCTGGAAGTCATAGCACTCACCGGCAAGCCGCTGTCGGCACAGCAAGGCGGAATGCCGGCGCCGTTTGGGCATCGAGTACTCAAGCTCGCGCTGGTTCCGGCCGACCGCGCCGTGCTGCACGAACGCATCGCGCAGCGCATGGACGCGATGATTGCGCAGGGTTTCCTCGATGAAGTCCGCGCCCTGCGCGAGCGCGGCGATTTGCATCCGGATTTGCCGGCGTTGCGCGCGGTCGGCTATCGCCAGGCCTGGCAGTACCTTGACGGTGAGTTTGGCCTGGCTGAATTCCGCGACCGCGCGATCTTCGCCACGCGCCAGCTCGCCAAGCGCCAATTGACATGGCTGCGATCCGAGCCGGATGCACGCGGGCTCGATCCGCTGCTGCCGGAACATGCGGCGAAGGCGACGCAGGCTGTCGAGGATTTTCTTGCAAGCACCTGAATTTGCTTGATTCCGCGACGCTTCGCGGTATACTTCCGCGCATATTGAACCGCAGCGTCTTGCCCGCATGTAGGTTGGCGGCACGCCTTTTTTCCCGGTTCGCATAATTACAAGAGTTTTTCGAAGGAGAAGAACCATGTCCAAAGGTCAGTCGCTGCAAGATCCGTTTCTCAATGCCCTGCGCCGCGAGCGCATCCCGGTATCGATCTATCTTGTGAACGGCATCAAGCTGCAGGGGACGGTGGAATCCTTCGACCAGTTCGTCGTGCTGTTGCGCAATACCGTCAGCCAGATGGTCTACAAGCACGCCATTTCCACGATCGTGCCGAGCCGCAACGTGCGCGTCGGCACCGAGCACGAAGACCACGCCGCGGCCGTCGGCGCCGAAGTCGTCGAGAGCTGATTTGTCGCAAACCTTGTTCGAACGCTCCCGCAAAGGCGAACGTGCGCTGCTGGTGCAGCCGCAGTGGGTGGGCGAGAGCGATCCCGACGCACTGGCCGAGTTTCGCGAGCTGGCTCGCTCGGCCGGCGCCAGCGTGGTCGGCACGCTGAACGCGCGCATCGAACGGCCGAATCCGAAATTTTTCATCGGCAGCGGCAAGGCCGATGAAGTCAAGGCGCTCAAGCTGGCCGAGAACGCCGATCTGATCCTGGTCAATCATGCGCTCTCGCCGGTGCAGGAGCGCAACCTCGAACAATTCACGCAATGCCGCGTGGTCGATCGCACGGGGTTGATCCTCGACATCTTCGCCCAGCGCGCGCGTTCGCACGAGGGCAAACTCCAAGTCGAACTCGCCCAGCTCAAGCACATGGCCACGCGCCTCGTGCGCGGCTGGACGCATCTTGAGCGTCAGCGTGGCGGCGCGATCGGCCTGCGCGGTCCCGGCGAAACGCAGTTGGAACTCGACCGCCGCCTGCTTGCTGCACGCGTCAAGCAACTCGCAGCACGCCTGGAAAAAGTCGAAACGCAACGCTCGACCGCGCGCCGCGCGCGTGAACGCAACGCGCTGCCGCTGGTGTCGCTGGTCGGTTACACGAACGCGGGCAAATCCACCTTGTTCAATGCGATTACCGGCGCCGGCGTGTACGTGGCGGATCAACTGTTCGCCACGCTCGATCCGACCCTGCGCCGCATCGAAGGGCTCAATTGCGGGCCGTTCGTGCTGGCGGACACGGTGGGATTCATCCGCGACCTGCCGCACGATCTGATCGCGGCGTTCAAGTCCACGCTGGCCGAAACGCGCGACGCGGATTTGCTGCTGCATGTCGTGGATTGCGCCGATCCCGAGCGCGACCGGCGCATCGCCGAAGTCGAGCGCGTGCTCGCCGAAATCGGCGCACAGGACGTGCCGCAGATCCTGGTGTTCAACAAATTGGATAGATTGGCGAATGGCGATGGAATGCCCGAGCCGCGTGCGGAAATGCTCGATGGCGGCAGAATTCCGCGCGTCTGGGTTTCGGCCACGCACGCAATCGGCCTGGATCTGCTGCGCGACACGATCGCGCACACCTTGCAGGGCGAGCGTGTGCACCGCTGGCTGCAACTCCCGGTCGACGCCGGACGCCTGCGCGCGCGCCTGTTCGCGCAAGGCCTGGTGGCGAACGAACGCCATGGCGACAACGGCTGGGAAATCGAAATCGACGCGCCGCGCGCGCTGCTCGAACCGCTTTTCGGCCTGCCCGAAGGCGAGGGCGAGTGGCTGCGCGCGCAGCTTGCCGCTGCGAATGCGGCTTCCTACAATCCCACGACTGCGACTGTTTTAGACGACCATGGCCTGGAACGAACCCGGTAGCGGCAAACGCGACCCTTGGCAAGGCAAGCCTCCCGATGTAGACGCATTGCTCAAGCGTCTGCGCGACGGCTTCAACCGTTTGTTCCACGGCGGCGGCAGCGGCGGGGGTGGCGGAATTGGCGGCGGCTCGGGTGGTATCGCCTTGATCGTGCTGGCGCTGGTCGTGGGCTGGCTGGCGCTGGATTCGTGGACCGTGATCGACGCGCGCCAGATCGGCGTGGTGCTGCGCTTCGGCCAGTTCAATCGCGTGATGACCAGCGGCCTGAACCTGAAATGGCCGGCGCCGGTTGAGCGCGTCATCAGCGTGGACGCGACCTCGGTCAAGCAGGTGTCGGACGAAGTGCGCATGCTGACCAAGGACGAGAACATCGTGCTGATCGACTTCAACGTGCAATATCAGGTTACCGACGCCGAGAAATACCTGTTCGCCGCCAACCAGCCGGACGAGACGCTCAAACAGGCCGCCGAAAGCGCCGTGCGCCAGGTTATAGGTCGCAGCGCGATGGATACGATCCTGTCGGGACACGGTTCCGAGGTCGTCGGCGAAACCAAGAAGCTCTTGCAGCAGACCCTGGACGGCTACGGTGTCGGCCTGTTCGTCACCGAGATCAATTTCCAGAAAATCCTGCCGCCACCGGAAGTGAAAGAGGCATTCGACGATGCCAACAACGCCGGCAACAATCAGCAGCAGTTCGTCAACGAGGCGCAGGGTTACGCGGCGAAAGTGGTGCCGCTGGCGCGCGGCGAGGCGGCGCGCATCCGCGCCGCCGCCGAAGGCTACAAGGCCGCGCAGATCGCGGTCGCGACCGGCGACACGCAGCGTTTTTCGCTGATCGATGCACAGTACAAGGCCGCGCCGGAAGTCACGCGCAAGCGCCTGTACCTGGAAACGATGCAGGATGTGATGGCCAACAATACGAAGGTCGTCGACACCGGCAACGGCAAGAACCTGATCTATCTGCCGTTGGACAAGCTCAAGCCCGGACTCGATGCGGCGACGGCCGCCGCCGCGGCAGCGGCCGCGGACGATACGAAGAAAACCGGCAAGGAGGCAAACCAATGAAACTTCTGCCTCCCATCATCGCCTTGCTCCTGGTCGTGCTGATCGCCAACAGCGCGTTCATCGTGCCGGCGGGCCAGAGCGCGCTGGTGCTGCAATTCGGCCGTATCGAAGGTGCCGGCAGCGCCGCAACCGACTACAAACCCGGCCTGCATTTCAAGTTGCCGCTGATCCAGCAGGTGGTCCGCTACGACCGCCGCATTCTCAATCTCGAGGCACAGCCCGAGCGTTATTTCACCTCCGAGAAGAAGGCGGTCAACGTCGATTTCTACGTGAAGTGGCGCATTGCCGACCCGGCGGCGTATTACCGTTCGTTCGGTGCGGACGAGACGCAGACGCTGGCCAACCAGCGCCTCGCGCCGATCATCAAGGACGCGTTGCGTTTCGAATTCACCGCACGCACGCTCAACGATCTGATCGCGAACGCGCGCTCGGACATCACCGAAAATGTGAGCAAGCAGGCCAACGAAGCGACGCAGGGCAAGCTCGGCATCCGCGTGGTCGATGTGCGCATCAAACGCATCGAGTTCCCGGATGAAGTGCTGGCGTCTGTCTACAAACGCATGAGCGCCGAGCGCAATCGCCTGGCCAACGAACAGCGTTCCAACGGTCAGGAAGAAGCGGCCAAGATCGAGGCCGATGCCGATCGCCAGGTGCAGGTGATCAAGGCCGAGGCCGAGCGCGACGCGCAGGAAGCGCGCGGCGAGGGCGATGCCAAGGCCGCGGAAATCTACGCCGCGGCGTATGCCAAGGATGCGGATTTCTACGCCTTCTATCGAAGCCTGCAAGCGTATCGCGACGCGTTCAAGAACGGCGGCGTGATCGTGGTCGACCCGAAGTCCGAGTTCATGCGCTATTTCGACGCCAGCAAGGGCGAATCGAAGTAGCGGACGATGCCGCATTCATTCGCCGCCGCGTTGTGTCTGGTGCTGGTGCTCGAAGGCCTGTTCCTGTTCGCCGCGCCGCAGGCGTGGCAGCGCATGGCCGAGCAGATGCGCCAGCTCGATCCGCGCCAGTTGCGCCTGATCGGCGGGATCATGGTCGCGGCGGGCCTGTTGCTGCTCAAGCTGGTTGTCTGAACCGCGCCTGTGGCGTACGCCGCGCCGGCGCCCCGCAGCGCGGCTTTTCGGGTATGATTGCGCGCTTTCACGGTGGCCCATCCCGCGCCGCCGCGATGTTTCCCTTCCGGAGGTTTTCATGATTTTGCGTGGCATCTTGATGGCGGCAGCGACGCTGGCCGCGGGCGCGGCATTCGCGCAAAGCAGCGGTTCGACGGCTTCGGCCAGCCAGGCCCAGGCCCAGCAGCAAACGCCGCCCGCGCCGATCACCGCGGCGGACAAGCCGAACCTGTCGTATGCGATCGGTTACCAGATCGGTACGGATTTCGTCGAGCGCAAGATGGACATCGACCTGAACGCGGTCATCCGCGCCATCCAGGACGGCTACGCCAAGCACGCGCCGACCGTCAGCGAAGACAAGATGCACGATCTGCTCGCGCGCATGCAGTACCAGATGTACACCAAGGCCAAGGGTGAGTACGACAAGCTCGCTGGCGAGAACAAGGCCAAGAGCGACAAATTCCTCGCCGACAACAAGTCCAAGACCGGCATCAAGGTGTTGCCGTCGGGCGTGCAGTATCGCGTCATCGAAGAGGGCACCGGCACCCAACATCCGACTTTGAACAGCGAAGTCACGGTGCATTACCGCGGTTCGTTGATGAATGGACTGGAATTCGACAGCTCCTTCGCGCGCGGCGAGCCGGTGCACTTCAAGGTCGGCGACGTGATCAAGGGCTGGCAGGACGTGCTGCCGCTGATGCGCACGGGCGACCATTGGCAGATCTTCGTACCGGCCGCGCTGGCCTACGGCGAACGCGGCCAGCCGCCGCGCATCGGTCCGAACGAGGCGCTGGTGTTCGAACTGAAGCTGATTTCGATCAAGTAATCGCCAGAAACATAACGCTGTAACGGAACGCCGCGCTTGTCGCGGCGTTCTTATTTTGCGGCCGCCGTTTCCACGGTCGCCTGCGCCTTGAAGCGGGCGATGAAATCGGCGGCCGGTTCGGGCCTGCCCAGGTAATAACCCTGACCGAAGTCGCAACCCATCTCGATCAGCATGCGTTGAGTGGCGGCGTCTTCGATGCCTTCGGCCGTGGTCGCCAGGCCGAGGTTGTGCGCGAACTGGATGATGGATTCGACGAGTCTGGCGACACGCGCATCGCGCGCGATCGAGGCGACGAGCGAACGGTCGATCTTCAATTCGGTGGCGGGAAATTTGCTCAGGTAGGTGATCGAGGCATAACCGACGCCGAAATCGTCGATGGCCACGCGCATGCCGTGGTCGCGCAACCGGCGCAGGGCGTGCACGGCCAGGTCCAGGTCCCTCGCCAGCGCGGTTTCGGTGACTTCGGCGACGATCGTGGCCGGCGCCATGCCCCAGATGTTCAGCGCATCCATGAGTTGTTCGACGACGCCGCCGCGCGAGAGCGCCTGCGGCGAAAGATTGATCGCGAGCACGAAATCCGGGGTATGCGGCAAGGTGGAAGCGTGCCTGAGCGTGGAATGGATGCTCCAACGCGTCAGCGCGGAAATCAGGTGGTTCTGCTCCGCGAACGTCACGAAATCGTCCGGCTGCACCGGCCGCTGGGTGCGACTGGTCCAGCGCGCCAGCGATTCGACGCCGACGATGCGCTGCCCGGCGAGATTCCACAGCGGCTGGAAATAGGTCTCGAGCCGGTTCGCGGTGATGCTGTCGCGCAGGTCGTGGTAATCGATCAGCGCGCGTGCACTGGTCGGGTCGTGGAAGGTGTACTGGTCGCCACGGCGCTGCGCGTCGTCCGTGGCCGCTTGCGCGTTGCGCCACAGGGAGTCCGCATCGGCTCCGTCCTCGGGAAACAGCGCCACGCCCATGGCCACGCGCGTCTGCCACGGCGGGATATCGTCGGCAACGACCTGTGCCTGTTCGAAGACGGCCGCGAGTTTGGCGATCGCCAGCAACACGTGGTTGCGGTTGTGCAGTCCCGGCAATATCGCAACGAAAGTTTCGTCGCCGGATTGCAGCACGATGTCGCCCGGGCGCAGCGCAGCGCCGATCGACTTTGCGATGTGCGCTTCGGCTTGTTCGCCGCAAGTGTTGCCGAAGCGCAGGGCAATCAGGCGCAGGTCGAAGATGCGCATGGCCATGACCGCGAATCCGTCGGAGCCAGCATCGATCTGGTTCCGGATCGACGCGAAGATTTCCGCACGATTCAACATGGCCGTGGCGTTCGGGTCATGCGGCAGTGAGGAACCCTGCGGTGTCGATGGCGTATTCGTCGATGGCCAGCGCGCGCTGGATTTCGATGCGTTCGCCGTCGCTGGGCTGATTCAACAAATCGAATACGCGAAAATTTTCCAGCGGCTGCTTGTCCTGCGTACTGATCAGCAACACGGTCGGACGCAGCCTGCGCACCTGGTTTTGCTCCATGACGACGGCCACCTCGCCGCTGTTGAGTTCGACGCGCGATCCGGTCGGATACACACCCAGGCAAACCTGGAACTGCTCGACCAGTTCGGCCTGATACAACGTATCGCGACCGCGATAGATTTCCTGCAAGGCCTTGTGCCGCGAGACCGCCGCCCGGTAGGGGCGCACGCTGCACATCGCGTCGTAGGCATCGATGATCGCGAGCATGCGTCCGGCCATCGGAATCGTGTTGCCGGTCAATCGGTCCGGATAACCGCTGCCGTCGAAGCGTTCGTGGTGGCTACGCACCGCGTCCAGCACATCCGGGTCGTTGATGCCGCCGGATTGGACAATGTCGAGGCCGTGCGCGACGTGCGTGCGCACCACTTCGATTTCCTTCAGGCGCAGAGAGCCCGGGCGTTGCAGGATTTCCTCGGGCAGGCGCGTCTTGCCGATGTCCATCAGCAGTCCACCGGTGGCCAGGCTCAGGATGGTGTCTTCCGGCAGACCGAGGTGGCGACCGAACGCCGCCGCCAACGCGCCGCAGCCGATCGCGTGGCTGTAGGTGTAATTGTCGTGCTTGCGCATGCCATCGAGAAACAGGAAGGCGTCCGAACTGCGCAGCACGCTGGCGACGAGCGGGCGTACGACCTGTTCGACGTATTCGACCGACAGTTCGCGGCCGCTGGCGATGTCGTCGTAAATTCGGTCGAGCAGGTCGCTGGTCGCCTGCAACGCCGCCCGCGCCTTTGGCAATTCCTCCTGCACGCCGATCTTGTCGACATACGTAGCGGCGCGGCGGAATGCCGCTTCGCGGCGATCACTGCGAGCCAGCGTCAGCAAGCGCAGTCGGCCCATTGACAGCTCGCGCCGGCGGTCGATGTACACGAACCGGCACAACTCGCGTAGGGCGCGCACGTCGTCTTCGCTGCGCACTTCGACGCCTTGCAGCGGGAATTGCGTCTCTTCCCAAGGCCGGTCTAGCCCGCAAACGAACATGCCGACGGCAAGGTCGGCAGAATCGATGCGGATCTGTTCGAGTTCGGTGGGCACAAGTCCCCTGACGCCACCCGTTTTAGCGTTGTGCCAGTTTAGGCCTCATTTCGATCCGTGCCAATGCAGGAAGGCACCCCTGTCGCGATTCGGGCGGCAGGTGCTGGATGGGTTGCGCATCCTCATTTCGGAACGGAATAAATCCCCATGGTGCCCAATTCTTCCAGTGCGCGTTCCATGTCGAGCTTGATCCGGTTCATCAGGCGCATCGCCGACATGCTGGATGGCACCGCACCCGTCGCTTCGGTCTGGGCAACCGCATCGGCATCGGGGACGAACTGGGCCAGGTACACATAGCCGCGGGCGAGGGATTCCTTGAGCGCGGTGTGTTCCGGTTCAAGATGCTGGAGTAACATGACGATGGCGTCGCGGATCTGCGCTTTCGAATGCGGCAGTTGCGATTCGGGTACGCCATGCAACCCCGGTTGCACCTGCGCCAGCACGCGGCCGTAGTCGGTTACCACCTTGGTCGCCAGTGCCAGCATCGCATCGCCATTGTGAAAGCAGCGGCGAATCTAGCAAGAATGGACTCCGATTCCCATAGCGCTTCATGTTCCTTTCCCCCGCACCGAAACAACCCGTGCTCAGCCCTTGCACCGGCGTTTGTCGTCTGGACGCCGCCGGCTACTGCGTGGGTTGTCATCGCAGCGGCGATGAAATCGCGCGCTGGCTGCAATTCACGGATGCGCAGCGCCTGCATCTGATGAACGATGTGCTGCCACGCCGCGCGGCTGCGGGCGGGGAATCCGCGTGAATGCCGCGATCGATCTCGACGCCCGCGTGCGCCGCGCAGTGCGTACGCTGCAGGATCCTCCGTCCGCGCCGGGCTGGAATCACGCCGAGATCGCGGACTTGCTGGGCCCCGGTCCGCGTCGCGCCGCCGCCGTGCTGGTGGCGACGATCGCGCGCGCGGATGGACCCTCGATCCTGTTCACGCGACGCAACGAGCATCTGGCGCAACATGCGGGGCAGGTGAGTTTCCCGGGCGGCGGCATCGAGCCAGCGGATGCGAATTCCGTCGTCGCGGCACTGCGCGAAACGCACGAAGAAGTCGGCATCGATGCCGCGCTGGTGCGCCCATTCGGCTACCTGGATTGCTTCGAGACGATCAGCGGTTATTGCGTCACGCCGGTGGTCGCGCAGATCGATCCGGGCTACCGCGCGACGCCCGATCCGCACGAAGTCGCCGACGTGTTCGAGGCGCCGCTCGCATTCTTCCTCGACCCGGCCAATGCGCACCGGCGCCGCTTCGATTGGCATGGCAAGACGCGTGAGGTCTGGGAATTCGCCTACAACGACCGCATCATCTGGGGCGCGACCGCGGCCATGCTGCTGAGCCTGGTACGTCGCATCGAGGCAACGCCATGAGTTTTTCCACCTTGATTGATGCACAAACCCTTTCCGTGCGCATTCGCGCCGGCGACGTGCTCGTCGTCGATTGCCGTTTCGATTTGTCCGATCCGCTTGCAGGCGCGCGCTCATATGCGCAAGGCCACATTCCCGGCGCGGTGTATGCCAGTCTCGACGCTGATCTTTCAGATCTGTCCAAATCGCCACTGCTTGGCCGTCATCCATTGCCTGAAGCGTCTGCGTTTTCGGCCGCGCTGTCGCGCTGGGGTTGGACGCCGCAGACGCCCGTCGTCGCCTACGATGCCGCGAACGGCGCGCTCGCCGCTGCACGTCTATGGTGGATGCTGCGCCTCGTCGGCGCGCGCGACGTCGCCGTGCTCGACGGCGGCATCGCGGCGTGGACGCGGGCCGGGTTCGCGCTGGATGCGGGCAGCGTGCGACGCGAACCGACGCGGGTTGATGCGACGTTCGACGCCGCGCAAATCGTCTACACCGACGCGCTGGCCGCCGCACTGCAAGACCCGCGCACGCTGCTCGTCGATGCGCGCGCCGTGCAGCGCTATCTCGGCGAAAACGAAACCATCGACAAGGCCGCCGGGCACGTTCCCGGCGCGGTGAACCGACCGTTCGCGGACAATCTCGATGCCAGCGGCTGCTTCAAGCCGGCCGCGCAGTTGCGGACAGAATTCGCCGCGCTGCTCGGTTTGCACAGGCCGGCCGACACCATCCACATGTGCGGCTCGGGCGTTACCGCCTGTCACAACCTGCTGGCGATGGAACACGCGGGCTTGGCCGGTTCGCGGCTTTATGCGCCGTCGTGGTCGGGCTGGAGCGCCGATCCGGCCCGACCAGTTGCGACAAATACCTGATTCCCTTACAATTCGCGCCCCCGCATTTCTGGCGGGACCTTGCTTCATCGCCCAGCGAGAAGCTGTCGGCGCGGAATCCTCCGCCCGATATCCACAAGGAGACAACATGCGTCACTACGAGATCGTGTTTCTGGTCCACCCTGACCAGAGCGAGCAGGTGCCCGCGATGATCGAGCGCTACAAGGCGCTGATCGAAGGCGGCAAGGGCAAGATCCACCGCCTTGAAGACTGGGGCCGCCGCCAGCTCGCGTATCCCATCGTGAACCTGGCCAAGGCACACTACGTTCTGATGAACATCGAGTGCGACCAGGCCGTGCTCACCGAGCTGCAATCCGGCTTCCGTTTCAACGACGCCGTGCTGCGCCACCTGATCATCGCCAAGGACGGACCGGTCACCGAGCAGTCGTTCATCCTCAAGAACAAGGACGACAAGGGCGGCAAGCGCCGCGACGACGAAGGCTTCGGCTTCGGCGACGACGACGACCAGCCGCGCCGCGAGCGCACGCCGCGTCCGGCTCCCGTAGCCGTTGCTGCTGCTGCTGCTGCCGAACCCGCCGCCGAATAAGCCAGGAGAACGACCATGTCCAAATTCTTTCGCCGCAAGAAATACTGCCGCTTCAGCGCCGAAGGCGCGACCGAAGTCGATTACAAGGATCTGAACACGCTGCGCCAGTACATTGGCGAAACCGGCAAGATCGTGCCCAGCCGCATCACCGGCACCAAGGCGCGCTGGCAGCGCGAATTGACGCAGGCGATCGGGCGCGCGCGGTTCTTGTCCCTGCTGCCGTATTGCGACAGCCACTGACTTTATTCGTCCATTCGGACAACTTGAACTCAGCTGCGCCAAGCAATCGGCGCTAACGAATCGGAGATTTTCATGGAACTGGTACTGCTGCAAAAAGTGAAAAACCTCGGCAACCTTGGCGACAAGGTGCGGGTCAAGCCCGGCTACGGCCGCAACTTCCTCGTCCCACACGGCAAGGCTGTTCCCGCCACCGCGACGAACGTGGCCGAGTTCGAGAAGCGCCGCGCCGAGTACGAGACCAAGGCCAACGACATCATGTCCGCCGCCGAGACGCGCAAGGCCGCGCTGGAAGGCGCCACGGTCACGGTCAAGGCGAATGCGAGTCCGGAAGGCAAGCTGTTCGGCTCGGTCGGCCCGCGCGACATCGCCGAGGCGTTCAGCGCCGCTGGCCATGCGCTGGAAAAGAGCGAAGTGGTGATGGGTGAAGGCCCGATCCGCCACACCGGCGAGTTCGAGATCCACGTTCACCTGCACGCCGACGTGCAGACCACGGTGAAGGTGACGGTGGCGGCGGAAGAATAATCCCGCAGGTTCCACCGGCAATGTTCGACGAGGGCGCCGCGAGGCGCCCTTCGTTTTTTGCGAATCGAGCAAACACACAAGTTTTCCACTGGCCTGTCCACAAGCGGATGTGCCAGCATGGGCTGTCGCGATCCGTGAGATCGCCGGGGACTATTCAATACATCATGGCCGCATCACCCGACAGGATGTTTTCTTCCGCGCGCGTGGATGCGCTGCGCGTGCCGCCGCATTCCATCGATGCCGAACAGGCTGTGCTCGGTGGCCTGATGCTCGACGAGCACGCCTGGGAACGCATCGCCGACAAGCTCGACGAAGAGGATTTCTACCGCCGCGACCATCGCCTGATCTTCCGCGCGATCGGCGACTTGGCGAGCAAGAACCAGCCCTGCGACGCGGTGACTCTGGGCGAGTGGTTCGAGTCGAACGCCAGTGCGGACGAAGTCGGCGGCGTCGCCTACGTGATCCAGCTCGCCAACACGACGCCGAGCGCGGCGAACATCCTCGCCTATGCCGGCATCGTGCGCGAGAAATCCGTGCTGCGCCAGCTCATCGAGGCCGGCACGCAGATCGTTAGCGACGGCTTCCAGCCCGAAGGGCGCACGTCCGAGGAAATCCTCGGGGCGGCCGAGACGCGCGTGTTCCATATCGCCGAAACCGGCGCGCGCGGCAAGAAGAGCTACGTCGAGATGCGTGCGGCCGTGCACGAGGCGTTCCAGATTCTGTCGCGCCGCTACGAGAGCAAGGATGCGGTCACCGGCCTCGCCACCGGCTTCGCCGATCTCGACGAGATGACTTCCGGGCTGCAACCGTCCGACCTCATCATCGTTGCCGCGCGCCCGTCGATGGGCAAGACCGCGCTCGCGGTGAACATGGCCGAGCACGCCGCGCTCAAATCGCGCAAGGCAGTGGCGATTTTCTCGATGGAAATGTCGGCCTCGCAGCTCGCGTTCCGCCTGATTTCTTCGCTCGGGCGCATTGACCAGCAGCATCTGCGCAACGGCGATCTGGCCGAAGAAGACTGGCCGCGCGTGACCAGCGCGATCACTTTGCTGTCCGAAACCAAGATACTGATCGACGACACGCCAGCGCTGTCGCCGGCGGAATTGCGTGCACGCGCGCGGCGCATGAAACGCCAATACGATATCGGCCTGATCGTGGTCGATTACCTGCAATTGATGGCCGTGCCCGGAAACAAGGAGAATCGCGCCACGGAAATTTCAGAGATCACGCGTGGACTGAAGGCCCTGGCCAAGGAACTGAACATCCCCGTGATCGCACTCTCGCAGCTCAACCGTTCGCTGGAACAGCGCACCGACAAGCGTCCGGTGATGGCCGACTTGCGCGAGTCCGGCGCGATCGAGCAGGACGCCGACGTGATCCTGTTCATCTACCGCGACGAGTATTACGACAAGGAATCGGCCGACAAGGGC
>Ga0105241_10002550_pt1 | contig 13676 bp, 9 predicted proteins | sample KBSC64metaG_FD_80422 | JGI IMG/M metagenome (GOLD analysis project Ga0105241, IMG submission 80422) | Corn rhizosphere microbial communities from Kellogg Biological Station, Michigan, USA - KBS C6-4 metaG | ecosystem: Host-associated > Plants > Roots > Rhizosphere > Soil | place: Michigan, USA... | reverse complement strand
GACTCCGGCGTGACCGCAGCGATGGGCTTTGCCGCGGAGAGCGGAATCCCATTGCGCTTTGGATTGATCCGCAATCACTACGTTGGGCGGACATTCATTGAGCCGCAGCAATCGGTGCGCGACTTCGGCGTGAAGCTGAAACTGAACCCGGTGCGCAGTTTGCTGGAAGGCAAACGCGTGGTGCTGATTGACGATTCTATTGTGCGCGGGACCACCAGCAGAAAGATTGTCCGCATGGTGCGGAGCGCGGGGGCAAAAGAAGTCCACATGCGCATCTCGTGCCCACCAACGATTTCCCCCCGCTACTACGGCGTGGAAACTCCGAGAAAGAAAGAACTGATCGCCGCCAACAATACGGTTGAACAAATTCGGCAATACATCGGCGCGGACTCGCTTTCGTATCTGTCGATTGAGGGATTGAAAAAAGCCTGCCGGGACGGCGAAAAAACGTCTTATTGCACCGCCTGCTACACCGGTAAATATCCGACCAACCTGGTGGATGTCGAAGAGATTCAGCCAGCGGCGGTGGAAGAGTAGTAGTGCGCGCTTCCCTTGATACGATCGGATTTGGAGAGGGTGCCGGTCGACTCGCTCCCTCCGGTCAGGCCTCAGGGCAGGCCCCGTCGGTCCACCCCTGCGTCAATTAAACTTTCTGCGCTGAGGCGACTCGCGCGATTCCTTGCAGATCGTTCGTGATCTGAACGTCGTTCCAGCCCTCCAACAATTCCCGCACGCGCTCCGCAATCGTGCCGCTGATCTCCATTACCAGCCGGCCTCCGGGCTTTAGTGTTTCGCGAGCTTGGGGAACGAGTCTCTCGATGACTTCGGTTCCTCTGTGCCCGGCAAAAACGGCGTTCCGTGGCTCGAACTTGCGGACATCAAGCTGGACGGAATCTTCTTCGGATTCGCCGACGTATGGTGGATTGGAGACTACGAAGTCGAACGAATGCGCTTCGAAGCCGGCCAGCAGGTCACCTTCGTTAAATCGGATTCGGGGCTGAAGTTCAAGGCGGGCGGCATTGGCACCCGCAATCTCAAGCGCACGCGAAGAAATGTCAGTGGCGTGAATCTCGGCTTGCGGGAGTTCTTTCGCCAATGCAAGGGCAATGCAGCCGGAGCCGGTGCCGACGTCGACGATTCTCAGGTTGGCGGACGAGGACGTACGCTTCACACCAGACCTGTCGGACAAGAATTTCTGCCCCACACGGTCTAATACGATTTCAATCACATGTTCAGTTTCTGGTCGGGGAATCAGGACGGCGGGTGACACGATCAAATCCATTCCCCAAAATTCCTGATGTCCAGTGATGTATTGCGCCGGAACACCGGTGGAACGCTGCCTGAGCGCATCTTCATAGCTAGCCTGCTCCGCGGCGGAGAGTTCCTGCTCCGGATGACCATATAGAAATGCGCGATCACGGCCGATGGTGAACATCAGCAACAATTCTGCGTTCATTCGCGGGGACGGCACTCCCGCGCTGCGAAGCCGGGCGACGCCAGATTTAAGGCCTTCAACAAGAAGCACATCAACGATTTAAGCACACTGGATCAACGGAGAATGGGGGCTGCGATGCCGACTGCGAACACTTTCGGGAATCATCCGCTTACCAAGGTAATGAACCAAAAGGTTATTCCCGCGATTTCTTTGCCTAAATGATTTAAAAATGCTGACAATCGCTAATCGTGTGCTCTGCGCAAGGGGGAGTATGTCGCAAGTCAGGCAGGACCAGCCGTCGATGCTGGCGCGGGCAGAAGAGATACAGAGGCAAATACACGACCTCTCCAGCCGCGACACCCAGCTTTGGTCGATTGTGTCGTTGGTCATTCTAATTCTTACGGGCGGCTTTCTTGCTGTGGTTTTTCCTAACATGCTGTGGGCGCAACGGGTTTTTCGAGTACAGCAGGCCTACCTGCCGCAGCTGTTCTTTGGCTTGATCTGCTTGGTGGTATTGCTGAACATTTACTTCCTGTCGCAGCGGGTCGCGCTGAACTCCACCCGCAAGGCGCTGATCAGCGAGCTGGTGTTGAATGAGAGGTTAGAGAGTCTCTCGCTCGTCGATCCGCTGACCCAATTGCTTAACCGACGAGCTCTTAACGAATTGATTTCGCATCAACTGGCGCGGGCCAATCGTAATGGCGAACCTCTGACGTTCCTCGTCCTCGACATCAATCAGTTTCGCGAGCTTAACGCCAAGTTGGGGAGCATGGAAGGTAATCGGGTGCTGACGGAGTTCGCCAAAATACTTAAGAGCGTGTTTCGCGGCGGCGACTTGATCTTCCGGCAGGGCGGTGATGAATTCCTGGTAGTAATGCCCGACACCAGCGAACCCCAGGCGGAAGCGCCTCTGCAGCGATTGCTACGGGTCGTCGAGGAATGGAACATCACCAACGACAAAGCCTATCAACTGTCATTTGCCTGGGGGCTTGCAGGCTACATAACGGGAACCAGCCTGGAAGAAATTCTGCGCACGGTGGACCGCAAGCTCTATCAGAAAATGCATAATTTAGCGCCGGTGTTCTAAAAGCTCAGAATGTAGAAGTTGAATTCAGTATTACCGCCCGAATCATAGCCTCGCCGCGGCACCCTTATCCAGGTACCACATCAAATTTCCGTTAGCGGGTTGCACCTTTTGGGAGGGCAGATTTGCCGAGGGATCGCGTAAGACGCGATAAACGATTTCGGCCTTGCTTGCGGCACTCATCAGGAACATCACATTGGCAGCGTGATTCAGCACGGGATAGGTGAACGTGATGCGCCACGTGCTGTGCTGCTCTACCCAGTTCCCCACGACCCAGCGCTGCTGTTCTTCGAGAGCCTTGGTACCCGGAAACAGAGAAGCAGTGTGGCCGTCCGGACCGACGCCCAGCAGGATGAAATCGAATCGCGGGAATTCGCCAGGCGAGGTACGGAAGAATTCGCGCAGGTTGTCCTGATAGAGGTGCGCCGCCTGTTCGGCGTCGGGCAACTCACCGTGCATGCGGGAGATGTTCTCCGAAGGAATTGGAAGCTGGGACAGCAGCGTCTCTTTCGCCATCCGAAAGTTGCTCTCCGGAAAATCCGGCGGGACGTGGCGCTCGTCTCCCCAGAAGAAGAAAACCTTGTTCCATGGCAACCTTGAAGAGAACGTGGTCGCCAGTTCATGGTGCAGGCCTTTGGGCGTCGAACCTCCCGAAAGGGCAACGCTGAAGCGGCCACGTTTAGTGATGGCTTCGGTTCCGAGGCGGCAGAACTCTTCGGCTGCGCCGCGAAACAGTTCGGCGGCAGAATCAAAAACTTTGATTTGAGGTTCGGCGGGCATGGGGTCTATGCGGCGGCTTCGAATTGCGCGCAGCGGGCGGCCCCGAGCAGCGCGAGTTTATCGTTGGTAATCACTTGAATTGGCATAATTTCCATTAGATGCCGCAGCCGTCCTTTAGAGAGAAATGCTTCCAGGAACATGGGGGTGGCGAGTTTCGGCAATATCTTCGGAGCGATGCCGCCCGCGAGGAAAACTCCTCCGGTGGCTTTAAGCTTCAGAGCCAGGTTCCCAGCTTCGGCGCCGAAAACCGTAACGAAAATTTCCAACGCTTGTTCGCACATGGAACACTGCCCGCTAAGCGCAGCATGAGAAATTGCCGCCGCCGCGTCCGTCTCCACCATTTCGGCGGCCAACCAGTCCGGAGGCTTGCCTTTCCCGGTGTCGCGGAGGAAATCGAAGACATTCACAAGCCCGGGGCCGGAGAGAATGCGTTCGTAGCTGACGTGACCGTAACGTCCGCGCAAATATTGGTAGAGTTCGACCTGGAGATCACCTTGCGGAGCGAAATCACAATGGCCGCCCTCGGAAGCAAAAACGTGATAGCGCCTGCCATCCCAGTAAAGGCCGCCTTCACCGAGGCCGGTACCGGCGGCGATGACCGCCTGATTTCCCATAACGTTGCCGCTGATGGGAATGACATTGTTCAGCGCGACCAGATCGCTGGATGAAAGCGCGCCAATTCCCCAGCCGGTAGCTTCAAGATCATTGATCAGAACAGCATTGTTAATTTTGAGTTCATCAGCCAGACGCCTGGATTCAATGATCCAGGGAAGATTCGAGGCTTCAACTCGGCCGTTGGTGACAGGACCGGCGATGCCGAAGCAGGCGTGCGCCGGGTGCAGTCCAGTCGAATTCACGAATTCGGTCACGATTTGATCGAGCCCGGAATAATGCCGACTGGGAAAAATAGAAAGTTTTGAAAGCTTGAACTCGCCGTTCTGGACATCGAAGAGCGCGAGCCGTGCGTTTGTGCCTCCGATGTCGCCAGCCAGAATCATTTCTCGAAGTTCCTCCAATGGCGCCCGTCGCGCTCCAGCAGTTCGTCGGATTCCCTCGGACCCCAGGTGCCAGAAGGATAATTCGGAAAGTTGCGCGGCGGCAATGCCTTCCAAACGTCAAGAGCCGGACTGACCACGCACCAACCTGCTTCGACCATGTCGGCGCGCTGGAAAAGGGTGGCGTCACCGATCATGCAGTCGTGCAACAGGCGCTCGTAGCCCGTGCTGGGCTGGGTTCCGAAGTAATCAGCATACTCGAAGTTCATGTCCACAGCGCCGAGATGCATCACAGGTCCCGGAACTTTGGCGGCAAACTGCAGCGAGATGCCTTCCTCGGGCTGGATATGGAGAACGAGTTGGTTGGGCATCAGATTTTCGACTGGCGTATCGCGAAACAGGACAAACGGCGCGCGGCGAAACTGGATGACAATATGCGTATTCTGCGCCGCCAGACGCTTGCCAGTGCGGAGATAAAAGGGAACATCGGCCCATCGCCAATTATCGATGGCAAGCTTCATGGCAACGAAGGTTTCTGTGCGTGAATCTTCGGGAACATCCGACTCGTTTCGATATCCGGGCACGCGCTTGCCCTCTTCCATACCGGGACCGTATTGTCCGCGTACGGTGCGGGTCAGCACTTCTTCAGATGAAAGCGGCTGAATCGCGTGCAGGACTTTGGCTTGTTCGTCGCGAACCGCATTGGCCTCAAACGAAACCGGAGGCTCCATCGAGGTGAGGCTGATGAGTTGCATGATGTGGTTCGGAACCATGTCGCGCAATGCGCCAGCGCGGTCGTAATAGCTGCCGCGCGACTCCACGCCGACGGTTTCCGCAACGGAAATCTGGACGTGGTCTATGTAGCGGCGGTTCCAGATGGGTTCGAAAATTCCATTGGCGAAGCGGAAAGCCAGGATGTTCTGGACGGTTTCTTTTCCCAGGTAATGGTCAATGCGATAGATCTGTTTTTCACTGGCGACTTTCAGCAATTGCTGGTTCAGCGTTTTTGCGGATTCCAGATCGTGCCCGAAAGGCTTTTCGATAATGACTCGGCGCCAGTAGCCGTCCTTTTCTTCCATCAAACCGACGGCAGCAAGTTGCTCAACGATGGAGCCGAAGAAATCGGGCGCAGTAGCCAGATAAAAGAAATAATTTCCGCGCGTGGAGTGTTCTTTGTCGAGCTTTTCGATTTCAGCTTTAAGATTGGAGTAGATATTCTTGTCGCCGAAGTCACCGGTAATGTAATAAAGCCGCTGGTCAAACCATTTCCAGATCTCCTGATCGACATCGCTCCCGGCATACTCTTTGATTTCGTCCGTCAATTTTCTGCGGAAGTCGTCGTCGGACATGGGATTGTGGGCCACGCCCAGAATCGCGAACTCGTGCGATAAGAGGTCGGCTTTAGCCAGGTTGTAAAGCGCGGGAATAAGTTTGCGCCGTGTGAGGTCTCCAGCTGCGCCGAAAATTACCATAATGCAGGGGTCGGCTACACGACCGGGAGGGCGCTGGGGCTTGGTCAGCACTTCTGCTTGTGCCATTCACTGTTCTCCGTCAGGCGGATTTCTTTTGTATTGTGGGTTCGAGGTGCCCGCCAAATTTCTGGCGCATCGCGGAAAGCATTTTTTCCGCAAACGTGTGCTCCTGGCGCGAGCGGAAGCGTACAAACAGCGCTGCGGAAAGAACATCCACAGGTACGGCTTCGTCGATGGCGGCTTCGATAGTCCAGCGGCCCTCGCCAGAATCCTGGACGAAGCCGGAATATTCATCAAGTTTCGGGTTTTCGGCCAGCGCAATCGCGGTCAGATCGAGCAGCCATGAACTAATCACGCTGCCGCGCCGCCAGACCTCAGCTACGTCGGCGAGGTTCAGGTCGTACTGCTGATCTTTGGGAAGTTCAGGCTTGTTCGCGTTGCGGAAGATATCGAAGCCTTCGGCGTAAGCCTGCATGATTCCGTATTCGATGCCGTTGTGCACCATTTTGACGAAATGGCCAGCCCCCGAGGGGCCGCAATAGACGTAACCTTCTTCAGCAGTTCCAGGCAGCTTGTCGCGTCCCGGAGTGCGAGAGATGTCGCCGCGGCCGGGAGCGAGCGTCTTGAAAATGGGATCGAGTTGCTGAACGACTTCTTTCGGTCCGCCGATCATCATGCAGTATCCGCGCTCCAGACCCCAAACGCCGCCGCTGGTACCGACGTCCACGTAATGAATGCCTTTGTCGCGGAACATTTTGGAGCGCCGAATGTCGTCTTTGAAATAAGAATTGCCGCCGTCGATCAGAATGTCGCCCGCCTGCATTTTTTGGGCAATAGCCTGCGCAGTAGATTCCGTTGGACCGCCGGCAGGCACCATCAGCCATGCAATTCGCGGCGAGCCGAGCTTCGAGCAGAAATCATCGAGCGAAGACGACGGTATGGCGCCCTCGGTGGCCATTCCCTTGACGGCATCTGGGCTGAGATCGGTAACAACAACTTCATGACCGCCTTTCATCAAGCGGCGGGCCATGTTGGCGCCCATTTTGCCGAGACCAACCATTCCTAGACGCATGCGTTCTCTCCTTCGTCAGACAAAAAGCAGGTTCCTCACCGCTGTGGCGGTGGCAAATGACATCACATGATAAACGGATTCAGCTTCGTAACGCTTCGGCCACAGCCTTGGATAGTTCCGAAAGCCCTGCGTTCACGTCTTTGCCCAAGTGCACGCGCAGGGCGCGACGGCCACGGTCGGCCAGGACCTGAAAATCCCCGCGGGCCTGGGCAGCCTTAACGATGCCGAAAGTGTATTTCTGTCCAGGCACCGGAAGATCGACAGCGTCATCGCAGGTGATCTGGAGGAATACTCCACTGTTGGGGCCGCCTTTGTAGGCTTGTCCGGTTGAATGCAGGAAGCGCGGTCCAAAACCGAGGCAGGTAGCTACGTGCTTTGAATCGCGAACGGCGTGACGCATCTTTTGCAACGCGGCTTCGTGTTCATCATTCATTTCGACATAACCGAGTACTGCAAAATAGTCGCCGGACTTAATGCGGCTCAGGTGCGCCTTGAGATATTCGGTGAGAGAATTCGGTTTGCCTAACGCGGTTGCATTTTTGGCATCAGTAAAGAGCTTGATGCCGTTCTGCTCGAAGATGGGCTGCTCCGGTGGCAGTGAACCCGATTTTTCGTATTCGCTGGTTAACTTGCGAGTTTCAATTTTGCTGGCTTCGACGTCGGGCTGATTGAAGGCATTGATTCCAATGATCGAACCGGCGACAGCGGTAGCGATCTCCCAGCGGAAGAATTCCTGGCCAAGATCGTAGGTGTCGTGGACGGCGATACGGATCACCGGTTGGCCGGCTTTTTCAAGGGTGGCAACCTTGGCGTCCTGCCCAGCGTCAGGCGCGGACTCGAAACGCAAATAGGCGAACACTCGATCGTTGCCGTAGGTTTCAGGAGCGGCCAGATCTTCGCGATCGACGGGAATAATTCCGTGGCCTTGCTTGCCGGTCGATTCGGCGAGTAGTTGTTCGAGCCAGGCTCCGAGATCTGAAATTGCGGGCGAGGTAATGATGGTGACCTTGTCTCGCCCCGATTTAGCGGCAGTGCCGAGAACTGCGCCCAGCATCACGCCGGGATTGGCCTCAACCGGCACGGACGCAGCGCAGGCCTGAACCATCTCTTCGGTCCGGTCCAGGAATTTGGCGGCATCTAGCCCCATCACTGCAGCCGGAACAATACCGAAATTGGAGAGCGCCGAGTAGCGGCCTCCGATACTTGGATCGCCGTGGAAAATATGGCGGAACTTGTCGCCTTCGGCTTCTTTCTCCAGCTTCGAGCCTGGATCGGTAATCGCGATAAAGCGGCTGCCGGCTTTCTCAGCGCCGATAGCCTGCTTCACACGCTCGAAGAAGTACTGCTTGAAGATATTGGGTTCGAGAGTTGTACCCGACTTGCTCGAAACGATGAACAAGGTGTTGCCGACGTCGATCTTTTTCTCGAAACTCTTCACCTGCGCGGGATCGGTGGAATCGAGCACGTGCACGCGAGGAAAGCCTTTGATCTCACCGAATGTCTTTTCGAGAACTTCGGGGCAAAGGCTTGAACCACCCATACCGAGAAGTAAGATATCGCTGAAATTCTCTTTGCGAATTTCTTCGGCGAGTTGCTGGAACTGATTTTTCTTTTCGAGTTGCTTTTCAGTGATGTCGAGCCAGCCAAGCCATTGCGACTCGTCCGAGTTTGTCCACAACGAAGCGTCACGCTGCCACAGCCGGCGCACTTTGCCGCTGGCGCGCCAGTCGTTGACCGCAAGCGAAACCTGTTTAGCCAGGTCTTCGGGAAGTTTGGCCTGCTGCTGGCTGATCTTGGGGGTCGTGCCGCCTTGAGTGCTCTTTTCTACTGCGGCCAGCAGCTTGTCAAAGGCTTCTTCGAACAGGCGCACCCCATCGCTGGTGAGATCGTCAGTAACTTTGTCGATGGAGATTCCCACCGAAGCGAGATCCTGCATGACTTTTTCAGCAGCCGGAATGTCTTCGGTCAGGGTCTCGCGGGGCTGGCCGTGATCGCGGAATGCATCAACCGTGGCCGGCGGCATGGTGTTTACCGTGTCGGGACCGATCAGTTCGGTGACGTAAAGAATGTCAGGATAGGCGGGATTCTTGGTGCTGGTGCTGGCCCAAAGCACGCGCTGGGTCTGTGCACCTTGAGAGCGGAGACTGTCCCAGCCGGCGCCTGAGAAGATGGTCAAATAACGTTGATAGGCCAGTTTGCCATTGGCGATGGCGACTTTGCCGAGCAGAGACTTCAGTTTTTGCTCTTCCTGCGGATTCTTCGCCGTCTTGAGCCTGGCTGAGATCTGGGCATCCACCGAGTTGTCGATGCGGCTGATAAAGAAGCTGGCTACGCTGGCGATGTGGCCGACATCGCTCCCGCCACCGGCAACATACTTGTTGAGCCCGCGCACGTAGGCTTCAGCAACCTTCTGATAGACCTCCTGCGAAAACAGCAGTGTCACGTTGATGTTGATGCCTTCGCCGATGAGTTGCTCGAATGCGGGAATGCCTTCAGCGGTTCCTGGAACTTTGATCATCACATTAGGACGGTTGACCGTTTTCCAGAGCCGCCGCGCTTCTTCGAGAGTGCCTTGGGTATCGCGAGCAAGATAAGGAGAGACTTCGAGGCTGACATAGCCGTCACGGCGATGAGATTCGTTATAAACCGGACGCAGCAGATTGGCGGCTTCCTGAATATCGCGGATGGCTATGGCTTCATAGCGCGCTTTGGCGTCGAGATCAGGACGATTTTTCAACTGACTGAGAATGTCTGCGTAGTCTGTGCTCCCCGCAACCGCCTTCTCGAAGATGGCGGGATTAGAAGTCATACCGCGAAGACCGTCCTGGTCGATCAAGCGCTTGAGTTCGCCGCCGGTCAGCAAATCGCGGCGGATGTAGTCCAGCCATAGCGACTGGCCAAACTTGAGCAGGGATTTCAGAGGATTGACGGCTTTTTCGGTATCAACAATTCCTGTGGGCTGCATAAATGCCTCGCTATCGGTTACGCGCCAGAACATCTTTGGCGGCTTGAATGACGTGATCGGTCGTAAATCCGTACTTCTTAAATAGATCTTTTGCGGGAGCGGACGCGCCAAAAGTGGTCATTCCTATGATGGCTCCATCGAGGCCCACGTAACGTTCCCATCCAAAGGTAGATCCGGCTTCGACTGAAACTCGGGCACGCACATCTGGCGGAAGGACACTGTTCCGGTAAGCCTGGTCCTGCTGCTCGAAAATATCGGGCGACGGCATGCTCACGACTCGGGCGTGAACACCCTCAGCGGTGAGCTTTTCGTACGCCTCGACGCACAGTGAAAGCTCGCTTCCGGTACCGATGAGAATGAGTTGGGGCTTTCCGCCTTGCGCATCGGCAAGCACATATGCACCTTTGGCTACTCCAGAAGCAGCTGCGTACTTCGAGCGGTCGAGCGTTGGCAGCGCCTGTCGGGTGAGCACCAACGAAACGGGCTCGTGCTTCAACTGCAAGATCACCTTCCAGGCCTCGACCACTTCATTCGCATCGCCGGGACGCATGGTTATCATGCCGGGCATGGCGCGAAGGGATGCGAGTTGCTCGACCGGTTGATGCGTAGGGCCGTCTTCTCCCAGCCCGATCGAATCATGCGTGAGCACGTAGATCGTGGGGATTTCCATGATCGCGGCCAGGCGCATGGATGGACGCATGTAATCGGTGAAGTTGAAAAACGTTCCGCCGAAGGCGCGCAGCTTGGATAGCACCATGCCGTTCAGCGCAGCCGCCATTCCATGCTCACGCACACCGAAGTGGAAGTTCCGGCCTGCATAGTTGCCGGCCTGGAAGTCAGCTGCGCCTTCAAACTTCAATGTGGTCTTGTTAGAGGTGGCTAGGTCGGCCGACCCGCCGACGAGCCAGGGAATGTTCTCCGCGACCACGTTTAGGACTTTTCCGGAGCTTTCGCGGGTGGCGATGCCTTTGGGGTCCGGCGGAAATGCCGGCAAGTTCTTGTCCCAGCCGTCGGGCAGATCGCGGCGCTGCATGCGATTGATGTTGTCCGCGAGATCTGGGAACTGCTGGCCATAACCGTTGAACAATTCCTTCCAGTCCGAGCTCAGTTCCTTACCGCGTTCACCAATGCCGTCGTGGAAATTTTCGAGTACACCGTCAGGCACCAGGAATTGGGCGTCTACGGGCCAGCCGTAATTCTTCTTTACCAGCTTGACTTCATCGGCACCCAGCGGTTCGCCGTGGGCGGCACTGGTATCTTGCTTATGGGGAGATCCGTAGCCGATATGACTGTTCACGATAATGAGCGTAGGCCGGTCCTTTGTAGCGAGGAACTCGCGGAAACCACCGGAGACGGCATTAAGGTCGTTGGCATCACCGACGTGGGTGACATTCCATCCATAGCCTTTAAAACGTGTGGCCACGTCTTCGCTGAAGGACCAATCGGCAGGACCATCGAGCGTGATATGGTTGGAGTCGTAGATCCAGCACAGGTTCGGCAGCTTCAAATGTCCAGCGAGTGAAGCCGCTTCACTGCCCACGCCTTCCATCATGTCGCCGTCGCCGCAGAACGCGTACACGTTGTAATCGAAAATCTCGAAGCCGGGGCGGTTGTACCGCGCCTCCAGCCATTTGCCGGCCATCGCCATGCCGACGCTGTTGCCGATCCCCTGCCCGAGCGGTCCAGTAGTAGTTTCAACGCCAGAAGTGATGCGGTACTCAGGATGGCCAGGAGTCTTGCTGTCGAGCTGACGGAAATTTTTGATGTCATCCAGTGAAACTGCGGGCTGGTCGAGAACCTTGTATTCGGAATCGACCGCTCTAACTCCGGATAGGTACAGCATCGAATAGAGCAGCATGGAGGCGTGCCCATTCGAAAGAATGAAGCGGTCGCGATTCGGCCACACTGGATCGGCAGGATCGTAGCGCAGGAATTCCTGCCAGAGAACGTAAGCCACAGGGGCCAGCGCCATCGGCGCGCCGGGATGTCCGGAATTGGCCTTCTGCACCGCGTCGATCGAAAGAGTTCGGATGGTGTTGATGCTGAGCAGGTCGAGCTGCTTACCGGTTAAAACTGCCTGATCGCTGACCGCCATGAGGATTTCTCCCTGAAATACTTAATCAAATCGCATAGTGGATCCCGAGCGTCCCGCGGAACATTCCAGTTTATCAAGTTCGTGCCGGACGAGCGCTGGTGGATAGATTATCTATTGTTAATGATTCGTTAAGCGAAGCAATGATTCAATTTTGGGCCAACGCAAGCATGGCTTGAATTGGGAACAGTGCACCGTGGCGATCCGCAAGCCTTTGCGGGCCGGATCCGGTAAAGGCTCCAAACGAACTTACGACCTAATCTGTACATCAAATTAACAAGGATCTCGCGGCAAGAGCCTACACTAGATCAACCCAGTGAGAGCCGTCCTCAGAACTCGTGCTGTCGTCTGTGTGGTCGCCTTGATCGCACTGATTAGTCCCGCGGCGCTCACTGCGGCGGACTCTACGAACGTGTCCAAAGCCGACGCGCCCCTCTCAGTGGATCAAGTAGTAGACAATCTGATCCGCAGAAATCAGGAGCGGGGGCAGGCGCTTCTGCATTCCGACGCAACCCGAGTTTACCGCCTGGTATATCAGGGATTCCCTGGCGACCGGGAGGCTGAAATGACGGTTGAGGCCAGCTACGACAAACCGTCGTCAAAAGAGTTCAAAGTAATCTCTCAAAGCGGATCGAAGCTGGTTTTGAATCGAGTGTTCAAGAAGTTAATGGAAAGCGAGAAGGAAGCGGCACAGCCGGCCATGAATGCCAAGACGCAGTTAAATCGCGACAACTATACGTTCGAGTTGACGGGATACGAGCCGTCCAAGACCGGAGGGCAATATATATTGCGAGTGGATCCAAAATCGAGCAGCAAGTATGTTTATCGCGGACAGGTCTGGGTGGATGGATCGGATTTCGCGGTCACACGCATCGAAGCCGAACCGGCGCAAAACCCATCGTTCTGGACCAAGAAAAGCGAGATTCATCACGAGTACAAAAAAGTGCAGGACTTCTGGCTTCCGGTCAGGAATGAATCGGTCAGCTATATCCGCTTGGGTGGACGCGCTACTCTGACCATTGAGTACAAAGACTATCGCGTGATTGATGCCCGGCGACCGAGTGAACCATCCCAGGCGCAATCCACAATCCAATAGAGTCCTTTACTCGGAAGTCACGCTAAAAATCGCCGGTCCAGCTGTTCTGCCCGTCTGCGCTTCTCTGCCCAGAGCTTGATTTTGACCTTCGTGCTCCCAAACTTTGGGGCCCATAAGGCATCGAACAACTACAGAGAGGAGTAGGACATGATTACGTTATCAAACCTACGAAATATTGGATTGGGATTGGCAATGGCCGGACTGTGCTCCCTGGGAGCGGTGGCGCAGAGTAATACAAACAACAGCAACTCGACAAATGCCATGGGTACCGCGAAACACATGACGGCTTCCGAGCGGATGTTCATTAGAAAAGCTGCCGAAGGGGGCAAAGCGGAAGTGGAACTCGGGAAGCTGGCGCAAGAAAAAGCTGCATCACCGGAAGTGAAGCAATTCGGGGAGCGCATGGTGAATGACCACAGCAAGGCCAATGACCAACTTAAAGAAGTCGCTCAGAAAGAAGGTGTCACGCTTCCCACAAAGCTGGACGCAAAGGATGCCGCCACCAAAGCGCGGCTGGAGAAACTCTCGGGTGAGGCATTCGATCGAGCCTACATGAAGGACATGGTGGCAGATCATACCAATGATGTTCGGGAGTTCAAGAATGAGGCAAAGAATGGAAAAGATCCGGATGTAAAAAATTTCGCCGCGCAGACCGCTCCCACGTTAGAAGATCATCTGAAAGAAG
>Ga0105241_10002543_pt1 | contig 13688 bp, 12 predicted proteins | sample KBSC64metaG_FD_80422 | JGI IMG/M metagenome (GOLD analysis project Ga0105241, IMG submission 80422) | Corn rhizosphere microbial communities from Kellogg Biological Station, Michigan, USA - KBS C6-4 metaG | ecosystem: Host-associated > Plants > Roots > Rhizosphere > Soil | place: Michigan, USA... | reverse complement strand
GGGCTCACGGGCCGCTCGGTGGGGCTGCGAGGTCAGCCGTCGGATCCGGACCCTGACCGGGAACCGGCGCCTGGGGGTCTGCCGGGCGGTCCCATACGATCCCCGCCGGCTCGGCAGAGCCACCTGGCCACACCGGCGGATGGTCCCGGCTGAACGTCGCCTCGTCGAACCAGGCACCCTCGTTGAACGTCGCCCCGCCGAACACGGGCCTTCCGCTGAACGTCACGCTGTCGAACAAGGCGTCCTCGATGAACGTCGCGCTGTCGAACCCCGCGCCCCCGTTGAACGCCGTCTCATTGAACAGGGCGCCCTTGAACTTCGCCCCACTGAACACCGCGTCGCGGTTGAACGTCGCTCGGGTGAACTGGGCGGGCTCGCTGAACGTTGCCCCAGCGAAGCTGACGTGCCCGCGGAACCTCACTACGTCGAACATGGCGGCTCCGCCGAACCCAGCCAGGTCGAACACGGCGCCGGAGTCGCTGAACGTCGCCCCGTTGAACCCGGCGCCTCCGTTGAACATCGCCTTGCCGAACCCCGCGTCTTGGTTGAACGTCGCCCTATCGAACTCGGAGTAACCGCTGAAGGTTGCCGCATCGAATTCGGCTCGTCCGTTGAACGTCGCTCGGGGGAAGTGGGTGGCCTCGCTGAACGTTGCCCCGGCGAACCCGGCGGTCAGGTTGAATGTCGCCCTGCTGAAGAAGGCGGGGCCGTCGAACGTTGCGCCGGCGGCGTTGAAAGAGTCTGCGGTGATGTCCCCGAAGTCCGGGTCGATCAGGTAGGCGCCGGTCAGATCCACCTGGGCGCCGGCCCAGAAGCCCGGGTGCTCGGGACGGAGCCGCGCGGCGATGGCGGTCTGGGCCGTGGTGCGGACTTGTCGCTCGGCCGGCTCGGTGTCAGGGCTGGCGGGATCGTAAGGCATGCGCAGGTAGGCGCACAGCATCTCAAAGCAGGTGGGCCGGTCGCGGTCGGAGTCGTCGGCGATCCGGGCCAGGGCGTAGACGCCACCAAGCCGGACTGCGGCGGCTGGGCTGCCCAGCTGGGCGACGGCGGCGGTGTACCGCTCGGTAAACAACTTGTCCTGAAATGGCTTGTCCTGGTCTCTGAGACGGTTGGCTGCGTCCGTGCGGTGCTTGCGGTGGGCGACATACAAGCCTGCTAGGACTCCGGACCCGCCGAGTACCAACAGCGCAGTCTTCAAGGTGCCGCCGCGATCCTTGGCCATCTCGGGCACGTCGTGCGACAGCACGTAGTACACCGCCGCCGCAGTGGCAGCCACACCGGCCATCAGCAACCCGGCACAGATCGCCACCAATGGCCCTGGCCGGTGGACGCGCGGCCAGCGATCGACCCAACGCCACAGGCGCCTGGCCTTGTTCTCCAGTTCCCCCACGACCGAAGGCTAGTCGAATTCCAGTACGCCCACTCGTGCGGAGGGCTCGGATCCGTTGGAGCCGGGTCCTTTGACGTTGCCGGCGGGCCCCGATGCTCGGTTCGGTGAGGGGCGTGTCAGTCGGTGGTGGTGGCTCGCAGGGTTGCTGCGGCGTTCTGGATGGCTTCGATCGCTTCGTCGAGGTTGGTGGCGGCGGTGTCGAGGTCGTTCCTTGCGTCTTCGGGCTCGTCGCCGGTCAGGGTGCCGATCCAGCCGGCGGTGCTGTCGAGGAAGTCGCGGAGGGGGCTCAGGGGGCCGTCGGAGTCGGCGAGGGAGTCCAGGATGTCGGCGACGTCGTCGGGGCGGTCGCTGAGCAGGGATTCGGTGAGCCGGCGGATGGCGGCGGCCGCTTCTTCGATGGGACTGAGTGCGTCGGTCACGTGAGGGTTCTCCCCGCCGATCTCTGAAGCAGTCCCTCGGGTGGTTCCGATATCGCCTGGTTGCGGGGGAGGGCTCGCGGCGATCGGGGCGTGCGAAAAGCTGATGCGGTTGTCGGAGGCGGTCGGTAATGTCTCGCGCGATGCTGCGGTGGTTACCGGGCGGGTGGCGGCGGGTGGCTTGGACTGGGGTGGGGTGTGCGGGCGAGAGTGCTGCGCGTGCTGGATGTCGGGGGGCTGCCCCGCGTCTTCTGGTGGGTGTGGGTCAGCACGTTGGTGGTGCGGACGGGGGCGTTCGTCGCGCCCTTTCTTTCGTACTACCTGACGCGGTCGTTGGGGCACTCGGCGGCGTTCGCGGGGTTCGTTGCCGCTCTCAATGCTGTGGGGGCTGCCGTCTCCGCGGTGGTGGGGGGTGTACTTGCCGACCGGGTGGGGCGGCGGGCGACGTTGCTGGGGGCGCTGGTCGCCTCGGCGGTGACGCTGGTGGCGCTCGGGTCGGTGCACACGGTGGGCCTGATCGCGGTGCTGGCGTTCTTGGCGGGACTGGCCAACAACGCGACGCGGCCGGCGACCGGGGCGATCATCGCGGACATCGTGCCGTCGGCGGATCGGGGGCGGGCTTACGCGCTCAACTATTGGGCGATCAACCTGGGTTTCGCGGTGGCGATGCTGTCGGCGGGGCTGGTGGCTTCGCACGGGTATTCGTTGCTGTTCTTCGGCGACGCGATGGCGAATGTGGGCTGCGCGGTCGTCGTCTTCTTCACGGTGCCGGAGACGCGGCCGGTCGTCGGCGCTGCGACGTCTGGCGCGTCCTCCGGTGCAACTGCGGAGGTGTCGGGCCGCGCGGGCAGCCTGGCCGATGTGCTGAGGGACCGGATCTTCCTGGGGTTCCTGGGCGCGGTCCTGGTCGGGGCGATCATTTACTCCCAGGCGCAGACGGTGCAGCCGATCATGATGGGCCAGGACGGGCTCGGGCCCGGCGCGTATGGGGCGGTCGCGGCGCTCAACGGGATTCTCATCGGGGTCCTGCAGTTGCCGATGACCACCTGGATGCGCCGCTACACCCATGGCACGGTCTTGGCCAGTTCCTCGTTCCTGATGGGGGCCGGTTTCGCGGTGCCGCTGCTGATCTCGGCGGTGGGGCACCCGATGGGGGTCTACGCGGCCTCGGTGGTGGTGTGGACGATCGCGGAGATCGGGAACACGCCGCCGCAGATGGCGCTGGGCGCGGACCTGGCGCCGGCGCATCTGCGAGGGCGGTATCAGGGCATGTCGACGCTGGCATGGAGCGTGGCCGGCATCGTCGGACCACTGGTGGGCGGGTGGGCCCTGAGCGCGGTCGGTGCCTCGGCGGTGTTGTGGGCCAGCCTGGTGCTCGGTGCGGCCGGCGTGCCCGCGTGGTTGCTGCTCGACCGGCGTTCGGCGACGCGGGTGGCCGCGCTGCGTGCCGCCGAGACGTATGTGGAACCGCTGTTGTCCGTTGTCGCGTCGTCTGATGTGTTACCGGCTGGTTCGTTGGCGGCGGAACCCGAGCCAGAGCCGGTCTGAGCGTAAGAGTTGGCGGGCGAGGGGGCCATGGCGGACGAGACGGCAGTCGATGTCGACGACGCGCCGGCCGAGGGGAGTGGCGCGGCCGAGCCCGATGCGGCGCCGGAACGTCGGCGGCCCAACCCGCTGAGACGCCTCGCCGCTTGGTATCGCCGGCTTCCGAGGTGGTGGCGCAGGGCGCTGGCGTCCGTGGTGGCGCTGGGCACCGCCCTGGCGATGCTGGTCGGTGTCCTGGGTGCGGCCTTGTTCGCCGAAGGAGCCGGCACACCTTCGCCGGCCGCTCGCAGTACCGGTGACGACGCCCTGTGGCTCGGCCACGCCTGGGTCGGCGGCCAGCCCGGCAGCGCCGGCGCCGCCAAGACCGACGCCGACTTCCAGGCTCTGGCGGCGATCGTTCGCTCTTCAGGTATCAAGGATCTGTTCGTGCACGACGGGCCCTTCGAGATGAACGGCTCGCTGGACCCGGCCCGCAGCCCGAAGGCCGAGTGGTTCATCGACTCCGTCCACCGGGATCTGCCCGGGGTCCGGGTCCAGGCCTGGCTCGGGCAGGTCGTCGGCGGCAGCGCCCTGCATCTGGACGACACCGCCACCCGGAACCGCGTCGTGGCCGGGGTCGGGGCGGCCCTCGATCGCGGATTCGACGGCGTCCACTTCGACTTCGAGCCGGTGCCCGACGGCGACCCAGGCTTCCTGGACGTGCTGGATGCGTCGCGCACCCTCACCCAGTCCCACCACGCACTGCTCTCGGCGTCAGTGCCGCAGGTGGAGCCGCTGTCCGGCTTCCGCATCCCCGGGAACTATCTGGCCGGCCATCCGAAGTGGTGGTCCCAGGACTACCTCCGCCGGGTCGCCGTGCACTGCGACCAGGTGGCGGTCATGGCCTACGACACCTCTCTGCCCACCGCGTGGGCCTACCGGGGCTACGTCGCCCGGCAGACTCAGGTGGCCCTGAAAACGGTCCCGCAGAACGTCGAACTGCTCATGGGGGTCCCGGCCTTCCACACCCACGACCCCGGCCACTGGGTCGGCGCCGAGACCGTGCACGCCGCCCTGGACGGCGTACGGCTGGCGCTCGGCGCGCACCCGCCGTCCCGGCCGTTCGGCGTCGCGATGTACGTCGACTTCGCCGCGACCCCCGCCGACTGGGCCGCGTACCGCACTGACTGGCTCAGCCCGGCCTCGGCGGGGTGACCAGCGCTCGGGCGTCGACGTAGCGGGTGTTCGGATCCAGCGGCAGGGGTTCGCCGCTGCTGGCCTCGGAACAGCAGAACGCGAACATGCCGGCGGCGTCGATCGGCGCGGTGGTGCCGCCGGACATCCGCCAGCCGCGCACCACATAGCCAGGCGTCCCGCTGGCGGGGTCCGGCTCCAGAAGCGGACGCGAGCGCAGAATCACCGTCGCGTCGGCCCCGCTGACGTGCGCCAGCGCGAACAACTCGCACAGCTCGCGCTCGGCGCCGGACGCGGGCAGGCCGACCGCCGAGATCTCCGTGGAGATGTCCAGCCGCAGGTCCTCGCCCGCGGTGACGGCGCCGTTCGGGGTCGGCACCGAGCAGTTGAGGCGGTGCGCCCCGGACCCGATGGTCAGGACGAGTCCTATGAACACGGACTCGGCGTGTTCCCGGGCCCTGACGACGGCCAGCTGCGGGTCGTCGGTGCTCCGGGCCGCGGCCCAGATCAGGGCGTCGAGATCGTCGACCCGCTCGGTGAGGTCGGTGATATCCGTGACGTCCGTACGGCCGAGGAGCGCGGTGCGGGGAGCTGGCAGGTTGCTGACGGTGGACATGAGATTCCCTCCCGGAGGATTCGAACTTTCGTGCTCGAATCCACTGTAATCGGACATCGCCGACTATGGGAGGTTTCTGTCATTGTGTTATGAGAAAGTGTGCTGGTGTTCGGGCTCTGCGGTGTGACAAGCAGAGCCCGGTCACTCGTGCGGCCCAGTCCGCCCAGTCCGCGCCTGTCCGTCCGGCCCTCCGAGTCGTCCTAGTACGACTTCGGGAGCCCCAGCGTGTGCTGCGCGACGAAGTTCAGGATCATCTCCCGGCTGACCGGCGCGATGCGCGTCACCCGGGTCGCGGCGAGCAGCGGGGCCAGGCCGTACTCGGTCGCCAGGCCGTTGCCGCCGTGCGCCTGGATCGCCTGGTCGACGGCCTCCACGGCGGCGTCGGCGGCGGCGAACTTGGCCATGTTCGCGGCCTCGCCGGCCCCGAGGTCGTCGCCGCTGTCGTAAAGCCAGGCCGCCTTCTGCGTCATCACCTTGGCCAGCTCGACGTGGATCGCGGCCTGGGCCAGCGGGTGCGCCACGCCCTGGTGCGTGCCGATCGGGCGGTCGCGCCAGACCGTCCGGGTCTTCGCGTAGTCGGCCGCGCGGTCCAGGGCGTACTTCGCGGTGCCGATCGCGAAGGCCGCCGCCATGATCCGCTCCGGGTTCAGGCCCGCGAACAGCTGGAGCAGGCCGGCGTCCTCGTCGCCGATCAGGGCGTCGGCCGGGAGCCGGATGTCGTCGAAGAAGAGCTGGAACTGCTTCTCCGGGCCGGCGATCTCCATCTCGATCATGGTCTTGGTGAAGCCCGGGGCGTCGGTGGGGACCACCATGAGCGCCGGCTTCAGGTTGCCGGTCGCCGCGTCCTTGGTCCGGGACACCACCAGAACCGCGTCGGACTCGTCGACGCCGGAGATGAAGACCTTCTGCCCGGTCAGGACCCAGTCGTCGCCGTCGCGGCGCACCGTGGTGGTGATGTTGTGCGAGTTGGAGCCCGCGTCGGGCTCGGTGATGCCGAAGGCCATCTTGAACGAGCCGTCCGAGATCCCGGGCAGCCACTTGCGCTTCTGCTCCTCGGTGCCGAAGCGGCTGATGATGGTGCCGCAGATGGCCGGGGACACCACGATCAGGAGCAGCGGGCAGCCCGCGCGGGCGAGTTCCTCGCCGACCGCCGCCAAGTCGGCCATGCCGCCGCCCCCGCCGCCGTACTCCTCCGGCAGGTTGACGCCCAGGAAGCCGGCTCGGCCCACCTCGTCCCACAGCTCGGTCGACTTCAGGCCGGCCTTGGCCTGCTTGCGCACGTAGTCCGGTCCGTACCGCTTGGCCAGGTCGCGCACCGCCTGGCGGAGCGCCACGCGCTCCTCGGGCTCCACGAAGCTCATGCCAGCCAGCCTGCCAGGCCGGGAATGCAAAAACAATCCTGCATGTTTGTTTTTGCGTCGGCTGTGGCTGTGGCTGTGGCGTGAGGCGGGGATGATGCCGCGATGGTCTTACCGGCGGAGCTGTCAGGAGTCTGGCAGGTCGTGCCAGTGCGGCTTCTCGTCCAGTGGCTCGGTCAGCGGTCGGGCGATGGCGTCGGCAGGAGGTGCCAGGTCGCTCGCCGGATACGCATCGGGGACCTCCGCAGCCTGCTCCGCTTCCTGGTGAGCGTCGGCGTCTGCACCCTCGATCGCGATCGGCTCCGAGCCGGTCTCCACCGGCTCGGTCTTGTCCGAGGTCAGAGCGTCGACTGCCTTCTGGGCGGCCCGCACGGCCTCGGTGGGAGCCCCGCCGCCGGCGCTCTCCAGGAAGCGGAGCAGCTCGACCGGGAACGGCAGGACCAGCGTCGAGTTCTTCTCCGCCGCGACCTCCACGATCGTCTGCAGCAACCGGAGCTGCAGCGCCGCCGGCGTCTCGGACATGATCCGCGCGGCGTCGGAGAGCTTGCTGGAGGCTTGGAACTCGCCGTCGGCGGTGATGATGCGGGCCCGGCGCTCGCGGTCGGCCTCGGCCTGGCGGGCCATCGACCGCTTCATCGACTCCGGCAGCGCCACGTCCTTGATCTCGACCCGGTCGATCTCCACGCCCCAGCCGGTCGCCGGGGTCTCGAGCATCAGCTCCATGCCCTGGTTCAGCGGCTCGCGGTTGGACAGCAGGTCGTCCAGCAGGCTCTTGCCGATGATGGAGCGCAGCGAGGTCTGGGCGACCAGCGACACCGCGTATTTGTAGTCCTGCACGTAGATGAGCGCGCGGGCCGGATCGATGACCCGGAAGTAGACCACGGCGTCCACCCGGACGGTGACGTTGTCCCGGGTGATGCCCTCCTGGGCCGGGACCGGCATGGTCACGACCTGCATGTTGACCGTCCGCAGGCGGTCCACGCCGGGGATGATCCGGGTCAGGCCCGGCTGCCGGACGCTGTCCAGGACCCGGCCGAAGCGGAACACGATGCCCCGCTCGTATTGCTTCACGGTGCGCAGCGAGGCGGCGAAAACCGCCGCTCCCGCCGCCGCCGCGGCGACGATGGCGCTCACGATCGCAGTGATCATGGCGGTCCTTCCATGAAAGGACGCGGTGTCGGTGCCCGCCGACCGGCTTTCGCACCCTGGTTGAGTCAGTCTACGAATTTCTATGGTATCCGCCGACGGCCCCGGCGGGGTCGATCTGCGGGCGGGCGTTGGCCGCGTCAGCGGTATTCGGCAAGCCGGCGCCACACGCCGGCCAGCGCCAGCACGATCACCGTCCCGAACAGCACCGCCGGGACCGCGCCCCAGCCCGACTCGCCCGACCGCGCGGCGGCCATGTCCGCCTGGAAGGCGGTCAGCTGCGTGTCCGCCGCCTGGCCGAGGTGGGCGTCCATGGCGTAGAAGTCCTGACCCAGTTGGCCACTCGCGATGCCGGTCGCCTCGGTGAGCGCGGAGTCCACGTCGCCGCTGTCGACCACGCTCTTTATTTTACCCGCGTTCTGTTGGACGGATGTCCAATCGGCGCTCGCACGCTGGGAGAGCGCCCCGTCGGTGCCCGCGAGGCCGGTGGCGAGCAGGCCCGGGCTGCCGGCGGTGCCGTTCAGCGAGGCCAGGTCGGCGGCGTAGCCGTGGTCGTAGCCGAAGTTCGGCGCGACCGTGCAGCGGACGATGGAGCCGACCGCGTCGTAGGAGACGGCGCGGGCGTGCTGGAGGCCCAGGTACGGCGTCATGTGCTGCTCGACCGCCTGCTGCAGGCGGTCGCTCTGCTGCGCGGTCATGCTCAGCCCGGTCACCAGGAACACGGCCGTGGCGACGGTGGCCAGGGCCAGGAGCGGGTTCAGCGTGCGGCGGAACTGGCGCGACAGCTCGACCTGGAACAGGACCAGCGCAGCGAGCAGGGCCGGCGCCGTGACGAGCACCAGGACGGTGTCGATGGACCAGGCGTCGTTCTCGTTCTTGGCCGAGTCGGTCAGCTGGTGCGCGTAGGAGTCGCGGATCTGCGCGGCGGCCGGCAGCAGGTCGAAGTGCATGACGTCCGTCGCGCGGCTGTAATACGCGAGGGCGACGGAGTCCGGGTGTCCCTTGGTGGCGTTCGCGGACAACTGGTCCAGCGAGAGCGCCGTGGAGGACAGGTCGTGGTAGAGCGCGATCTTGTCCAGCATGGTCTGGAACTGCGCCTGGACCGCTGAATCGGCGGTTCCGCCGATGGCCTGCCGCAGGTCCCGGTCGATCTCGGCGACGCGGCTGTTCACGGTCGCCTGGGCGTCGCCCTGCGCGGTGTCGAGGTCGCTGTCCCCGATGGTCAGGATCTCGCGCGCGGTCTGCGAGTCGAGGTCGCTGAGGGCGAAGTACAGGTCGGAGGCGGACTGTGCGAGCGGCGCCGTCTCCCGTCCGATGCGGTTCACACCGTGCTGGGTGTCCGCTATTGCAACCGTCCCCGCTATAAGCGCCGCACCTGCGAGAACCACAATGGAACCGGTCCACAGTTGCAGCCTGGTTGGTGTCGTGCGTTCAGTTGTCCTCCCCACGGACCCACCGTAGGCACCCTTCGTGAACGGACAGCGACGGCACGTAGAACGTTGATTCAACAGGTCGGCCCGGCGGGCTCCGGTATTGCTCCGGTACTACTGTCGCGCGGAGCACCCGCAGCGGTCGGTAAAGTTTTCTCCTGATCGGCCCAGCAAGTTAACCCCCGTTGAAGGAGAGCCCCGTGTCCGACTTCGCAGTGACAATCGCCGACGGCCCCAGCCGGGACGAGCGGACGGTCACGGTCGGCACGACGCTGGCGGACCTGTTCGCCGGTGACCGCTCCGTCGTCGCCGCCCGTCTGACCGACCCTGTCGGCACCCGGCTGGTCGACCTGGCGACCCTGGCCAAAGCCGGCGACGTGGTCGAGCCGGTGGCCGCCGACTCCGAGGACGGCCGGGCGATCATCCGGCACTCCACGGCGCACGTGCTGGCGCAGGCTGTGCAGCAGGCCTTCCCGGAGGCGAAGCTCGGCATCGGCCCGCCGATCCGCAACGGCTTCTACTACGACTTCGACGTGGAGAAGCCCTTTACGCCGGAGGACCTGAAGGCTCTAGAGAGCCGGATGCAGACGATCATTAAGCAGGGGCAACTGTTCTCCCGGCGTCCGGTCACGGATGAGGACGCGCGCGAGGAGCTCGCCGCCGAGCCGTACAAGCTGGAGCTGATCGGGCTCAAGGGCAAGGCGTCCTCCGACGACGCCGGCGAGGGCGTGGACGTCGAGGTCGGCGCCGGTGAGCTGACGATCTACGACAACCTGGACGCCAAGACGGGCGACCTGTGCTGGAAGGACCTGTGTCGCGGTCCGCACGTGCCCAATACGCGGTACATCCCGGCGTTCAAGCTGATGCGTTCGGCGGCTGCGTACTGGCGCGGTAGTGAGAAGAACCCGCAGCTGCAGCGTATTTACGGAACCGCTTGGGAGACCCGGGACGCGCTTAAGGCGCACCTGGAGTTCCTGGCGGAGGCCGAGAAGCGTGACCATCGCAAGATCGGTGCGGAGCTGGACCTGTTCTCCTTCCCGGACGAACTCGGTAGTGGTCTTCCGGTGTTCCACCCCAAGGGCGGCACCATCCGTCGGGTGATGGAGGACTACTCCCGTAAGCGTCACGAAGAGGCGGGCTATGAGTTCGTCAACACCCCGCACATCACTAAGGGGAACCTGTACGAGATCTCCGGGCACCTCGACTGGTACAAGGACGGGATGTTCCCGCCCATGGTGCTGGACGAGGGTCATGGCAAGCAGGAGTACTACCTGAAGCCGATGAACTGCCCGATGCACAACCTCATCTATCGCGCGCGTGGGAAGTCCTACCGGGACCTTCCGCTGCGGCTCTTTGAGTTCGGCACTGTGTATCGCTATGAGAAGTCCGGCGTGGTGCACGGACTGACCCGCGTTCGCGGACTCACGCAGGATGACGCGCACATCTACTGCACGCGGGAGCAGATGCGGGACGAGCTCGTCAGCCTGCTGCGCTTTGTGCTGGACCTGCTGCGCGACTACGGGCTGAACGACTTCTACCTGGAGCTGTCCACCAAGGACCCGGTGAAGTACGTCGGCAGCGACGAGGAGTGGGAACTCGCCACGGACACGCTGCGTGAGGTCGCCGAGGGGGAGGACCTGGAACTGGTCATGGACCCCGGCGGCGCGGCGTTCTACGGTCCGAAGATCTCGGTGCAGGCGCGCGACGCCATCGGCCGGACCTGGCAGATGTCGACCATCCAGCTGGACTTCCAGCTGCCGCAGCGCTTCGACCTGGAGTACCAGGCCGCCGACGGGTCGCGGCAGCGGCCGATCATGATCCACCGGGCGCTGTTCGGGTCGATCGAGCGGTTCTTCGGGGTGCTGACCGAGCACTACGCCGGGGCGTTCCCGGCCTGGCTGGCGCCGGTGCAGGTGGTCGGGATCCCGATCACCGACGCGCACGTGCCGTACCTGGAGCTGGTCGCGGCCAAGCTGCGGGCCGAGGGGGTGCGGGTCGAGGTCGACTCCTCGGACGACCGGATGCAGAAGAAGATCCGGAACGCGCAGAAGCAGAAGATTCCCTACATGCTGCTGGCCGGGGACGACGATGTGGCGAAGGCCGCAGTTTCGTTCCGGTACCGGAGTGGGGAGCAGAACAACGGGGTGCCGGTGGACGATGCCGTCGCCGAGATCGTGAAGGCGGTGCGGGAGCGGATCTGAATGCGGATCCGCGGCGCCGCGGTGGGCGCGTCCGGCGGACCGGGACCGACGGGGGCCCCGGTCAGCCCGCCGGACGTGCACGGGGAAGCAGGGGGATGAGCTGTGCTGATCACGCATGAGAAGTGGCCGCGGACGGCGGAGGACGCCGAGGCGGAGCAGGAGCGGCTGCGGGGGCAGGTGGATGTCTCCGCGCCGCTGGGGCCGTTCCGGTACGTCGCGGGGTTGGATGTCGCTTATGCGATCGACTCCTCGCGGGTCGCGGGGGCGGTCGTGGTGCTCGACGCCGACACCCTGGCGGTCGAGGACATGGCCACTGCGGTGATGGATGTGGACTTCCCGTATGTGTCGGGGCTCTTGGCGTTCCGGGAGATGCCCGCGCTTATCAGCGCGCTGGCGCGGTTGACGGTGGAGCCGGACGTGTTGGTGTGCGACGGGTACGGGATCGCGCATCCGCGGCGGTTCGGGTTGGCGTGCCACTTGGGGGTGCTGGCGGGGAAGCCGGCTATGGGAGTGGCGAAGACCGCTTTCGTCGGGAAGGCTGCCGAGCCGGGGAACCAGCGCGGGGAGGCTGCTGATCTGGTGCATGACGGCGAGGTCGTCGGCGCGGTGCTGCGGACTCAGCTTTCTACGAAGCCGGTGTTCGTGTCGCCGGGGCATTTGATCACGGTGCATGACGCGACGCGGTTGGCGTTGCGGCTGGCGACCAAGTACCGGTTGCCGGAGACGACGCGGTTGGCTGATCAGCTGTCACGGCGGGCGTTGGCCGGCGCTTAGTTTCTAAGTCTTGTCTTCGGGCTGGTCGTCCGGCGTTTCGGCGTCCGTGGCCAGCCTTTTGAGGATGCGGACGAACAGGTCGGCCTCGATGGGGGTCAGGCCGGCACCGGCCAGGAAAGCCTTCTCTGTTTCCTGGTGGCGGCGTTCGCCTTCGGTCAGGGTCTGCTTGCCGTGGGCGGTGAGCTCGACGATGTTCTTGCGGCGGTCGTCGGGGCTGCGGCGGCGCTCCACCAGGCCTTTGTCTTCGAGCTCGTCGATGAGGGCGACCATCGTGGTGCGGTCGACGCCGAGTTCTTTGGCCGCGTCGAGCTGGGAGAGCGGCTCGGCGACGTCGAGGACGACGAGGACGGCCAGCTGGCGGCCGGTGATGTTCAGCGACTCCAGGGCGCGGGCGCCGGACTGGGAGAAGTTCAGCTGCGCGTGCTTCAGCAGGTAGCCGAGTCGGGAGGTCAGGGGTTCGGCCATATGGGGCACTCTACCCGCATGCTGATTGTCAGTCGCGCTGATGATTTGGTACAGTGACGATATGGAGCTGAAGATCGGGATCAAGACCTCCCCGATGCATGTGACCTACGACGAGATCTGCCGAGTGTGGCAGCAGGCTGACGAGATGCCGGAGATCGCCGACGCCTGGTTGTGGGACCACATGATGCCGCTGGCCGGCGACCGGGGCGGTCCGGCGCTGGAGGGGTGGACGACGTTGGGGGCGCTCGCGGCGCGGACATCGCGGCTGCGGATGGGGCTGCTGGTGACGAGCAATCGTTTCCGAGCCCCGGCGCTGCTGGGGAAGATGGCCTCGACGGTGGACGTGATATCCGGCGGTCGGCTGATCATGGGACTGGGTGTCGGCGGCACGGTGCAGCCCGCGGGCGCCGGCGGCATGCCGGGTGAGAATCCGGGAGTGATGGAGTACGCCGCGTATGGCATACCGCTGATCAGCCCGCGCGAGGGGGTCGCGCGGCTGGTGGAGACGGTGACCATCCTGCGGAGGATGTGGACCGAGGACGTGTTCGACTTCGCCGGACCGTTCACGACCCTGATCGGCAACCGCAACGCGCCGAAGCCGGTGCAGCCGGCGGGCCCGCCGCTGCTGATCGGCGCCTGGGGTGACCGGATGCTCCGCGTCGCGGCCGAGCACGCGGACATCTGGAACATACCCGGGCCGCCGCACAACTCGGTCGAGTCCCTCGCGGAGCGGTCGCGGACACTGGACCGCGCCTGCGAGGCGGTCGGACGGGACCCGGCGGAGGTGGAGCGCTCGGTGCAGCTGATCGTGGCGGGGGACGGTGCCGCCGAGGCCCGGGAGACGATCGCGGCGCTGGCGGCGGTGGGGTTCCGGCACGTGGTGGTGGGGTCGCGGCGGATGTATCAGGAGGGCGGGATGCGGTGGTTGGTGGGGGAGGTGATACGGCCTGGGTGTGAGGTGGGGGTCGGGTGAGGGGAGATAACGGGCCGGACAGGGGAGGAGTGAAAGGGAGCCGGTGGGCGGTGCGAGAGCTGCTGGTGGTCGGCAGTGTGAGAGACACTTGGCGGCCGGCGGGGAGGGAGCTGCGGGGTGGCCCCGGCGGTGTGATGGTGAGCCGCGAGGTGGCCCCGGCGGTGTGAAGGGGAGCCGGGAGGATTAAGGCCGGCGTGGAGG
>Ga0105241_10002532_pt1 | contig 13710 bp, 9 predicted proteins | sample KBSC64metaG_FD_80422 | JGI IMG/M metagenome (GOLD analysis project Ga0105241, IMG submission 80422) | Corn rhizosphere microbial communities from Kellogg Biological Station, Michigan, USA - KBS C6-4 metaG | ecosystem: Host-associated > Plants > Roots > Rhizosphere > Soil | place: Michigan, USA... | reverse complement strand
GAGGTGCTGCAGGGGCTGGCGGCTGCCGCCCTGGGCAACGCGGACGAGGCGAAACAAAGCTTTCTCGTGGCGCTAGCGGTGGATCCGGATCTGAAGCTCGACAAGAGCTTGGCGCCGAAAATCCGCGGACCCTATCTCGATGCGCGCGGCTACTGGGGTGCACACAGTGATCGTCTCGGGTTGCGAGCGAAGCTCGGCTCCGATCTGCGGCACATCGGGGTCGAGCTCCGCGATCCGGCGAACCTGGTGGCGAACGTGGAATGCTACTTTCGGGCTCCGGGTTCCGCGGAGGTGCTTCGTGTCAGTGTGCAAGCGGCGCCGCTCGTGCGTTTTTCCCCGCCCGCCCGCGTCCGCGAAGGCGGTTTCGAGTACTGGCTGCGTGGGGTCGATGCTCACGGTAACGCGCTGACCGAGCTCGGCACTGAAGCGGATCCGCGAGCAGTGACGCCGGAAGCGGTTTCTCCGAATCGAGACGTGAATGCGGCTCCCGCTCGTGGCGGGCGTTCACTGGCGTTGCCGATCGTGCTTTCCGTTGCCGGCCTCGGCGCGACTGCAGCGGGGGTAATCTTTCACGTGCAGCGAGAGCAGGCCGCGCACGAATGGAATGGCCCGAGTTGCGAACACCCGGGCGCCACGCGCGTGGCGCAATGTTCCGAAGTGGACACGCGCCGTGCGCGTGACGAACACTTGGCGATCGGCTTTTACGCCGGCGGGGCCGCTCTGCTCACGAGCAGCGTGATCTTACTGGCCACTGGGCGGGCGCCGGAAGCCGAGCGCGCCCAGTCGCTCGGGTGCGCGATCGCCGGCACCGCCGTTGCTTGTCGCGGCACGTTCTGAGTCGAGTTCCCGAGCCCAGCGCGGCGATTTGCAGAACGAGGCGCTCGGTGCCTAGCCTCAGGGCTCTATGGTTGGTCGCTGGGCTCCGCAATGGCTCTCTCGGGCGTCGTTTCTGATCGTGATGCTGTGCTCGCTGCTCGCGTCGCGTCGAGCGCGGGCAGAGACGCTCCAGGCGCCCATTGGTGGCAAAACCATCACCCTGGGTGACGCCCGCGTCGCCTGCGCGGTGCCGTCGGGCGGGTGGGTGATCGACCCGGCGTCCCTTGGCCATGGGGTGCGGCCGCCCGATGCGAACGAGGCCATCGGCACCAGCGTCGACCTCAAGGTCGCGACGTCCCCAGCTGCCTGCGCCACGACCACTAGCGTGGTGAAGCTCGTGGCGACGCAACGCTGGCCGGTCATCGATTCCTCCAGCACCACGCTGCAAGTCGAGCCGGGCAAAGTCGATGTGCGCGGTCACCGGTTGACGGGCATGGCACTCGCGTGGCGCAGCAACACCGCCTCCGGTGTGGACGTGTGCGAGGCACCGAAATTCGAGGGCGCCATCGAGCACTGTACGTTCGACGTCGCGCGGGGCTTGCCCGCGGATCCCGCGAGCGGCAATCTATCGTTCGTCCCAGCAGGCGGGCGACCGGGCGCGGACGTTCGTACCTTCGATAGTGACGGTAAGCTCGCGCCGCCGGAGAGCTTCGTGCTGGCGCCAGCGCGGGTGCTGCTGGGCGGCGTCGTCCCGCCCGATGCATCCATCGATCTTTCCACTGGGCGCGGTGAGGTGGAGCTCTTGCACCCGGAGGCGATCGCCTCGGTCGACTGCGGCAATCAACGCTGTGAGCTTGCCAAAAACGCCCTGCTAGTGCGCTCGCTGTCCAGCAACGTGAGCTCCGTGGACGTCAAATTCAAGCTGATTCCTGGCGTTTTCGTGAGCAAAGGCAGCGCGACGGACGCCACGCCGACCGCGCATTTGGCCGTCGTGCATTGTCCGATGTCGGTCGTGTCCGGTCCGCCTTTGCGCGATACCGAGAGCGCACGCCTGGTCGTCCGCGTCGAGGGGCGCTGCGCGGACGAGGTCCCGTCGTTGCGGTTCTTGATCGGGTCCGATTCGGCCGCGGTACTGGCCTCTCAGGTCGACTCGACGGGCATCGACGTGTTGCTGCGCGTCGGTAGTACCGACGCCGCTCAGCTCTCGATCACCGCGGTGCACTCGGACGACCCCAACCTAGCGGTGGCCGTGACGCGCACGGACACCGTGGCCGAGCCGCAGAGCAGTGGCTCGCTGGAAATCCCCGGACACAAGAACCTCAACTTCATTCCCACCAATCGCCCCGCGATCGTGCACTTGCCGGTGCTCGCCGACCACGCGCACCTGGTGCCAATCCCAGTTGCAGGTGTGTACAGCGTGCAGCGAGTCGGCCGCGAATACGCCGTCACGGGCGACCCGAACGCGGCCGGCCTCACCGCGCTGCGCTTGGCTTACCGCAATGATTCGCTGCCCGGAGGCTTCGCGGACGTCGATCTCGCCCAATTCACGAGCCCCGTGCAGCGAGCGATTCACGAAGCCAATTTACCCGCGCCCATCGGCGGATCCGCGCTCGGGCCGAATCCGATCGTCGAGTTCGTGTGCGACATTTCCGAAGCGCGTCCGTTCCGCGTGATGCCCGGGGTGACGGCCCATCTCCCCTTCGAGAGCCGCGACAATTGCCGCCTGATCTTTCACCGCGATCGCTTGAGCGCTGACTACGGCACGCAAAAACTCAATCTCGAAGTGGACGTCATCGACTCCGATGGCGGCGCGCGCGGCGAAGGTCATCTCTCTGAGACGATCGTGATGCGCCCGGGCGGTGAACCCATCTACGCCTGGATCAACGGGGTGAAGGCGCCCTTCGATCGCGTCATCGTGCGCCTCTCTCACGCCGCGGACGAGCAACACTACGTGGGCGGTCTCGAGATCCAAACCGGCGCGCCAGAGGTCAAATGGACGGCCATCCTCGGCACCGGCCGCGCGCGCCTGTATGCGACCACCACTATCCCCACCGGCTTGTATCGCTTCGGGGATTCGCAACACAGCGGCGTGCTCTCGCTGAACTTCGGCATCGTCTCGCGCTTGACCTGGCTGAGCGCCGACGGTCACGAGGGATTTTTGGGGCTCGAGGGCGGGATCATGGCCATCGGTCTCACCAACGACAAAAGCGATACCGGCAAATCGCTCACGCAGGTGGGGTTGGTCGCGGGCATTGGTTTGAGCGTGCCCATCGCCAACCGCTCGACCGCGACGCAGGCCTCGATCAACTTGCACGGCTGGGTCGAGGAGGACATCTCGCACAACTCGGGTGACAGCCAAGCCAGCCGCTCTGCGATCATCTTTGGTCCGAGCATCTCCATCGGAAACGTCGGAACGAACCTTTAGCGCCAAAAAGCAGGGCCGACGCGTTGCGCGGGCGCGCGTGTCAGCCTATCCTCCCGAGATGAGGTTCGGGCTCGGGAGATCGTGGGCACTTTGGCTATTGCTCGGCGTCGTTGCGAGCGGCTGCGAAGCCAATCAATGCCTCAATCCACAGCCTGACCTGCCCTGTGGCGCCTACGGAAGCGCGGCTGCAGGCCACGGTGGTGACGGCTCGAACACCGCGGGCACCTCGCCGATCCTCGGTGGTGGCGGCGGCTTCGAGAACGGTGGTGGCGGCGGTTCTGACGGCATCGGTCGTGGCGGCGGCGCGGGCGCCAGCGCCGGCGGCAGCGGTGGCAGCGGAGCGTTCGGTGGCGAGGCGGGCGCCGCTGGCGAGCCGGGCGCTGCTGGCCAGGCCGGCGAAGCGGGGCAAGTCGGTAGCGCGGGCGCTCTGCACTGAGCGTCGAGCTCGCCGAACGCAGCACGCTACTTAGCGTGCTGCGTGAAGCGCATCGCTGGACTGCGCGGGATTGGTGCTGGCGGTTTTCGCCAGCCACGAAGGTTGCGTATCGCGGTGGTTCGATCACTCCCACGAGTGTGACTGTTGTGTTCTGCCGCAGTTAGATACGCACGCTCTTCGCTCCTCGCGGGTTGCACGGCGAGCACGCGCGAAGTGATCTCGGTTGACGCGAACCGCGGCGACAACCGAAGATCACGGGTCACGCATTGGGGCAGTCCTCAGCCAATGAATTCAAGCGCAAGCGCACCGCGTGCGTCTCAGTCGGATCCGGTGCAAGTGCTGTCGTTCGCGCTTGCCGGGCATCGCTTTGCGTTGCCGCTCGAGGGTGTTGCCGAGCTGACGCGCGCGTTCGCGCTGCAAGCCTTACCGCAAGCTCCCTCCGTGGTGTGCGGCGTCTTGAACTTGCGAGGCGAAGTCGTGCCCGTGTTGTCCCTGCGTCGTCGCTTCGGCTTGCCTGAAAAAGAGCTCTCCTCGACGGATTACTTCGTGTTCGCTGCCGTGGGCGCTCGGCGCGTGGCGCTGCTGGTCGACCGCGTGCTCTCGGTGGACTCCCTGTCTGCGCTGCCCGCCGAGCACACGCCAAACCTCGCCCCGCTACGGCTCGAATACGTCTCTGGCGTTGCCGCGGTGGCCGACGGCGTCGTGCTGATCCACGACTTGAACTCGTTTCTAAACGCCGCCGAAGACGTCGAACTCACTCGCGCGCTCGCCTCTGCCCGTCCGGAGCTGACATGACGAGCGGCTGGTCCGATCCTGCGTTCGAGCCGATCGCCCGCCTGGTGACGGCGCAAACGGGCTTGGTGTTCGCGCCGAACCGCTGCCCCGCGCTGGAGCAAGGCGTCCGGCAGCTGATGAAGGAGCACGCGCTGTCCGAGCTGTCGGAGATCCCCGCCGAGCTCGAATCGGGAGCACTATCGTGGGACAAACTCATCGCGCTCATCACCGTCGGTGAGACTTACTTCTTTCGCGATGCCGCGCATTTCGAGTTCCTGAAAAACAGAGTCTTGCCCGAGATTGCCGCGCGTCGGGGCCCCAATGCGCGCGCGAGGGTGTGGAGCGCCGGCTGTGCTAGCGGCGAAGAAGCGTATTCGCTGGCCATGGCGCTCGCGGACTGCAACGCACTCGAAGGCGCGTTCGTGCTCGGCACTGATCTGAATCGCGCGGCGCTGTCACGGGCCCGGCTCGGGCGCTACAAGCGCTGGTCCTTGCGCGGCCTCGCGCCCGCACTGTTCGAACGCTACTTCTCGGGCACGGAAGCCGACTCGGTGCTCTCGCCGTTGCTGCTGCGGCAAGTGCATTTCGAGGAGCTCAACCTGGCCCGTGAGCACTACCCGCAACCGGCTACCGGCACCTTCGCGATGGATCTGATCCTGTGCCGGAACGTGCTCATCTACCTGAGCCCGGCAGCCATCGCGCGCGTGGCTCGTGGGCTGTTCGATGCGCTGACGCCCGGGGGTTACTTGCTCGTTGGTCCCTCCGACCCCTTACTGCTGGACGCCGGATTCGAGATCGAAAGCGACGAGACCGGTGTGGTCTACCGGAGACCACACTCGACATTGGCTGCCGTCGCCGATGTCCGAGTAAGTCCCGTGCTGCCGTTCGCGCCACGCGTGGACGCGGTCGCCGTTCCTCTGCAGGCCACGCGTCTCGAACCGGAAGCGCTACGCGAAGTGGCCGAGCAGGCTGCTGCTCGTGGCGATGATGCGGCTCTGCTCGCGCTCGCCAACCAATACCCCGATCAGGCTTGGCTTTCGGTGATGGCCATTCGTGCCCGCTCGAACGCTGCCCCGCCGCGAAGCGTGGAACAAGAGTGCCGCCGGTTGCTCGATCGTCACCCGCTTTCGGCCGAGCTCCACTACCTGCACGCTCTCGCTCAAATGCAATTGTCACGACCGGGCGCTGCCGCTGAAGCGCTACGCCGCGCGCTGTACCTCGATCGCACGCTGGCGATTGCCCATTTCACGTTGGGCTCGGTGCTCGCTCGCCTGAACGATCTCGCCGGAGCCGAACGATCCTACCGCAACGCAGCCAATTGTTCGCTGTCGCTGCCGGAGCACGAGCCCCTGCCATGCGCTCGGGAGATCACCGCGTTCGGCCTGGCAAGCGCCGCAGCCCGTGAGCTCGAGCTGCTTCGTGGACGCGGGGCCGCCCGATGAATACGAGCAAGAAAGCCGCGCGGAAGCTGGATTGGGAGGACGTGCGCCGACGGCTCGCGGTCGCGATCGACGAAGAACGTCTCTCGGCGAGCGCAGACCGTGCGGTCCTCGAAGCTCGAGCGGCGCGCCACGCGCTGCAAGGCGACCCGGAAGTCAGCGAGGCTCGCCTCGAGATCTTGGTTTTCGCGCGCGGCGGGCGGCGCTTCGCGATCGAGTCGCGCTACGTGGCCGAAGTCGCTCGACTCGGGCACCTGAGCCGCGTCCCCGGTGCGCGGCCGGGGTTGCTCGGCTTATGCAACCTACGCGGAGATCTGCTGCCGGTGTTCGACTTGGTCTCGGTGGCTTCCTCCGCGAACGCGGCGCACTTGGTGGTGCTCGGTGAGAGTGCTCCCGATTTCGGCATCGCCGTGGATGCGCTCGAGGCCGTACAAAGCGTCCCGGAGGCGTCGCTCAGTGCGGCGAGAAGCGTGGGCAGCTTGCCGCATCCGGAGCACGTGCGCGGCGTGAGTGCAGAAGGTTTGTTGGTTCTGGACGGCGCGGCGCTGCTCCGTGACCGCACGGTATTCGTCGCGAGCAGTGCCGCGCATGGCACTTTGGAGCAGGAATTAACGTGAAAATCGGATTTCGAATCATTGCAGGCTTTGCCGCGGCGCTGGTTGCGCTGGGCGTCGTTGGTTCGGTCGTGTTTCGCAACACCTCGGACCTCATTGCGGACAGCCATTGGGTCACTCACACGCACGAGGTGCTGGAGAAGCTCGGTTCGATCGTCTCGGAACTCAAGGAGTGCGAGGCCGATTTGCGCGGCTTCGCGCTGACCGGGCAGGAGCCCTACCTCGAGCCGTATCGCTCGGCGCGGACCGAGGTCGCAAGCTCGGTCGACGCGGTCGCCACCTTGACGAACGACAACCCGAACCAAGCTCGGCGCATCCCGGAGTTGCGACGTGCGCTGGGCGCAAAATTGGAAGCCTTCGACGAGGTCGAGAGCACGCGTCGCAAGGCCGGGCTGGAGGGTGCGAGCGCGGCGCTGAGTGCGGGCACCAGCAAGCGTGCGATGGAAGAAATCCAAGGCGTCATCCACGATATGATGCAGGAGGAACGCGCGCTGCTGAAAGAACGCGACGAAAAGACCCAAAATACTGCGCAATCGTCGCTGACCACCATCGTTTGGGGCACGCTCTTGGCCGTCCTCTTGGTGTTCGTGATCGGTGTCTGGCTGACACTGAGCATTACTCGACCAGTGAGCGCGCTCGTCAACGGCGCACGCGAGATCGGCGGCGGAAATCTGGCCTACCGCTTGGAAGCGAGTTCCGAAGACGAACTCGGCGCGCTGGCCAAGAGCTTCAATCGGATGACCGAGAGCTTGGGGACGACCATGGTCAGCGCCGATACCGAGCGCACCGCGCGGCAGCGCATCGAAGGGCTCTTGGCGGCGATCGCCGAGGCCGGCAACGGCCTCGTCAGCGCCACCTCCGAGATTCTCGCGGCGACCACGCAACAGGCGGCGGGCGCGCAAGAACAGGCCGCGGCGGTCGCCCAAACGGTGACCACGGTCGACGAGGTCGTACAGACCTCGGAACAATCCGCGATGCGAGCGCGCACAGTCGCCGATTTGTCCCAGAAATCGGCCGAATTTAGCCGTTCGGGGCGCAAAATCGTGGACGAAAGCGTGTCGGCGATGGAAACGGTTCGCGACCAGGTCGAATCGTCCGCGGAGAGCATTCTGGCGCTCGCCGAGCAGGCGCAGGCGATTGGCGAGATCATCGCGACCGTGAACGATATCGCCGAACAAACGAATTTGCTGGCGTTGAACGCGGCCATCGAAGCCTCTCGCGCTGGCGAGCAGGGTAAGGGGTTTGCCGTCGTGGCCGCCGAAGTCAAAGTGCTCGCGGAGCAATCCAAGAAGGCGACCGCGCAGGTGCGCCGAATCTTGAGCGAGATCCAGCGGGCGACCAATGGCGCCGTGATGGCCACCGAAGATGGCACGAAGAGCGTGACTCTGGCCGTCAAAGTCATCGCCCAAGCCGGCGAGACGATCATGCGGCTCGCGGAAATGGTGCACGAGGCTTCACAAGCTGCGGGGCAAATCGCGGCGTCGGCCAACCAACAGAGCACCGGCATGGCGCAGATCCATCAGGCGATGCGCAACATCAGCCAAGTCACCAACCAAAACTTGGGCTCCACGCGCCAAACCGAGCAAGCGGCCAAAGATCTGGGGCGGCTCGGCGATCGCTTGAAGGATCGCCTCACCCATTTCGAGGGACAAGCCAGTTGAATCGAGACGAACTCATTCGCAGGCTCAGCGCCACCTTTCTGGAAGAACTCGCCGACAACGTGCGCGTCTTCAACCAGGAGCTGTTGCTGCTCGAGAGCGAGCCTGCGTCCGAGCGTCGGCAGGAGGCGATTCACGCCTTATTTCGCGTGGCGCACAGCCTGAAAGGCGCTGCGCGTGCGGTCGATGCCCACGGCATCGAGAGCGTCGCGCACCGGCTCGAAGATTTGCTGGCGAAAATCCGCGACGGGCGGCGTCGGCTGGCTCCGGATCTGTTTGCGGTGTTGTTTGCGTCGGCGGACGGTTTCGTCGCGGCGGGTCGCCGGTTTGCGGAAGATCCCGCCGCGGATTCGGGTCTCTCGGAGGTCACGCGCCAGCTCGAGATTGCGCTTTCTGCAGCGGATGATGCCCCCCTCATCGTCGAGGCGAGCCCAGTGCCGCCCGTCATTGCGGCCGCCGTGCCGGCACCCACACCGATCGTCCAGGTCGCAGCGGTGGCTGACGCGGCCGCCGGCGTCGGCCGCTCGAGCTCAGTTACTACCGCGGTCGGCGATTCGGGCTCGCTCAGGATCGGACGAGCGCGGATCGACGGGCTCTTGCGCCAGGGGAGCGAGCTGCGCGTCACGCGCCGCAGATTCGAAGCGCGCCGCGACGAGCTCGCGGTCATTCAAGAAACGTTGGCTCGCTTTCACGCCGAGTGGCGCGCAGGTGGGCGCGCCTTGCGTCGCTTCAGCAATCGCAACGCGCGTGCGGAGGCGGCCGGAGAAGCGCCGGCGCCGCTGCTCCCCAAACGGCTGACGCGCCTCTTGGAACGTGCGGAAGACGAGCTTTCGCGCCTCACGCGCGACGTCGAGCGCCTCTCGCTCGGCCTACGCCAAGACGCGAAATTGCTCGATCGCGTGGCAGAGCCCCTGGAGGGCGCGATTCATCGCTTGCGCATGCAGCCGTTCCTGCAGGCCTGCGAGGGGTTGTCGCGCGTCGTCCGCGATCTGTCGACGGAACAGCAAAAACAAGTCGATTTGAAGATCGAGGGCGGTGAAACCGAACTCGATCGAGCCATCGTCGAGCGCCTGCGCGAGCCACTGCTCCACTTGGTGCGGAACGCGATCGATCACGGGTTGGAAGCGAGTGCCGAGCGGGTCCGTCAGCAAAAGCCGGAACGCTCGACGCTCCGCATCTCGGCGCTGGCGAATGGTGACACGGTCGAGATCCGCGTCGCCGACGACGGCCGCGGGCTCGATTTCACGGCCATTGCGGCTCGTCTCGCCGAGCGCGGGACCATCGTGAGCGATCGCGCGGAACTCGAGCGCGCCATCTTTTCTCCCGGATTTTCGACCGCCAAGGTCGTGAGCGGCGTCTCCGGACGCGGCGTCGGGCTCGACGTCGTGCGCTCGGTCGTGGAGCGGATGAACGGCAGCATCTCGGTCGACGCGACCGAGCGAGGAACGTCATTTTGCCTCATTTTACCGCTGACATTGAGCACGATGCGCGTGCTGTTCGTGCGCGTGGCAGATCAGGTGCTCGCGATTCCATCGCTGGGCATCGAGGCGCTGCTACGAGTCGATCCGAGCGCTCTCAAGTCCGTCGGCGACAAGACCTTGATCGAGCGCCGCGGTGTGCCGGTGCCGCTCTCCGCGCTGGGTAAGTTGCTCGGCCTGACCGCGAGCGTGGAGCCGACAGCTCGCCTGCAAGCCGTGGTGCTGCGCAGTGGCGAGCGGCGCGTGGCGGTCGTGGTCGATGAATTGCTGAGTGAGCAAGAGGTCGTACTCAAGCCGCTCGGTCCACGCATGCAAGGTTTGCCGCACGTATCGAGCGCGACGTTTCTTCCGAGTGGGGAAGTGGCGCTGGTGTTGAAAGCGAGCAGCCTGGTGACGAGCTCGATCGAGCTTCCCGCGTTCGAGCTCGCGGACGGGCCGGGCGCGACGCGAACGGATGCTCGGAAACGGCTCTTGCTCGCGGACGATTCCATCACCACGCGCGCGCTCGAACGCAGCATCCTCGAGGCGGCCGGCTACGAAGTGATCATCGCCAACGACGGCCTCAGTGCTTGGAAGTTGCTGCAAGAGCAGGGGGCCGATCTACTCCTCAGCGACGTGGAAATGCCGCAAATGGACGGCCTTTCCTTGACCGAGACGATTCGGGCCTCGACCCGGTTCCGCGATCTGCCCGTGATCCTACTCACGTCGCGCGATGCGGAAGAAGACCGCGCGCGCGGTCTGCGAGCGGGCGCTGATGCCTACCTCGTGAAGAGCGCGTTCGATCAAACGGGTCTGTTGCAGGCCATCGAGCAGCTACTGTGACCCCGCCGCTCCTCCGTGCCCTGATCGCCGAAGACAGCCCGACGACGCTCGAGTTGTTGTCGCAGATGTTGGAAGCCGACGGCGGAATCAGCGTCGTTGGTCGTGCGAAGAATGGCGAAGAGGCGGTGCAGTTCACGAAGAATCTACGCCCGGACGTGGTGATCATGGATATCCACATGCCGGTGTTGAACGGCTTCGACGCCACACGCCAAATCATGATCGAGTCGCCGACGCCGATCGTCATCGTGTCATCGACGTTCGACCCGGGGGCGGTCGGTATCTCGATGCAAGCGTTGCGCTTGGGAGCGCTCACCGTCTTGGCCAAACCGCCGGGGGCCAGCGCGCCCAGCTTCGGCGCGGCTTGCGAGAATTTCATCGCGACCGTGCGGGCGATGGCACAAGTGAAAGTCGTTCGGCGGTGGCCCTCGCAAACGCCGCTCCCCACGCGTGAAAGCGCGCGTGATGGGCGTGCGCCCGCGCAAATCGTGGCCATTGCGGCTTCGACGGGGGGACCGAGTGCGCTCTCGCGCGTGCTTTCCGAGCTGCCCGCTTCGCTACCAGCGCCCGTGCTCATCGTGCAACACATGGCACCCGGGTTCGTCTCGGGGCTCGCGAGCTGGCTCGATGCCTCGACGGCATTGCGCGTGAAAGTGGCAGAACCGGACGAACGTCTGCAAAACGGCGTCGCCTATTTGGCGCCCGACGAACATCACCTCGGGTTATCCGACCGCCGCACGCTGAGTATTTCCAATGCTCCGCCCTGCGGCGGCTTCCGCCCGTCGGGCACGTTCTTGTTCGAATCGGTAGCGAAGGTCTACGGTTCGGCGGTCGCAGGAGTCATCCTGACCGGTATGGGCGACGACGGCTGTTTGGGCCTGAGCGAACTTCGACGCGCGGGTGGTCGCATCATCGCGCAAGACGAAGCGTCTTCTATCGTCTTTGGCATGCCGGCAGCGGCCATCGCCGCTGGTTTGGTGGATGTGACTCTGCCGCTCGAATTGATTGGTTCGCGTTTGCGAAGCTGGGTGATGCCCACTCTGGAAGCGAATTTGGTACTTCCAGAAGGAGTGAAAGGTTAGCAATGACGCACATCTTGGTGGTCGAGGACAGCCCGACCCAAGCAACCGAACTGGTATTTCTGCTGGAAAGCGCCGGCTTTCACGTCGATCTCGCGAAAGACGGCTTGGTGGGGCTGGAGCGCTGCCGCGTGCCGGGCGTCGATGTCGTGTTGAGCGACGTGGTGATGCCCGGCATCGACGGCTACGAAATGTGCAAGCGCATCAAAGCAGATCGCGCGATCGCTCACTTGCCCGTGATCCTACTGACCTCGCTCTCCGACCCGATGGATATCATCCGGGGTCTCGAGTGTGGCGCGGACAATTTTCTAACCAAGCCCTACGACGGAAACTACCTCATCGGTCGGATTCGGCGCTTGCTCGACAATCGCGCGCTGCGCAGCGATCGAAAAGTCTCGATGGGCGTGGACGTGCTCTTGATGGGCAAGCAGTTCACGATCAACTCCGAGAAGGAGCAGATGCTCGATCTGCTCCTCTCCACCTTCGAGGAGGTGCTGCGCTCGCGGCAACGCGAGTACGAGGCCAAGGCCAGCGAACAGTCGCTGCGCGAATCCCATCGCTTCTTGCAGTCGGCCCTGGATGCTCTCAGCCAACAGATTGCGATCGTCGACGAGACGGGCAAGGTTTTGTTCGTCAACGCCTCTTTTCGGCGTTTTGCGCGTGAAAGCGGTTGGCGCGACGACGCGCCCGTGGGCGCCAATTACCTGGAAATGTGGTCCCAGACCGCCGGCGCGAGTGAGCACGCGGGACTCGTGCGAGCTGGCCTCGAATCCGTCAGCACGGGGAAGCGGGAATCATTTGCACTCGAGTACGCGGTGCAGGAAAGCACCTCGCAACGCTTCTTCGCCCTGTCGATTGCGCGGTTCCGTGAGCGCGGCGCATTTCTTTTGGCTATCGAGCACGAAGACATCACGGCGCGCAAACAACTCGAGCGGCAATTCCACCATTCGCAAAAAATGGAAGCCGTGGGTCAGCTCGCCGGTGGCGTTGCGCACGATTTCAACAATCTGCTCACCGTCATTCGCAGCTATGGCGACCTCCTCCTCCAAGATTTGCCCTCGGGAGACGAGAAGCGGTCGGACATCGAACAGATCTTGAAGGCTGCGGACGCGGCGAGCTCGCTCACCAAGCAATTGCTCGCTTTCGGTCGCCAGCAAATGCTCAAATTGGAGCGCCTGGATCTGAACGCGGTGGTCGCCGATCTGGACAAGATGCTGCGCCGCCTGATCGGCGAAGACATCGAATATGCCACCGTGCTCGACCCGAAGCTGTTGCCGGTGGAGGCCGATGCCGGCCAAATTCAGCAGATTTTGATGAATCTGGTGGTCAACGCGCGGGACGCGATGAAGACGGGTGGAAAGCTCACGGTCGAGACCAAGCAGGTCACGCTCGACGAGCCCTATAGTGTTTCACACGCCGGAGTGGTGCCCGGCCGCTACGTGCTGATCGAAGTCACCGATACCGGTTGCGGCATGTCACCGGAGGTTCAATCGCGCATTTTCGAACCCTTCTACACCACGAAAGACGTGGGGCAGGGGACGGGCCTCGGCTTATCGACCGTGTACGGCATCGTGCGGCAATGCGGCGGGCACGTTTGGGTCTATAGCGAAGTGGGGCGAGGGACCACGTTCAAGATTTTCTTGCCCAGCTTCGATGGGCCCGCGGTGGTTCCGAATTCGCCCTCGGCCGCGCCGTCACCCTCCGCGGGCGGTGAACGGATTCTCGTCGTCGAAGACAACGCCGCGGTGCGAGCGGTTTTGTGCCGCATCCTCAAGGAGGCCGGCTATCGCGTTCTCGATGCGTGCGATGGCGCAGAAGCCAGCGTGATCTGCCAAAATCCCAAGGAACAGATCGATCTGCTGCTGACTGACTTGGTCATGCCCGGTGTCAGCGGTCCGGATTTAGCCGTAGAACTCGCGCAACTTCGCCCCCAAATGCGCATCTTGTTCATGTCCGGCTATTCCGGCACGGCCATCACGCGCCACGGTGTCCTGAAAGAGGGCCTGGTCTTCTTACAGAAGCCGTTCTCCCCTGGTTCCGTCACCCGCGCCGTCCGCAGTGCGCTAGCCACCTAGTACTACTTGATCAGTTACAGGTGGCAGATCTCGATCGGCGCGAGTCGCGATAAGCCACGAGACGAAAAACCAGGGCGACGCGCTTCGACGCGCTTCG
>Ga0105241_10002530_pt1 | contig 13721 bp, 7 predicted proteins | sample KBSC64metaG_FD_80422 | JGI IMG/M metagenome (GOLD analysis project Ga0105241, IMG submission 80422) | Corn rhizosphere microbial communities from Kellogg Biological Station, Michigan, USA - KBS C6-4 metaG | ecosystem: Host-associated > Plants > Roots > Rhizosphere > Soil | place: Michigan, USA... | reverse complement strand
GCCACGACCACAATCAATCGACGAGATTTCGGCGTGAACGGCGCGCCCATGGTTGCCGGAGACGAAGTTCAAATAATTCTGGATGTGGAGCTGAAGCGTCCGGCGACGAAATAAGTTGTCGCGGGGAGCGGCTAAACGTAATGGATCTATCTTCTTCGCGCGTAGTGAACATCTCGGACCTGCGGAGCATAGCCGAGCGACGCGTGCCAAGAGTCGTTTTCGATTATCTAGACGGAGGCGCTGACGGCGAAGTCACGCTGCGTGAAAATTGCCGCGCCTTCGAGGACATCATCTTTCGTCCGCGGCAGGCGGTGGCATTTCCGAAAATTGATTTACGAGCCCGAGTGCTGAGGAACGAGCTGTCCCTGCCTTTCATGCTTGCGCCGGTCGGGTACAGCCGGTTGATGCATCCCGGCGGCGAAGTGGTGGCAGCGCGCGCCGCGGGCGCAGCCGGCACGGGATACATTCTTTCCACCATTTCAGGCCACAAGCTTGAAAACGTCAAAGCCGCCACTTCAGGTCCTGCGTGGTACCAGCTTTACCTGGTAGGGGGCAGGGAAGCGGCGGAAGGCGCGATCGAGCGCGCCCGCAATGCTGGATTTTCAGCTCTAGTCATTACCGTGGACACCGCAGTAGCCGGAATGCGAGAGCGTGATCCGCGCAACGGAATGAAGGAACTGCTATCTGGCAGCCTGTTTTCAAGAATTCCCTTCGTGCCTCAGATTCTTTCGCGTCCCGCATGGCTGGCGTCGTTTTTAATCGATGGTGGCGTGCCTGACCTCGAAAACATTGTTGTACCTGGACAGGGCCCGATGCCCCTGATTGATGTGACTGCATCACTAGGAAAATCAGCGGTTACATGGGCTGATTTGGGCTGGATCCGCGAAAGCTGGAATGGCCCGATTGTTATCAAGGGCGTGCTGATCGCAGAGGACGCACGCCGCGCAGCTGATGAGGGCGCGGCAGCGATTGTGGTCTCGAACCATGGTGCGCGACAACTGGACCATGTTTTGCCAACAGTCCGTGCTCTACCTGAAATCGTTGCTGCTGTCGGCCAACAGATTGAAATCCTGATGGACGGAGGAATTCGCCGGGGCTCTGATATCGTAAAGGCGCTTTGCCTTGGGGCGCATGCAGTCTTGATTGGCCGCGCCTATGCCTACGGGTTGGCGGCCGGGGGAGAGGCGGGAGTTGCTCGGGCCATCCAAATATTGCGCAACGACGTTGAGCGCACGATGCGGCTGCTGGGTTGTGGATCGGTGGGCGAACTAAATAGGTCGTATATCGAGTGTCCATGTGAGTGGGAGAGGACGGCCAAAACATGAGCGATCAGACGGCAGGTTCGCGTCGAAGTTTTTTTAAGGCAGCATCGTTGAGTTTGCTGGGCGCAGCAGCAATGCGCAGCTACGCCCAAACCCAGAATCTGCCGGCAAACTCCAGCCAGCAGGCGCCGCCGGGTTCTCCTCCGGCATTTGGCACTGGACCGCTGGTCGGGCCGGAAGTTTCGCCGAACACATTCGCGGAAGCGCAGAAGTTAGTCCAAATAGAATTGACTGACAGCGAACGCGAAGTTGCCGCATCGAGCTGGCGCGCGGACATGGCGTCGCTTTACGAACGTCGTACCGGTCCCCGCAAAATTGCATTGGAATCGTCTCTTGCTCCAGCGACGAAGTGGGACCCCATGTTGCCGGGACTGAAAATGGTTCCGGAGCGCGATCGATTCATTCGCAGCAAGTCTGAGCCAGCGCCGCCTCCTTCAAAGGACGAAGACATCGCTTTTGCGTCGGTATCTCAGCTTTCGCATTGGATCCAGCAGCGCAAGCTGACGTCAGAGCGATTGACCAATATCTATTTACAACGTCTAGAAAAATTCAATCCCACACTGCGCTGCGTTATTACCCTCACCCGCGAACTCGCGCTGAAGCAGGCCAAACAGGCTGATCTCGAAATCGCAGCCGGAAAATACCGCGGCCCGCTGCACGGCATTCCGTACGGCGCAAAAGACCTCCTCGATACCGCCAACATCCCGACCACTTACGGCGCCGAGCCTTATAGAAACCGTATTCCGAAAGAAGATGCCGCAGTCATCAAGCGCCTGAATGATGCCGGCGCAGTGCTGGTTGCGAAACTTAGCCTGGGCGCGCTGGCTTTGAATGACATATGGTTCGGCGGACAGACGATGAATCCGTGGCTGCTTGAGGAAGGATCGTCCGGTTCCAGCGCCGGGCCGGGCGCGGCGACCGCTGCCGGGTTGGTCGCGTTCGCCATGGGAAGCGAAACTGGTGGCAGCATTATTGGTCCCAGCATGCGCTGTGGCCTGACCGGCCTGCGTCCCACCTATGGCCGCGTACCGCGCACCGGTGCCATGACCTTGTGCTGGTCGCTGGACAAGCTTGGCCCGATGGCGCGCCACGTTGAAGACGCAATGCTGGTGCTGCATGCTATTTCCGGGCCCGACGCCGGAGATCTCGCCAGCGTTCCCAGCAAACTTGACTTCGACGCGGATGCAAGCGTTAAAGGATTACGCGTCGGCTATTTTCCTGCCTGGATGAAAGAAAATCCAGCTACGGATGTCGATCGCGCCGCAATCGAAACCGTAAAGAAGGTCGGCATGACCCCGGTGGAAGTTTCGATTCCCGACTGGCCTTATGATTCGCTTGATCTCATTCTCTTTGCCGAAGGCGCCGCTGCCTTCGAGGAACTCACGCTGAGCGGTGATCTGAATCAGCTGAAGGTGCAGGTGCCGGATGCGTGGCCGAATATTTTCCGGCAGTCGCGCTTTCTCTCAGCTGTGGATTTTGTCCAGTGCGACCGCTTTCGACGAAAAGTCGCGCAAGAAATGGCGCGCGTATTTTCACAAGTCGATCTACTGCTGGTGCCGTCACTACGTGATGAAATGCTCACCATCACTAACTTCACGGGACACCCCTCGCTCACGTTCCGTGCGGGATTCATCGAGGTTTACGAGGCGCGCAGCGACTGGGCGCCCGATCCGAAACATCCATTGCCGAAATTCAACCCGCCACGGCGTGTTCCGCATGGCATCACGCTGATCGGGCGCTTGTTCGACGAGGGCACAATAGGCCAGGCGGGGATCGTCTTGGAACGCGCTTTCAATGTGGCCGAGGAGCGGCCAAAGGGCTTCTGAACCCCAATCCTCAATTGCATGCCAGCGAAGTACTAGTTATGCAAACGCGGCTCGACCTCGTTCGCTTTCGAACGCTCTTGCCCGGAATCGGACACCCGGTAGCATGGTCAGGTCTGACCTAATCAGTTACGTTCAATGTTTTCAGCGTTCGTCTCTGTTTAGCGTGGCCGTAAACCTGCTATCCAAGAGGAGATACTCGACGATCGCGCGGCTTGGCACACGATGTGAGCGCACACGCTCCTGGCGATCAGATCAGATCCGTTGACGAAGGGGGAGGCCAATGTCAAACCTGCTGCAGGACTGCAAGTTCGGGCTTCGGGTATTGCGGAAGAGCCCGGGCTTTACCGCTATTGCGATCCTAACCCTCGCGTTGGGCATCGGCGCGAACACCACCATTTTCAGCTGGATTAATTCGACATTATTAAATCCAGTCCCGGGGCTTTCACATCCTAGTGAGGTCGTTTCCCTTACGCTGAGCAAGCCTGGCGACAACCCCTTCCCATTCACTTATCCCGACCTCGAAGCGATGCGCGATGGACAGCAGAGCTTTACCGGAATCGCGGCGTGCAACTTTGTCCAAATGAGTGTGAAGGGCAAGGGCAAGCCGCTGCGTGTCTTTGGCATGGTAGCTTCCGCGAATTATTTCGATGTCCTGGGGGTGCAGCCTATTCGAGGGCGCGGTTTTCTCCCTGAGGAGGACACGAAACCCGGAGGCGCTCCCGTAGCTGTGATCAGCTACCGATTCTGGCAAACACATTTTGCCGCGAACCCAGAAATCGTGGGCCAGACAATTGAAATTAACGAGCACCCCTACTCCATCGTGGGGGTGACGCCCCCGGCATTCCAAGGGAGCCAGACCGGCGTGCGAACCGATATTTGGGTCCCGATCATGATGCAAGCGCAGCTGAACCCGCTGGGCGATTTGTTACATGACCATCACCAGTTTTGGCTGCTCGGTTTTGGACGTTTGAAGCCGGGAGTAACGCTGCAGCAGGCACAACAGGAAATGACTTTGCGCCTTTCGCCTGAAGCGAAGGCTTATCCCGAAGAGCACAAAGGCCATGATTTCGTCACAGTTTTTCCGCTGTGGCGAAATCCATTCGGGCTGAACATGTTTCTGGCGACGCTATTGCCGGCGTTGATGTGCATCGCGGGCTTAGTGCTTTTACTGGCATGCGTGAACGTGGCCAATCTGATGCTGGTCAGGGCGGTGGGGCGCCGGCGGGAAATCGCCATCCGGATGGCGCTCGGTGTGAGTCGATGGCGGCTGGTGCGGCAATTATTGGTGGAAAGTCTGATGCTGGCCCTGGCGGGAGGTTCCGTCGCCCTGCTGATCACTCTATGGACACAGGGGACGCTGATGAAATTTATGCCGGTGACGGAGGACATTCCGCTTTCACTCACCATCACTGCGGACCGCACCGTACTGCTGGCGACCTTCGTAATTTCGATACTTACCGGCGTGATCTTCGGAATTCTGCCTGCAGTGAGGTCCTCAGGCGTAGCGCCGGCTTCGGCGCTGAAAGAGGAGACCGGAAGCGCATCGGGCACGCTCAGGAAGGCGCGACTTGCGAGCGGACTGGTCGTAGCCCAAATATCGCTGTCTCTGCTCCTGCTCATTTGTGCGGGATTGTTCATTCGCAGTTTCCGGAGCGCCCAACAAATCAATCCCGGCTTCAATCCTCGCAATGTACTGATCGCCTCGTACGATCTCTTTACTTCAGGATATTCGGAGTCAACCGGAATGGAATTCGATCGGCAGCTGGTGGCGAAGCTGGAAAACCTTCCCGGCGTGCAAGCGGTGACTCTCTCGAACCGCGTGCCGCTCACATTTGGCGGAGGCTCTACCAGCGTCAAACCCGAAGGCTATGTCTCGCCAGCGAATGAGTCAATGGAAACGCAGGCGGCAATCATCACGCCTAATTTCTTTCAAACCATGCAGATTCCACTACTCAAAGGGCGCGATTTTACGCTGCAGGACACAAAGAGTTCGCAACGTGTTGCCATCGTCAGCGAAGCCTTTGCGAATCGCTACTGGCCAGGGCAAGAAGCTTTGGGTAAGCAGCTCAATTCGGATTTTACCCACGAATGGTTCAAAGTGGTGGGGGTTGCGCGGGACGCGAAGGAGACCGGTCTGAATGAAAAGCCAATGCCTTTCGTTTATTTGCCGCAGTACCAGGTTTACCGGCCCAACCTGATTATCAGCGCGAGGGTGGCAGGAGATCCCTTGAACTTTGCAAAGACAATCGAGAAAACGGTCCATGAACTCAATTCCGAAGTGGTTGTGTATGACGTCACCACGCTCGAAGTGCGCTCACAGTTTTCGAACTTCGGCTTGCGGGTTGCCGGGACTTTCGTCGGCGCATTTGGTCTGCTCGCTCTGGCTCTTGCCGCAGTAGGGATTTACGGCGTGACGTCCTACACTACCCGGCAGCGCACTCATGAAATTGGCATCCGCTTGACCTTAGGGGCCACAAAACAAGATGTGATGCGTTTAGTGCTCGGGCATGGATTGAGATTGATGCTCATCGGAGTTGGTCTAGGGCTGGTGCTGTCGTTTGTTCTGACGCGCTTCCTTAAAGGATTGCTACTGGGCGTGACCACTACCGATGCGATGACATTTTCGAGCGTAGCTGTTTTACTTTGCGCCGTCGCGTTATTCGCCTGCTTCCTTCCAGCGCGATGGGCGACAGGTGTGGACCCACTGGTGGCAGTGCGTTACGAATGAAGTTGCCGATGTTCCTACACGAAGTCCGACAATACCGAATGTCGGGCCTCCACGTAGGCACAACTCTGCGCTACGTGTCCGCCCTCCTCAAAACCCTACGTAAGATCAATGATTGATAACGCGGTATTTCGCCAAGCATCGGCTTGGAATCCACTCCGCAACGTGATGTATGTAACCCAGATTGCCTGTTGCCTAGCCTGCTTCGGGCCGACAAATGCCTTGTCCTGTCTGTAATTTGCACCTGCCCTGAGTGCTATACTTTGCCGACGAGGGTCCGGTGCCCAGCCGGAACTGTAGCGTTCTGACCATTGTCTTCACTATGTGGTTTGGGGGATAGTTTTGGGAAGGCAAGATCCACTCCGGCCTGATGATTTTGAAACCGTAGCCGACGGCGGAGCAGCCGTTCGGGAGGCTTCAGACTCTCATCCCTCATCATCTGCAGGGCAGACGCCTAATCCTCCGATTTCGAATGAAATGATGACCCTCGAAATCGGCCCGGATTCGCCTACATTAATCAGTCCCGCGCCTCGGACCGGTTCGCCGCCGCCCGGACTAGATGGCCCAGACCTGCTTCCAGTCGGGTCGGTGCTCGCGCAACGCTACGAGATTTTGCAGGTGCTCGGCCGTGGCGGTATGGGCGCAGTTTACAAAGCACGCGATCGCGAAGTGGACCGCATGGTTGCCTTAAAAGTGATTCGGCCCGATTTGGCGGGAAATTCTTCCATCCTTGAACGCTTTAAGCAAGAGCTGGTGCTCTCGCAAAAGGTCACGCACAAGAACGTGGTTCGCATCTACGACCTCGGTGATGCCGATGGCATGAAGTTCATCACCATGGAGTACATCGAGGGCAGCGATCTCCGCAGCATTGTCCAAGAAAAGCGAAAGTTCACGCCGGAAGAAGCTGTGGACGTGATGCTGCAAGTGTGCCGCGCGCTCGAAGCCGCCCATAGCGCGGACGTCATCCATCGCGACCTGAAACCGCAGAACATCATGCGTGACGCTACCGGCCGCGTAGTCGTGATGGATTTCGGCCTGGCGAGACTGATTGAATCGAACGGAATGACGCAGACCGGCGCCCTGGTCGGCACCATGGAATACATGTCGCCGGAGCAGGCGCTCGGCAGTTCGCTCGATCAGCGCTCCGACCTGTTCACTCTCGGTCTCATTTTCTACGAGCTGCTTAGCGGCAAAATGCCGTTTGCCGCCGACAGCGCGCTTGCGAGTTTGATCAAACGCACGCAGGAGCGCGCGGCCCCGGTTTCGCAACACGATAAGACCATTCCCGCCGCTCTCACCCATATCGTCAGCAAGTGCATGGAGCGTGATCCGAAACAGCGCTACCAGAGCGCGTCAGAACTGATTAACGATCTGGAGGCGTGGCAGGGGAAGAAGGCAGGGGCGACGCTGGGCTTCCATGCCTCGGTAGGCCCGTGGGCGCGAACCCTGCACTGGCCGATCATCGGAACGGTAGTCGCAGTTCTCGTGCTGGCAGTGGCTGGCTACCTGCTTCGTAACAAACTTTTCAGCTCAGATAAAGGTCCTGCCGGCCCACAGGTTTCGCTGGCTGTCTTGCCGTTGCGGAATGCCTCCGGTGATGCGTCGCTTGACTGGATGGGCAAGAGTCTGGCGGAAATGCTGCGTACCGACGTCGGGCAATCTGAAAACTTTCACACTGTTGCGCCCGAGCGTCTGCACCAGATCCTGACCGACTTGCGGGTTTCGCCTGACACAGAACTCGATGCCGGCGCGATACGTCGAATCGCCGAGTTCACCAATGCCGACCAGATCGTCTGGGGCGAATACGTGAAGCTAGGTGATCAGATCCGTATCGACGCACAACTAGAGAACCTGAAGACCCAGCACATCGTTGCCATAAAAGCAGAAGCCCCGACTGAGAAAGCGCTGCTCAAAGCGGTAGACAGCCTGGCCAAGTCGGTGCAGGAAAACCTGACACTTTCGCCGAAGGCTATGGACCAGATGAAGGCCGCGGCGTTCACGCCATCGTCGAAGTCGGTTGAGGCGTTGCGTGATTACAGTGAAGGGCTCGAGCTTGCGCGGCAGAACAATGACCTTGAAGCCGTAAAGCGATATCAATCGGCGGTCGCTGAAGATCCAAGTTTCGCTTTAGCCTATGCCAGACTGGCGCAGGCGGATTCGCGTCTTGGCCATGGGCCGGAAGCCGAGCAGTTCTCAAGCAAGGCGGTTGATCTCGACTCCGGTCTGCCTCCCGCCGAAAAATACATGATTGAGGCAGCGAGCGCGCGCATTCAAAACAATTTTGATAAAGCGCTTGCAGCTTATGACAATCTCGGCAAGCTCCTGCCTCAGGACCCGCAGGTCTGGACGGAGCTAGCTGAACTCTACGAGTCGAAGGGCAATTACGACAAATCGTTCGAGTATTACTCGAAAGTATTGCAGAGCGATCCGAAGAACCTCGACGCATTACTTGCCACTGGCGGCGTGCAAATAGAGCGCGGCAACGCCGCGGGATCGTTCGATTATCTGAACCAGGCTCTGAGTTTGGCGGTGCAACTGGGAAATCAGCAGGGTAAAGCGAATGTCCTGCAAACCCTCGGGGCCGCTTATCGACTGACCGACAAGCCCGCAGATGCATTGCAGAACTTGCAGCAGGCCGTCGATATAGAGAAACAGATCGGCGACAAAGGCGGCATGGCATTCAGTGTTCGGCAGATTGCTGATGCATACAGCCAGATGGGCAAGCCCGATGACGCCGCCAAGAATTATGAAACCGCGCTGAAGCTCGAAACCGAACTGGGCGATAACACCGGGCTGGGCGGCGTGCTCCTCAACTACGGCGACCTGCTCAACTCGCAAGGCAAGTACGACAAAGCTCTCGAAATCACCAAGCGGGCATTGCAGATCGAAGTGCAGCTCGGCGACGAAGACACGCAGGGAATATGCCTGAACAATATCGGCAGTCTTTATGTTCAAGAAGGGAACTACGGCGACGCGCTTACCTACTTCCAGCGCAGCCTGGACTTACAGCAGAAGTTGAAAGTACCCAGCGACATCGCGCGTTCGCTGAACAATCTGGGTGAGACCTATCTCAAACTGGGCAAATTCGACAGCGCTCTCGACAATTATCTGAAGGCCCTCGAAGTGGCGCGGGGCGCAGGCGACAAATCGCTGGTTGCTCTGACTTCCGATGGGATGGCACGTCTCTTCGAGCTGCAAGGGCGCATCGGCGCTGCCCTGAGCGCCGACCAGGATGCAGTCAAGAATATTCAGGATTTGCAGCAGCAGACCGGCGACTCGGCGCAGATCCAAGCCCACTACGGAATTGCATTAGCTCTGGCGGGGCGTTTCGAGGACGCACAGAAAAATCTTGATGCAGCAGTAACCGTGGCCCGCTCGCTGAAAAACGATGCGCTCATCAGCACGGTTCTGAATTTGCAGGGTGAAAGATTGTTCTACGAAGGAGATCTTTCGGCGGCGCGCTCCGCATTCGATCAAGCCCTCCAGTCTGCTTCAAAACAGAAGGGCCCCGCTCTAACCATGCAGATCAAGCTCAATCAGGCGCGGGTCGATGTTTACCAAAATCGCGGGGCGACAGCGGCAAATAACCTGAAGACCCTCATCAAGAGCGCCGATGCCGAAGGTATGACATATTTTTCTCTTCAGTGTTCGCTTTATCTCGGACGCGCGCTGTTTCAGTCGAAGAATTATCCTCAATCTCAGCAGACGTTGGAGACGGTTTTTCGCAGAGCGCAAGATCAGGGCATGAAATCGCTGCTACCGGAGGCACATTACTGGCTGGCGCAAACTCTGCGCGCAACCGGAGCCAAGGCAGAAGCCGATATTCACATGCAGCAAGCGCAAAAACTCCTGCAGGACCTCAAGAGTGAATCGCACAGTGACGACATCCTGAAGCGGCAAGACCTGAAGCCGATTGCCCAGGAACTGAGCGGGAAGACCAGTTAGCCCCGAAAGAAAAGGGGACGGTTTTAACCCGCCCCCGAAATCGGCAACGCAACCTATTTCAAAGTCACTTCCGTTGTCTGAGAAGTGTAGATGCTCTGATTGTTCTGATTGCCCGCTGTGTTATCGGTCAGGAACGAGACCGTCAAGCTGTACAAGCCGGAGGGGCAAGTTTGAATTGCGCCCGAAGGCATAATGCAGCTGCTCGTATCCCAATTGAACAGATACTGCTGATTGTTGTCAGCTTTAAACAGCGGCTGTGCCAAGCCTGAACTTCCGTTCGAGACCAACCCAATCGGCATGAACGTAGCGTTTCCATGAGCGTCGGCGATCAACGCTACTGAGAGGATTGCAATTGCGTCTGTTATCAACGGCTGCTTGCAGTTGCTGCTAGCGGAAAGCTTGAACTTTACCGGTACAGATTTTCCAGGCTTAAAGCTGGAAGCCGCGCTCGAATCCTGCGCGTTGGCCGCAAAATTAAATGTGTTGTTGACGGGCGACTCGAAGCCGCAGAATGTGCCTGCTTCCTGCCCGGCGAGATTCGTTGGATGGGAGTTCACCAGGAAAACATTGCACTTGAGCGATTTCCTTCCACCAGTAGTGATGTCCTGGGGGAGATAACCGCCGATGGGCCAGACCCCAATCTGAGCGAGGTTGGTGAGCGCGGGCTGGCAGTTGGAATTGGGATCATCGCAAACCACGATTGCCGGGTCAGTGACCGAAGCGGAAACCAGGTCTGCAACCTGGAAATTATTGGTAGCGCCGTCGGCTGCGGTGCATCCAGTCATGTTCAAGGTGCTGAATACGGCTTCGAAACCGTCGAGTCCGAGGTTCACTGCGGGATCCAGCGCGCCTGCCGGAGTACCGGTCAGTGCGATCAACTTCTCAATGCCTTCAGGGCTTAGCAAGCTAACGCTGATGCTGCCGCCACAAGGACCTGAAATATTGTTCAACTCAAAAGCCGCGAATCCAAAGTTGACCAGCGCATTGCCATTGGAGGCGGTCACCCCCTGGGTTGCCGTTGTTGGCGGCAGTGCAATTCCAACCGCTTTGGAGGGAACTGCAAAGCTGGTAATCATCTGACACGTACGGGCGTTGACGGCGCGCACCGATCCTCCGGTGCCGCCCGAGACAGCGATGTAGAGAGTGTTGTCCAGCGACATCTGCATGAAGAACGGCAGATCTTTGTTGGTGAAGCTTTGACACACGGCGCCAGTTTGTCCCTGGGCGTTGAAGTGCATCACGTTCTGGCTGCCCTGGTTGGAAACAAAGATATCGCCATCACCACGACGAGCGATGCCCACCGGGCCCGAAAGTCCGCTGTTGATGAAGTTCGAGTTGGTGCTGAATCCGGCGCCCGGGGAGCGCAACACCTGGTTGTTAGCGTTGTCCACGATCAACAAATCGCCGGTGTTCTTCTGTGCCACACCCTGGTTGCCACCGCCCGCAGCATCCAGTTGGGTTGGCGTTGGCGAACCCGCCGATCCTAATTCAAGCGCCGTAATTCCGGGGAACATCCACCATCCCGCGCCGGGATCTTTACTGGTCACCACCAGGTCGCCGGTTGAAGTGATGCGACCACATTGCGGATGTTGCAAAGCCCCATTTGAATACACAATTTCAGGCGTAATCGGCGTTGCGGCTGCCGGATCGAAACGCACGATTTTGTTGTTGTTGCTGTCGCACGCATAGACCAGGTAAGGATGCGCTGTTCCCGGAGCATTGTCGGGCGCGACCACCATGCCTTCGTAGTCCGCTCCCTGCGTTGAAATCAGAAGAGTCGCGATTCCGGTGCTTGTCTTGATGCTGTAGATCTTTCCCGCAGTTCCGGTTGAAACAAAAACTTGGGAGGCACCTTGAGCGCAAAGAGGCAGTGAGCACACGAGGGCGAAAAATGGCATAAGCCAGAGAAACCTGGACATGGGTCTTTCCTCCTGGGAGTCTCGAGACGGGCGTTTGGGGGGAGGTTACGGCAGCCCGGCACAAGTGCTTCTATTGGAATAATGGAAAAAAATACAGGTGTCAATTGCAAAGCAGGGAAATCGCTTGCGGGACAAGGTTTTCAATTGAATCACTGCAAAACTTTGCACTTCTCTTTACATTTCTTGACTTCCTCATTGCCTGACGGGGTGTGGCCTTCGGTAATCTGCTAAACACTCATTTCACGCTTCATACTGATGACAGCAGTTATGCCGTACTTAGTTCCAACTCAAGCCCCACGCCGAGCCGACCGTGTTCGGTTTTCCGAGACTATCCCAGCCGTCTTGCGCCTGGCGGACGGCAACCGTGCCTCTGGACAATTAAGAGTAGTTTCCGTTACCGGAGGGCTGTTATCACTGCAGCGGCCGATTCGGCAGGGGTTGACGGGCAAACTCATGTTCTTGACGTCCGCCGGATCGGTTCTGGCTGCGGCAGAAATGTTGACGCCGTTATCGTGGGAACTGCAACCCTTCAAATTTATTTCGCTTCCGGATGACGACCATTCCCGATTGCGCTCGGCCATCAACACCTCGCTTGAACAAAGCAAGCGTGAGCGCCAGGACACCATGCGCAGCGCCAACCAATTGGAAAAGCTTCGGCCATGGTGAAGGTCCGCACCGTTCACTGATCCGGTTCCTTCGAGTACTCCGATCATCTCAGAACTGTTCTCCGTCGAACCCATCAACTTAGTCCCAGTGTTAATCGCGTGTTGAAAGATGCGGAGAGCACATGCCTTCTTCTTGCGTGGAAGTCGCATCTCAGGTGCGCATTTAATTTGAGGCAGGAGGAAAAGAGTAATGGCAGACGAAAAGAACACAGGAACCAGCCATCAGAGCGGTCAAAATCAACCCAAACAAGAGCAGCAAGATCGGAACCGCACCAATCAGCAGCAGGACGATGAAGAAGACCAGCAGCGCCGTTCCCCTGGAACGAGCCAGGACCAAAATAAAGAGCGCAAAAGCGCCTGATGTGTTCTGAAACGAACAATCTACCCGCCAGAAATGGCGGGTTTTATTTTCTCGCCCTTCCGAGATGCCTTGCAATGTCCTATCCCGTCATTTAACTAGGGACCTACAGTAAAGACTGTAGGGTGTCTGAAGCAGCTTCCGTGCTATCAATACTGGATTGCGCGTTGTGACTTTACGTGTTCCTCCACCGGCGCCAGGATGGAGATCGTGCTCCGTACTATTCGCTACCCAGAACAGAGTTGCAACACATTGCCGTCCCGCGGCGCTAACGTGGATCATGCAATGCCCAATAGCATCGTTATCTGTTCCGAATCACAATCATTGTTGGTTGGGTCCGCCAAAGGCTTCCAACAGGAGAAAAGAAGATGAAGTCGAAGACCCCGCAAGGCACCGCAGCGGCGAGTGCCATCGGCGGAATCGCCGCATCGCATGGCAGCAACGGAAATTCTATAGCGGTTGCAGAGCCCGCCTCGGCTGACCTGAGTGTAGTTCTTGCGGCGCTGCAGACCATGCGCGACGGGGACTTCTCCGTCCGTTTACCCGGCTCATGGACGGGGCTGGCAGGCAAGATCGCAGATACCTTCAATGACATCGTTGCTGCCAATCAGCAAATGTCGAATGAGCTCAAGAGAGTAGGGCAAGTGGTCGGCAAGGAAGGCCGCACCCGTGAGCGCACCAAGTTCCACGAATCACGCGGCGCCTGGGGTCAGATGGAAGTTTCGGTGAACACGCTGGTCGACGATCTGCTGCGGCCGACAACTGAAGTTACGCGCGCCATCGGTGCGGTTGCGCAGGGCAATCTCACACAGACAGTGCGGCTCGATGTTGACGGCAGGCCGCTAGAAGGGGAATTTCTCCGCTCGGCTGACATCGTGAATACGATGATTCAGCAGCTGAGCGTTTTCACTTCCGAAGTGACGCGCGTCGCGCGCGAAGTGGGTACCGACGGAAAGTTAGG
>Ga0105241_10002526_pt1 | contig 13731 bp, 8 predicted proteins | sample KBSC64metaG_FD_80422 | JGI IMG/M metagenome (GOLD analysis project Ga0105241, IMG submission 80422) | Corn rhizosphere microbial communities from Kellogg Biological Station, Michigan, USA - KBS C6-4 metaG | ecosystem: Host-associated > Plants > Roots > Rhizosphere > Soil | place: Michigan, USA... | reverse complement strand
GGGACGGCATATTGCTGGATTCAGTGACGCCCAGAACCTTGGCGGACGTGGCGGACTTGGTGATGCAGGTCACGTCGAGCTACACCGTCACCGCCGTGGACGCTGCGGGTAATGAATCGCCGCCGAGCGCCGCGTTTTCTTTCAGCCCCGATTGTTCGGCGTCGATCTCCAAGGCCCGCCATTTGAAAGCGGCGGTCATGTTGGCGAATTTTCCAGACGTTTTGAAGCAACCCGTCACGGTCAGCCAAGCGAATGACACGACGTTCGGTTCCGCAGGCTCGCTCTCCACGTACCTGTCGGAATCGACGTACGGCACTTTGGACATCTCCGGATCGGTGTTTGGCTGGTACACGATGCCCCAAGGGATCGACAGCTATTGCACGGGGCCGGGGCACAACTCTTGTTCGGGTGGGCTCGAGCAAGCGATCCGGACTGCTGCCAAGGCAGACATGGGCGGGGCCGTCTTCGATCGCTTCATTTCGGTAGCCGCTGGGATCGGAGCTGCTGGCGAAGGCGGGGGCGATGGCATGTTGCTCGCGGATTGGGCGTTCGCTCTCGACAGCATGGGGCATGAGCTCGGGCACACGCTGTTCTTGGCTCACTCCGGGGATCTCACGTGCTCTGCCGGCGATCTCACGCCGCACAATCTGTTGGATTTGAGCGAAGGTGGATGCGAAGTGGGGCGCTACGGGGATGGCTACGACATCATGGGCGCCGGCAATGTCGGGCAATACTCCACCTACAAGAAGGAAATCCTCGGCGCGCTCGGACCGAGCCAGGTGGCGATCGCGAAAGAGAGCGGCAGCTACACGCTAGAAGTGATGGAGACCAAAGGCAGCGGCATCAAGGAGCTGCGCATCCCGCTCGAGAGCAACGGTTTTTTCTACTTTTTGGAATACCGCAAACCGATCGGCACCGATGCGGTCAAACCCGTCGACGGCGTGCTGATCCGCCTGCGCGCTCGCTCGGCTTTGACCGACGCGGACACGTTCCGGCTGCACACCGTCATCAATCCGGATACGCCCTTTTACGATCGCTACCGCAACATCCGCGTCGAAGTGACGAACAAGACGGACACGCAGATCACCCTCAAGGTGACGCGTTAGCAGCGGCGGGGGGGGGCGCCGCTCGGCCTCCACTCAAGTGACGATGATCGGCTGCCCGCGAGTCACGATCATCGTGTGCTCGAATTGGGCGCCGATGCTGCCGTCGGGCGTGCGTAGGGTCCAGCCGTCGTCGCTTTCGATGGCGACCGTGGCGTTCGTCGTGAAGAAGGGCTCGATGGTGATCACCAAGCCTTCGTGCAAGAGCACCGGGTTGTGGCGCTCGAAGGTGTTGGATACCTGCGGTTCCTCGTGAATGTGCCGACCCACGCCGTGACCGCAGAGGTTCTGCACGACACGGAAGCCGCTGCGCTTGGCGCGGCGCTCGACCGCTCGCCCGATGTTGCGCAGTGGAGCGCCCGCGCGCACCTCGGCGATTGCGTCCGCCAGTGCGGCGCGCGTGCCCGAGAGGAGCGCGCGCGCCCGTGTTGACACCTGGCCCACGGGGAAGCTCGCGCCGCTGTCCGCCCAGTAGCCGTCGAGCTCGGCCGAGACGTCGATGTTCACCAAATCGCCCTCGCGCAGCACCCGCTGCGAGGGGATGCCATGCGCGATCTCGTCGTTGACGCTGATGCAGGTGGCGCCGGGAAAGCGATAGGCTAGCTGTGGCGCCGAGCGCGCCCCGTGACGCCGAAGCACGTCGCGTCCCACCTCATCGAGCTCGGCAGTGGTCACACCGGGTGCGACGTGGGCGGCCATCGTGTCGCGCGCCTCCGCCACTACCGCTCCCACGCGCTTCAACGCGACGACATCCTGCTCACCGTCGATAGACATACCGGTGAGCGTACGCTCGAAAAGGCAACGCGTCAGCGCGAAAAGCGCCGACGCGTTTCGAGCCGACGCTCAAGCGCCGGGCGCGACGGTGCCCTTGTCGGGCTCGTTCACGCCGCGAACCGCTGGCGCCGCGCCGCTACCGAATAGCCCCGGATAGGCCAGCCCAGCGAGCGCAGCGCCCGCGATCGGTGCCAGCCAAAACAACCACAGCTGAGAGAGCGCCCAGCCGCCGACGAATACGGCGGGGCCCGTGCTGCGCGCCGGGTTCACCGAAAGGTTGGTGACAGGGATACCAATCAGGTGGATGAGCGTGAGCGCGAGCCCAATCGGGATCGGCGCGAAGCCTGCGGGCGCGCGACCATCCGTCGCGCCGAGGATGACGAACAGAAAGAAGAACGTGAGCACTAGCTCGGCGACGAACGCCGAAACGAGCGAATAATTTCCGGGCGAGTGCTCGCCGAAGCCATTCGCCGCGAATCCAGCCGACAAGCTGAATCCCTGCTGGCCACTGGCAATGACGTAGAGCGCCCCGGCGGCGGCGATGCCGCCCACGAGTTGAGCTGCGACGTATGCCGGTAGCTCGCGAGCCGGAAAACGCTTGGCGACGACCAGTCCGACGGACACCGCCGGATTGAGATGACAGCCGGAAATGTGGCCGATCGCGTACGCCATCGTCAGCACGGTGAGCCCGAACGCCAAAGACACGCCGAGCAGGCCGATGCCCACCTTCGGGAAGCCGGCGGCGAGCACGGCGCTTCCGCAGCCACCAAATACCAACCAGAACGTTCCGATCAGTTCCGCAAGCATTCGTCGGTTGAGAGACATGGCGCTCGATCCTTAGGTGATGGCGCGGCGAACGCCGCGCTCGAAACCACCACCCGTAGCACCCGCGCTTCCCGTCCACCAGAGCAACGCGCAATCGCAGCTAGTTAGCGCCCTCAATGCCGCCGAGCAGCTTTCGTACCCAAGCGTCGGTGAGCTTTTCTTGCACCGTGTTCTGGCGCAAACGCGCGGCGAGGTTTTGCCAGTCGACCGAGTCTTGTGGTTGGTCTTGATTCGAGCAGGAAAACACGATCGTCTCCCTGCCGGTGACGGGGTCGACGTGCTTCTGCAAGCATTGAGCGCAGATCTCTTTCATCATGCATTGCATGGGTGAGTTGATCGACGCGATGGCCACGTGACCCGGTTGGAAGAACGGCTTCAGCACACCGTGGCGGGCATTCTTGACGGCAGCCATCATGCGATCACTACCAATCGCGATGATCCGGCTGCATGAGGGGAGTGGCACGCGAGCGGCACCGAGCTCACCTTGGGCATAGGCGAGCATGGCTTTGACGACGTTCCCCTGAAAGGCGAAATCTTGTGGGCGCCGCAGCTCGGGGAGTGGGCCAGTGTCGACGCTCCAGATCACTTGATCCGTCGCGGCCTCGATTTCCTCCACTTTGTAGAGGTCTTCGCGTTTGCGATAGGCAGCGAAGTAGAGCACGCGGTTGTTGCGGGCGCGCAGGGCTCGCGCAATCGAGAACAATACGGCGTTGCCCAGGCCGCCGCCGCAGAGCACGACGGACTCGCCTTCCGGGATTTCGGTGGCCGTGCCGGTCGGCCCCATGACAATCACCGGCTCACCCGGCTCGAGCAAGGAAACTTGCCGCGAACTGCCGCCCATTTCGAGCACGATCAAGGAGAGCAATCCCTGCTCCTTATCGACCCACGCGCCGGTCAGCGCGAGGCCCTCCATGGCGAGCCGCGAACCGCGGGCCACTCGCGCAAACGCTTCGAAATCTTGCAGGCGAAAGAATTGGCCCGGCTCGAATTGCCTCGCTGCCGCGGGCGCGCGCACGATCACGTCCACGATGGTCGGTGTCAGGCGATCGACGCGCACTACCGTGGCGCGGAACTCGTCGTCCAGCCGCTGGGTGAGCGCTTGCCAGGCCGCATCGCGGCGCGGCTGTGCTGCCGGATCTTGAGTGCGGAGTGATTCGGCGAACAGCGCTGAAACGTGCGGTGCGCCATCCTTGGCCGAGGCCATCGCGCGCACGACAGAGCCGGCATACGCCGGGTGATTGTCGCCGTAGAAGCTGACGGTGCGGCCGCTCTCGAGGTACGACGTGAAGAAGCCGACCTCGCCTGCATGCGGCAGCCGTAGCTGCAGCTGCCCGTCATCGGCGCGCACCGCGACGAAGGGCCGAAAGCTCTTGGTCCGGGGCTCGACTTGAAACGTGCCGGGCCGCTCGTGCTCGTACGTGATGTTGGGCTGTGTGCCTGCGGCAACGAACAAGCTGCGCGCGGGCAGGGTCACTCGCTCGCCGCTCACCATCTTCGGACCGCCTGCCGGCTGTTGGCGCTCGAATTCCACCGCGCGTAGCGCGCCCTGCTCGTCCGGTAGGCAAGCGAGTGGCGAAAGGTGCTCGATGAAGCGTACGCCCTCTTCGTGGAACTTGGCAATCTCCTCGTGATTGAGGCGATAAGCGGGGCTGTCTTTGAGCCCACGACGATAGACGAGCGATACGCCGCCCCAGGCGGCGATCAGCGGCGCAAAGTCTGGCGTCTCACTCGCTGCTGCGGCGCGCGCGCGCTCACGGCGCACCGCGCGGCCGTGCTCGAGGAACTCGTCCAGTACCTCGCTTTCTTCGACGTCGAAGGTGGCTCGGAGTGCGGCTTCATCACCGCCATCGGCCAGAAGATTCTCCCAACGGAGCAGGAATTTCTCCACCTGCACCGGGTAGTAAGCCGCCACCTCGGTGGTGGTGTCGATCCCCGTCAGACCGCCGCCAATCACCAGCGCCGGCAAGCGCACTTGAAGGTTCGCGAGCGAATTCTTGTTGAACCCGCCCGAGAGCTGCAAGGCCATCAAGAAATCGGACGCCTTGCGCACGCCGCGGATCAGGTTGTTTTTGACATCGATGATCGTGGGCTTGCCTGCGCCGGCAGCGAGCGCAATGTGATCGAAGCCGAGCGCAAAGGCATCTTCCACGCCCAGCGTGCCGCCGAAGCGAACCCCTCCGTACACGCGAAACGTCGCGCGCCGGGTCAGCGTCGCGTGGATGGCCGTGAGGAAGTTCTTGTCCCAGCGCACGGTAATGCCGTACTCGGCCACGCCGCCGAAGCCCGCGCCCGGGCGCTCTTCGAGCGGCACGGCGAGGTCGGACCAGCGTTCCACGGCGCGTGGCGGCCAAGCGTCGGCACCGATCAAGTCCGCAGCCAGCGGTTCGACCTTGAGGCCTTCGATGCCGACTACGCCGAAACCGTCATTGAGCAGATGTTGGGAAAGGGTGTAACCCGCAGGCCCCAGGCCAACGACCAAGACATTGTGACCGCGGTAGGGCAGGGCGAACGGACGCGCGCGGTTGAGCGGATTCCAGCGCGTCAGCAGGCCGTAAATTTCGAAGCCAAAACGTAGCCCGAGCACATCCGTGAGCACGCCCGTCTCCGCTTGGGGGATGTTTACCGGCTCCTGCTTTTGGAAGATGCAGCCCTTCATGCAGTCGTTGCAGATACGGTGTCCGGTGCCCGGCAACATCGGGTTGTCGATCACGATCATCGCCAGCGCCGCGATCGAGTCGCCATCTTTGCGCAAGACGTGCATCTCACCGATTTTTTCGCACAGCGGGCAGCCAGCCAGCTCCACGTTGAGCGGGTTGCGCTTCAGCGCCTGCTGTTTGTCGCGCATGCCTTTGGAACACGAGTCTTTTTCGCGTTCGTGGCAATACACGCAGTAGTCGGCTTCGCCGCTCACCTCACGGGGTGACATGCGCGAGTCAGTGAGCGCGAAGCCATCACGTCGTCGCCGATGTCCACTCGGGCCTTCCGTGATTTCGGGCAGCGCGGGATCCGGACGCCGGAGCGGTACTAGATTTTGGTAGTCCAGATTGTGGGGAAAATGAAACGACACCCATCCGGCCACTTTGGCCTGCGCCATGGGCACGAAGCGGTGCACCGACGCCCAGCGTTCGAACAGATCCAACGCGGCGGCGAGCTCGGTCGGAACGCCCTCCGCGTTGCTCTTGGCGAGCGTTTCGTCGGCCACGAGGCGTGACAGTGCCGACGCAAAGGTGAGCTCGTCGTCACCGGGGACGACGAGTTCCGGGAAGCGCGCGGCGCACAGCTGCGCAAGCCGGGAATGGAGCTCTGCCGCGGGCTCCGACGGCAGGGAGTGCTCAGTATACTTGGTGATCGCGCGGCGCTTGACGAAATTCTTGAACTCGAAAACGACGGACTCGCGCGTCGCCCGATCGAGCAACGCTTGGTGGCCTTGCTCCACGCCGAACAGCCGCGCCACGAACAGCCCGAGCGGTCGCGCGACGGCGATGAGCAGCTCTGACTCCGCAGGCGGGGCCAACGGCGCTCCGGCTCGATACTCCTCGAAGCGCTTTCCGAGTTCGGGGTCGAGCCGGCCGAGCTCTGCCCGATACTCCGCGTCGAGCGCGGCTAGCCGCGTGGGCTCGAACAGATCCGCGAAACGAAAGCCACTGACCCCCAGCGCGAAATTCCGCTGCTCATCGACCCGAACACTGCCTTTTCCCGCTGCAAATCCAAAACCATGAATCATCGTGCCACTGCTCCGCGGCGCAGCGTATCACGCGAGTCGAGGGCGCGTGAGGGCGAGAAAAGCGCCCGCTTCCGGTCCCCGCTTGCGAAAATTTCCGAGTTTTGGGGACGGCCGGAAGATTCGCGAGCGCGCGTTCAGCGCGGAATCAGCACGCGTTGCTCGCCGATGCCGAGGATCGATACTTGTGGGGCGCTGAGGCCGCGGCTCCGCATCTCACGTCCGAGCTGCGCGGGGCAGGCACCGAACGCGTCGTCCGAGTTGATATAGGTGTCGAAGTGGATCGGAATCATCTGCTTTGCGCCGAGCAGCGTGAACGCGTCGAGAGCCTGGGCTGGGTTTTCATGCGTGTGCTCCATGAAGCCCCGCGGGGCGTTGGGGCAGATGGGCAAGAGCGCGAGCGAGAGGTTCGGGAAGTGCTGGCGTGTGAGCTCGAAATCCTCCGGGTTGTAAGCGGTGTCGCCGCCGAAATACACGGAAATGCCATGATATTCGAAGACGTAGCCCGTGAACGCTTGCGTCTCGAAGGCCGCGTCGATGCCGTAGCGCCCGCCCACGTGCTGCACGGGCACCGCGCTGACACGGAGGCCGTCCTTCTCGTAAACCTGCCAACGCGAGAGCTCCCGAATCTCGAACGAGTAGCGCGGCATGTTGGAGCGGATGCCTGGCGGGACGAGCACGACTTTCGTGCGCGTTTCGACCAAGTCCAAACTGCTGAACGACAAATGATCGAAATGCATGTGCGACACGACCACCGCCGCAAGCGGCGGCAGATTGGCGGCGTCGAACCCGGGTTCCACCAAGCGCTTCGAGGCTTGCGCCAAGGTGTGCGAAAATACCGGATCGGTGAGCACGAAGAGGTCGTCCATCTGCAAGAGGACGGTGGCGTGCCCTACCCACAACGCCGCGAGCCGGGCTTCCGGGCGCCGCGGATCGCGGACGCGATGCGCAACCGCACGTTCAGCTGGCGCGGACAAGTTGCGCTGCAAGGCGCGCCACGGAAAACAGCCCGACGAAGCCAGGCACGAAGCCAACACGAAAACGGCCCAGATCCGCATCAAAAATACCTAATCGTGAGGGCCGCAATCAGCTCGCGCCGGGTGAGCCACGGCGACACCGTGACGTTCAAACCGAGCACCCCGTTGAAGCTGTAAATTCCGAGATCGGCTGAAGCTCCGCCGCCGCCCGCGGCGCGATAGTACGAAGCGCCGAACGACCACGAGAGCTCTTCGCCGTGCTCGATCAGTGGCAGATAGAGGCGCAAACCCGCGCGCACGAGCCAGCTCGTCGCGCCCCCGGGCGCGCAGCACGCCCATTCCGGCGACACGTGTAGCTCGACCGAGCCCGAGTGACGCGCGATCGGCGACACGAAAAACGTGCGCAGCGGCCGCTCCGCGATGCCGAACGAATACAAAACTGGCGTCACCTGCCAACCGAGCCCGCCGCCCACGTGATGATCGCCGATCACGAGCAGTGGGCTCGGAATGAGCTGTGTGGTCGCCCAGATCGAACCCGCCAGCCACGGACTCATCACGCTCGGCGTCGGTGTTCGCCGCGAAGGGGCCGGGATGACCTGACGCTCGGGGATCCCCGCGTCAGGTTCGGCCGCGTACGCCGCCGGCGAAAGGCCCGCGAGCGACAGCCCAAAGCCGAGGCCGGCTCCAACCTTGCAGACACGTCGATGAATGAGTGTGCGGCGCGCCAGAGGATCCTCGCGCAGAACCTAGCCTGCATCGACCTAGGACGACTCGGTCACTTGTGTTCGCCCTGCAGCTTTTCCGGCTGCGCAGGAGCATTTCCCTCGGTGGGCACGCTGCAAGGTTGATTCGATCGCCGAGCGAGCGACCGCCGAGTGGCGGCGGCAGCAGCAACCCTGAGTTGTCAGGGGGTCACCAGGACCCCGCGAATCTGCGAAGAAAACCTTGGACTTCTCGGCAGCGCTGAGTGATGCCGCGTCAGCGTTTTTGTGGAGGATGATTGATGGGATCTCGCTTTTCTGCGCTCGCGCTGGGCTCGAGCGTTCTCGCTCTCGCGGTACTCGTCGCTACCGCTTGTAGCTCACGGGATGACGGCAACTTGTTTGCTGGTCAGGCAGGTATGGGCGGGTCAGCCGCCTCGGGCGGCGCTGGGAACGCGAGCGCTGGCGGTCTAGGCGGAGCCCCAGACGACATGCACTCGGATGGTGGAGCGCCCCCGGCCGGCGGGGAAGGTGGCGATTCGAGCGGCGGCGTCAGCACCGGTGGCGCGACTACCGGTGGTAGCGGACCCGCAAAGGGCGGCACGGGGGGCGCGGCTACTGGTGGTAGCGGGCCCGCGAAAGGCGGCACCGGGGGCATGAATACCGGCGGCACGAGCGCGGGCGGCGAAGGGGGTGGCCAATGCCAGCCCGCTGGCACCGTGAAGGCGTTGCAGATCTTGAGTGCGGATACTACTGCTTGCCCGGGCGCGCTCATCTTGGCCCCCTACGGCACACTCAAAGCCAGCGCACCGTTCTATTGCTGCGGGACTTCGGACGCGCTGAACCCATTCTCGGTCGACGTTTTGGGGATCCAATCCGCGGCCGATAGCACGAGCGGCGCCTTGCTGTTCGTCGTCCCGGAGGACGCCACCTTGGGCAAGCAAGCCATCGACCTCACGTGTAACGGCAGCGGCGTGACGCCCTTACCGTTGAATGTGCTGGGTGACTTGCCGCCGGTCGTGAGCGCTACGGACGTCACCGTGGATATGAACGTGCTCAACGCCGCGCTGCACATTCAGGGAAAAAACCTGAAAGACATCACTGACGTGACGCTCGTTGGCGATCAATCCGCGCCCTGCGACGTGAGCGACTCGACGGACTTCTCGCTTCAGTGTTACCCAGCGGCGGCATTGCCCTCGGGAACCTACAGCGTGTTCGTGGGCCGTGAGCCGTGCGGTTATGCGGCCAACGTGCCCCGAGTGAAGCTCGTCGCGTCCGCGCCCTGAGCGTGGGACCGGAAGCCGTCCGACCGAATGGACAAAACGCGGACGCTCACCAGTTTTTTTTGCGCTTCGGTTTCTCCCGGTTGACTGCAGGCGGGGGATTCCGCATCGATCGGTCAGTGAAACGCTTTGCCCTCGCCGCCGCGCTGACGCTGTCTTGCGCCTCCCAACGCGGGGAGCAGAGTATCGAAGCCGCGTCAGCCGCTCGCTCTGCGAGGGCCTGCCAGTCCGTGACACAATGTGAGGCGGCACTCAGTGAAGTCCGTGAGCAGCGGCAACAGTGCTGGAACAGGTACGGCGACTGCGACTCCCTCGAGCGAGCCTTCGACGCCGCCCACGCGCGATTGCTCGCCGCGAAGGATCGCGCTTACCTGAAAGCAATGAGCCCCGGTGTTCGGGCGGAGAAGCTGCAGGCCTGCTACCGAGCGGTGGCAACCAAGGAAATGTGCGCCCCGCTGCTCAGTCATTTGCTGGTTGCTGCCGAGAATAATCAGGAGCGGCGCCGGCTCTTGACGCTGAGTGAATCGCTCTCGGGCACGAAGGCTCGTTGAGGGCGTCCACGCACTCGCCTTCGAGCCCTTTCTGGACCGGGGGCGCTCTAATAAACGATCGTCAGTTTGTCTGCGAGCTTGGTGAAGGTTTTCGGGTTGACGAGCCGTTCCTGCAGCAGGCCAAACGGGATGATCTGCTCGACGCGTACGGGGCCGCGATACCGGCGAAGCTGCTCGCGCGTCACCGTGACGGCGGTGGTCGTCTGGCAACCCGGCAACCAAAAGACGTTCGGGACCGGGCACGCATTGCGTTCTGTGGGGAGCAACTGACACGCCGGTTCCTGTATCGGACTCGTGTAGAAGGTATTCGAGTAACTCTTGTCGCCGAAAAACACGCCACCTTCCACCGTGGCCGGGAACGCGACGTTCAGGAGCGGAAAGGTCACCCGCACCTTGCCCGAGTTGAAACCGGCCGTTACCCCGACGATATACGAGCTGAAATTGCTCGAATGCACGAAGTAGGTCTGCGCGTGCCGTTCGAGAGTTTTGGGCAGGCCGCTCACCGGATCCGTGTAGTCGACGCGCAGCATGCCGTCGCGAATCGTGCGGCAGCGCGCCTCGCCATCGCCGTCGACATCGCTCGAGCACGGTGGCAGTTCGGCCGCGTCATCGTGGTTCGGGGGAGTGAGGTGGGGACTGATGTTGAACCAGGGCACCTCCACCACGAACGGTCTGAGTGGCTGTCCCACGACGTTGCCGAACTCGTCTTTTAGAGTCCAGCCACTCGTGAGGTGTGCGCCGAAGTACGCGCTCGGGTCGACGAGCTGTTGATCCTGATCCTGGTGTGCGGGATCGAAATCCGAGGTGACTTCGTTCACCCAGCTTCCGGGCCCCGGCGCTTCACGCTTGTACGGGATCGCTTCCATTGACGGTGCGTACCCGATCCCGGCGGTGCCGAGGCCGACGAACGGCCCCACGTAGACGTCGAGCCCCGGATTCGGTTGATCCATTTCGAAGACGTGCTGCGCCGCGAGCCAAGCGCTCTTCGGCCTATCTTCGATGCAGTTCGGGGCAGCCGCGACGATCGCACTCTGCTCGACCGTGGCTCCCGCGTTCGATTGAGTGGGTACCGGAATCGTCCGCGTGAGATCGCGAAAACCCTGGAAGTAGTTGGGCAGAGACTGTGCGGCCGCGGCGCGTTGTTGGCGCAGGAAGAAGCACCCGCTCGCGATGTAGTGATGCGTGAGCAGGGCGCTGTTCCACGCCCAACCGTGGTACATGCCGACGCCCGAAACGTTGTAGTTCTCGCACTCGGCGGCTTGCCGAGTCATCTCGCCGTCTTCATAGAGATCGTCGGAGATGCCCATCTCGGCGGCGACCGCTACACCTTCGGTGACCAACACGGTCGACGTCGGAAAACTCGCGTTGGTGAAGGCATGCGTGAGCTCGTGAGTCGCGAGCGGCAAGTTGGTTTGGTTGAGTGTTCCCCAAACGCGCAAGGTAATCGTTGCCCCCTGCCCAGAAGCGCTGCCCGTGCCTGCGGCCAGTGCGAAATTCGGATCCTTCACGAAGTTGACCGCGAGCTTCTGGGTTCCATCAGCCATCGTGTACAGGTCAGGCAGCCCGATGAAGCGCGTGAGCCGATCGGCGATGCCGCCGCCGATGCACGTTTGTCCGAGCGGACCATCCACGACGCCGAGGGCGCGCTGCAAATAGCTGCGCTCTGCGTCAGTCCACGGTTGTCGATTCGGGTAGCGATCGCTCGGCGCGGAATCGAAGGTGAAGGAAAACGCCGTGCCGCTCAGCGCGCAGGCGGGGGGCGCGAGATTCACGACATTGAACTGCAGGCCCGAGGCGACCAAGGCCCGATCGCTACTGAAGGCGACGTGCGCCGACTGCGGCGACGAAAGCCCGCTCGGAACCGCAAAGCGATACACGGGCTTGCCGAGTGGACCGAACGACAAGCGATGCAGATTGCCGTCGAGAGTGAGCATGGCGCCGTCGTCCCCGGCCATGACCCAATCGACGATCGAGCTCGGTTCATTGAAACGCTCGATATTCGAGCCGATTTCCGTCCCGCTGCTCGTGTCCCAGGATTCGGCATAATAGGCGCCCGTTTGCGCCATGACCACGTGATCGCGCACCAGCATTCGGGTTGCGGGAGTACTCACCGTCGAGCTGAAGAGGAGCTGCGGCGCGTCGAGGTTTTGGGTGTCGAAGACGGAGAGCTGGTCCGCGCCGCCGACGTACACGCGGCCCGCTTCCGCTGCGATGTAGCGGGGCGAACCGGTGACGGGCGCGCTGCCCCGAATGAGCGGTGTGAGCACCGAGCTCGTGTCGACGAGGACGATGCCCGTGCTCGTCAAGACCGCGACGATGCTACCCGTCACGTCCAGGTCGGAAGCGGTGGCGGGGAGGGGAAGACTCCAGAGCATCCTGGGTTCAACAGGGCTCTTGAAGACGTCCACCAAGATCAAGCGGGTGGGGGTGAGGACGAACGCGCCCCGCTTCGTCACGCGCATTGCGATCGGCGACTCAGCGAGTGTCAGTCGGCCGAGCACCGGGACGGAGTTGGTGTGCAGATTGATGGTTTGAACGCCGGCCGCGGTGCCGCTCGGAAACGCGGTGCGCGCCAGCACACCAATCGTCCCCAAGGCACCGACCGCGACGATGTTTCCGTAGCTCACGCTCGTTGCGAACGCGACGCTATCGCCGGAGAGCGGCGCTCCGAGCGAGAGTTCCTGCGCGCTCCCCTGCGCGGAGGACAGCTCCTTTTCGCTCGCCCCGCTACACGCAAACGTCAGCGCGCACACCACGACCCACACCACTCGACCCACACGTTGCAACATATCGGTGCTCCCTGCTTACTCGAGTCCCGCTCGCGGGCCAACGCGCTTTCTCCACGCTGGTCAAGGCCTGAGTCATTGCGCGCGGTTGCGCGTCGGAGAACCGCGCGCGGGCTCACCCGCAGCGGCCCGTGCCGCGCGCCCATGCTACGTTGTCCAACTGCTATCCGCGTGTCCCTGCGCTGCCCAACCCTCGCGTTTCCACTACCCAATGAACAGAGAATTGCTCCGCGTGGGGTCGCTCGTTGCGCCCTGGTTTTTGGCCATCGCCTGTGCGACTCATCCCGGGACGGTGCCGGGGCCGAGCGCATCGGGCGGCGCATCGGGCGGCGCTGGTGTGCTCGGGATGAGTGGTCAGTCGTCCACCGCTGGTAGTCCATCCGGAGGGTCGAGTGCGGGTGCCGGCGCAGGCGCGGGTTCGGGTGGCGGAGCGGGTTCGGGTGGTGGCGCCGGTGGCGGCGCGGCGGGTGCTGAAAATGCTGGCGCTGCGGGCATGCCGGATGGAGCAGGTGCGGACATTCCGCCGACTCACCCGCTCACCATCACGGCCACGAAGGGCCTGCATTCGCACTCGTTTCTGCCACACGATGCGGACCCGACCGTAAGCTCGACGACCTTCAGCGGCAAGAACCAAGAGGTCGCCGAGGTCGACACGCGAGCCGCCACGATGATGGGAAAACTCGTCGTCAACTTGGGCGGTGCGGGCTCGACGGGCGCGTACACGGGCGGCGCTGCCGCGTTTGCCGTCAAGCGTGGCTTTCACGTATTTGCCGTGGCCTATGAAGCGAACTTCAACATCCTGATCAACGACCCGGACTACTACGGCGACTCGCGCCTCGAGGAGTTCGATGGTCAGGACCACACCTCGAAGTACGCGATCCGGGACAACCAACCGAGCGAGAAGCTCGGCCTCAGCCCTGCAGACGGCGTCGAACAACGCGTGCGTTTAGGGCTCGTGTACTTATCGCAAAAGTTTGCGAACGAAGATTGGGGCTACTACCTCACGGCCG
>Ga0105241_10002521_pt1 | contig 13741 bp, 10 predicted proteins | sample KBSC64metaG_FD_80422 | JGI IMG/M metagenome (GOLD analysis project Ga0105241, IMG submission 80422) | Corn rhizosphere microbial communities from Kellogg Biological Station, Michigan, USA - KBS C6-4 metaG | ecosystem: Host-associated > Plants > Roots > Rhizosphere > Soil | place: Michigan, USA... | reverse complement strand
CTGCATGGTAGCGGGGACCATCGTGTCGGCGCTGTTCAGGGTATTGGAGTTGGCCCAAATGATCTGGGTGCCGGCGAGCGTCAGCGCATTGAACAACAATTGCCCTTGAGATTCGATGAACGCGCAGCCGCCGACGGTGCTGCCCATGGGGCGCGCGACGGGATCTGCACAGCCGCTATTGGCCGGATCGGGGTTGCGCCACTGCACGGCGTTGTCGAGCCCGAGCGTGGTGAAAATGCGCGTCGGCGTGACGACGATCACCGTTGGGTTGCCCTCGAATGAGCCAATTTTGCTGGCGGTCGAGGCGGGCTTGGCGTCAACCTTCATCAGCGTGGCTTGATCGCCGAAGTAGAGCGCGCCTTTGCCGTCGAGCGTGAGGCCGAGCACGGGGGTGGTCTTGCCTGTTTGCGCGGTGCTTTGGTCCACGTCGGTGATTTTCGTCGGCGTGCCTTTGGAAAGGGCCGCCATCATGATCGTGTTGTCCGCGGCGGTGGCAGCGGTCGTGCTCGTGTTGCTCCAGTACACGTTCGTGTCGTCGACGGTGATCGCGTACGGCAGCTTCTGGCCAGAGGCGATGGTGGTTTCAGGGCCGCCGGTAGTCGCAATGCTCTTCACGAAACCGTGCGCGCTGTCCGTGAAATACAAGGTGCCCTTGTTCAGCGCGAGGAACATGTTGCCGCAACCGGGTGCGCGCGTGAGCTCCACGGGTTTCGGCAAACATTGTCCTGCGATGCAAGCCTTGTCCGTGCTGCACGCGGGCGCACACGTCACGGGCGCGCCCCCCGAACCGCCGGCGCCCGCGGAGCCGGAAATGCCGCCCGAAGAGCCAGAAACGCCGCCAGACGCGGGCATCCCGCCCGAGCCGGACGAGCTGCCGCCGCTACCGGCGTTCGCCGATCCCGACGAGCCAGCCACCGCGCTACCGCCAGAACCGGCCCCGCCGACGAGCATCGTCCCGCCCACGTTGTCGCTACCACACGCGCAGACCAAGCCCAGGGCCGTCAGCGCTCCGAGTCCCCAATTCAAGTACGACATTTTTTACCACTCCTCGGAGTCACGAAGCCTCAGAAAGTCGGATTCAGATTTTCCGGCAAGACGCCGAACGCGATATTGACTGCGTCGTCGTAGCCGCTGGAAAAATCCGAATGGCCCGTCGCGGCGTAGAAACGATGAGTCCCGCCGTAGGGAGCTTTGCCGGTGGTGATGTTGGTGGGAACGCCGACGAAGTGCAGGTGCTCGGCCGCGAACATGATGTCGCCGTACTCGCTATCTTGCAGGCCGGTGAAGGAGAAGAAGCGCTCGATCGGCGTCACGGGCGTCAACCCCTCCCAGTTGGCGATTTTGCTGGCGGGGCACGCAGTATCGTACGGCGGCTTGGCCGGATCGAAATCGGGGGTCTTCGACACGCCCGTGCCGCAGACGTTGTCGCGTGGGCCCGACATCGCCACCGCCCGGTAAGAACGGAGCGTAAAGGCGAACACGACTGCGCTCGTCGCGCCGTGGGAGTAGCCCGTCCAGGCCACGTCGGACCAGCGCACCGAATCGTCGTCGTTCAGGAAGTAGCCCCAACCTTGGTCCGCGTGCGCGGTTTTCAGCGCTTTTAGGTTGGTCGCGATCTGCGTCATGATGCTGTCGGCGACGCTGACGGTCGACTCTGCACCGTGCGGTTTGCCGTCGAGCGTGTTGAGGCGGCAATCGCCGTCGTAGGCGGGCCCTTTGCCCCCAGCGAACAGCGCGCCGTTGATCCCGCTGCAAGCGTTCACTTGCAACGCACTCATCGAATGGAAACCGCGCTTGGCAAGATTGGCGTTGAAGTGCCCCTGAGTGACGCCCAAATCGATCACGAGCTTACCGGCCATTTTTGCCGCACGCGTGTCGACGCCGGCCTCGTTCCCTTTGGCGTCGATCTTCGTGTACTTGTACAGCGCGGGCGCTGCCGTCACGCTCAACGGATGTGGTGCGGGCGGGTCTCCGTTCGGGTCAGTGCCGCCAGTACCTGCCGTGACGCCGCCTCCGCTTCCGCCGGCTCCGCCGCTGCCACCGGGGCCAGTGCCTGCGCTCGCCCCGCCGCTGCCGCCGCCGGTCATGCCACCCGTGGGGTTCGAACCGCCGTTCCCGACGGAGCCGGCGATCGATGACCCACCCTGGCCGTTGGAGCCGCCCATGGTTGCCGTTCCGCCCGTATCGCTGCCTCCCGTGTCCGTCGTGGACGGCCCGGAGCTGCTGCTCCCGCACGCCAGCAGAATGAACGAAGAAAACAGCGAAATTGACGCGAGTTTAGCGGTGGTAGCGTGAACCGACATCAAGGCATACTCCTCGCGCCAGCTGATCGTGGCGCGCGGGGTTCGTGTCCGCCCTGGGCGGTTCCCGCGCTTTGCCCCAGCCAAATCGCGAGGAGGCCGCGTTCTACGGTGTTTCGGGGGTTCCCAACGGCAGCACGCAAATAGCCGTGAAGGTTTTCGCCGAAGAGGACAACAACGAGTCAGTTTGCCGGTTTTGCGCAGGGCACGGTGCCGGCACTCGTCACGATCCAATCACTGCCGTGTTCGAAGCAAATCGTGCCGTTGACCAGCTCGCTCGACGAAGACGCTTTGAGGTGCACCTCGACGAGCTCCGCGTGAAGCCCAGTCACTTGCACGGGCCCCGAGCAAGACAGGACGCGAAATGAAGTCGCGGCGCCGTTCACCGAGAACTGCTGGCGTGACAAGTATTGCTGAGCCAACTCACAAGCAGTCGATACATCGAGCGGAAATTGGGCCGCCGTGTTGTCCGGCGCGTTGCCGTTCTCGACGGGGGGCACCGGGTTCGGGGCGACGCTCATCGGCGAGTCGGACGGGGTGTTTGCCGCGAAACTAGACAGAATCAAGACGCCACCCACCACGACTGCAGTGAGTGACACGGCGAGCAGTGCGCCGCCTGTCCTCGAGCTGTTGCTGCTCGTGCTCGACTTATCACTACACCGTGCCGAGCGCGCCGTGTCGGTGCTGTTCCCTAAACACGGAGCGAGGAGACCGACGGCGACGATCGTCGAAACGCCTCCTGCCGCCGCCACTCCGATGCCGACGTTACGGCGCATCGTCGGAGCGCAGCCCGACGTGATCACACACGTGAGAACGACGAAGTTCCGCCAAGTCATGCCCGCCATTTGCCCGGGGTCTTGGATAGCACAAGTGAAGTTGCGATTGCACCTGTTGCGGACCAGTGACGCCTCCGCGGAAATAATCCCACTGACGAACACCGCCGCGCGCGGATTGAACAGGCGACCGACCTGCCAACCCGCGTCTCGGCGATGTTACCGGTTGCCGTTCAGGCGCTCGAATTTCTGATCCAACACTTCGCGCGAGGCTCGGCGCGATTCTTCCGAAAAGCCGTAACCCACCTCGAGCTCGCCGGCCGCAACACGTGCCATCACCGCATCCGCAAATTCCTCGAGCGGCACGCCGTGCGTGTGAAGGCCGGCGCCGCCGAGCTCGGTGTTCACCGCCGGTGGGATGATCTCGATCACGCGCACCGAAGTTTGATCGAGATCGCGGCGTAGTGACATGGTGAATGAATGCAGGGCGGCTTTGGTTGCCGCATAAATCGGCGCAAACACCGCCGGCACGAACGCCAACCCGGAGGAGACATTGATGATCGCGCTCTCGGGTTGCGCGGCCAGCTGCGGCAGAAAAAGTGACGACAGATGCACCGGCGCCTCGAAGTTGATCGCGATTTCGCGTTGTCGCTCCGCCCAACTGGACTTTTCACCCGAGACGCGTCCGCGGCGTTGAATGCCCGCGTTGTTGACGAGCACGTTCAGCGCTGGAAACTCGCTCTGGATACGTGTGGCCAGCGCTTCGCGCTCGGCGGCCGTCGTCACATCGCAGCGGAGCGTGTGCAGTCGCGGACCGAGCGGCGCGAGCTCGCGTAGCCGCTCCTCGCGCCGCCCGCAGACGATGACCTCGCTGCCGGCCGCCAAAAACCGCTCCGCAATGGCGCGCCCGATCCCGGTTGCGCCGCCCGTCACGAGCACCGTATTGCCAGACAAATCCATGGTCAGAAGCTATCCCGCTATTCAGGATTGAGGTAGGCATCGCCTCGGACGCGCTGAAAAATGTCTCACAGTTCCGGCAAAACGGCCCGCGACTACGCGGCGATCAGCCCCTCGGCATTGTCGCTCTTGCTGATGAAGTCGCGCTCGTCCATCGCCTTCGCCAAGCAAGCCGCGGCCCTGCTCTGGGGCGACGCGGTGCCGGAAGAACTCGCTGATGCGACGCGCGCGGAAAACGATCGGCGCCGGCTGCGCCACTTCGAAAACCGTTATCGGAGCCTCGACCGGCTGCTGGCCGAAGCGGGTTGCGCGCGGGTGCTCGAAATCGGCGCTGGGCTGTCGTTTCGAGGGCTCGAGCTCGCGCGCACGAGCGACACGTTCTACGTCGATACAGATCTGCCACAGATCGCCGAGCTCAAGGCCAAGCTCGTGGCCGACCTGCACCCCGGGCCACTGGCTGGCACGTTGCGCGTGCAGGCGTTGAACGCCGTCGATGGTGAAGCATTCCGAGCGGCGGTCGCCGGCATCCCGAGTGGGCCACTCGCGATCGCCAACGAGGGGCTGCTCGTGTACCTGGATGCGGCCGAAAAGGCGCGCCTTGCGGCGAACGTGCGCGCGGCACTGCTCGAACGCGGCGGCTTCTGGCTGACGGCAGATGTGTACATCCAGAGCCCGGGCGGCTCTGCACCCACCGTGAGCTACGGCCGTTCTCGCCAGTTTCTCGCGGAGCACCGCGTCGAAGAAAACAAGTTCGCGAACTTTGCTGCCGCCGAACACTTCTTCACCAAAAACGGCTTTTCGATCGTGAACAAGCTGGCTCACGAGCACCCGCTGCACATCCGCGAGTCGTGGGCGCTCGCGGTCGCCTCGTAGTCAATCGTCCGAGAAATCAGGGCACGCAGCCGTGTTCGCGGTCGCTTCGTTCGAAGCACGGGAGCCACCACAGTTGTCCACTCGAGTCCGTGCGACGATCTAGCGCAGACGCAAGATTAAGCGCGTGCTGCAGAGTGACTAGTGCCGCTCGCACTGCGCAACTGCATCGCCATGAAGTTCGGGTCAACGTCCGTGGTCGGGGGTTTGTTTTTCGCGCTGATCGGCGGAGCATGTAGCGCGAGCAGCCCTAAGGACACGCCCGGATCCGCAACGGCAAGCGGTGGTGGCCCGACTCAGGTCACGACCAGCGGCGGCGGCCCGATGCTCATCGTCGACCACGACAACAGCGCCGGCACAGCGGGTGGCGGCGCATCTGCCGGTGGCTCTGCCACGCAGGAAAAGAGCTGTGATGACTCCTGCTCGGCCGTCGGCAAGTGCGACGACGGCACCTGCCGAGTGACGGACAACACGGGCAAACTCAGCCCGGAACAGCAAGCGGTGTTGCAAAAAGGTGGCAGCGCAGACGCGCAGTTTCGCTGGTTGTACCCATCGGACAAAACGGTCTTCCCCCGCGGGCTCACTCCGCCCATCTTGCAGTTCGACGGCGGGTCGGCCGACGCCTTCTACGTCCACGTGTCCTTCACCGGCTTCGATTATCAGGGTTTTTTCGGCCCTTCCGACCCGGCGCGGCTCAAATTCTCGAGCGCGTTGTGGACCAGCCTCACCAGTACCGCGCGCGGCACCGACTCGGTCAAAGTCGAAGTCTCCAAGCTGAGCGCTGGCCTTGTCACCGGGCCGATCAGTGAGTCGTGGGTCATCGCGCCGGGCAGTCTGCATGGCGCGCTGTATTACGAGTCGCTGCCGAGCGCGGCCGGTGCCTTCGACCGAGCGGTGATGCGGCTCAAGTTGGGCACGACGGCGCCGCAAGTGATTCTCCCCGGAGCCGACGCACCGAACGTGAGCGCAGACGGCTCCACGCTGCTTGCCGTCGGGGGCGCCGAAGGCTTCATCAATTACGATCTGAAGGCGGCCATGACGCGCTTCACGGCGTCCGGGGCTTACGGAGTGGGCGGGGCCCTCTACCCCGATGGCAGTCTCGCGCTGTTCTTCCCGTTCAACGCCGCCACCGTGCTCGTGGACCCCAGGACGGGTGCAAGCGTAACGGCAACCGGTTTGCCGGACGCGCCCAATCACGGCGCAGAATTCAATTTTTCACCCGACGGCAGCCGAGTCGCTTTCAGTCAAGACGAGCTCACCATCAGCCTGTTGGACTTCGTTGCTGCGACCAAAACTTTCAGCAATTTGCGCGAAATTGCGCAGAATCCGAAGGGGTTCATCACGACGCCCGTGTTCACCCCCGACGCGCGCTCCGTCGTGCACAACATCGATCGCGAACTCCACCGCGTGAACACCGACACGCTGCAGGCCTCGCGACTCGACGCGGCTTGTGGCGCGGACACCCCCGCTGGCTCGTGTAGTTCCAGCTACGCGAGCGTGTTGCCCGTCTCCGTCGGCGGCTACTATTGGGTGGTGTTCAGCAGCGGGCGTGCCTACGGCAATACCCTAACAGTGGGGGTTCAGCCGCAACTCTGGGTGGCGGCGCTCGATCACACTGCGGGCGCGACGGACTCGAGCCATCCGGCCCTCTACCTCGACGATCAGGACGCGGAAGTGCTGAACCGGAATGCGAACTGGGTGCTGGACCCATGCCAAGGCGACGGCACCGCGTGTAGCTCCGGCGACCAATGCTGCGGCGGTTACTGCCGCGACTCGGGCGGCAAACAGCAGTGCCTCTCCAAACTTCCCGACGCCTCGTGCGCCGCCGAGTTCGAAAAGTGCACCAAGCCCGCTGATTGCTGCGACAAGACCTCCGACTGCATCAACGATCGCTGCGCCGTGCCGACGCCGATCGTGAAGTGAGCATCGCCGAGGCGATGGTTTGAGACGGCGCGCGGCTAAACTGGCTCGCGCGCCCTCTCGCTTCACTCGCTGATGCTGCGCTGTTACGGAGCGCCGGCCGCGCCGCCTGCGCTGGCGCCACCTGCGCCCGCGCCGCCTTCACCACCGCCGGGACCCGAAGGCGGCGAGCACCAGGGGATTACGCCATTGTCGATCGGGGGCAGGGTCGTGATGTAGTAGCCAATCGCCAAAGCATCATCGGCAGTGAGCCCGCCGAATGCGCCATTGGGGCCGACCGGCATGGGCGGGCAGAGCGGGATGCCCGCGTTGTTCACGCCGGTGAGCAAGGTCGTGCTGACCTGTTTCGCCGTCCAGCCCTTGATGCCATTTGCGGCGGGCGTTACGTTCGCGGAGTAGATATTCGCCGGGAAAACTGGCGGCAAACCAAGGCTATCGCGAGAGAATGCTTCGTTGCCGGCGAAGAGTTTGTCGAGCTTGAGGGGCACCGCGGCCATGGCGTCGTGCTCCGTGTGGCACTCCATGCAGATGCCGATCGAGCCGGCGAGGTAGCGGCCTGCCTCGGCCTTCGCGTAGTTCGGATCGCTGGGCGGCAACGTGGTGTCGGGAATCGAAGCGGCGGGCACCGGTTTGGCCGTCGTCACTGGGAAGCCGAGATCCTGCCGTTCGGGGATGGTGTGTTTTACGGCCGGGATGCTGCGCAGGTACATGACGATCGAGTTCGCGTCGTCGTCACTCATGTTGTGCAGCACGTAGTACGGCATGATCGAGAACAGCGGCTTTCCGTCGGCATCGATACCGTTCAAAAACGCGTTCTTGATCTGTTCGTCAGTCCAGCCGCCGAGACCCGTATCCGGATCCGGGGTCAGGTTCGGCGTGGGCACGAGACCTTTGGTCGTGCTCGTCGGATCGAGATCCGCGAAGGCCTCGTTGCCCGCGAGCATTCGGGTCAAGTCAGGTGAGCCATCCGCGTTGCGCGGGGTATGGCAATCGCCGCAGGCGGCCACGTGCTGAACGATGTATGCGCCGCGCGCAACGCTCGCGGAAGAAGTGGCGCCGGCTTCGCCTGCCGCGCCTGCTGCGTTCGAGCCACCGCTGCCGCCGCTGCCTGCACTGCCGCCAGCTGCGGGGCTGGCCGTGTCGTCACCGTCACTGGCACACGCGGCAAAACCGGCGGCGCTCAGCAAGCAAAACAGCAACGTCGTCGGTCCAAAAAAAGATCTCTTCATGAAAAGCCTCCTCGTTTGGGTCGAAACTTATAGACCGAAGTTTCTCGATCCAAAACCAAAACTGAAGTTCTGAGATTTTCGGCTTTTTTTCCTGCGGTCGCTCGTTGTCTAGGTTCGCACTCGAGTGGGCGTCTGCATGATTGAAACACCCTGTCGAAAACGCGCTGCTGTCTTTCGCAACGAAGCGGGGTACGAAGAAGGGATGCGTTTCGTGGCTTTCTCGATCGGTTTAGCGGCGGCAGTGATGGCCGGCTCGTGCGGTAGTGACACGCAGACGAACCCCGTCGCCTCCGCCGGCAGCGCAGGCCTCGGCGGCACGAACGGCGGCACCGCTGGCGCGAGCGGCGCGGCTGCTGCCGGCACCGCCGGAGTGAGCGGCAGGAGCGGCGCTGGCGGCTCGGGTGGGAACAACAGCGCAGGATCATTGGGCAGTGCGGGCTCGCCCGAGGGCAGCGAGGCCGGCGCGAGCGGTAGCGGTGATGGGGCTGGCGCAGGCGGGACCGCGAGCGAAGGAGGTGGCGGACAGGGCAACGCCGGAGCAGCCGCTTCTGGCGCCTCGGGTTCGGCCGGAGCGTCCGGAAATTGCGGCGCCGTCAGTGCAGACAAACGCATCTTCGTTTCCAGTGCGTTGTACACGGGCGATCTCGGCGGGCTCGATGGCGCAGACTCCAAGTGCCAACTGCTGGCAAAAAACGCGGGCCTGTGCGGCACCTTCAAAGCGTGGCTCAGCGATGGCACCGGCAACGCCGCCGATCGGCTGTCGCACGCCACGGGAAACTACCTGCTGTTGAACGATCAAGTCGTCGCCAGTGATTGGAGCGCGCTGACGTCGGGCACGCTTCAGCACGCGATCGACATGACCGAAGAGAAGGGTCCCGCCCCCGCGGGGACGGTTCAGTGCGGCGGCACGCCGCTCGTCCCCGTTTGGACGGGCGCGACCGCGAGCGGGATCGCTGTCACGAACGGTAGTTGCAGCAATTGGGGCACCAACGGCACCGGGCCGGGCGCCGCGTTCGGCAACGCAGCCGCGAAAAGCGCGGGGTGGAGCGGCACTTGCCAACTCACCACGGTGTGCGCGGACACCGCAGCGCTTTACTGTCTCGAACAATGACGTTGGCCGGCCGCGCGCGATGGTTCCGTCAGGGCGTCAGCGTGAGCGACCCCGCATCGAGCGCCACTTCATAGAAGCCGTGCTCGCTCCAAGCCAGCTCGGCGTTGGCTTGGCGGAGTGTGCCCCCGTCGACTCTGACGCGCAGGTAGTGACCCGGCGGAAAGTGCGACGGCAATGTCCACGTCCAGGTCGTGGCGTCGCCCGAGATCGCGGGCGTGAGGGCGCTGAACAGCTTCTGGGCGCGCCAATACGCGGCCACGTTCACGACGCTGTCCGTCCACACGTCTCCGGCTGATTTGCCGTGTTCAATCGTGGCGACCACGTCACTCGTCAGCACCGGATTGTAGCCGCCATCGCCGCCCAGTGAGTGGATCACGAATAACTGCCAGGTGCCGTTACTGCGGGCCGAATCGACCGCCGCCTCGAGGCTGGCTGCCATCTCTCCCAAGCCCGCCACGTGCGCCGGCAACTCGAACGGACTCGTGTTGTCATTGGGAGCGATCTGGCCATCGACTACGCCGCGGTTGACCAAGAAGCGAGTGCTATCGGGGACATCGTAGCCGGAATCACCGTACGGAGACGCGGCCGTCCACACGGGCGCCCCGTACTGCATGACGAGCTGATTGGTACATTGATCGAGTTCGGCCTCGATGCTGCCGGCATAGACTCCACCGCAAGCCGTGCCGTCCGCGTGGCAGTGATGCGCGGTGTGGTTGCCGAGCTCGTGGCCATCTTTTTGGGCTTGTGCCCAGACCGGGCTGGTCGCGTTGTTGGTGCTGATCAAATAGAATGTCAGGTGCACGCCGGTGGCCTGCAGCGCTGAGTAGTTGGCGATTTGAGAAGCCAGCGCGTCGTCGAACGAGAACGAAGCCGCCGCTTTGAAGCCGGCCCAATCGAGCACCGTCAAATGCCCGGCAACACCGACGGGCTTCGCGATGCCTGTCGCCGATGGCAGCGGCATGCCCGAGGGCTCACTCGCTGAAGCGCCAGCGCCCGCCGATGCTGCGCCTGCGGTGCCCCCCGATCCGGCCGCGCCGAGATCGGGAGTGCTCCCGCCGCTGCCCGCCGAGCTAGCGAGTCCGTCGCCGCCGGTGCCGCCACTGCCGGCGGAGGCAGCCGCCACGCGTGGGTTTTCCGAAGAGCACGCGACGCTCACGCTGGCCAACGAAGCAACGAACGTAATGAACCTTAACCGAGAACGCATGACACCTCGGGCCTACCAATGGCCGCCACCTCGCGGTTCGATCAGCAAAAGTCGTCTCGCGTCCTCGTCGCGCGACGGCGGTGAAGCGCGGGAGTGGGTAGTGGAAGGCGGTGAGGATGGAGTCGTTCGAGGCGCGCGGAGCGGCTCACCGCATCGGATCGAATGTTCGGCCGCGCCTGAGCGAAGGGTCGGACCACCCACGGGCGGCGTGATCTCGACGAAGTCGCAGCGCCGAACATCGAGTCGCTCATTTGGTGGCGGAGTGTGGCAAAAGTGATGGTGCCAAATCGATACTGATCGCAGCACCGAGTGGCTTCGCGCGCGAGATCTGCCGTGGCGAAATTGTGGCTGAAAATAAGCGGGATTCGCGATCGCGTAGGCGTGGACGATGGCCCGGGCGCACGTTATTCCTGGAGTCGTGAATAGAACTTGGTTGCTTGCGAGTGTGGTTGCTTGTTCGGTGTTGGGCGCTCGGGCAGCGAGTGCATACACGATTGAAACTCCGGTCACTCGTGGCTGTCACGAAGAGATCACGGCGGATATCCTGCGGACGGCGCGGGCTAAAATGCCGGCAAGTCTGTTGCCGCTGGCCACTAGTCGCGATGATCGAGCGCTCATCGACGACGTCGCGTTTACCGTGCCTGGTGATCTGAACGACATTGGCGGGGTGACGCTCCTGCTCGGCGTGCGCGACAATGACGTGAAAAGCTTTGCAGCAATTGCGCTCGACCAACTCGCCGCCTTGAACGCTGACCCCGCGAGTCAAAAACTTCATTGTTTGCGCACGGGGGAAGAAGACGAGCCGGGGGGCTCGGCTGCGGCGATCGCTGATTGTCGCGCGTTCGTGCGCGAGACATTGCTCTCTGCGCTCGATGGGTTGGATGAAAATGGCCTGCCCGATGGCAACAAGCGCGACCAATTCGAGGTCACCTTGGCGCTGCGCGGCCAGATCACCGTCTCGGTACCCACGTTCTACGTCCGTGCCGGGCGCGGTCTGCACACCATCGAAGACAGCTTCACGCACACATTTCGGAACGTCGCGGACCCCAAAAAGATCACCGTCGTCCTCAATTGGGTCGACTACGCCGACAATCGCTTGGATGAAACGCGCGACGGGCCGCCGCACCTCACGGAGCTCGACCGCTGTGATGATCCGGACGCGCTCCGCACCGAACGGCATCGACTCGCGATCGAAGCCGGTGCCGCGGCGCTCGGCATCTTGTTGGCTCCGGGCGTCGACCGCGCCGCCAAAGGCAAAAATATCGACGCGCTGCTCGATAAGTACATCTCTTACGACGCCGCCGCGGGCTGCACTGCGGCCAATCATTGGTGTGATGCGCCCGAAAACGCCTACTCCAATTCGGCTTGTGGCTGCGTCGCGGCCGGTTCTGAAGTGGGACAGAGTGGCGGCATCGCTGCGCTATTCGCGGGCGTTCTGGCCGTCTGTTTGCGTCGCCGCAAGCGCTTGGGTTTGCCCGGCGCGCGGTCGGCTCGCGCAGTTCGCCGAACGTGGTGGTCGCACGGGCTCGCGTCGCTCTTCGTGTTCGTCGCCGTTGCGGCGTCCGCATCGGTGGCTCACGCGGACGAGCCTCGACCGGCAAATGGTCCCAACAACAAAGGCCCGCTCAAAGCGCTCGAGGGCAAGAGCAACTCTGGCGCGCCAAACACCGAAGATACTGCTGGCTCGCTCTTCGGTCGGGTCGCCGGTGGCGTTTCGTACGACAAGCCGGGTCTCTCGGGCGGGCTCGGCGTCCGCTATCAGTTGAGCCGGCCATTCATGCTCGGCTTCGACGCCGAGTGGAATCCCTACATTCCGACTTCTCCCACGCGGATTCGAGCGGGTTCGTTCAACGCCTACGTCAGTATCATTCGCCGCTTCCAATTGAAGAACGACTCGCTGAACGTCCGTAGCCAACTGGGTCTCGGTGCCTCGGTGTTGATGATCGATTTGGTGGGCGCCCCCGCCGGCAGCTACGGTCCTTTTTTCGGACTCAGCTTTCTCGGCGTCGAGTGGAAGGTCGCGCGCGGCTTCTACCTCACCATCGATCCCACTTACATCGCGCTGCCGGTGCCGCACATCACGGGCGCGCCCTTCGCTTATCTGCAATATCGCTTCTTGGTCGGGCTCGAGTTCGGCGGCTGAGCGCCAACTGACTCACGCCGCTGGAGGGTGAACGATGAATCAGTCATTGGCCTCTTGCTTCGCGGTCTCTCTCGGGTTGGCCTCGGTTTCGTGGTCGCTCGCTGCGCAGGCACAAGTGCCTGACTCTCCACCCACGACGGTCCGCCAAGCGGGCCCAGATACCCCAGAAAACGCCGCGAAAACAGACCCGGCGGAGATCGAAGCGCCCCCGAAGGATCCAACGCACCCCGAGGGACCGAAATCGGAGAAGGCCGTGAAGCAGGCCAAAGAGGCGGAACTCACGCCCATCGTACCGAGCCCGACGGACGTCACTCGGCCCGCCTTTCAGCTCTACGCTCAGATCGATCTGCCGCTGCTCGGCATCGGTGCGGTGCTCGCCGCATCGCGTTTGATTCGAACGCAACCCGCCTACTGCGCGCCGGAGTGCAATCGCGGCGACCTGAACGCGCTCGATCGCTCGACCGCGGGCTTTTGGGCTCCCGGTTGGTCGACCGCGTCGGACATCGGTATCGTAACCGTGATTGGCGGCGCGGCCGCCGTTCTGACGGTCGACGAAGGCGTGGTGCCCGCGTTGAACGATGCGGTCGTGCTCGCAGAATCAGGCCTAACCGCGACGGCGTTTGCGTCGATCCTGACTCTGGCCGCTGGGCGACCACGGCCGTTTCTCTACGGCACGAAAGCACCGCTATCCGAGCGCGATAGCGCCGATGGCGGTCTTTCGTTCTTGAGTAGCCACGCGAGCGTCGCCTTTGCGGTGGCCACTTCCTTGTACATGACCGAGCGCCGGCTGCATCCGGACGAGAAGTTGCCTTACGCGTTTCTGGGCGTCGGCCTGGCAGCTGCCTCGTTCGTGGCCAGCGCTCGAGTGTTTGCTGGGCGCCACTTCATCACCGATTCCGTCGGCGGCGCGGTCGTGGGTGCGTCCGTCGGAGTGTTGGTGCCGGCACTTCATGGGTCACCCGTCAGGGTCGTGCCCCAGGTTGCTCCCAAGCAGGGGTTCGTCAGTTTGGTCGGTGAATTCTAGCGCTGCGGCGCGTGCTGCTCGCCTAGTACTACTTGATCAGTTACAGATGGCAGATCTCGATCGGCGCGAGTCGCGATAGGCCACGAGAGGAAAACCGGCGAGCCCGACTCCCGGCTACGTTGCGTCGAGCGAGGGTCGACTCCACCTTTCTGGCGCGCTTGCCGGGCAAATGTCCTTGCGCAGCGCAAAAGCCTCGAGTCGGTCACAAGT
>Ga0105241_10002511_pt1 | contig 13780 bp, 9 predicted proteins | sample KBSC64metaG_FD_80422 | JGI IMG/M metagenome (GOLD analysis project Ga0105241, IMG submission 80422) | Corn rhizosphere microbial communities from Kellogg Biological Station, Michigan, USA - KBS C6-4 metaG | ecosystem: Host-associated > Plants > Roots > Rhizosphere > Soil | place: Michigan, USA... | reverse complement strand
GATGATGCGCTTGACCTTCTTCTGCATCAGCGCCGCGGCCGCCATGGCCATGGCCAAGTAGGTTTTGCCGGTGCCCGCGGGCCCAATGCCGAACGTCAGATCGTGCGTGCGAATGGCTTCCACGTATAGCTGCTGCGCGGCGCTTTTCGGGCGGATGGGCTTGCGTTTCGTGGTGACGATGATGGTCTCGTCGAGCAGCTCCGTGAGCGAGCGATTCGGATCCGTGCGCAGCCCGCGGATCGAGCCCGCGACGTCGTTGACGGTGATGTCGAAGCCCTTTCCGACCAGCTCAGCGGCGCCTGATAGGAAACGTCGCGCTAGGCGCACGTCTTCCTCGGCCCCGAGCAGGTGAATCACGTTGCCCCGCAAACTGACCTCGGCCCCGCTTTGGCGCGCGACTTCCGCCAGCAGGTTGGATTGTGGGCCAGCGAGCTCCATGAGGACGGCGGTGTTGTCGACCTCCAAGCGGTCGGAAATCTGGGTGTCACTCATCGGGTCGATCGGGCTCTTTTTGTGAGGCTTTGGGGGGCAGCATACGCTGCCCCCGGCCGCGACGCATCGTTCAGGGAGGGGCCGGGTTCCCGGCCGGGGCTCGCCGCTTTTTTGGCCGAAAGCCTCGGATCCCGGTAACTCGGGTGACTCAAATGAGAGGCTGGAGCAGATGGCTTGGGCTCGGCGCTGCCGCCGGCCTCATCGCAGCGCTGGTTCCCGTGGTGCGCGGGAAGGTCAGCCTCGATAACCCGCTGCGCAAGCTGGAGCGGAGCGCGCCCGAGATGCCGAAGCTCGATGGCTTGGATCTGCTTCGCCTCGATCTACGTCCCCAGCGGGTGATGGCGCCGCTCAGTGACGGTCGCCAGGCCCAGCTCACGCTCGACCCCGTCGTGCAGCGCGCGGCTCGCGCGCAAATGCAGAAGTTTCGCATCCCCGAGAGCGGCGTGGTCATGATCGAGGTGAAGACCGGTCGCGTCCTGGCCTACGCGAGCTACGTCAATGCGGACGCCAAGTTCGACGTCAACACGCGGGCCGAAGCCCCCGCTGCGAGCGTGTTCAAGGTCATCACCGGTGCCGCGCTCGTGGAGCGTGCTGGCCTCACGGCGGACACCGAGCAGTGCTACCACGGCGGCAAGAGTCGAATTTCGCCGGATGAGCTGATCGATGATCCGGTGCGCGACAAATGGTGCGCCACCATGGGCATGGCGCTCGGTCGCAGCTTGAACGTGGTGTTCGGTCGCTTGGCGCAAAAGCACCTGACCCCGGAAGACGTCTCCACGATGGGCGGCGCGTTCGGGTTCGGCGCGCCGTTGCCATTCGCCGTGGCCAACGAAGCGCCGCAGATCAACATCCCGGAAGATCCGCTGGAGTTCGCGCGTGCTTCGGCTGGTTTTTGGAACACCACCCTCTCGCCGCTCGCTGCGGCCGAGCTCGCACAAACGGTTGCCAATGGCGGCGCTGCCCTCGAGCCGCGGATCGTGGCTTCGGTCTACAAGGGCCAAGACGAACTGTGGAAAGACGATCGGCCGCCGCGTGTCTTGCGCCGCGCGGTCAAACCGGAAACCGCGGCCGAGCTCACGCGCATGATGCGAGAGACCGTGGAAAATGGCTCCGCGTACAAGAGCTTTCACGATGAACGCGGCACTTCTTACTTGCCGGGCATCGCGGTCGCCGGGAAGACCGGCACGCTCACGCGTTACAAAGACAACCGCTATTACACGTGGTTCATCGGCTTTGCGCCGGCCGACAAACCCGAAGTCGCGATCTCCGCTTTGGTCGTCAATAACCCGACTTGGCAGATCAAGGCCGCGATGTTGGCGCGCGAGGTGCTCCGCGCTTACTTCGCGGAGCACGGCATGAAAGGTGTGACTCCGCCGTCCTAGTGCGGATCACCGGCATTTCTCCGCGGGTTGCCTCGATTCGTGACGGATCGGGAGCTCACGTGATCCTGGCGCGCGACAGCAATGTCAGCGTGTGTGCCAATCGCGCCAAACGGCCGAGCGCGGGATTTGAATGAAACGCGTCGGATCCGCGTCTGATTCCCAACCAGGGGTGCGCGCTCGGGGGCTGGCTCGGCCTTTGCAGTAGGGGCGCATGATGCAGCGGTGGACAGCGTCGTGGGTGTGGCTGCTCGTAGGTGTGGCTGGCGCGTGTTCGTCGTCCGTCGATAATGCGTCGGACGGCGCGCCGCGTGGATCCAGCAACGCTGCGGGCGGTTCGAGCGCTACGGGCGACACGCCCAACTCGAGCAGCGGTGGCTCGGGTGGCAGCGGCGGGCTGCCTCCCGAAAAAGAGGAAAGCACCACGTACCGCGCGCCAGTCGTGAGTGGGCGTTGGGTATGGACCGCGAACCCCGCGACCGGAAAGGTCGCAGTCGTGGACGCCAAGAACTTCACCGTTCGTTTGAGCGACGCAGGCCTCGCTCCGACCTATCTCACCGGCTTGCCGAGTCTGGCTGGGAAGAGCCGGGCGCTCGTGATCAACACGGGCAGTCATGATGCGTCGCTGCTGAGTGCGGGCGATACCGGCGACGTGACGGCCGTGCAGGGCATTCCGTTGCAACCCGATGCCAACGCGTGGTCCGTGAGCAAAAATGGCAAATTTGCGCTCGCTTGGACGGACGCGCAGGCCATCGCGATGCACGACCCGACGCAGGGCTATCAGGACGTCACGGTCGTCGATCTGCGCACGGCCAGCCCAATCTCGACGCGCCTGACCGTGGGCTTCTTGCCGTCGCGCGTGTTCATCAACGATGCCGAAACCAAGGCCTTCATCGTGGCGAGTTCGGGCATCAGCGTGATCGATCTCGCGAGCGCGGCCGGCCCCAGCGTGCTCAAGGAAGAAGCCGTCAGCAAGATGGTTCCGGATGACCCGACGGCGCGCGACGTTTCGGTCTTGCCCGATGGCAGCTACGCGTTCGTGCGCCACGAAGGCAGTCCGGTCATCACTTTGCTCGAGCTCGAATCGGGCACGCTCAGTGACGTCACACTACCCGGCGCGGTGACGGATCTCGATCTCGTGCCCAACGCGCACTCGGTTTTGGCCGTGGTTCGTGGTCAGCCGGTCGTGCCGCCCAACGGTGACGCGGGAGCGCCGGGTGAGGCGGGAGCAACGGGCGATGCGGGAGCCGCGGCCGTGACGAACGGCGGCGCCGCCGGGGAAACCGCAGCCGGTGGCAGCGGGGGGACCGCGCCCGTCACTCAGTCGACTTTGGCCATCTTGCCCATTCCAGGGATCTTCACGGCTCCAGATAGCTTCGTCTCGGTGTCGGTCCCGGAGCTGTTCGGCCTCGTCAACATCGCCCCGCAAGGGACCGAAGCGCTGCTGTACACGAACGCGGTCCCGAACTCGCACCTCACGGTGCTGCAGACCGCAACGGGAGGGATGGACTACCTGCTTCATCGCACGCTCGATTTGCATGGCTTGGTCAAAGAGGTGTTCCCCTCGTCCGATGGTGCCTACGCGATCGCCGCGCTCGGCCCGACCCAGGCTGGCAAGAACTCGGCGTTTGCCGCGGTTTCCGTGGAGAAACTACTGCCGCCGCGCATTCAAACCACCGAGGCGCCGGTGTTTGCCGTTGCGCAAAGTGACGGTGATTCGCCGCGAGCCATCGTTACCGTGAGCGACGACAACGCCGTGTTTGCCGCATACGTCGTGCGTATGCCCGAGCTCGTGATCGATCGCGTGCAATTGCCGAGTCGGCCGCTCTTGGGTGGTACCGGGATCGTGCCGGAGGCGGGCGTGGCCTACATCGCGGAATCGCACCCCACGGGGCGCATCACCTTCATCGATCTGGAGACAGGCGTGCCGCGAACCATCACCGGTTTCGAGATTGCTGCGAAGGTCGTCAATGGCAACTGAATCCTCACGCATCGCATTCGGAGCGCTGCTCCTCGCTTTGGGCGCTTGTGGCTTCAATCCGCAGGCAGATCTGCCTTCGAATGACTCTGCGGGCACAGGCGCAACGACGGGCAGCGGCGGCGGGCTCAACTTGGACCCGGGTGGCAATGCGGCTGGCAGTAGCTCGATGATTCCGCCAGAAAAAGAGGTCGATCAGTCGTTTCGAGCGCCGGTCGCCACGGGCAAAATCTTGTGGACGGCCAACCCGGACAGCGGGCGCGTGGCCCTGATCGACGCCGCAACGCTCGCGGTTCGCATCACCAACGCGGGTTTCGCGCCCACCTACTTGGCCGCAGTTCCGACCAGTGACGGGAGCAATAGCGCGATCGTGATCAACACCGGGAGCCACGATGCGACGTGGCTACGCGCTACCGACACCGAGATCGACGCCACCACCATCGGCACCCACGACGACGCGAACGCTTGGGCCATCAGCGACGATGGTCATTATGCCATAGCCTGGACGAACGCGGCCGCGATCGATGGTGGGCCGCCCGACGCCGTCAACGGCTACTCCGAGATCACGGTGATCGATTTGCAATCGTCGCCACCCGTTGCCACGCGTTTGAGCGTCGGGTTCCGGCCCAGCAAGATCGCGTTCGACGCCAAGAAGCAACACGCCTACGCGGTGGTCGACGAAGGCATTACCGTCGTCGACCTCGGCAAGAAACCGGCGCTCGATGCGCTGATCCCGGTCGGTTCCGGCTCGCTCACGGCACACGCGCGAGACGTGAACATCGCGCCGGCAGGCGATTTTGCGCTCGTGCGCGTGGATGGCAGCCCAGACATCGAGATCTTGGACCTGGCGAGCGCTACGGCCAAGACGTTGACTCTCGAGGCCCCCGTCACCGACTTGGATCTCTCGGCGGACGGCAAGAGTGCGACGGCGGTGTTGGGCGGCGAAGCCAAAGTGGCCGTCTTCGACGTGCCCAATCCGGCGGCGGATACTTCGACTTTGTACAGCTCCGTCATCGCCGGCGAGACCGTACGCAGTGTGACCCTCACCCCCGATAATCAAGTTGCGCTGCTGTACGCCAACGGCATCGCCGACAGTCATCTGTCGCTGCTCAACTTGTCTTCTGGCAGCCTGCGCTTCGGGGTTCGCACCGTGGAATTACAAGGGGCCATCCAGGGCGTCTTTGCCGCGCCGAGTTCTGGCGCGGCGATCACCTTCCAAACACCACCCGCAAACAGCATGAAACGCGGGTTATTCGGCGTGGTTCCGACCGAGACCGTCCGCTCACCGAAGATCGTCGGCACCGATGCCACGCCGACGGACGTCGCGTTCGCGCCGGCCAGCATCGGCAAGGCGCTCGTCACCGTGCACGATCAAACGAGCTCCGTTCAAGGCGTGTACCTGGTCGGCCTGGACAATCTGCAAGACGACTTCATCGCTCTGTCGAGCGCGCCATTGCCGGGAGCGACTGGGATCGTTCCGGATGCCAAACGCGGCTTCGTGGCGCAGAAACACCCCGAAGGTCGCATCACCTTTATCGATCTCGATACGGGCGCAGCGCACACCATCACCGGCTTCGAACTCGCCGCGCGCGTCACCTACTAACGATTCTTTCGCGAGCTTCGTCGCGAACGTTCCCTCTTCAATTCGCAACCATGGTCTGGACACTTCGAGGCAAAATGATCGAAAATCCTACGAGGATTTGGGGTTGGGCGGCATGTGCCCTAGGTTTGGTCGGTTGCGGAAGCCGCGCCAGCGCGTGGGATGCGCCGTTCACTCCGTCGGCCGGCGTCACGGTGTCGTCTTCCTACGGGCTGACGGGGTCGGTGGCCGTCGTCGATGCGCCGCTCGGGCGCGTGCTCATGTTGCGCTCGCCCTCGGCACTGTCGATCGACAGCGTCGCGTTTGGCCTGGGTCATGACTTGGCTACGGCGCAGGTTTCATCGGACAAGAAGACGCTCTTTGCGTTGTCTCGCGGTGTGCAACCGCAGCGCAGTGCCAGCGACGAGCTGCCGCAATTGATGCTGATCGACGGCAGCACGGCCCCCTCGGTCTTGAAGAGTTACGTGCTCACCGAGCCGATGGATAACCTGGCGCTCGACCCGCAAAACGAATGGGCTGTCGTGTATGGTGGCTCGGGAACGGTCGTAAATCCCAACGAGCTCGTGCTGGTGGACCTATCGCAAGACGGTGACGTCGCGCAAACCTTCAAGACGCTGCGCAGCACGGGGGGCAAGCCGAAGCGGCTGACGTTTACGCCCAAGCTCGCGGTGGCCGGCGCTGATCCGCGCCGCTTCCTGGTCGTCGAGCGCGATAGCGACATCGTGCTCATCGACCTGTCGAATCCGGTGGCCAACGTGGTCACCGTGCCGCTACCCGTGACCGAGAACGGGCAGACCGGCACTTCCGCTCAAATCGTGTACGACGCGGCGAGTGCGACGCTCGCCGTGCGCGTCGCCGGCAGCAGTAGTGTCTATGCCTTGCCGCTAGGCGCGCCCGCGCAACCGGACGAAGCGTTCTCGGTCGCGCCCAACCTGATCGATGTGGGCGGCATCCCGGCAGCCATCGACTTCATGCACACCGCAGATGGGTTGCGCCTGGTGGCCCTCGTCGGCACGAACGCAGTGCTCGTCGATCCGGTCACGACCAATCTGAAAACGAAGCCACTTTCCGCGGCGTTCACCGGCATTCGCCGGATCACCGCTGCACTCGATGCCACTGCATCGGCTACCGCCGATGACGTCGCGCTCTTGTACAGCCAGAACAGCACCACGATTGCGTTCCTGACGCTCGATGCGAGCACCTCGAACGGCTCGGTCGATTCCTATGACATCGGCGTGTCGGTCAAGGACGTGATCGACGTGCCCGGCGATACGTTTGCCGATCGCAAGATCCTCGAGACACCCGCGCATCAGTTCTACATGCTCGATCTCACCAAGCGTCAAAGCGCGCCGATGGAAACCAGTACCGGCCTCACGCTCCAAGTCGCACCCGACGGCGATCGGGTTTGGGCGTACGAGCCGGGTGGGACCGGTTTTGCGAGCGTGGATTTCAGCACGCTGCACCCCATCTCACTCAAGGCCGAACGCGCGGTCTCGAGCGTGTACGAAATCGAGGCGGCGGACGGCGGGCATAGCGCACTCGCCTTGCACGCGGGCAATGGTCAGGGGCTCGGCGCCACGGTCGTCGATGCGGTGCACCCGTCGACTGCGACCGCGCGATTTTATAGTGGTCTCGAATTCGGAGGGGTGAAGTGATGGCTCGGTTTCAGTGGTTTGGCGCGCTCAAAGCCGCCTGCATCGCCGGCGCGGCCGCTCTTTCGTTCAGCACGGTGGCAGAGGCCGAGCCGCTCGGTTCCCATCAGCCGCTCGTGCAAGCGTCGCTGGGGGTGCGCGCCTCGAAGGTTCCGAGCAAGGGCTACGACGCGTTCGCGACTTCGGACGAATTGATTCAAGTGAGCATCGGCGTTGGGGCGACGGTGCTCAAGGGGGGGAACTTCTCTTTGGCCGGTGTTGGTTTCTGGGACTACGGCACGCGCAGCGGCACCGCGCGCGGAGACGGCACCGAGCTCGACGTCCATCGACTGTCGATCGGCCCCGAGTTTCGCTATCACCTCATCCCGACGCTGTTCGTCTTCGCGAACGCGCTCCCCGCGTTTGCGCACTCCGAAGCCTCACTCGACGATCCGATCGCGGGTGCCACTCGCTATGCGCGGCATTGGTCGTTCGGTGCGGACTTCGCCGCCGGCGCTGCGTATCAAGTCTATGGAATGCGCAGCGGTGAATCGAGCAAGCCGCGCGTGTGGCTCATGGCCGAGGGTGGCTACGGTTATCAACCGTCGACGCGACTCGTCTTGAGCCCCGACGCCGGCTCGGACGCCCCGCAGCGGACTCAGCCACTCGACCTCGGTTCGCTCGCGCTGGGGGGACCTTTTTTGCGCGCATCAGCCGCCGTCAGTTTCTGAGCCGTCTCCGCCGTTTCCGCGCATTCGAGCCTGAAGTTCTGAGGGTTTGGGCCGTGCACCGCAGGAAGTTGGGTCACAGCGCCGGAGTCGCACTTGGTCCGACACTAAAAATTCAAGCTCGGACGAAACAGGGCCGGTTCGAATTGCGAGTAAAACGTGCTCACAGCCCGAAACCTTTGTGGACGCGCTTGGGGAGATTGCTAGAGTAAACATCGTGCAAGTCGTGCTGCGGAAGCTTGGTCGTGGCTCTCGTGCCGTCGCTGGGCGTTTGGTTCGGGCGCCGCGGAAGGGTTCCGTGGTCGTGATCGAATTCTCCGACGGCATGCATGAATACGTGACGACTCCGGTGAAGCGTGTGCTGCGCCTCGCAGCCAAAGACGTCTTCTATATCGAGACCGTCAACAGCCGGTACCGCCTCGAAGTGCGCGATCGCGAGCGCGCTTTGGAAGACGCCTCGAGCGGCTGAAGCGCGGCGAGCCGCGAGTTCGGGGTGGCTCACTGCCCCCGTTTCCGCGGTTTCTGCCTAAAAGCTTTCCCCAAGTCGAAAAGCGCAGTATGCGAGCAGCCCGCTTTCGGGTTGTTCGGAAGCCGCAGACCTAGCTCGCGTCACCGCGAAGCAGGCCGAGAAAGACACGGAAATCTACGATGGGACGATTCGATAGCCGCCGTTCGGAAAAGATGACTCGCCGCAAGGGTCAGCAGAAGAAGAAAGAGCGTCTGGCTCGCCGCGCAGAAGCAGCGCGCGCCTCGCGTAAATCGACCAAGCCGGCGAAGAAGTCCAAAGGCTGAGCGTGCTCTCGGGGCTCTGTGATGAGCCGCGGGGCTCTGAGAGGAGCCCCGTCATGTTTCCGCGCGGTCAATCTTCGCGGATGGTTTTGGTCGCGAATTGAGCGTCACGTTGCGCCGGTCGCAAGACTTCGACGTGCTCGCCGAATAGGCCCACGTCGCCGGCGACGCGTTGTTCGCGTTCGAGCGCCCAAGCGCCATTGGTGGACGACCAATGTTGCGCGACGCGCGTACTGCGCAACGTGCCTTCGTCCATGCGCATCCAGGCGTAGTCGACCTGGAAGACGGCATGATCGGAATCCGGCATGGTGAGGCCAGCGAGTTCCACGTCGACCACGCGCACTTCGCCGCCCCAGGCCGAGCGCTTGCGGATGAATTCGGCTCGCGCCCCTTCCGAGGCCCGTCCGGCGGCGATGTCGATCCGACCGAAGCGAGCCGCGATGTTCAGCTCCCGCGCTGCGTCCGTCGCGCGCTCGGAAGCCGGCGGCGGCACGAGGCACGCGCTGAACGCCACGGCACAAAGCAGTGCATACACGGTTTTCGGCATGGTTCGGGGTTATCAGGGCCCGGCGAGATCGGGCAAGTTACTGGCCCGCGCTCAGTACTCGTTAGTCAATGATGTCCGACCGCGAAGCCCTTCGGCTGCGCAGGTGCATTTTCCTGGGAAAGCGCGCTGCTATGTGGAGCCGACCCTCGCTCGACGGAAGCTAGCCGCGCGCCGGGCCCGCCGGGTTTTCGTCTCGTTTCGTATCGCGACTTGCGCCGATCGAGATCTGCCACCTGCGACTGATCACGTAGTATCAGAAGCCCGACACGATCACGCCGTAGAACTTGAATCCTGGTGCTTCGGCATCGAGGCCTCGGGCGACGCCGAGCCGCAAGTTGTTCTCCAGAAAATAGCCCGTCACCGTATCGATCCACAGTTCCCCGCCCACGCTCGGATGGAACAACTTGAACGGGTGATGCGGGTCGATGGTGTCGTACGCGCCGCCGTAGTCGAAGAACAAAGTGCCGCTCAAGGTGCGTAGAAAGATCGGCAACGTGCTGAGTCCACGATCGGCGTAGAGAATGGGAAAGCGGTATTCCGCATTCAGCAGATTGTACGCTTGCCCCACGAACTGGCCCGGCTCGTAACCGCGCAGCACGAACGCGCTTTGGCGGATGACACTATTGTAGGTGCTGAAAATCGACTCATCGACGAAGCCGCCGGTGCTGTACAAGCCGCGTCGCGGGTAAGTGCCGACCGAAGAGCCAGCAGACAAGGCCAACGCGAGCACGTGATGTTGCCCCCAGGGCAATAGCTGATAGCCGGTAGCCGTGCCGCCGACCGCAGTGAGCGTCGATTCACTCCCGAGCGCGTGTGCGGCTTCGTCGAAACCGAGACCGATCGAGAAGCCTTTCTCGGCGCTGACTCCATAGGCGCTGCCCTCGACGTTGCTGTAGCCGTAGCCGAGTCGCAAAATGCCGAGGTAGCCGCGCGAGGGGGTCACGGTCACGAGCGAGTACGGATCGGCGAGCGTTCCGACCGGTAGATCGCGGCTGAAATCGGCAATCGTGTAACTGACGGACACGCTTTGCCCGTCGAATTCGCCGGGTGCAGACCAAGACAAACCCGTGCTGACGCCGGTGAGGTGTTCGGTCGTGAGCGGCCGTTGATCGCCGTAGCGGTAGTCACGCCGTGGCACGGCGGAACGAAAGACGCCGGCTTGAAATTGAAAGGGCAGCCTACCGTACGCGTAGTTCGCGGACGCCTGCACTTCGCCGGTACCCGTCGTGGGCACGACCAGCGACGCGTCGAACGCGTGCAAACCGACTGCGTCATTGCCTTTGGTGGTGAGCGTCAGCGTGTTGCCGAACGTGCCTTGACCGTAGGCGAACGTCCACGCGTGCGGCCGCAGCGTGGGCAGTGGATTGTAATTCTCGACGGGCCACGCGTGATCGATGCTGGGCGCCACCACGGGCGCGCGGTCGTCGGGAGCATCGGGCGCCGCCAAGAAGCGTTCGCGATCGATGGGCATCTCGAAGAGGTCGAAGCCGTAGCTGGTGTAGCCCGCGTACACGAGCGTGCGGCCATCCGCCGAAATGGCCGGCATATAGGCGCCGGTGAGCACGTTCGTGACTTGCGAGAGCGCATGCGAGGCGAGATCGTAACTGTAGACGTTGGCCACGCCGCTGCGGTCAGACACGAAGTACAGCGATTTTCCATCGGGGGACCACGCGGGCTGTTGGTCGATCGCGCGGTCGTGGGTGAGCTCGTAGAACTGGCCGCTGCTCACGTCCACGATGCGAATGTCGCGATAGCCGCCCGCACTCCAGGCGCTGTACGCGACGCTGTGACCATCAGGAGAAAATCGCGGCGTGTACGCTTGCTCGTAAGTCGCGCTCGGTACCAGCGTGCGCTCTTCACCGAGCCGATGCTCGGCATCCAAGCGTGCGATGCGCAGTGTGCTCGTGCCCGCGCGGTTGGTCACGTACACGAGTGAACGGCCATCCGGGCTCACGTCTGGCTCGCGCGCGCGTGCGCCCACGCTCAAACGTTGCCGATTGCGCTCGATGCCGCGCGGTGAACGCGTGCCTTTCGGCTGCAGGAACAGATCGCTGAAGTAGTACATGCGCCGAGAGGGCGCCGTATTGTCGAAAAACATCGAGCAATCGCGATCGAACGAGAGCCCGTGGCCGCTCGCGCGGCTGACGAGCTCTGCCGAGTCGTCGGGGTTTTTGGCGTCGAGCGAGATCGTGTACACGCCCCCGGTCGTGTCGCCATCCTCGCGCACGTAAGCCACGCGTCGCCCGCCGGAGCCGTCGCAATCGGGCACGAAGCGCGGTGTGGAGGCACCGTAACCGCGGTGCGTCAGCTGCCGCCCTTCACGCAAACCCCGCGCGATGATGGCGCGACGCTGCGCGCCGTATTGGCGCTCCAAGTCGGCTTGCCACCCTTCGTACAGTTGTTCGTAGGTACGGCCCGTGACTCGCCGAATCGCGCGATTGATGCCCCACGGGATCACCGAGGCGCCGTAGTCCGACGCGACCGCGGCGAACGTATCGGGTCCATACGTGTCGACGATCCAGCCGATGAACTCGGCACCGTACAGGTACCAAAGGTTGCCGCCCGGCCAGCGCCGCGAGGGATTGCTGATTTGATCCAAGCGCGCGAGCCGATGCCCGAACACGTCGGCTCGCAAATACATGTCGAATTGCGAGGATTTCAGCCGACCACCCGTGGTGTGTTCGGACTCCATCACTACGGCGAGCCCCTCTAAAATCCAGCGCGGCTGCGCTTGATTGGGCGCGAACGTCTTGCCCAAAATGGCGTTGCCGAGCGCCGGCAACCCCGACGTGTTGTCGATCTGGAGGATGTGCGTGTACTCGTGCGTGATGAGCTCGTTGATCCAGTTGTCGTAGTCACCGAGCGGGGACATGTCGTCCGGCGCTGTCGCATACAGGCGCACGGTGTTGTACGGCAGAGTGCCGGCCGATCCGTTCGCCGAGTCCGTGTCATCGGTGATCACGATCTCGGTGACTTCGTGCGGAGCCCAACCGAGCTGTGGCACGAGCCGCTCGTGAACGGACTCGGCCGAGCTCGCGGTACGCTGCGCCACGTCTTCCAAACCACCGCTGAAGTGGACGCGGAAGTGCGGCGTTTTCAGGGTGTACCAAGTCAGGTACGGGTCGCCGGCCGCGGCGCGGCGGGCCGGCGTGCTGACGCCCAGAAAAGCCAGCGCCAGCCCGAAATACCGCGCAGCACGGGACAATCTGGTGCGCGGAACGTTACCCATTGCCGAAACTTGTTCCCCCCTCGGACAGGCGACGCGCCCGAGGGGCGCCCAGCCTCACAGATCGTCGTAGAAGAGCGGCTCGCGATTGCGCACGTAGCGGTACACGAGCTGACGGCCTTCGGGGGTGATCTGCGTGAACTGCGCTCCGAATCCAGGTGACGAATCGGAACCCGAGTGCGGCGCTTCACGCGTCCAGATGACGACGCCGATGGCTTCGAATTCGTAGCCACCGGGCATCGACACGCGGATCGACAACTGCCGACCAATTTCCGGGATCTGATAGGTCGCGACGAAGATGCCGCCCGAATCGATCACGTCGTTGCCGCTCAGACCCTTGTAGAAGTTCGTGCCGCTGTGCGCGCCGAGTTCGGCTTCAACGCGCAGCGCGCCGGGCGGTGCGGGTGGCGCCGGGGCACGCGCCGGAGCGGGCGCGGCGACTGGCGCCGGAGCAGGCGCTGCTTGCGGTTGCCACTGCTGAACCGGCGGTTGCGGCGCAAAAGCCACTTGCGGGGGCGGTTCGGGACGCGACCCGTAAGCTTGCGGCTGCGAAGGTTGCGTCGGGGGCATCGCGCTGGCTTGGCCCGGCTGCGCGTAAACGGGCGGTGCGCCCGCGGCCATCGTGCCCGCGTACGGCGAAACCGCCGGCGGTTGCGGCATGGCCGGCTGCGCGAGTGAATGCACCAAGCTGAGCGAGCCCGCGATGGCTTCGAGCGCTTGATCGACCGCGGGATGTTGACCCGCGCTCGCTTGCAGAGTGGCGAGCGCATGGCGCACCGCATTGAGCGCAGCGGGCCCCGCTTCGACGACCGCAGCACCGTTGCTGGCTTCGATCCGGTGCAGCGCGCTCATGGCGTGCGCGACAGGCTCGGCGACAGACATGAGTTGCGGGGGAACACCGGGACTTTGCAACGCTCCCAAACCACGAGCTAAATTTTCACGCGCTGCACGCGCAGCACTCACCGGGTCAGCCATCAAAGTCCTCCAGAGTGCGGCCAGTCTATCATTGGGGGTCCTGATTCCAAGTGCTCGATAGCGCGCGGGTTTTGTAAGTTATGGTGCGCTTCGGTCGGGGCCGGCCGAGGCACGCGCGAGTCGCTCCGCGACGGTCGCGCTCAGAGTTCGAGCATCCAGGTCGGCGTCGCCGTCGTCTGCGTCGTCTTCGGGAGCGGCTACTGCCCGGTCGACGGCGATGGCGCCGTCCGCTGTTCGGATGACGAGTGTTTCGGCATTCGGCATCACTGCGGCTTCGCCCGGGGCCAATGCGGCGACGAATTGGCTCGCCGCGTGCGCTCGCGTCACGAAGAAGCGGAAGCCGGCCACCTCTACCGCTAGGCCTGGAACCGGAGACAATGCGCGAACGCGACGCAACACCCGCTCGGTGGACCACCGCCAATCCACGGTGAGCTC
>Ga0105241_10002505_pt1 | contig 13804 bp, 9 predicted proteins | sample KBSC64metaG_FD_80422 | JGI IMG/M metagenome (GOLD analysis project Ga0105241, IMG submission 80422) | Corn rhizosphere microbial communities from Kellogg Biological Station, Michigan, USA - KBS C6-4 metaG | ecosystem: Host-associated > Plants > Roots > Rhizosphere > Soil | place: Michigan, USA... | reverse complement strand
CGCCGTTCGCGATCAGGATCCGTATGCGATTCGAGCGTGTTCCACGGCCATCCTTGAGCGCTTTCCGGACGACGCCAATGCGGAACTCAGCGTGTTCGGTTGTTTGTCCAGCATCGGCAGTGAGTTGGAGCAGCGGGAACGCATTCAAAAACGCTTGGATGCCGGCGAGGTGCCTTGGATCTTTCATGAACGCATGGGAGAGTTCTTGGCGAGCTGCGCACGCGATCACGCGGCGGCGCGGCGTGCGATCACGCGGGCTTTGCAGAGCGTGCCGCTGCGCGGGCGGAGCCTGGCCACCTGGGCGCACCTCGAGCGCGACGCCGGGAACCTGCAGCTTTCGCGAGCGCTGAGCCGCGTCGCCGCAACGCTCGAGCCGACCGACGATGACCTTGCGCGTGCTTATTTCGAAACCGCGTTCTCCGGCGGCGATGCCGAAGCAGCGCTCTCGTTCTTGCGCGATCGCGTCGAGCGCTACCAAGACCGCTCATCGGAGCCGCTGTGCGTGCTGTTCGGTGCGCTGGAATGGCTGGAGCGCGCGCCGGAAGGATTTGCCGAGCTCGAGGCTGCCCTCGAACGTCGACCGACCGACGGCAGATTGCTGCTTTTCGCCGCCGAAGCGCACGCGCGCTATCGCCGGCACGAACGAGCACAGGCTCTGCTCGCGCGAGCGAGCGGGAAGGTGAGTGGCGTCGTATTCGAGCAACACGCGGCGCGGATCGCCGAGCTGGCTGGAGATCTGCCGGGGGCACTCAGCCGCTATCGGGCGGCGCACGCGGAACAACCGCTCGCTCTGTATCTGAACGAGGCGATCAGCTCCTTGCTCATCGAACTCGATGGGCCGGCCGCAGCGCGCGAGTTCTTGAACGTTTGTTGCGCCGCTTATCCGACACACTGCGGCCTCCGCGAAATGCGTATTCGCTGGCTTCGCGGCCACGATCCCGCGCACGTCTTGCCCGAACTCGATGCGCTCTTGTCCCTTCAACCCGCGCACGCCTGGGCGAAGCGCGAGCGTGCCGTGGTGCTCTCCGAGCTGGGTCGGCATGAGCAGGCGCTCGCAGAGGCGCACGCCGCGCTCGAGATTGCTCCGAATCAAGCGTCGAGTCATCGCGTGCTCGCCGGAGTGCTGACGGTGGCGGGGCAGCGAGTCGAGGCCGTGGCTCCGGCGCGCCGCGCGCTCGAGCTCTGGCCCGATGGTGCGGGCGCCACTGCCGAGCTGCTGCAGCTGGCCGGTTCGCTGCGCGAACAGCTGGAGCTCATCGACTGGGCGTGGCAACAGCTCCAGGCGCACAGCGTGAACGGGGACGGCCTCATCGAATGGCACGGCTATCTCTCGGGGCTGGTCTCGGATGCCGAGTTGCTCGAGAAGCTGCGCCCGCTGCTCGATGAGCGCGCGTCGCTGTGGGCAAGCCATCATCTCGTGGCTCAGCAACTCTTGCGCACGGGTCAGCCGAGTGCGGCGCGCGAGCTACTCGAGCGAGCAACGCAGCGCTTTTCTCTGACTCCACGCCTATTTTTGGACTTGGCCGATGCGTGCCAGGCACTGCACGATAGCCCGGCGGAGCTGCGTGCGGCGGAGGCCGCGCTGCGCCTCAATCCGGGTTGGATTCGCGCCGTGTTACGCGTGGCGGAGGCTCATCAAAACGGTGCCGAGCCCGCGCTTGCTCGGAGCTGTCTCGAGCACGGTCTGAATTTCCATCCCCGTTCGGCTGCCATCATGTGTGCTCTAGCCCGCTTGTCATGGCGAGAGGGGGATGTGCAGGGTGCGCTTCGTCAAGCGCGTTCCGCCGTCGAATTCGAACCGGCTGACCACGAATCGTGGCAGCTCTACGCGCGCTTCGCCGAGACGCTGAACGACAGCCCGCAGGTCTCCTCCCTCGCTCGAGAGCTGGCGCGCCAACGCCCGTGGAACGCGCGCATCTGGCTCAGGCTCGCCGAATCACTGGCGGAGCAGAGTGAGAACCTGGCGAGCATCGACGCTCTGCGTGAAGCGCTCGAGCGCGCCCCGGAAGCCCCCGACGTGATCACGCTGTACGCGCAAGCACTGACGCGCATCGGTAAGAAGGAAGAAGCGCTCGCCGCCTGCGAGCGCAGTGTGGTCGGGTACTTCGATCGCGGCGCGCTCGCCGCACGGCGCGCCTGGGTTTTGTGGGAGTTTGGCGATCACGATGCCGCGTGTTTGGAGATGCGCAAGGTGCTCGCCGCGCATCCTGATCAACTTTGGGGGCACCGTGAGCTCGTGAGTTGGGAGCTGGAGCGCAAGCAATACCCGGCGGCGGTGCGGCTCGCGCGCGAGCTCACCAAGCTGAATCCGCTCAGCGCCATGAGTTACGGCTATCTCGGCATCGCCGAACGCAAAGACGACAGTCCTGACGCGGCGTGGAGGGCGTTCACCGAGGCCGCGCGCCTCGATCCGAGCTACGAGTATGCCGGCCAACAACGGCTGGAACTCGCGCTCGCCGATCGCCGGTTCGATCGCGCCGAGGCCGTCATCGCCGAGCAGGGCGGGCACACCTCGAAGCAGATAGCCTGCCGTTGGCGGATCATCGTGGCGTGCGCCGGCAAAGACACGTCCGCCGCGTTCGCTGCGTTGGGCGAGATGGCGCGCCACCCAACGACGCCCGATCACGCCTTTGCTCGGCTTGCGGTCGAGCTCCAAAAGCTCGAGCCCGCGGCGCTTCGTGCTGCGTTCGCGTCGCTCGTGCGCGAGCCCGGCGTGCATCGCGAGCTCGGGAATTTGTGGGTTTACGCGCTGGATGGGCAGGGCAACGCGCCTTCGCTGTACGCGATCGCACGCCTGAGAAGTAAAAATCCGGAGACGTTCGAGACGGCCGCGCGCGCGTATGTCGAACTACTCGGTGAGCGTTCTGCTTCATGGCTCCGCGTCTGCTACGCGCTGCTTTGGATCGGGCCGAGTGCGCATCGGAGCGACCAGGTCTGGGGGAAGGTTGGCTATGCGCTGGTCGCGGCTCGCGCTTACGTCGTGACCCAGTGCTGGCTCGCCAGCTATCGCAGGCGATCTTCGATCGAAGCTTGGATGATCCAAAACTATCGCGTGGCAGCACTCGAGAATTATCAGCCAAACGCCGCTTGGCGTGCGGTGGAACACGCGTTGACGCTGCCGGCCGATGGCACTCTCCACGTGATGCTCGCCTTCGCCGCTTTCGGCCGGGCGGTCCGGGGAGACATCGTCGGTGCCCAAGAGATTCTGGCGGGCCGCTCGGCAGAGGGGTTGAGCGGCCGCAACCAATGGCTATTCGAATCCGCGCGCCTGCTCGTGGCTCTCGCGGAGTCCGAAGGGGTGGAGCGCGCTCGGAATTTGAGCGTGCTGCGCGCTCGGATCATCGGCTCGTCGAACAAATTCGATCTGTTTTCGACGGGCACGCTGCTGCGCTGGCTTTCAGCCGGAGTATTGCGCCAAAAGTTCGATTTCGGGTTGTTCTTGTACCGATGGTCATTGTGGCTGGCACTGGCCATGTTCTGTGCCCTGCTGACCTACCAAGGCGCCGACGCCATCGCTTGGGGTGTCGCCGCGGGCATCACGCTCACCGTCTACCTCGTTCGGCGGTTCGCGATGTGAGACGGCGCTCATTCGCTCGACCGCCGAGCGTCGCGCGCTCACGTGCAGGATTTGCACTCGGCGCGAGTCGCATGCGCAGAATTTGCGTGAGCGCCCTGCCGGTGCTCGAGAGGGTGAGGGCAAGCTGGTGAGGGCGCTCATCGGCGCCGGCCTCCTAAAGGACTTGTACTCGGCAGACGCCGCTGAAGTGTTAGCGGGATTGCGCGAGGTTCACGTGTTGTGAGGCGAGCGGGCTGCCTTGGCGGCTCTGGGCTCGGCGAGAGCGCGCGCTTCTGCTCGGGGCGCGAGCGAAATTTGTGCAGAAGCAGCGCGAGAACGAGAACATTGGCTGCGCCGAATCCGACCATGCCGGTTGCCACGGCGTCGCTTGCCGGAAGCCCGCGTTGTTGCAAAGTTCGTATCGAACCGGCAATCGAAAGTGCCATGATCGCGCCGAAGGTGAGCAGGATGGGGGCCAAGACCAAGCCCAAGCGTCGACGCCGAAACACTGAGATTCCAGCCAAAATGTGCAGTGGGAGCACGATCGACAAGTCAATCACGTAGACCGGATTCGTTGCCAGGCCGGCCTCGTTGATCGTGCGCGGCGTGGTTGCGGCGAGGAGCGCCGGGATCACGTCCGAAAGCCATCCCACGGTAAACACGCAACCGACAACGACGAGGAACACGCCTGCGATGCGCACGGGAGCGTCATCGTGATACCAGCTCGACACGTCCTCTTGGACGAAGTCGAGCGCCAGGCCTGCCAGGGCGAAGAAGGCGACGCCGAGCGTCGCGCAGTACACCAGAAAAAGCGCGTTGACGTGGATGGCGAAGCCGTAGATCACGAACTCGTAGAACGTGTAGAGCATGCCGCCCGCGAGCAGCAGCGAAGCGCGGCGCGACCCAGTTCGCGCCACCCAGCCCGCCATCGAGATGAGCGGCACTGCCAGCAACAGATCGGACCAATCTTGCCCGAGCGTCTGAGCGGCCCAATTGGGCGTTTCTTGCGAATAAATGACCGGTCGGAGGATTCCCGACAACGACGCGAACGCGACCAGTAGCGCTAGCGGCAGTGCGGCCAAAATCGCCAGGGACTCTGGCCGCCGACCCGTTTCTCGCCGCTCGGCGCGGTGTCCGGCTTTGTGCATGACGTCCCTCATGCACGAAGGGGGCCAATGGGTGCTCACGTCGCCAGGCGTCGCGCGAATCCGAGCTGGTGAAGTAAGGCCTCGACATCGGGCCCCGAAACGGGGAGCGCGCTGACGACGCGGTTCTCGTGTCCCGCGAGCCAGTGCGCGGCATGCGGTAAGGATTCGTAGTTCGCGCTACTGCCTAGCGCCCCCAGCCAGTCGCGGCGTTGCGCGTCGGCCAATAACTCGAGCGTCGTGAGTGAATGCTTGCCCGCGTTGCAAGCCGCCATTTCCTCGACCCATTGGTAGACCTCGAGCAGCCCGCGGTTCATGCTCTGTACGCCGAGCGGGCTCGTCGAGTGCGCGGCGTCGCCAGCAAGGCAAACGCGACCCCGACCGAAGGCTTCCGCAACGGTAGGCTCGAAGTCGACGATGTGACCCCAGTCGAACTCCTGCGGCGCCGCACGGCTCGGTACCAACTCGGCGAGTGACGCCCTCAACAGCGGGAGGTCGGCTAGTTGATTGGAGGTCGGGTCGAGCTGGAAGCTGCAGCGCGCTCGATCATCGAACAGCGGCGTGATCGCGTGACAGAATCGTCCTGCGATGATGAGCTCCGTGTCGACTGACGTGGCGGTCGGAAACTCGAACATGGCGTAACGCTCGACGGGCCCAGTGGCTGTTCCGATTCCAAGCGCTCGTCGTACCCGTGATGTTCGACCATCCGCGCCGATCACGAATTGGGCGTGGATTGAGCCTGATTCGAGCAATTCCCAACGCTCGTCGTCCAGCGCCCGGGGGGCGTCGACCCTTTCTCGACGTGCGACGCCGACCTCGACCTGGGTTTCTCGTGGCTCGACCGCCGTGACCTCACAGGTCGAACGAATGTCGACTTCTGATTGGCGCAGTGACTTGAGCAGCGTTTCTTCGAACACGCGCTGCGTGATAGCGAGCGCAGGGAACGGAAGCGCGAGGCGTTTTGTGCCGGCCTGTGCGCGGACCTGGATCTCCTCGATGAGCTTGCCCGAATGCAGCAGTAGAGGTGCAAGCCCCAGCTCGGCCAAGAGCCGCAGCGAACTGGGATGCAAGAGCGTGGTGTGCCCACGCGGCGCACCGCGAAAATTGCGCTCGATCACTACGACATCGAGCCCGCGTCTCGATGCGCACAAAGCCGCAAAGAGTCCCACTGGACCACCACCTGCAACGAGTAGCTCTGTTTGCTCAATCTTCGTCATCGAACCCTCGCTCCGTCATGGAGCAAGGAGTGCGCCACTTTGCACTGCCGGAGTTTTTGGCCGGAGATCGACGCGCAGACCGCGCGATGGCCGCAAACGGCGACGTTACCGGTGGAGCCCTGCGCAGATTCTGCGCGGGACGACCCACGAGTCAGTCGCCCCAGCGGCTCAGGGCGCTTCGTTCAAGGCGCGTAGCAGCGAGTCCTTCCCTCCTGCGTCTTGCCCGAGTTCCCAGATCATCACGCCGCCGTACTGGCGAGCGAGTTGCGCTTTGGCTTGGGTGCTGGGTTTACCGCTGTAAAAGACGGTCGCGCCGCCCATCTGCACTTCGTCTTTTTGCGCGGCGTCGGCTCCGTAGGTGCTCAAGATTTCCGAATAGGTGACGGCGGTGCCCTTGGAGCCGCCGCTCCAGCGGTAGCCGTAAAAGGGCACGCCGAGGACGGCCTTCTCTTTGCTCAATCCACGCCCGACCCAATAGTCGATCTCCGCTTTCGAGTCCGCAACGGAGGAACCTTGCACGGGATTGGTCGTGCCTGCGGGGTTGTGCAGATCGTACGCCATCACGTTGATGAAATCGAACGCTTGGATGGCGTTCGTCGTCACACTTTTGCCGAACCAGCTCGCCACGGCCGCGGTCAACTCTTTGTGCTCCGCGTGAAGCGAGGCGCTGAGCGCGGTGACGAAACCTTCGTAGTCTTGGTTCACTCCGGCGCCCTCGAAGTCGACGTCGATGCAATCGAGGCCCGTGGTCTTGGTGTAACTCGTGATCTTGGCCACGAAGTCGGCGCGTTTCGCCGGCGCAATCAAGGTGCCAAGCGCGCCGAGCCCGCCTCCGGTCCCGCCGCCACCCAGTGACAAACAAACTTTACCGCCCTTCGCGTGCGCGGCGGCCGCAAACTGAGGCAGGTACGCATCTCCGTAGGAAAGGTTGCCGCTGGCGTCGATGCCCGCGAAGCACACATCGATGTAGCTCACGAGCGAGAAGTCCAGTTTGGTTGCCCAATCTTTGAGCGGCCCTCGGCGGCCCGGCAGGTAGCCCACCGTGCGTTGTTTCGGGCCGCCGCCAATCGCGCCGCCGCCCGTTCCGCCGTTGGCCGTTCCGCCGTCACCGCCGGATGAATTGCCCCCGCCACCCGCGGCTTCGCCGGCAGAGCCCGCGGCCGCACCACCGGCGCCGCCGCTGCTTCCGATCGACTGCCCCGCAGACCCCCCCGAGTTTGGCGCGCCTCCCCATCCAGTGGCCCCTCCGCCGCCGGAGCTGGTCATCGGAGCGCTGCCGCTCGCCCCGCCCGTCTCTTGGTTGAGCGAAGGGTCGCTCGAGCAGGCGACGAGCAGGCTCAACCACACGAGATGACCGACTGAGTTGAAAACGACGCTCGAGATCCGCATGTTGATGTTGGAGGGCGCGCTGACGTCCCGCCATCCATCAAAAACGCTAAAAAACGCGGGCGCCCGCTTGGGACGGGAAATTTCGGGAGCGCTGCGATTTGTTGTCTGCTCGCGAAGGCGATGCTCGACCTCTACGGAGCTCGGCTCTGGCTTGGGCCTGACTCGGTTTGAGGAGTAGCCTGCCGTGATGAAGACGTGCGAATACGCGGACGGAGTATTTCCGGAGTTGCGCTCGCATCCGTGGCTCGAGAGCACGACCGACGTTGCCGCCCACTATTACGATTTTACGAGGTCGCCTCAGCTGATTCGCAGCACACTCGAAGACTTCGTCCCGTGGGGCCACTATGGCGCCATCGAAACCTTTTACGCGCTGCTCGAACGGCTCAATCACACGCGCAGCGCGCTCGAGACGAACGATTGTGAGTTTACCGGGCCGCACCTCAACGCCGAGCCGGAGATCCCGAAGGCATTCGAGTGCTCGGGCCGCTTGATGCTGCTCTTTCGTTCGCTCACACGGAACACGGTCGAGGCGTCGGTCGCGTCGCTGACGCACGCCCTTCACTCGAACCTCGCTCAGCTGGACGAAACCTTCGTTTGGGGTTTGGTCGGCACCACACTCGTTCCCACCCGTTACTTGGGTTTGCCGGAGAGCAACGGCCAGCAGCTCGGTCAGCAGCTGATGATTTCCTTTTGGGCCTGGGGTGATTCCGAAGCCGACACCATGCTGAACTTGGATCGGCTGCTCACTAACCTATCTCGCGCATTGCGCAACGTGCGCGCTTCCGCGTGATGCTCGCACCGCTGCCAACGTGCTTCACGGCGGGGAGGGCGAGGCGATGATTCGTGCCGGATCGCCCAGGAACTCGAAGTGCATCGTGTCCTTCAGTTCGTCGTGGCCGAGCCAATAAAAGCCGAAACGCTCGAATGCGGTGATCCAGCATGCGGGCATCGTCATGCGTTCGAGATCGGTTTTCTTGCCGCGGCAGCGGGGGTTGTCACGCCAAGGTTTGACGCAGTTGCAGCAAGGGTTGTCGTTCGGGTCGATGTCGATGGCGATCCCGTAAACGTGATTGGAGACGTCGCCGCCGAAGTAGGTATTGTTGGTGCGAAAGCCGGCCAGCAGCCGGGGGCGATAGGGCTGATCGGCGCAATCGTGCTCGATTGCCGTCTCGACGCAGCGCAGAGCGGGAATCACTCGCTCGTGCATTTGCACGGAGCGCCCGAAAAACTTGACCGAGCGCATCTGACTATCGAGCCGTCGCAAGTTCCAGGCATGCAAACCGTACCCCTCGTAGTAGCCGTACTGCTCGGTGCGATAGCGGATGGAGCGCTGGAGATCCGAGAGCCATGAAAGTTGCGCTTGAACACTCTTCATCGACCCACTGTTGAGGTGCGCTCTGACTAGGAAGTCCTGGGCTGCCTGCTCCGCGCAGCTCGAGTCGACGACGGCCGCTGAGGGGCTTTTCGGCGAGGACTCCGCGGGTCCAGCAGCGCTCGAGCCGACGGCACTGAGACTCGATGCGGGTTGTGCTGCCGATTGCGTCGGAGCGGGGAGCGGAACCGACTCTTGCTTCCCACAGGCGATCAAGCCGAGCGCCGGGAGTATTGCTCGCAAGAACGCGCGCCGCATGAAGCACCAACTATAACCGTGAAGCCGTTGCAGACGATCTCACCGCCGCCCCACCACCGATGTTCTCGACCAGACCCAGCGTGTGCCAGAGCGATACGCCTGGCACACGACCCGGACATCCGCGTCGCTATTCGGCGCGTACGGTCGAACACGGAATGCACGCGCCGAGCCACTTCGCCATGAGGGTCCAATTGTTGCTTAGGCGTGCTAGATGAGCCAAATGACCGAGCGAAGAGACGGATCACCAGGGAGTCGCCGGCCACCTCGCAGGAGTGGCCTCTTGGTGTGGGGGGTCGTGTGTGGAGTGCTCGCCGCTCACTGCGGCGGCTCATCGGGGCCTGCCGCGGACACGGGCGGCGGTTCGGCGGGTGAGGCGGGCGCGAGCGGCGCTGGCGTGAGCGGTCACGGTGGCAGCAACGCAGGCAGTGCCGGCGTTGGTGGCTTCGGCTTCGCCGGACATACGGGAGCCTGTATGAATATGCCTCGCGGCGCGTGCATTCCCGGGTGCGGTTGCATGCCCGTGCAAGGCAATGCGGGTGAGGCGGGCACAGGTGGGGCGGGTGGAAACGCGGGTGAAGCGGGAGCTGGCGCGACAGCGGGCCAACCCTGAGCCGCGATTGAGCGGGAAGCGTTGATGGTCCCGCAGCGGCACTGGCTTCACGCGACGCTCTTGGCGCTCGCGGGTGTCACGCTCGCGTTGACGCTTCACGGCTCCGACGGCGCTCTGGGCCTTGCCGCGAGCTATTTGCGGGCCGTCGGTTGGGCGTTGCTGTTCGTTTTCTCGAGCCTCGTTGCGGGCCACGCTCTCGTTACTCACGCGTTTCGAAGGACCCTGCCGTTCGAAGAACACCTGACCATCGCGTTCGCTCTGGGCGTCTTTTCGTTCTTCGGCGTGGGGTGCCTGTTCGGTTTCAGCGCTCAATACGGCTGGCGCTATCTGCTCCTCGGTCCTGCGTCATTGCTGGCTTTCGGTTTCAAAGCCAGTTGGCGCACGGCGGTTCGCTTGCGGCGTCACCTCGCTCGGGTCGAGCTTCGCTGGCGCTCCCGTCCGCTCCACTGGGTGGTGTTCGCATTCGGTGTCATCGGCCTCTTGCTTCTTTGGGGCACGGTCTTGACTCCGGAGAACGCGTCGTACGATGCGCGCTGGTACCACCTGGCCCTCGCAGAAGAGTACGTTGCACGCGGCGGCATCCAACGGTTCAGTGAGGGGTGGATCCACGGCGCGTTCCCACAGTTGGCGACGCTGCTCTACGCGTGGGCTTTCTCGACTCAAAGTGGGATCTTCGATCGCGTCATCACCGCCGCACACTTGGAGCTGTCCGTATTTCTGATGACGCTCGTGGGTGTCAGCGCCGTGGTGCGGCGTGTGTTGGGGCGACGCTCGTTGCTGGCCTGGGTCGCTGTGCTGCTCTTCCCCGGGATCTATTGTTACGATTCTGGCTTGGTTCTGGGCGCGGATCACGTGGCCGCGCTGTGGGCGTGCCCCATCTTCTTGGTTCTCCTGCGCCATCGCGAACAGCGCACCCGATCGAGTGCGCTGTTGCTCGGCGCGTTCCTAGCGGCTGCTCTGAACACCAAGTACACCGCCGTCATTTTGCTGCCGCTCCCCATCGTCTGTCTCGCGTACGACGCGGCCAAGGCCACCGGGCAGAGGAAGGTTCACGGGTCCGGTGCCGCTTGGATCGCGACGTCGCTCGCCGTTCTCACGTCACCCTTCTGGCTGAGAAACGCCATCTTCTATTCGGATCCGCTGTTTCCGGTGTTTCGACACTATCTTCCTTCGCACCCCTGGGCGCTGGCGGAGGGAGCGGCGTATCAGGTCGACTACGCGCTTTATCATCCGGTGCTGAGCGGTGCGAGCGTGCTCGAGTGCTTGAAGACGCTCGCCACGTTCTCGTTCGTTCCGCACGACTTTCCGGCGTTTCACGGAGCCGTGCCGGTATTCGGTTCGCTCTTCACCGTACTCACGCCACTGGCTTTACTGGTCACGAAGAGAACGCGGCTTCGGCTGTTATTGGTGGGCTGCTACCTCGGCCTTTTTGCTTGGTTTTGGCTGCACCAACTGGATCGCTACCTGCAGGTGCTCGTGCCTTGGATGGCAGCCGCAACGGCCGTCGTCCTACAGCTCGTCTGGGAAGAGGGAGGCCTGCTCCGACCGCTCGCCGCGCTGACGGTCGCTCTGCAAGTCGCGTGGGGTGCCACGCTGCCGTTCAGGTTCGTTCATCGCGCTGCCGGCATGCCCATCTATCAATCGGTGCTGGCGCTCCTTGCACTGGGTCGGACCGACTCTGGCTCCAGCTATGACGTTTGGGAGCACATTGGTCGGAATTTGCCCGGGGACGCTCGTGTGCTCGTCCATGAAGAGGACGTCCACCTGGGCTTGGCCCGTGTCAGTCTACGTGACACCCCGGGCGATCAAGGGGTTTTCTATTGGGGCGAACCGGGCGTCGTGACCGCCGCCCAAGTTTGGGGAGTGCTGAAGGCTCAGGGCGTCTCGCATCTCGCTTGGGCAAACGAAATCGATCACGGCTCGAGCACGCTAGCGAGCGCTTTGGTCTTCTTCGATTTCACCAAGCGCTACACGGAACCCGTGACCTCGCTTGCGGGCTTTTCCGTCGCAGCGATCACCAAGCATCGCCCACCGGAGGAGCAGCCGGGGCGCGTCGGCTACTTCGGTTGTGACTCGACCCTCGGACTCGCGACCGGGCTTTACGAGTTGAACGCACTGAGCTCCGCCGCCGACGAGCACTCCCGCCGAGCGTTGCAAGTCACGACTTCGGTGAAAGAGGTCGCCGCAGGTGCGCATTTCTTGGTCTTCGACCCCGGTTGTCAGGGGCCGCTGCCTGTCGCGCTCCGCGATCGATTTCAACTGCTCGCGCGCCGAGGTCACACCCTCTTGTTCGAACAGAAAGATAGACCGTGAGCCGTCCCCCAACGCGCACAGGGAACTCGACTCCGGCTAGTTTGGCGGTGCTATTGGTTCCGTTGTTCCTTGGGTGCAGCAGCGATCCCAGCGCCCCCGCTTACGTCGCCAGCGCCTCCTGCCCGTTGAAGTCGCCCGCAGCATGGCAAGCGTTCCTCGAGCAAGCGACGGACGACCCCCACTGGGTCAAGACCTGCAGTGATCTGAACGATTGTTCGACGACCGTCGGTGAATTCGCGAGTCACGTGACGGACGACGTGCAGAGTGTCTTCTCGCTTTGCAGCGCCGACATCGCTCGCAATCCCACCATCGACCGCTGCAGTGCAAATTTGAGGCGCTTCGTTCCGGCGTGGCTCGCCCAGCACTCGCCGACCGCTTACGGTTTCAGCCTCGACAATTCAGACTATTTTCTGGCTCAGACTGCCAGGGACGAACCGACGGCCATGATGGATCCGCCGGCAGGGTTGCTCTCTGTGTTGCCGCTCCGCAGCTCGATCGAGCAACTCGCCGTGGACAACGGGTGGGCTTACCTGACTCATGACTCGTGTCTCGGCGGGGTGCGCACGTTCATTACGAAGAAAGACCCATTGGATCGGTTCGACCAGTGGTTCTTGTTCGGTCTCGATGCCGACGGGAAGCAGATCGATAGCCCGTCGATCATGAGCTTCATTGCGGTTCAAAAGAAGGATGCGCAGGGTCAATACCTCCCGAAGGTCCGGCTACACTTCCGCGACTATCTCGTCACACAGACTCCAAGCGGATGGACGCTGGAACTTCCCGCCGATTTTCCTGGCAAGTGCTACGCGTGTCACGTCAGTGGCACGCGCCGGCTGCTCTCGACCCTCAGCGGCGTGGTCAGCTCCTCACCGGTTCGAGGAGAACCCGGATTCGGGCGTCCGCCCCCTTCGGCTTTTGGCGAGAGCCGGTTGGCAGATTTGAATCAACGTCTCGACGCCTATGGCGTGCCGGACTGGGACGAGACCATCGACCCTGCAGCTCACGGACCCGCACTGGGTTCGGACCTCGGCTGCACGCACTGCCACGACGGCGAGCTGCGCGGCGTGCTCACCGTTTCGACGAGTGAAGGAACCTTGGGACAGAAAATCGTCGACCAGCTCAGCATGCAGGCGGTTACCGCCGCTGATCGCATCGTGCCCGACGCTCCGGCGATGGCGCTACTCGAACGGTCGAAGCTCGGGGATCCAACGCTATCCTCTGCGGAGCGAATCCAGCTCGACGCGGCACGCGCCCGCCATGTCGCCGATTATGAAGCGCTCGCCGCAAGTCGGTTTCCCACTTGGCGCGCGTGGGCGCTCACCTCGAAATGCGAGGACTGAGAGCCGGTATCAGGAGCGAGGGCGTCGGCGCCGCCCGAGCGCGAGCAGGCCGACCACGCCCGTGAGCCAGGCCCATTTGCTGGAGGCGTCGTGCGCGCCGGTCGCCGCGACTTTGCAGCTGCACCCGTTCGAGGAGCCGCCTTCGGTCGGTGTGCTGGCCGCAGAATCGCCGCCTGAATTCGCAAGGCCGCCGGCCCCTCCGTGGTTCAGTGTATCGCCCCCGCCGCCGGCCGAGCCTGCAGTTGGATTGCTGTCACTGCCGCCGCTCGGAATGCCGGCGCTCCCACCGCTGCCCCCGTTTGGACTGCCGCCCGTCGTCGCAGCTCCGGCAACCGCGCTGCCACCCGAGCCGCCGTTCCCTCCCGCTCCTCCGCTGCCGCCCGAGCCGCCGCCAGCGACGACCGGCGGATCGAGTTGCGTGACCATCTGGACGACGACCGAGCCCTCGGCCACCGTCGGCTTGGTCGTGTCGATGAGCCAGGTGAAGCTCGCGACCAGGCTCTCGTTGCCGGCGTTGTCGAAGGCCTTGACCGAGAACGTGTGGCTGCCCTCGCCGAGGCTGGTCAGGTTGACCGGGCTGGTGCACGTGGCATAGCTCGCCGCGTCG
>Ga0105241_10002504_pt1 | contig 13808 bp, 16 predicted proteins | sample KBSC64metaG_FD_80422 | JGI IMG/M metagenome (GOLD analysis project Ga0105241, IMG submission 80422) | Corn rhizosphere microbial communities from Kellogg Biological Station, Michigan, USA - KBS C6-4 metaG | ecosystem: Host-associated > Plants > Roots > Rhizosphere > Soil | place: Michigan, USA... | reverse complement strand
GGAGTATCCACGTGGCGATGAACTTCATGCCCATTGCAGCGGCTGCTGCGGGCATCATCAGCAGCCCCGATTGCCATGCCGGCAGCCCCAGACCGAGTTGGTAGAGCAGCGGCAGCAGAAACGGCAGGCCGCCGATGCCGAGCCGCGTGATGAAGCCGCCAATCACCGAAACTCGAAACGTGCGGATGCGGAACAGCGCGAGCCGCAGCAAAGGATGAGTGGCCTGCTGCGCATGGAAGCCATACGCAACCAGCAGACTCAACGCCAGCACGAACAGAATGCCCGCGGACGTGGCATCGATGTTGTGCTCGCCGAAGATCTCCAGCAACCAAGACAGCAGGGCCGCACCGGCGCCGAACAACGCGAGGCCGATCACATCGAGCGGACGCCGCGTCTCGCCGTGATAATCCGGCATGTAGCGGTGGATCAGGATCAGCGCAACGATTCCGAACGGCACGTTGACGAAAAAGATATCTCGCCACGTCAACCAGTGCACGATCAGCCCGCCTACCGTAGGTCCGAGCAGCGGCCCGATCAGCGCGGGAATGATGACGAAGTTCATCGCCTTCAGCAGCTCCGACCTGGGGTAGGTGCGCACGATCGCGAGCCGTCCCACCGGCATCATCATCGCGGCACCGATGCCTTGCAGGATGCGCGACGCGACCAGCATCGGAGCGTTGATCGCGAGCCCGCATAGAACGGACGAAACGGTGAACAGGGCGACTGCGGTGCTGAAGACCCGTCGGGTTCCGAAGCGGTCCGCGAGCCAACCGCTCACAGGAATGCACACGGCGAGGCTTAGGATGTAGCTGGTCACGACGGCTTTCAGACTGAGCGGCGTGACGTTCAGACTGACGGCCATGGATGGAACCGCCGTGTTGACGATCGTGGAGTCGAGCTGCTCCATGAACAGGGCTGTCGCGACCAGCCACGGCAGATAGCTTTTGACCGAGGAAGCATTCATTCGGGATTCGGCGGCGGGGGGGAGGTGCCGCCAAAGTCAGACCCGACAGCGCGCAAGCGGTTCACCGCTGCGCATCAAAGCCCGGATGTACCGTTTTCGCGTGTGCGCCGAAAACTCTTCGACTCGGTAGCTATCGCCGACACGCTTGGCGACTCCCTCTCCCCTTGCGCGAGAGGGCCGGGGTGATGGGTATGTCGATGTCAGCGGTGCTGCGACCCGGTCACATCCCGCCATTCACCACCAGCGTCTGCCCGCTGACATAGTCGCTGTCCGGGCTGCAGAACAGATAGACCGCGCCGGCCGCTTCCTCGGGTGTGCCCCCGCGGCCGAGCGGAATCATCTGATTCAACGCCGCCAGCCGCTCGCCTTGCACACCCACGCGCACCGTGCGTCCTTGCACATCGATCGTGCCGGACTGGCCCGGCTGCAGCGGTTGCGTCAGCCGCGTCTGGATCAAACCGAATGCGACAGCATTGACGGTGACGTTGTAGCGGCCCCACTCCTTGGCCATCGTCTTGGTGAGCCCGATGATCCCGGCCTTCGCCGCCGAGTAGTTCGCCTGACCGGGATTGCCGTTGACGCCCGACACCGAAGAAATGTTCACCACCTTGCGGACAATGCGCCGCCCCGCGTTGTGCTCGGCTTCGACCGCGGGCCGTAGATGGTTCACGAAGGCTCGGAGAATGCGAAACGGTGCCGTGAGATGAACGCCCAGAATCGCGTCCCACTGCTCGTCGGTCATCTTCTGGATCACGTTATCCCACGTGTAGCCGGCGTTGTTCACGACGATGTGGCAGTCGCCGAACGTGTCGACGGCTGTCTTCACGATGCGCTCGCCAAAATCCGGCGCTGAGACATCACCGTTGCATGCGACTGCGCGCCCGCCGCTCGCCGCGATGAGTGCGAGCGTTTCTTTTGCCGGGCCCTCGTCGAGGTCGTTGATGACGACGCTCGCTCCGTCGCGCGCAAGTCTCAGGGCAATGGCCTGACCGATGCCGCGGCCCGAGCCTGTCACGATCGCTACCTTGCCATCCAGTTGTCCCATTTCGACTCCCTCATCGCTATGCAACGAACTCCGCCACGCCGTTGCTCAGGACGACTACGTCGCGCCCGACGACGCGAGAGCGGAAGCTGGCGCGCCCGGCGCCTTCGTTCCAGATCTCGGTGCGCATAGTCTCACCCGAAAAAAAAAAAACGGTGAAGCGCCCATCGAGCGTTCTCAGGCGTTCCGGGTTGCTGCCACACAGCGATTTGAGTATCGCGTAGCCCGCGACGCCGTAAGTGCACAGTCCATGCAGAATCGGCCGATCGAAGCCCGCCGCTGCGGCGACCGATGGATCGGCGTGCAACGGATTGTAGTCGCCGCTCAGCCGGTAGATCAGCGCGGCCTGCCGCAACGTCGGCAGGTCGCAAGAGAGATCAGGCGCACGAACCGGCAACTCGTGCGGCGCAGGCGTCGGCCTGGACGGTCCACCGAAGCCGCCCTCGCCACGACACACCCAGGTCGCCGAGACCGAGCAGACCGCTGCGCCGTTCTCCTGATCGTAGATGTCGCGGTGCGCATACATCAGCGCGCCTTTGCCGGGACCTTTGTCGATGATCTCGTCGATCTTCATCTTGCCGACCAACGTTCCCGAGGTGCGCAGCGGGCGATGGATCGTGAGGCGCTGCTCGCCATGCAGCACGGCTTTCCAGTCGATGCCGACCGCCGGGTCCTGAATCCAGAAGCCCGGACTCGCCAGCACGACGCCCATCGTCGGCAGCGGCTGCAGGTCCTTTTCGAAAACGAAGCGCAACTGAGATGCATCGAGCGGATCGGCGCCGATGCCGAGGCCGAGCGCATACAGCATGCAGTCTTTCGCGGTGTAGGTCTGCACACGATCCGGGAACGCCCAGTTCTTGAGCTTGTGATAGTCGATCGCCATCGGGACTATGGCCTTCTGTCAGCCATCACGATGGTGCCGCTCGCGGAGAACATGCCGCCTACGCCGTGACACACGGCAACCTGCACGTCCTTCACCTGCGCGGGCGCGGTGCCACGCACCTGCCGCACGCTCTCCTGCAACGCGAACATGCCGTACATACCCGTGTGCGTGTAGCTCAAGCCGCCACCGTTCGTGTTCAACGGCAGCTTGCCGCCGGGCGCCGTGTTGCGTTCCGCAATGAACGCCGCTCCCTCGCCGCGGCCGACGAAGCCAAGATCCTCGAGGCCATAAATCGGCAGATGCGCGAACGCGTCGTAGATCATCAGATGATCGACGTCCGCATGCCGAATGCCCGCGCTTTCGAATGCGCGTTTGCCGGCAACGCGGAACGCACGCGAGCTCGTGAAATCCTCCATCTGGCTGATCATCGGCGTCTCGACGCTTTCGCCACTGCCGAGAATGTAGACCGGCTTCTGCGGGAAATCCCTTACGCGTTCGGCGGACGTGAGAATGAGTGCGCCGCCGCCGTCGGTGACCAGGCAGCACATGAACAGACGGAACGGATACGCGATCATGCGTGAGCTCAGCACATCGTCGACCGTGATCGGATCCTTCATCATCGCGCGCGGATTCTTCGCCGCCCATTCGCGCTGCACGACGGCCACCATCGCGAGTTGCTCCTGAGTGACGCCGTACGTCTTCAAATAGCGCAGGACCGGGATCGTGAACATCGTCGGCGGGCCCATGATGCCGAACGGCGCTTCGAACTGTCCCTGCAGGCTCGCGGGTACGATGGTCCGGGGCAATGCACCGATACGCGAACGGCCGCTTTCGCCGTGCGTGATCAGAACGGTTTTGCACAAGCCTGCGCTGATCGCCGCCGTGGCATGCCGGACGTGCAGCATGAACGAGCACCCGCCGACCGCGGTCCCGTCGACCCACTGCGGTACGATCCCGAGATAGTGCGCAACGTTCGTGGGAATCTCGCCGGCGCATGCGAGACCGTCGATGTCGCTCGACTTCAGGCCGGCGTCGCGCATGGCGTTCAACGCGCAGTCCGCATGCAGCTGAATCTGCGACATGTTCGGAATTACGCCGAGCTCCGTGGTCTCCGCGGCACCGACGATCGCGATGCTGCCGGGCTTCATGCGGCGCTCCGCGCGGGTCGGAACAGCGGCAGCGAGATCTCGTCGGTCATGCGCTCGAACACGACTTCGAGCGGCATATCAAGCTGCAGCGTCTCGGGGGTTTGCGCGACGTCGACAATGTTGGTCATCATCCGTGGCCCTTCCTCGAGCTGCACGACTGCGATCGAGTAGGGCGGCACGAAACCGGGCACCGGCCGATGGTGGATGACATAGCTGTACAGCGAAGCGCGGCCGCTCGCGCGAAAGACCTCGACAGCAACCGAGGCACATCGCGGGCAGAATGGGCGCGGCGGAAAGTACACCTGGTTGCAGGCGCCGCATTTCTGCAGCCGTAGCTCGCCGGATCGGGTGCCTTCCCAGAAGTGGCGTGTCTCAGGCGTGATCGCCGGAAGCGGTCGTTCCGTCATGAGCGAGGTCTCCATTGTCGATGTTGCGCACATCTTCGTGTGCGTTGTCGCGCGCGCTACAGTACCACCTGCCTCGATTCGAGAAAGACTTTCAGCTGGCTCAGCGCGGCCAGCGGGTTGCGCGCTTCCAGCAGGCGCTGCTTGGTGCCGGTCTCGAGCGGCAGCACTTCGGCGAGGCGATAAGCCACCCACGCAGCGTCATCGAGGCGAGACGGCGCGATGAAGCGCTCCTGGCCGACCTTGGTGATGATCTTCTGCAGCAGCTCGGCCAGGCCGCTGTACTCCGGTGGCAACGGCAGGGCTGGGGAAGGCCCGTCCAGCTCGACCTGAGCCTGCACCAGGCCGCTCTTGGTGGTCCATTGCTCGAGGATGCGCAGCACGCGCTCGCCGTGCGTCACAAGATGGAACAGCCCGAGGTGCGGCATATCCCATTGGGCGATGCGCGCCGTGCAGCCGATCGCATAGGGCACGGCCGGCGCGCCGCCCTCTGTGCCTTCGCGGATCAGACAAACGCCGAATGGCGCATCGTCGCGAATGCATATCTTGGTCATGTCCAGGTACCGCTGCTCGAAGATGCGCAGCGGCAGCAATCCCTCAGGATACAGCACTGTGCCGAGCGGGAAGATCGGAATTTCGAGCGTGGCACGCACGTTCATTTCTCGGGCTCGTGCCGCTCGTCGCCCCAGCGCGGCGTGAGCTGATGCTCGACGCGCAGCAGATCGAGCACGCGTGCCACTACGAAGTCGACGAGATCCTCGAGCCTGGTCGGGTGGTGGTAAAAGCCTGGATTGGCCGGCAGGATTACCGCTCCGGCGCGCGACAGGCGCAGCATGTTCTCGAGATGGATGGCCGAAAACGGTGTCTCGCGCGGCACCAGGACGAGCGGACGTTGCTCCTTCAGCATGACGTCCGCTGCGCGCTCGATGAGATTGTCCGCGAGGCCGCACGCCACCGCTGCGAGCGTGCCCATGCTGCATGGACAGATCGCCATCGCGTCGGCCGGATTGGAGCCCGAAGCGACCGGTGCGAACCACTCCTCGCGGCCGAACACACGCAGCTGGCCGTCTGCAGCTTCGAACTTCTGCGCGAAAAAATCCTGGACTTCACGCACGCGTCCCGGCAGTGCCAGATCCATCTCCTGCTTGGCGACGATCTGCGCGGCCTGCGAATAAAGCAAGTAGACGCGAACGCCGGCTTTGAGCAGACACTCGAGCAGGCGTACGCCGTATGGCATGCCGGACGCGCCGGTGAGCGCAAGCGTGACGGTTGCGGGCGCACTCATCCGAGTCATCGTCAACGCACCGGCTCTGTCACAGGCCCGGGCGGCGGCGCGGCGGTCTGCTTCGACTGTGCTTCGAGTTGCTCGCGCAAAATGCGCAGGCGCGCCTCCATCCACTCGATCTCCTGCCGCAGCTCTTCGGTGGTGCGCGGTGTCGTGTTGACGGCTTCAGCCGCGGCTTTCTGGGCCGTCACGACTTGCGGGGCGAGCGCGCACATCAGGCGCTCGAACCGATCGCCCACGGTCTCCGGAATGATCGGTTCGGGCTCGGCTTCCGGCGTATGCACGTTCTCGATCACGCTGCCGTTTTTGGCGTACAGCAGATAACCGAGCGTGCGATAGGTGTGCGCGCGGCAGTCTATCCGCTCGCGATACATGCCGCTCGTCGCCATGCCGGCCTTGCTACGCTGCGCCAGGTGGAAATCGACGCGGCGCCAGTACGTGATGTTCTCATTTTCGACAGCGAGCTTGGTGCGGTCGTACCAGTGTCGATTGAGGTCCGGCGTGGGCACCTTCACCCACTCTGCCGCGAGAGCGGCCAGCGGCAGGCACAATGCGAGGGAAGCAGCCGCGTGGCCGATGCTCACGCCGACACCAGCTCGCGATGCCGCACCAGTACCGGTACTTGCGAGCGGAAGCGCTGTGCCAGGACTTCTGCGAGATAGACCGAGCGGTGGCGGCCACCGGTACAGCCGATGCTAACCGTGAGATAGCTCCGGTTGTCGCGGACGTAGCATGGGAGCCATTCATCCAGGTAGTGCCAGATGTCGGCGAGCATCTTCTGCACGGTGGGGTCCGCACGCAGGAACTCGGCGACCGGACTGTCCAATCCGGTCATCGGGCGCAGCAACGGGTCGTAATGCGGATTCGGCAGGCAGCGCACATCGAAGACCAGATCGGCGTCGAGCGGCACGCCATTCTTGAAAGCGAAAGACTGGAACAGCAGCGTGAGGCCCGAAGCCGACAGGCCGACGAAGTCCTTGACCCACGCGCGCAGGGCATGCGGGCTCAAATCGCTGGTGTCGATGTGGTGCGCGAGCGCGCTGACTTCGGTCAGCAACTCACGCTCCGCCTCGATGCATTCGGGCAGCGTCCGCGTGTCGTCCGACAGCGGATGACGGCGGCGCGTTTCGGAGAAGCGTTTCACGAGCGTGTCGGTCTTCGCGTCGAGGAACAGCACGCGCAGATCGATGGAACGACGCCGCAACTCGACCACCCAGGACGGAAGTTCGGTGAGCGTGCGGCCGCTGCGCACGTCGACGCTGACCGCGACCCGCGTTTCATTGACCGTGCCGAGGAACTCCGCGAGACCGGGCAGCAGATGTGCCGGCAGATTGTCCACGCAGTAGTAGCCGCTGTCCTCGAGCACTTTGAGCGCCACGCTTTTGCCCGAGCCGGACATGCCGGTGACCAGAATCAGCTGCATGCCGTTGCCGGTGTCCCCGGCGCCCGGCAAGGCCGGCTGCACCGCTTGGTCGTCGAGCTTCACGGCCCGCGTCCGAAGTGCTGTTCCTGGCGTCGGATGAATTCCTGCGTGCTGTCGATGCCGCGCAGTTGCAGTACATAGTTGCGCACGGCGGCTTCGACCAGCACCGCCAGATTGCGGCCGGCCGCCACCGGTAAAACCACTTTGCGGCTGCGCACCCCGAGAATCTCTTCCGTGCTGGCTTCGAGCGGGAGACGTTCGAGGCCCGGCACCACGCCGCCGACCGGCTTCTCGAGCTGCACGATGATCTTGAGATTCTTGCGCACGCGCACGGCGGTCTCGCCGAAGATCGTGCGGATGTTGAGCATGCCCAGCCCGCGCACTTCGAGGAATTCCTTCAGCAGCTCGGGGCTGCGGCCCTCGAGCGTTTCCGGCGCGACGTGATACAGCTCGACGACATCGTCGGCTACCAGGCCGCCCCCGCGCGTGATGAGCTCGAGCGCGAGCTCACTTTTACCCACACCGCTGTCGCCGGTCAGCAGCACGCCCATGCCGAGCACGTCGAGCAGCACGCCGTGACGCGTCACGAATTCCGCGAGGGCTCGCCCCAGATAGGTACGCACGACCCAGATGATCTGCAGGCTCGGCAACGGGGATGCCATCACCGGGACTTTGCGTGATTCCGCGAAGCGCAGAATCGCGGGCGGCGGCTTCTCGCCATCGCTTACGATTATGCATGCAAGCCCGCTCTCACGCAGACGCTCAAGTGCCTGCTGTTGCTGTTCCGGGTCCATCGCCGGAAAGTAGCTCGCCTCGGTGCGGCTGAAGATCTGAATCCAGTTCGGGTGGTAGAAGTTGAGATGGCCGATCAGCCCCTGGCTCTGCGCGTTGATCTGCCGGCTGTCGAGCTGGGTCGGCGCGTGGGCTTCGCCGGCCAGCCAGGACAGCTTCAGCGCTTCGCGATTGTCCTGGAACAGCTGGTCGACGGTGGCCTGCGGCATGCGCGTGCCCGGGGGCTATTTATTGGGCGCGTGCGCCTGCCAGCCGACGATGAGACGCTGCGCGGCGAGCGCATCGGGCGCCTGCGCGAGTTGGGTGCGAAAGTCGCGATCGCTGAACATCTGCGCGAGCTCGGAGAGAATCTGCAGGTGCATGTCCGTTGCGCGCTCGGGGACCAGGAGCACGAATATCAGGCTTACCGGACGGCCGTCGGGCGCTTCGAATGCGAGCGGCGCGCGCAGGCGCAGGAACGCGCCTACGGCCTCACGCAGGCCTTTCACTCGACCGTGCGGGATCGCGATGCCCTGGCCGAGCCCCGTGGAGCCGAGCCGCTCGCGCGCGACCAGGCTGTCGAGTACCTGGCCGCGACTCAAGCCCTGGTCGCCCGCGAGCATGTCGCCGACCCGCTCGAACACCGCTTTCTTGGTCGTCGCCTCTACGTCCAGCGCTACGTGCGACGGGGTGAGAAGTGAGGAGATGAGATTCATCAGTGGCGCCGGAGCGATGCCGCGGGGCGCTCCTTCACGTCCCGCGGGCTGCCGCCCCAGCCTCACCGCTTATTCGTCCACGCGGCTGCGACTCGCGCCGTTCTGCCGGTGCCCATTGGACTTTTCCTTGTGCTTGATGATCTGGCGGTCGAGCTTGTCCACCAGGTTGTCGATGGCGGCATACATATCGGGCTCACAGCTCTCGCAGAAGATGGCGCCGCCCGGCACATGCACATTCGCTTCGATCTTTTGCTCGAGCTTGTTGACCGACATGATGACGTTGACGTCGATGACGTGGTCGAAGTGGCGTGTGATGCGTTCGAGCTTGGTGGTGACGTAGGTGCGGATTGCGGGAGTGATGTTCAGCTGATGCCCGGTCAGTTGCAGATTCATCGGCGTCTCCAGTTCTTATGCCTGCCTCTCCAGCAGGATTCTAGATCGATTTTCTGAGATTGACAGGGAGGATTTGCAAAGATTCACGGTATTTTGCGATCGTGCGGCGCGCCACGACGATGCCCTGCTTGCCGAGGATTTCGGAAATCTGGCTGTCGGATAGGGGTTTGCGCGAGTCCTCCTCGCCCACCAGTTGCTTGATCAGCGCGCGGATGGCGGTCGCGGAGCAGGCGCCGCCGGTTTCGGTCGTCACGTGGCTGCCGAAAAAGTACTTGAGCTCGAAGATCCCGCGCGGCGTAAACATGAACTTCTGCGTGGTTACGCGCGAGACCGTGGATTCGTGCAACCCAAGCGTGTCTGCGATCTCGCGCAGCACCAGGGGACGCATCGCGACCTCGCCGTGCTCGAAGAAGTGCCGCTGCCGATCGACGATGGCCTGCGACACGCGCAGAATCGTCTCGAAGCGCTGCTGCACGTTCTTGATCAGCCACTTCGCCTCCTGCAGTTGGCCCGCGAGCTGCTGCAGGCTGGCGTCGCGATTGCGGTGCAGAATGTCGGCGTACATGCGGTTGATGCGCAGTTTCGGCATCGCATCCGGATTGAGCGTCGTGCGCCACAGGCCCTTCACCTTCTTGACGATGACATCGGGCACGATGTAGCGCGCTTCGTTCTTGGAATAACCGGCGCCCGGACGCGGATTCAGACTGATGATCAGGCCTTGGATGCCGCGCAGCGTGTCGTCATTGCAGCGGAGCAGCTTCTTCAGCTTCGCGAAGTCGCGCGCGGCCAGCAGATCGAGATGGCTGCGCACCGTGGTAAGCGCATCGGCGCGGAACGGTGTGTCTTCGGGCAGCGCTTCGAGCTGCAGCGCGAGGCACTCGGAAAGGTTGCGCGCGGCGATCCCCGCCGGCTCGAGATTCTGCAGATGCTTGAGCGCGATGCTGAGCTCGGAAGGATCGACTTCGAGATCGGCCGGCAGCATGGCGGCCAGCTCCTCGAGATCCTGCGTCATGTAGCCGTCGTCGTCGAGCGTGTCGACGAGCAGCGCAATGATGCGCTTGTCGCGCTCTTCGCCCTGCAGCAGGTTGATCTGCCACAACAGATGCTCGCGCAGCGAGTGCGACTCGGCGGCGAGTTGCGGGTACTCGCTGTCCTCGCCGTCGTCGTGACCGCTGTAGCTGCCGCCGCTCTCCTCGCGCCACTCGCCCTCGGGCATTTCAGGTGCGGCGTCGGCGGGGGCCTCCTCCTTTTCCTCGGTGGTCGCGGTCGTGGTGGTCGTCGAGGACGTGAACTCCGTCGTCAGCGTTCCCGTAGCGGCGGGCGGCGGGCCATCCTCTTCAGCGCCTTCCTCACGCTCCAGGAGTGGATTGTCCTGCAGGAAGCGCTCGATCTCCTGATTGAGCTCGAGCGTCGACAGCTGCAATAGCCGGATCGACTGCTGCAGTTGCGGCGTCAGTGTGAGGTGTTGCGATAACTTGAGCTGTAGCGAGTGCTTCATGGCTGAGGCGGCAGATGCCGGGGCGCTGGCAGGATGGCGGTACGCCCCTGCAACTTGGTGGTTCGTTAGAGCCGGAAGTGCTCACCCAGGTAGACCTTCCTTACACTTTCATTATAAACGATTTCTTCTGGTGCTCCACAAGCCAGCACGGAGCCGTCGTTGATAATGTAAGCGCGGTCGCAGATCCCCAGTGTTTCCCGCACGTTGTGATCGGTAATCAGCACGCCGATGCTGCGCTCCTTCAAGAAACGAATAATTTTCTGGATGTCGAGGACGGCGATCGGGTCGACACCCGCGAACGGTTCATCCAGCAGGATGAAGCGCGGATGGCTCGCCAGAGCGCGTGCGATCTCGACGCGCCGCCGCTCGCCTCCCGACAGACTGACCGCGGGACTGTTGCGCAGATGTCCGATGTGCAGATCATTCAGCAGCTCGTTCAGCCTTTCTTCTTTGGTCCCGTTGTCGAGCCCTCGCAGCTCCAGCACCGCCAGCACGTTCTCCGCGACCGTGAGCTTGCGAAAGATCGATGCCTCCTGCGGCAGGTACGCCAGCCCCATGCGCGCCCGACGGTGGATCGGCATGTGGTTGAGATTCTGCCCATCGAGGTAGATGCTGCCGCCGTCAGACGGGATCAGGCCGACCATCATGTAGAAGCACGTGGTCTTGCCTGCGCCGTTCGGGCCCAGCAGTCCGACTACCTCACCGCTCTTGACCTCGAGCGACACATCCTTGACAACCGTGCGCGACTTGAAGCGCTTCTGCAGCTGTTCCGCGCGCAAATCACTCATGGTCTGGGGGTGTTATCGGCAGGTCGGGCCCGGCACTTGAGCGGCCTTGTCTCATTCTTCGAGCTTGTTGCGTAGCGAGCTGGAGGGCTTCAGGGGCACTGGCTGGGGGGCTGGAGCTTCGCCGGCCGGCTTGCCATCGCCAGCCTTCTTGGGCGGCTGAATGGTGGCGTGCACGCGCCCCTTCGGATTCGACACACTCTTCGCCGAGTCGCCTGCCATAACCTGGTAGAACTCGGTCGTAGCGTCGTAGGAGATGTAGTCCCCCCTGACTTCATCGTTTCCCTTGTGCACTTCGGCGTTCACGAACATCTGCATCTTGTCGGCCTTGCCGTCGTACTCGAGGCGCTCGGCTGTGCCCTCGATATATTCGTCATAACCCTCGCGCTTCTGCTTGAAATAGGCCGGCTTGCCATAGGCGACGGCATGGTTGAATCCACCCGCGTCCTGCTTGACGAAGACCTTGTCGGCCTTGAGCATCAACGTGCCCTGGGTCATGGTCACGTTGCCGTCGAACACGCTTTCCTTCTTCTTGTCGTCGACCGTCACGCGATCGGCTTCGATGTTCACGGGCTTGTCGCGGTCCGATTTTTCCGCGAATACCGCGCCGGAGAGCGCCATGGTGGCCAACAGGAAACCGCGAGCCAACATCCTCGCGGCGGCGCCGGCGGTTTCAAACAATGTGCGCACGTCAGCGCTTTTTATCCCAGGGCATGGCGCGACGGTTCTTCTCGGGGGTTTCCAATTGGCCTTTGACGTTGGACAGAAGCTTCAACTCGCGCTTCTTGTTGTCGAATTCTAGGCCAACCGCCTTGACCGTGCTATTGCCGCTCACCATAGTCACCTCGCGATCGGTCTTCACCAGGTCTTCGTTCGGAATCGCATGCAGGAAGCTCGTATATAGCGCCATTTCGGCATTGTCCGCGTAGGCGGCACGTCGCACCTGCACGTCGCCGGTGAAGTACGCGTTCTCGCCGTTGTTCGACAGCATGCCCTGATTGGCGCGGATGCTGACTGGTGCGGTCGCCGCATCGAAATGAGTGAGGATCGGATGATCCAGGACTGCGCTGTTATCGCCCGGATAGTGCACCATTTTCTTGGCGACGATGCCGTAACGCTCGACACCTTCCTCGTTCATGCGCGTCGCCTCGAAGTTTTCCACGACGACATCGGGGTCGTTGCCTGAAGCATTCTCCTTGGCCTGGCTGATCGGCTGGACCTTTTGATCGAGCCACCAGGTCAGCGCCGCGAGCGCGGCCAGCAGCAGCGCCGGCACCCATGCACGCCAGCGTCTCATCGCAAATACTCCTGCATCTTTCCTTCGAGCGTGCCCTGTGCCTGCATCAACAGCTCGCACACTTCGCGCACAGCACCGCTCCCACCGTGCAGGCTCGTGACATAGTGAGCATGGCTACGGATGAGAGCAGGCGCTTCGGGTACCGTGAGCGCGAGCCCGCAGCGACGCAGAATCGGCAGGTCGGGGAGATCGTCCCCCATACCGGCGGCCGCGGTTGCACTCAGCCCGAGGTGCGCGAGCAGCTGCTCGAAGACCGCCAGCTTGTCGGCCGCACCCTGATAGACGTACTGCACGCCGAGGTTTTGCGCGCGTCGTTCGACCGCCTGCGACGTGCGGCCCGTGATGATGGCGACCTCGATGCCGCTTTCGCGCAGCATCTTCAGGCCGTGGCCATCTTGTATGTGGAATGCTTTGAGCTCGACCTCGTCCCCCCCGTAATACAGGCGCCCATCCGTCAGCACGCCGTCCACGTCGAGAACCAGCAGTCGGATGCCGCGCGCGCGCTGTTCCACCTCCGGCGCCGCCGTCGCCATCAGATGACCATCGCCTGGAACAGGTCGTGGGTGTTGAACGCACCCACTAGATGCTGGTCGTTATCGACCACCAGAATCGCACTGATGCGGTGGTCCTCCATCAGCTTGGCGGCCTCGGCCGCGAGCCGCGTCGGCGCGATCGTCCGTGGACGGACCGTCATCACGCTTTCGACCGGGGTGTTGTGCACGTCGATCGGCTTTTCCAGCGTGCGCCGCAGGTCGCCATCGGTAAAAATACCGACCACTCGGCCGTCATTGCCGATCACAGCGGTCATGCCCATGCCCTTGCGCGACATCTCGAGAATCGCCTCGGGCAACAGGGCCGTGCGCGGCACGACCGGAAGTGCATCGCCCGTGCGCATGACGTCGCTCACATGCGTGAGCAAGCGCCGGCCGAGGCTTCCACCCGGATGCGAACGAGCGAAATCGTCGGAATCGAAGCCGCGCGCTTCGAGCAGCGCAACGGCGAGCGCGTCCCCTAGCGCAAGCGCAGCGGTGGTGCTCGCGGTCGGAGCGAGCCCGAGCGGACAAGCCTCCTCCGCGACACCCGCGTCGAGGTGCACGTCGGCCTCGCGTGCGAGCGTCGAGCGCGGGTTCCCGGTGATAGCAATCAGGCGTGCCCCCCGGCGCTTGGCGTGCGGCACGATCGCCACGACCTCAGCGCTC
>Ga0105241_10002501_pt1 | contig 13814 bp, 8 predicted proteins | sample KBSC64metaG_FD_80422 | JGI IMG/M metagenome (GOLD analysis project Ga0105241, IMG submission 80422) | Corn rhizosphere microbial communities from Kellogg Biological Station, Michigan, USA - KBS C6-4 metaG | ecosystem: Host-associated > Plants > Roots > Rhizosphere > Soil | place: Michigan, USA... | reverse complement strand
GGGCCCGGCGACAGCAAGCCTCGGAACGGCGGGCCGCTCGTTATGCCTGTGTCGTAAAGGAATCCAGGATAGACCGCAGTCCCGTTTGAGGTCTTCGGACCCGCAAGGGCTTTCTTGATGGCGGCCGCTTTCTCCGCCGTTAAACAGGAATCGCCCTTCGCGCCAGATCCCTTGCACGCCAGCATCTCAGGATCGAAATCGCACGCGAGAGGATCGGAGATCAGCCCATCGGCAACACCGTCCTTAGCGTCGCATCGGTTCATGAGCCCGTCTTTGATCAGCTTGCGGTCCTGGTCTGTAATGGATTGTTCGATGATTGGTTTTCCATTCGCGTCCTTCGGGGCGACCTGGTTGAAGGCAATGGGTATCCATTTCCCGATGGCAAGATTAGAAAGCCCAGTACGCATCGCCGGATCGCCGGAGATGATACCGTCGAAAGCCGCAGGATAGCGCTGCGAGAGCACCATGCCTTCGCGCCCGCCAGTAGAGCATCCGGTGAAGTAGGAATGAGCCGCCGGCTTTGTGTAGTACTGTGCAATCAATTGTTTGGCGAGCCCCGCCACCTGGACATTAGCGAGGTATGCAAAGTCCAGATAGGCCTGCTCGTCTTTCATGAAGCCAAAATCAAAAGCTCCCCCATGACTCTTATGGCCAGTATCCGTACTGATCACCGCGAAGCCGCGCATGAGTGCTGGCGTATCTCCGGCCGCAATCAGGCCGAGTGGTGGCAATACAACACCATTTCCGCCACCTCCGCCTTGCATCAGGAAATTGCCATTCCAGTGCTCAGGCATCGCCAGCGCAAAGTTGATTCCAAATTCTTCGCCACCTACGCCGGTGCGGCGGTTGATGACTCCTTCAACCCGGCAGTAGGCTGGAAGTGGCGCACTGTGGCCAGGGCCGTAGGGATTCGGTTCCGTCGTTCCCGAGGCAACCGGCGTGGCTTTGGTGATTTCCACGCTCGGACTTTTGAACTTCATCAGCCCGGCGCATGAGTCTGCCGGCTGCGCAAACGCGCAGGTAGCCAGCGCAAAAATAGACCACACTAACTTTCGGAAAAATTGTGGACGCATATCACCTCTGATATCTCGACGCCTTCAAGGAATCGCACCAGCCAGGATCTCCTGTAACTGGTTGGCGTTTATTGCAGGAGTCGCGCCTCTCTGAGTAGCAACCCACGACGCAAAGCGGTTCGCAAGTTCGCTGAGGTCTTCAAGAGAGTAGTCCTGCAGGTAATAATGAGCAAGGCAGGCAGTGAAAGCGTCCCCGGCGCCAACTGCATCAGAAACTTTCACACGAAAGCCGGCATGCTGGACCGTCTGAGACTCTGAAACCAGAATGCTGCCCGCGGCCCCGCGTGTTACCGAGACCATCAACAGGCCATACTCGTCGAGCAATCGCTTGGCCAGCGCTTCTTCACTGCCACTGCCCAGGTTAAGCAACTGGGAAACCTGGTGCAGTTCCTGGTCATTGAGCTTCACGATATGCGCGCGCCGAAGCGATTTGGTCAAGACATGTTGGTCATAAAACGACTGCCTCAAATTGACATCGAATATTCGCAGGCTCTTCGGAGCGTTTTGCAGGAAGGATTCGATTGTGACCGCGGATTCGGGCGAGCGCTGCGCCAGCGAACCGAAGCAGATCACGTCAGCCTTGCGGGATAAGTCTTCCCACTCCGGCGTCCATTGGAGGAAATCCCAGGCAGCCAATTCTTTGATAGTAAAATTCGGCTGGCCTGAGGGATCGATCGATACCGCCGCCGTACCCGTTTCGTGCTCATTGTCCCGCTGCACGTACGCCGTGTTCAATCCCAGGCGTTGCATCACTCCAAAAGCTTCGCGCCCTAATGCATCGTTGCCGATCCGGCTGGCGACGATTCCCTGGTTCCCCAGGACCTTCGTCATGTACGCGAAGTTGGCAGGCGCGCCACCCAGCACCTTGCCGGAGGGCAGGACGTCCCACAACACCTCGCCCAACCCGACCATGAGCGCTGGCTTCGTCATAACCTTGTATAAGTCGTCCTGCGCATTGAGTAGGTCTGGCTCTTTACTGAAATAACCTCGGGGCAAAGTCCGCAAGGTACTTTCGCCACACTGTCCACACGTGGGCCCCGGAACTCTCGACCCAAACATGTTTGATCCCGGCTTTTTCTAGAGTCGCGTGCGACTCCTGCACCGGCTCGCGCAGAAAATCGTCACTGCCGATTCCAATCCATAACAGCCGCAGTTGCTGGTTAAGCTTTTCGGGACTGGCCAAACGCCCGTCGTAGTCTTTGGTGGTATCGGTGATGTCAATCGCAGGACTGAATGCCCCGATGTAGGCGAACTGATCCGGATGATTGAGTCCGATGCGAAGCGCCTGGGCCCCGCCCATGGAGAGGCCCGCAATGGCCCGGTGTTCGCGGTCTGCAACGGTGCGAAAGTTTGCATCAATGAAGGAAATCAGGTCGTGGGAAATCACCCGGTCGAAGGCCGTGTACGGCTCGTTCATGAAGTAACGCGCCAACAGCGCTACTGGCGGAGGCTTCGAACCGGCGCCGGCAGGCACAGGCGGTTGAAAACTCGATCCCGGCAGTCCATTCTCGTTCACGATGATCATCGGCACGGCTTTGTGAGCGGCGATCAGATTATCCAGAATAAAATTCTCGTGGCCCTGCTCACTCCAGCCTGCTTCGTCTTCGCCATAACCGTGCTGCAGATACAAGACCGGAAAACGCGAAGTGCTCAGGTCGTATCCCGGTGGGGTGTAGACGACCGCACGCCTGGTTTCACCGGTTGTTTTCGAGAAATACCATTCCGTGCGCACCGTGCCGTGCGGCACATTTTTTATGGCAAAGAACTCTGAATCTGAACTTGGAACTTCCAGCCCGCTGACTTCTTTTCGCGCAGCAAAAAAGACTCTGCTTCCGGGATCGTTCGCGGCAAATCCGTCAACCGCAACCGCATAATAGTGAAAGCCCGGCAACAACGGCTTTGTGGTCACGGTCCAATAACCGTCATCTCCCTTGACCATGTCATAGGTCGACTGGCCCAACTCCATGAGGAGTTGCACTTTCAGCGCATGGTCCGCTTGCACTCTGAAAGTGGCGCTCAGGTCACTATTGATTCGCGGGAATTCCGCATCAGGAAGGTTCGTGGTTGGCCGCAGCGGTGCGCTCTGCCCCAGGCAAACACCCCAGAACAGCATGTTAATCAACGCGATTTGCTTGATCTTCACTCCGTCCTGCCGCTCCTGCCGGCGCGATACGGCGCCCTTACGAATTTATTTTTTTGTATTCGAAGTCACCACGCGTCTCAACATCGTGAGGTCGATGGCATTCGCCATAGCCTTGTAGCCCGCCGCGCTGGGGTGCAGATGATCGCCGGAGTCATAGTCTTTGCGAAACTGACCCGGATGGCCCGGGTCTCGCACCGCGGCGTCGAAATCGATAACTCCTTCGAATGCGCCGCTGCTGCGAATCCACTGATTCACCGCCTGACGCGTGGCCTCTCCATCCTCGCTGTAGGAATCAGCTCCTTCGTAAGGCGTCAATGTACCGCCGAAAACGCTGATCCCATGTTGATGAGCGCGGTCAATGATCTGCTGCAAGCCCATGATCACCTCCTGCGTAGTCACCAGTTCACTGGCGAACGGAGCTTCTTTCATGATGGTGCCGTTCGGTAGTTTCGGTTTCATGTGCGGCCAGCCGATGTCGTTAATTCCTTCGAGCACGATCAGGCTGACAACCCCCGGCTGTGCCAGAACGTCGCGATCAAGGCGTGCCAGAGCGCTTACACCAGCGCCGTCGCGCAGAATGCGATTCCCGCCAATGCCTTCGTTTACAACCGCAAGAGAAGAAGCTCCCTGCTCGCTGTTCAGGCGATTGGCCAGAAGGTCGGGCCAGTCGGTGTAATCGCCTTGAGTTGCTCCCACTCCATCGGTGATGGAATCGCCGAACGTCACCACTGCCCCGGCTTGATCAGGCGCCAGTACTTCAACATCCGCCAGCCAGTACCACGACGCGTTCGGCGTAGCGTCCGGCATCTCGACCTTGCCGCTGAAATCGCCCGGCCCCGAAATGTAGCTCTTGTGTTGTCCCCAAAAATGAACAGTCGTCGAAGGTGTCTTGGTTGGCAGGAAAATACTCAGTGCGATCTCGCTGGACTGCGAAATATGCAAGTCCACCGCATCGCTCAAGACCGGCGCTCCCGGTGGAATGCTAATGGACGAAGCCCCGCCGAAAGTCAGGGCATGATCAGATTCAGGGACAGTCTTCGAGTCTTGTGCCGCGATCGCGATGTGGGCTGCCCCAATTTTCAAAGCCGACGTTCCGAACGCATTAGAGAGTCTGATCCGGACGCGTGCACCGCCAATGGTTGGGCGCAGAATCATGCGGACCGTCTGGTTGTCGAACACCGGCGAAGGAGGAAGGCCGGGGAAGGGCAACGGAGCATGCATGGCTGCGCTCCACGTACTCACCCAGTGCTCATGGACCTTAGGAGGCTCAGCTCCGGCCGATAGACTCGCAACCACGACAAGGAAAATCAAAACCCCGCGAGATTTCGTTTTCAGCATTTTCTCTTTCCCGCACAGCCGTCACCATCTAACCTAACGCGCATCGCCTCCGCCCAGGTGGCGATCGAAGAATTTGACGATCACGTTCAATGCATCCTTCGACTCGGGAACCTCCACGTTGTAGAAGAAACCGTGAAAGAGTCCTTCCCAAACATGCAGATCGGTTTCAACGCCCAGCTTGACTAACTGCTCATGCGTATAGAGAGCGGAGCTCAGCTCAAAACCACGCGTGCCGGTAATGATCAACGTCGGAGGAAACTTCGCAAGAACTTCCGGTGAGTTGATGGGCGATACCAGCGGGTCCTTCGGATCTGTGTCGCTGAAGTAACTCAAGGGCGGGCGCGCACCGGGAGCCATCGGCTGGGATAATCGTGCTTCGCCGAGCGGAACTGCCGTGTACAGCGCATCGCCTCCGAAGATTCCTCCGGCCGACGCACAAAAGATTCCAACCGCCCCGGGGACAGGCATCGAGTGCTTCTGAAACCATGCCAGGGACATCGCAGTCTGCATTCCACCGGCCGAACAGCCGTAGATGCCGATGTTTTGCGGCTTGTACGTCTTCAGCAATTCTTGATAGACCGCTGCCACGTCTTCACTTGCTGCAGGAAATTTGTTGTCCGGGCCTTCGCGGTAATCGACACTGACTACTTCAATTCCTCCCAGCGCGGAAACAGGAATCGACTCCAGTTCCGCGCAAGCGGGCCAGCAACCGGAAAATCCGCCGCCATGAAGATTGATCAGGACTCTGTTCTTATTTTTCGCCGAGACCCCGGATTTCGGCGTGTAAACAAACGCGTGTACACCGCCCACCTTCTGGTCTTTTTTATCGACGGCAAAGAGTTGGTAGTCGCGCGCCAGATATCCCTTCATGAAGCGGGGAACTCCGGCGTCTTGCTTCAGAATCTCGGGGTTCTGCATGTCGATCAAATGCTGCGTCACATAGGCTTTTGCTTCGGGGCTGAGGAAGGCCGACATCGGCACGGTCTGGGCTGGAACTTCGACGGTGCCATCACTTTGCACGACCACCTTGGGCGCCGCGGGCGGTTCCTGCGCCGAGCCTGCCGGAAGAATCAGAAGACTAGCCGAAGCCAAACCTAGAACGAGGAAAAGACGGTGGGTCATCATGAGCACGACCTCTTTGTATCCATCGGGAATGTGACGTTGCTTGGGGATGGCGGCACCGCTCATCTCTGGGCGGTGCCGGCCAGTGGCTATCAGAATCCAACTCGCAGGCCGAACTGAATCGCGCGCGGTGGGTTTACCTGCGAAGTCACAATCCCGAAGGTGGGAGAGCCGACCTGCTCGTTTGGCGTGCCGAATCGTACATGGTTGAACGTATTGAAGAATTCCGCTGTGAATTGCAGATACACACGCTCCGTGATGTCGTTGCGTTTTGCGATGGAGAAATCCCAGTTGTTCATATGATCCATGCGAACCGTATCAATGTTGCGAGGCGCGTTGCCGAATCTGACCTCGTTAGCAGTATCGACCGGCTGGAAGCAGGCTGTGTTGAACCAGCCGTTGGCTGCGCGAGACTCGCGCGAGCCCGATGCCTTCAGGTCGCATCCGGATACAAGATCGGGCCGCATCCAGAGGCCTTGAGCTCCGAAGTAACCTTGGCCGCCGCCAAACTGGCTAAGAGCCGACCCGGGGAAAAATTGGTACGAGCTAATGGGGACGCCGCTCCGGATGGTGGTGATGCCGTTGACCCGCCACCCGCCGATGACCGCGTTCATCACTCCGTGAGCATCGCTCATGTAGTGCTTGTTCCTGCCGAAAGGCAGATCAACACCGTATCCAACAGAGAGATTCTGGGGGATGTCGTAAGAACTTACCGAGTACTCTCTCTCCAGGTGGTTGTTGTCCTGCGTTGCCCCTCCGAAAATAAATCCTTCGTCCAGGAATGCGCTCGTGCTGTCGGTGTTGGACATCAGTCGCGACCAGGTGTAGGCAACGCTCAGAATCCCTTTGCCTCCGAAGCGCTTCATGAACGACGCTTGTAGTGACCGGTAATTGGACGTGCCTCGATGCGGATCAAGAAACAGCACTCGCTGGTATTGCGGGAAGGGCAGCAAAAGCTGTCCGGTCGCGACTGTTGGTCCCGAGAGAGGTCCCGGAGTCGTAATAATTCCGAAGAACGGATTCGGAACCTGTGCCAACAACGCGGCCGGTCCCATGGAAAAATACTGATCGGGCAACTGGTTCTGGTTGAAATTCGAAACCGTCGCCCAGCCCTGCATGAGAAGGTGTGTGCCCCTCGATCCCGCGTATGCCACGGTGAGGGAGGCATCCTTGCCGATCTGCCGTTCAACTGCCGCGTTCCACTGCTGCACATATGGCGTCTTGTCGCCCGGCGTGCGCATGGCGAAGATGCCCTGTCCGTAGAAGTCACCCGGCGTTGCGTTTCGCCGCAGCGGCTGCGGTAGACCGTTAGGAAATGGGTTAGCTACAGTGGCAGTGGGACCACCCGAAACCGGCGCCAGATTGACGGGTGAGAGATTCGGCCCGTCCTGGCTGAGCGTGCTCGGCGGATAAGAAATTCCATATGCCGCGCGCAGCACAGTCTTGTCAGTCAGGCGATAGGCCAACCCGAGGCGCGGTGAAAACAACTTCCAGTGCAGATTGTCTTCTCTCTGCGAAGGCCACGCCGCACTGTTCACTAAAGCTACGTTTCCTCTAAGTTGCTGCGTTTTTCCCGTGACCGGATTCACGAACGAGCCGAGCGGGCTGGCCTGATCGGGCAGAAACACCGTGTCATTGTTGTTCGCTTCCGAGAAGACACTAGGCTGATCCCACCGGAGGCCAGCCGTGATGGTGAGCTTTCGGGTGGCCTGGAAGGTATCGTCCGCAAAGAAACCGTAAGAATTGAAGTACGCTCTGGAGCCGCCAATCATGCCGGGCGCCACCTGTGTGCCTTGTGCGCCGATGATTCCAAGCAGTGCCGACGCCACGGCGCTGCCGCCCGCGCCAGTCGAATCCGCCGTAGCCCCCTGGTCGAAATTCAGCGTGAGTACTCCATTTTCCGGATCGGAAATCCATTGCACGTGGCGAAATACGCCGCCAAACTTGAGCTGGTGACGTCCCACAATCTTGGTGAGTGTTCCCGATAGCCCGTACACATTCTGGTGCCAGAAAAGCTCCGAACCAATTCCGTTGCTTCCAGTGACCCCAAGGCTGTCGTTGAACGCCATTGCGGGATAGTTCGCCGGGGCCACAAGCTGGCCGGCAAGGCTTCCCCATCCGCCGCCGAATTGAGACAGATCGACGCCCTGGCTGTTGGGAAATTCATGTTGAAAAACCCGGAGGTACGAAAGCCGCAGATCGAGAATCGTCGTCGGGTTAAATGCGTGAGTGTCGCCGAGGATAGCCGAGTGAGTATAGAGTCCCGTGTGTCCCTGACCCTGCGTTAGCGTTCCCCACGCGTCATAGGGGTCGCTGTCTGCCTTCCAATAGGAATACCGGGCAAACAAGTTGTTCTTTTCGGAAATACGGTGATCCACCCGGGCGTTATATTGCTCGTTCACACCTCCCGTGGCCTCTTGAACAATGAAGTTGTTTTGCAGCAAGCCAGGCCGGTTCGGTGCGGGATACGACTTCGCAAAAAGCGCCAGCGCGGAGGCGTCAAGCCGGTCCGGACAGATTTTGTTGAGCACTCCATTACATTGAAATTGAGTTCCCGTGGTTGGATCGGTGATCACGGGCAGCCCCGGTGCCGTGAAGTCACCTGCGAGTTCGGCCGTAGTCGGAACTGTAGTGGTGACCAGTGTTCCGGTTTTCAGCTTTTCATACTCGTAACCGAAGAAAAAGAACGTCTTGTCTTTCCGGATCGGTCCACCGATCGTCCCGCCGAACTGGTTTTGGATCAGAGGCACGCGAGCCAGGCCGGCCTGGTTCGAGAAGTAGTCATTCGCATTTAGCACCTTGTTGCGGAGATACTCGTAAGCCGTACCGTGAAAAGCGTTGGTTCCCGACTTGGTAGTGAGGTTGATGATGCCCCCGGCGTAGTTCCCGTATTCGGCCGCAACGTTGTTGGTAACTACGCGAAACTCCTGCACTACATCCTGAGAAGGAATCAGCGAGTTGAGATTGCCGGCTGGTGCGTTGGAAGCGACACCATCGATGTAAAAAGAGCTCTGGTTCCCGAAGCCTCCGCCGATGGCATAGTTTCCAAACCCGATGGCGTTGGTTCTGGCGCCACCCGACTGGTTGGAAACCGCGTTACCATAAGTTCCGCCTTGAGGAATGACACCAGGCACCAACGTCAGCATGTTGTTCACATTCCTGCCGCTCAGCGGAATGCTCTCCACCTCCTGCTGGCTGATTACCGTTCCGAGAGAAGCACTGTCCGTTTGCAACGGCGGAGCCTCGGTGGTGACGATGACACTCTCGGTCACGTTGCCGACCTGCAACGAGGCATCCACGCGCGTGCTCACGTCCACCTGCACCTCCACGTTTTCTCGCGTGAAGTGTTTGAATCCCGCCATCTCGATCTCAACCCGGTACACTCCCGCGGTCACGTTCGGAAAGGTGAATGTTCCCGCGCTGCTGGTCTGCGCCGTGCGGGTCTCGCTCGTTCCAACATTGGTCAGCTTGACATTGGCCCCCGACACTGTCGCCCCGCTCGAATCGAGAATGGTTCCCAGCACAGTCCCGAACCTTACCTGCGCAGTCACGGGCAAACAGGTCATAGCGATAACGACCACACCAGTAACCAGCATCGTCAGCGTGAAAGGGCGTCGCGATGGGGAGGCAATATCAGTCTGGCTGACTGTTAACTTGTTTTGGGGAGAGAGGAATCTGGCCGCAAACTTCGCGAGCTGACGTGAAACCAGCGATCGAGCGTTCGTCATAAATTTTTCGTCCCTTCGGCGCGGAAAAGACAGACACCTACAACCGGGATGAAACCCCGGGACCATGCGGTCAGATCAACTCTGATCGCGACCACTCACGGTTTGACTTGTAGCTTTCATGGTTTCAAGTTGTCAAGATCATTTGCATACAACTTCCAAAAACCTGCCTATACCACTTGGGTTTAGACAGGCTTCCGCGCAACGCCGAAGTGTGCATTCTGACGCTGCGGAGTCACTGTTAGAGCCGGGTGTAAGAAGAGCAGGATGCTGCAGGATATTTCTATTTTGAGAGCGAGCCGCACGATTGGCGGACCATGAGTTTGCATCCTAAAAGTACGTCGCGCGGAGGCAAATCAGGATTCGCAATTCTGTCCAGCATAACCGCTAGCGCGATCCTTCCAATATCACGGCAGGGCTGATGTTGAGTAGTCAAAGGCACCGGCAACAGCCGTGCATATTTCACATCGTCGATGCCCGCCATGCGGATGTCTTCCGGGATGCGCTGCCCGAGCGATATCAGCGTGTGCATGAGGTTTCCGGCGGTGTGGTCATTGGCACAAAGAAAAGCATCCGGTCGGTCTTTCTTCAGGATGGACTTGATGAACTTTGCATCAGATGCGTCTCCGAACCTGACCATGTCACGTGTGTTCGGTGCCGATCGCGACGTGAGCGCTTCGCGATAACCCGCGATGCGGGCATCCACCGTAGGTGCGGAATTCGGACGGGCGAAGAAGGCGATACGCTTCGCACCCGCTTTGATTAAATGCTCGGTCGCCTGATAGCCGATGCGGCGATTATCAATGCCCACCAAATCGTATTTACTACGCTGGGGATAAGGCTCCAGGCACCGGTCAAGAAGAACAACCGGGATGCGGGCCCGGTCCAGGGCGGCGACGATCCGGTGGTTCGCCTGGAATCTATTTTCACTGAATTCAACCGGGGCAAAAAATACTCCCGACACTTTCCGGGAAATGTAATGCCGGCATAGCTGCTCTGCCGCTTGTTCTTTCTCTTTTTCCTGCGACACGGTATTTCCCCAGAGCAGAGAGTGATGCATGGCTTGCTGCGCTTCCATCATGCCCTGGCAGATCGCTTCGAAAATCTCGGTCTGGCCCAGCTCGGGAATCAAGAGTCCAAACACGTGGCTTCCCGGATTCGACGTGGACGACACAAAAGTGCCTGAACCAACCCGGCGCGTGACCATTCCGAGCGACTGGAGCTCCCGCATCGCCCTGAACACCGTCATTCGAGAGGCGTCAAAACGCCTCACCAGTTCAGCCTCACTAGGTAAACGCTGGCCGGGCTTATACCGGCCCGATGAAATGTCTTCCTGAAGCTTGTCGAAAATCTGGCGGTATTTATGATTTGCCATCGAAACCCGTTTCTTCGCGCAGCATCAGCCTGGCGCTCACCGCAGCTTCCAATACTCTCTGCGGCGGAATATTACCATATACAACTTATGTATCAATCTGCGGCAATGTTCTTGACATATCGCGCTGCACACCTCTACAAGTGTTCAGACTGAACTCAAGGTTCTTGCGGGATTTCCTATTCCTGAAGCCCGGCCCTGACTGCACGGTGTGCGACGTTGAAGAATCAAGTCCAACTCATCACGTACGTCGATCGTCTGTCCGGCAATCTCCGCAACCTGGGAGAACTGCTGAACCGCTCCCTCCGCGGTGCCTTCGGCGGCGTGCACCTGCTGCCGTTTTTTCATCCCATCGATGGAGCCGATGCTGGTTTCGATCCCGCAGATCACACCCAAGTCGACTCTCGCCTGGGTGATTGGAATGACGTGAAGGCTCTCGGCGAGACGCATGAACTGGTAGCGGACCTTATCGTCAACCACATATCCAGTGATTCCCCGCAATTCAAGGACTTCTCCCATCGCGGCTCGGACTCGCCCTTCGCTGGAATGTTTCTCACTTACGATCGGATTTTTCCTGCGGGGGCGAGCGAAGCGGACCTCCTGCAAATCTATCGTCCGCGCCCCGGACTGCCGTTTACAAGTGCCGTCCTCGAATCGGGCGACAAACGATTACTCTGGACCACCTTCACTCCGCATCAGATCGACATCGACGTAACCCATCCCCAGGGCGAAGCGTATTTGGATGCCATCCTCGACCGATTTCAAGCTGCAGGCGTCCGTCTGATTCGGCTCGATGCAGTCGGCTACGCCATCAAAAAAGCCGCGACCAGCTGTTTCATGATTCCAGAGACCTTTCGTTTTATAGAAGCTCTCACCCAAAAGGCCCATGGGCTTGGGATGGAGGTCCTGGTCGAAATTCACAGTCACTATCTGCAACAGATGGAAATCGCGCGCCAGGTCGATTGGGTTTATGATTTCGCGCTCCCACCGCTCCTCCTCCATTCGCTTTTTACACGCGACGCCCGGCCCCTTGCCCGCTGGCTCACAATTCGACCGCATAATTCCATCACCGTGCTCGATACCCATGATGGCATCGGCGTCATTGATGTTGGAGCGGACGGCAAAGGCGAAGCCGGCCTCCTTGCTCCTGACGAAATCGACAAGCTGGTGGAAACCATCCATGCCCGCAGCCAGGACCAGAGCCGGCAGGCCACGGGCGCAGCCGCCAACAACCTTGACCTGTATCAGGTGAATTGCACTTTCTTCGACGCCCTCGGGCGCCGCGGAAACGAGTACCTTGTCGCCCGCGCAATCCAATTCTTCGTCCCTGGCATTCCGCAGGTTTATTACGTGGGATTGCTCGCGGGCACGAATGATATGGAGCTCCTGGCCCGGACACAAGTCGGTCGCGACATCAACCGGCACTACTACACTTCTGCCGAAGTGCAACACGCCCTCGTCGATCCCGTGGTGCGACGACTTCTGGATCTCATCCTCCTCCGCAATACCCACCCTGCCTTTGCCGGCCAGGCCCAGGTGACGACTCCCTCTAACCAAACTCTTGCGATCAGATGGGAAAACAATAGCAACTGGGCCAAGCTCGATGTGGATCTTGCAAAACCGCAAGCCTCGATCTCGTACTCCACGACCGGCCCTGCACGAACGCCCGGCACAGGGACTTGGGAGTCATCAATCGGCGCTGCCCGCTCCGGGGAAGTTCAGTGAAAACCACAGGACAGCATCAGCGCAGCCTGGCCGTAATCAAATGGCTCACGTTTTTCATGTTCATGATGTTCGCAATGACGACGGATTCCGTCGGCGTCATTATTCCCGAAGTCATCAAAGAGTTTCATCTCAGTATGACGGTCGCGGGCGCTTTTCACTACGCCACCATGGCCGGGATCGCGTTCGCAGGCATTTTCCTTGGATATCTCGCGGATAAACTTGGCAGGAAGAAAACAATCATTCTGGGGCTCGTCCTGTTCGCCCTCAATTCTTATCTGTTCTCTGTGGGCAGGTCCTTCCAGTTTTTTCTTGTCCTTCTGGTAATTTCCGGTGCGGCCATCGGAATTTTCAAGACCGGGGCGCTCGCTCTCATCGGGGACATCACAAGGTCGACCACTGAACACACTGCAACTATGAACACGGTGGAAGGATTTTTTGCAGTCGGCGCAATCATCGGACCTGCGATCGTGGCTCGCCTGCTTGCGGCAGGGACATCTTGGAAGTGGCTCTACGTCATCGCAGCCACCATCTGCGTTGTCCTCATCGTTACCGCTTCTTTTGTCAGATATCCGCAGACAACAAGAACTACCGAGCAGCCCATTGACCTGAAACGCACTTTTGCCATGATGAAAAATCCCTACGCACTCGGCTTTTCAGCGGCGATATTCCTCTATGTCGCAGTCGAATGCGCAGTCTACGTCTGGATGCCCACTCTCCTGGCCTCTTATCATGGCTCCGCAACTTTCATGGCAGCTTACGCAATATCGATTTTCTTCGCCCTTCGGGCCGCCGGCAGATTCGTCGGATCGTGGATACTTGGCCGCTTGAATTGGACGGTGGTGGTTACCATTTTCAGCCTGGCGATTTTTGTCTGCTTCCTGGGCAGTGTGACCTGGGGAATCGGAGCCGCCGTCTTCCTGCTGCCATTTTCTGGACTCTTCATGTCCGTCATTTATCCCACCATCAACTCCAAGGGCATCAGCTGCTTCAGAAAGACAGAGCATGGCGCCGTTTCCGGCGTAATTCTTTTTTTCACCTGCGGAGCTGCCGCCCTTGGGCCACTGGCCATGGGCGCCATCAGCGACGCCTTCGGTGCTCCTCGATATGGTTTTATCCTGGCCACTCTTTTCGCAGGCCTGCTGTTTGTCGCCGTGCTCTTGAACTTAATTTTTAATCCCGCCCGCCCCCTTCTCCAGGATTTGGATCGTACTGAATACGATGTTATTTCCACCGGAGAACCCGGCATCCAGGCGTAGCCTTCACCCAGCCATCCGAAACGCTGCATTTCTCCGCGCATCTTTGTACATACGACTATG
>Ga0105241_10002500_pt1 | contig 13816 bp, 17 predicted proteins | sample KBSC64metaG_FD_80422 | JGI IMG/M metagenome (GOLD analysis project Ga0105241, IMG submission 80422) | Corn rhizosphere microbial communities from Kellogg Biological Station, Michigan, USA - KBS C6-4 metaG | ecosystem: Host-associated > Plants > Roots > Rhizosphere > Soil | place: Michigan, USA... | reverse complement strand
GGCCTCCACCTGACGCTCCGCCCGAATCCGTTCCCCGAGCCGGCTGGATTCCTCGGGCTGATGGTGGTGATCGGCGCGACCATTGTGGCGATTCGCCGGCCGGGCGTGGCGAGCCGCCCGGCGGGTGATCGGGGCTCGACGGTCGAATCGGGCGTCCGGTACGGGCCTCCCGGCCGGGAGGCCCGCGCGCGGGAACGAACGACCCGGTAAGAACCGCCGTCCGCGGGGCTGGGGTCGCCGCAACCCGGCGACGGCACGAGGGCGCCAGGCGGCACATCGCTTGCTCCCTGGACCGGCCATGGCTACTCGCTGGCCGTCCGTCGGGATCGCGGTGACGCCCGGGTCCGGAGACGGCCGGGCCCGTGGCATCGCGCGCCGGCTGGTCCGCGTGCTGCGCCGCCGCGGCTCCACCGTCACGGTGGAGAGCTTCGACGATCTGCGCGCGCTCACCGAGTGGGCGCGAACGAGCGCGCCGCCCTTCGGAGTGCTGTTCTGCGTTGGCGGCGATGCGACCCAGAGCGCGGCGGCGCTGCTGGCCCAGCGCCTCCGGATCCCGTTCGTGCCGATCCCCACCGGCTTCGGCAACCTGTTCGCGAGCGTCTTCGGCCATCCATCCTCCGCGCGCCGCGCGGCCCAGCTCCTCGCCGACGGCGAGGTGCGACTGGTCGATATCGGGATGGCGGCCGGCGTGGCCGGCGACGAGCCGTTCCTCTCCCACAAGAGCTACGGCTTCATCGACCAGGTGCAGGAGCGGGTGGAGGAGGGACGGCGCCAGCCGCGGGGCCGTGCCGCACGGCTTCTCGCCTACTACGGGACCGCGATCCGCGCGGTATGGTCCACGCCGCTGTCGCCCGTGTCGGTGGAGGTGGACGGCGTGCCCGTCGCCCAGGAGGCGGTGCTGGTCACGGTGGCGAACGTGGAGACGTATCGCGACTTCCTGCCCCTGACCCCGACCGCGTCGCCGATCGACGGCCGTTTCGACGTGTTCGCGATCCCGCGCACCTCCAAGCTCGGCCTGGCGTGGCGGCTCTTCCAGCTGAAGCTGCGCCTGCCCGGTCGCTGGCGCGGGGTCTCGCTCCACCGGGGCCGCACGGTGGTGATCGGCCGCGACGGCCGGCGCGAGACGCTGCGGGTGATGCGTCGCGCCCTGCCGCTGCTGCTGCCGCCCGGCGCGGTCGCGGCGCTCGTGCGACGTCAGGTCGAGGTCGAGGAGGAGGTTCCGGTCGAGACGGTGGCCTGAAGCTCGGCGCGCTTGGCCATCCAGCCCATCGCCACCAGCACCAGCAGCCCGATGGCGATCCACACCACCTGCCGGGCGCGCCGCACGAAGCTGAACGCGAGCCCCGCGCCGGCTCCGAGCCCCATCGCCTCGAAGGCGGCCGCGTTCGCGCTCTCGAACGCGCCGAGGCTCGCGGGCACCACGAAGGTGGCGAAGCGGACTCCGGCGCCCAGCGCCTCCACGACGGTGGCGAGCACGAGCCCCGCCGGGATCTGGAGGAAGTAGAGGATCAGGTACGCCTCGACGGCGCCGAGCAGCCAGCCGGCCAGATGGAAGAGCGTCGAGAGGGAGAGGCGCCGCCAGTCGCGCCGGTAGTAGTCCCGCAGGGCGGCGTCGAGACGCTCGGTGGAGCCGTCACGCTTCACGACCCCGAACCACTCCAGCGCCCGCCCGGCCCGGCCCACGATCCCGACCACCTGCACGCCCACGAAGCCGGCGACGGCCAGGATCTCGACCACCAGGAGCCACACCATGATCCCGATCACGCGGGAGTCGGTGGCGAGGGAGGTCCACGCCAGCACCACCCCGATCAGCAGGAACAGCGCCTGGGCGATGGTGATCGTGGTCTTGGCGATCACCACCGAGGGCACGCTGTCCGTGTAGTCGACGTCCCGCCGGATGAGCCACGCCTTGACCGCCTCGCCGCCCACCGAGCCGAACGCGGTCACCAGGTTGAGCGCCTCGCCGGCCAGGCGTGCGCCGAAGAGGCGATGGAAGGGCGCGGGCTCGCCGGCGAACGCGTAGCGCCAGCCGAGCGTGTCGACCGCCATGATCACCGCGTACGGCGCGCACACCAGTCCGAGCTGCCACCAGGTGAGCCGCTCGAGTGCGGACAGGACCGGACCCGGGCCGATGCGGTGCACGGACCATCCGATCAGGGCCAAACCCAGGATCAGGAAGACGATCTTCACGATGCGCATTCGGCAGCAAAGGTACAAAGTCCGTGCCATCGAGCAGGGGCTGGATCCGTGTGGCATGATGAGAGGCGGAGCGATCATGATTCGACGCGCGCTCTCATGTCAGGCCGCAGTGCTGGTCGGGACGGCCTCCCTCCTCCTGATCACCTATCTGGGGCTGGCGGTCGACGCGGCGCAGCATCATCTGATGCCGTTCGACCAGGGCATCCGGGGCTGGGTCCAGCCGATGCGGTCCTCGGTGCTCGACGGGCCCATGCGGACGGTCTCCCTCCTGGGTGAGCCCACCGGCCTGATCGCCCTGATCGTCATCGGCTCGGCGGCGCTCTGGCGGCCGAGCCGTCGGTGGGCCGTCCTGCTCCCCCTCCTCATGGCGGGAACGGGAGCGCTCCAGTACCTCGGCAAATGGGCCGCGGCCCGGCCCCGTCCGAACGAGGCCCCCTGGGGCTTCCCGAGCGGCCACGTCCTGAGCCTGGCCGTGTACCTGGGCATCGTCGGCTTCCTGCTGGTCACCCTGACCGAGCGCCGGCGCCGCTTCCGAGTCCTCTCGTGCTTCGCCTGCGGGGCCCTCCTGGGAGCGGTCGCGGTGAGCCGCATCTACCTCGACATGCACTGGCTCTCGGACGTCCTGGGGGGCTTCACCCTCGGCACCGCCTACCTGTTGCTCGCCATCTGGCTGACCCAGAGCCTCACCGTCCCGCGGCCCGCCGTCGTCCCGGCGGGAATTCCGCAGGACGCTCTTGACTCGGTCGAGTCCCGAGTCTAAGCTCCCGTCACCGTTCAACCGGTGGTACCCGGCGGCTCCGCGCGAGCGCGACCCGGGCAGGAGCGTGAGGCCATGGCGATTCTGACCATCTCCCAGGAAATGGGCAGTGGCGGGGCCGAGATCGGCATGACCGTGGCCGGTCGTCTCGGCTACACCTACGTCGATCACGAGGAGCTGCTGGGCCGCGCGCGACGCTACGGTCTCGCCGAGGACCGGCTGGCGCGGCTGGCCGAGGACCGGCCGTCGTGGGTCGAGCGCTTCGACGCGGAGACCCGCCGCTACATCCTCTCGCTGCAGGTCGTGCTCTACGAGTTCGCCCAGGACGACAACGTCGTCCTGATGGGCGGCGGCGGCCAGTGGCTGCTGCGCGGCGTGCCTCATGTGCTGCGCACCCGGATCGTGGCCCCGTTCCCCCTGCGGGTCAACCGGCTGACCGCGACCCTGTCCGCGCAGGGCAAGGAGCGCGTGACCCCGAAGACGGTGGCCCAGTTCGTGCGCCGCGACGACATCCAGAAGTCTGCCCGCATGCGCTACCTCTTCGACGCGGAGATCAAGGAGCCCGGTCTCTACGATCTGCTGATCAACACCGCGGTGCTCTCCCGCGCCGCGGCGGTGGAGCTCCTGGCCGACGCCGCCCGCCGTCCCGAGCTCGAGACCACCGACGCGGCCCGGCAGCTGGTCGCGGACCGGGTGCTGGCCTCGCAGGTGGAGGTCGCACTCGCCGCTCACCCCGACATGCGGCGCCACCGGATCGACGCGGAGTGCGACCGCGGCATGGTCACGCTCGAGCTGCCCGCGGGCGCGGATCCCGACGTGGCGCGCGCGGTGGCGCGCGACGTCGCGGGTGTCCACAGCGTGCAGCTGCGCGTCGCCGAGATCCCGGTCGTCACCCCGTTCCCCGGGTGAGGGGGCTCGGCCGCATTCGCCGGTAGCCGCCCGGCGTCGCTCGTCCCCGCGGCTGGGCGCCGCCGTGCTCCTCCACCTCCCGCCCGGCGTCGCGTGCGCGGCGCGGGCCCTGGCCGTCACCCTGGCGCTGTGCGCCGTCGCGGGCTGCGCATCCACCGCGCCTCGAGCACCCGCCCGCGGGCCGGCGGCACCGGCGGGTCTCATGCCGACCGCGTGCGAGCGCAGCGCGCTCCTGACCGGCAAGCCGCCGGACGTCAGCAGCCCGGCCGCGGCGGCGGAGAATCTGCGCTGGGGAGCGCTGGCCCCGGAGAGCTGCCCCGACGTGGGACGGCTCGACGACAGTCCGCCCGGCACGCGACGCTGAGGAGGGGAGTGGCCCCGCGCGCCGAGCAGGTCGCCGGCGCTAGCGGGCCGGCACCGTGCAGTTCTGGACCGCGCTGTTGTTGCTCTCGTCCAGCTCGACGATCTCGCCGGCCATGCCGAGCGGCGCGGCGGCGGGCGTCTGCTGGGGATCGGCGATCGCGGTGATGGTGACCCGGTCGCCGGCCCGCAGCATCAACGGCTGCATGCGCTCGAGCGCCACCGCGGTCTCGGCGCCCGCGGCGAGCCCGGGCACGCGCGTGACCGCCGCGGTGGAGACCGCGGGCGCGCCGCCGGTGTCGAAGACGCCCACGTCGACCGCCACGTTGAAGGCGCCCGCCGGCACCGGGCCCATGTTCTTGACCCGGACCGCCGGGGCGAACGGGCCCGGCCCGTCGGGGCAGCGGCCCACCCCGGTGACCACGAGGTCCGCGTACTGTCCGGCGCGGTGCTGCTCGGGTTGCGGCCCGGGCTCCCGCACGCTCACCGTGACCTCCTGGCAGTACCAGCTGCCCGCCGCGTAGGGCGTCGCCTGACTCGCGGGCACGCAGACCATCCCCGGCGAGACCGTCGACCGCGCGCAGGCCGCGGCGAGGACGACCGGGACGAGCAGCACCGCGTGACGTGCGCGCATGGCAAGCGGCAGACTACTCCGGTGGCGCTCGTCCGGCAATCCCGCTATCATCCCGGCACCTGGGGGACAGCTCGCATGGCATTGCTCTCCGTCCGCGACCTCAGCGTGGTGTTCGACACTCGCGACGGCGCGGTGCGCGCGGTGAACGATGTGTCGTTCTCGCTCGAGGCGGGGCGGGTGCTGGCCCTGCTCGGCGAGTCGGGCTCCGGCAAGAGCGTCACTCTCCGCGCGATCCTCGGCCTGCACCACGGTCCGCACGCCCGCGTGGGCGGCGAGGTGCTCGTGAAGGGCCGCGACGTCAACCGGCTGGGCGAGCGCGCCCGCGAGGCGCTGCGGGGCGAGGTGGTATCGCTCGTGTTCCAGGAGCCGATGACCGCGCTGGATCCGGTATACACGATCGGGGCCCAGATCGCGGAGACCCTGGCGCGCCGCGGCCTCGACCGGACCGCGGGGCGCGCCCGCGCCCGCGCCTTGCTCGATCTGGTGCAGGTGCCGTCGCCGGAGCGCTGCCTCGCGAGCTACCCGCACGAGATCTCGGGCGGCATGCGCCAGCGGGCGATGATCGCCATCGCGCTGGCCTGCGAGCCCGCGCTGCTGCTCGCCGACGAGCCGACCACCGCCCTCGACGTCACGGTGCAGGCCCAGATCCTCTGGCTGCTGCGCGATCTGCAGAAGCGGCTCGGCCTCGCGGTCGTGTTCGTCACCCACGACCTGGGAGTGGCGGCCGAGATCGCCGATTTCGCGGCGGTGATGTACGGGGGCCGCATCGTGGAGCAGGCTCCGATCCGCGAGCTGTTCCGCCGGCCCGCGCACCCGTACACCGCGGGGCTCATGCAGGCCACCGTGCGCCGCGGGCAGAAGGGCCGCCCGCTCGTGCCGATCGCGGGCTCGCCGCCGAGCCTGATCTCGCTGCCCCCCGGCTGTGCCTTCGCGCCCCGTTGTCCGCTCGCCCAGGATGTCTGCGCCACCGCGCCCCCGGTCCGCGCGGTGGCCATGGAGCACACCGCCCGCTGCCACCTCGTCGCCTGAAGGAGGAACGCATGAGAGCCCTCGCCCGTCTGCTCCTCGCCCTGATCCTCCCGCTCACCCTCGTCGCGCCCGCCCTGGCCCAGGGCACGCTGCGCATCGGCATGACCGCCAGCGACATCCCGTACACCGGCGGGCAGTCCGACAACGGCTTCGAGGGCTTCCGCTTCGTGGGCTACCAGATCTACGAGCCCCTGATCCAGTGGGACCTCAGCCGCGCGGACCGGCTGGCCGCGCTGGTGCCGGGCCTCGCCGAGTCGTGGGAGGTTCGCAAGGACGCACCCACCAAGTGGGTGTTCAAGCTGCGCAAGGGCGTGACGTTCCACGACGGCAGCCCGTTCAACGCCGACGCGGTGGTGTTCACCTTCGAGTCGATCAAGAAGAAGGACGCCCCTCACTTCGATCCCTACGGCTCGGGGCAGGTGGGCTTCCGCCTCGCCTCCCTGGTCGGGGTCAGCAAGATCGACGACTACACGGTGGAGTTCGAGACCAACAAGCCCACCAGCTTCGTGCCGTACCAGATCTGCTACATGGTGATCGTCTCCCCGACCCAGTGGCAGAAGTTCAAGGACTGGCGCAAGTTCGCGGAGCAGCCGTCGGGCACCGGGCCCTTCAAGGTGACCCGCTTCGTCCCGCGCGAGCGCCTGGAGCTCGAGGCCAACAAGACGTACTGGGACGCCAAGCGCCGGCCCAAGATCGACAAGCTGGTGCTGCTGCCGATGCCGGAGCCGACCACCCGGCTCGCCGCGCTGCGCAGCGGGCAGGTGGACTGGGTGGAGGTGCCGCCTCCCGATTCGATCCCGCAGCTCAAGGCGGCCGGCTTCACGATCACGCGCAACAGCTATCCCCACAACTGGACCCACACCCTGCGCCTCGACAAGGAGCCGTGGAGCAACAAGCTCGTGCGCAAGGCGGCCAACTACGCGATCGATCGGGTGGGCATCTGCAAGAACCTGCTGAACGACACCTGTATCCCGGCCACCGGGGTGGTCTACAAGGGGCATCCCTGGTTCGGCAAGCCCAAGGAGATCTACGAGTACAACCCGAACAAGGCCAAGGATCTGTTGCGCCAGGCCGGCTTCGACGCGAGCAAGCATCCCGCGAAGGCGGTGCACCTGATCTCGACCTCGGGCTCGGGGCAGATGCTGCCGCTGGCCATGAACGAGCTGATCCAGAAGAACCTCAAGGACGTGGGCATCGACGTCGACCTGCAGCCGGTGGAGTGGAACACCCTGCTCACCCGCTGGCGCGCCGGCTTCAAGACCCCGGAGAACGAGGGCCTCAACGCCTGGAACATCTCGTGGAACTTCCTGGAGCCGTGGAGCGGCTTCGGGCGCTTCTTCCACAGCAAGTCGGTGGTGCCGGTGGCGGTGAACACGATGCCCTACATCAACCCGGAGGCGGACAAGCTCATCGACGAAGCGGAGCGCACCTTCGACATCGGCAAGCAGAACGAGATCCTGGCCCACGTGCACGAGCTGGTGGTGGACGACGCCCCGTGGATCTTCGTGGTGCACGACCAGAATCCGCGCGCCCTCGCTCCCAAGGTGAAGGGGTTCGTGCAGCCCCAGAGCTGGTTCGTGGACCTCACCTCGGTGACGGTGCGCTAGCGGCTCATCCGTGTGGGTCTACGTCGGCCGGCGTCTGCTGCTCGCGATCCCCACACTGCTGGGGGCCAGCGTCATCGTCTTCGCGATGGTGCACCTGGCCCCCGGCGATCCGATCGCGGCGGTAATGCCGGCCGAGTCCAGCGCGGCGGAGATCGAGGCCACCAAGCGCGCCTACGGCTTCGATCGCCCGTTGCCCGTGCAGTACCTGGTGTGGCTACAGCGCGTGGCCCAGGGTGACCTGGGCCGGTCCATCGCCACCCGGCGTCCGGTCATCCTCGACGTGCGGGACGCGCTGGCCAACAGCCTGGTGCTGGCGCTCTCCTCCTCCCTGCTCGCGTTCGTGGTGGGGATCGCGCTCGGGCTGCTCTCCGCGTTCCGGCAGGGACGCCTGCTCGACAAGCTCTGCGCGGCGCTCGCGGTGATCGGGGTGTCGGTGCCGCACTACTGGGCCGGCATCATCCTGATCATCGTGTTCTCGGTGCAGCTCAACTGGCTGCCCGCGATGGGCGCGGCCGACGACCCGGGGCTCCTTCCATTCCTCCGGCACATCGCGCTGCCCACCGTGGCCCTGGCCCTGATCCCCCTGGGCGTCATCACGCGAGTCGTCCGGTCGGCCGCGCTCGACATTCTCAACCAGGAGTTCGTGACGGCCCTCCGCGCCAAGGGCCTGGCCGCCCGGCGCGTCTTCGTCCACGTACTGAAGAACTCGGCCCCGCAGATCCTCACCGTGCTGGGCCTGCAGTTCGGCTTCCAGCTCGGGGGCTCGGTCCTGGTGGAGTCCGTCTTCTCGTGGCCGGGGACCGGCTACCTGCTGAACCTCGCGATCTTTCAGCGTGACATCCCGGTGCTCCAGGGCGTGATCCTGGTGCTGGCCACCTTCTTCGTGCTGCTCAACCTGGCCGTCGATCTGCTGCAAACGCTGATCGATCCCCGGATCGCGCGCCACTGATGGCGCCCCTGGCGGGAGTCGAGGCGGCGACCGACGCGGTGGCCGCGGTGCCGGCGGCGCCGATGTCCTACTGGCGCACCGTCGGCTGGCGGCTGGGGCGCGACCGGACCACGCTGGCCGCCGGCGGCGGGCTGCTGGTCATCGTGCTGGCGGCGCTGCTCGCCCCGTGGCTCGCGCCCTACGACCCGAGCGCGGGATCGATCCGCCTGCGGCTGGCCTGGCCGGGCACGCCGGGGCACTGGCTCGGCACCGACGAGCAGGGACGCGACATGCTGAGCCGTCTCCTCTGGGGCGGGCGCATGACCCTGGTGGCCGGTCTCACCCCGGTGCTGGTGGCCTTCGTGGTGGGCTCGGCCCTCGGGATCGCGGCGGGGTTCGTGGGGCGGACCACCAGCACCCTGATCATGCGCACGATGGACATCTTCTACGCGTTTCCGTCCGTGCTGCTCGCCATCGCCATCTCGGGGGCCCTGGGTCCCGGGCTCGCCAACACGCTGATCTCGCTCTCGATCGTGTTCATCCCCAGGGTCGTGCGGGTGGCGGAGTCCGCCACCGTGCAGGTGAAGGGGCTCGAGTACATCGCGGCGGCGCGGGTTAGCGGGGCGGGGATGGGAGCGATCGTGCGCCACCACCTGCTCGCCAACGTGCTGGGGCCGATCCTGGTGTTCGCGAGCACGCAGGTCTCGCTCTCGATCATCCTGGCCGCGGGCCTGTCGTTCCTGGGGCTCGGCGTCACTCCGCCCGCCGCGGAGTGGGGCCTCATGCTGAACACGCTCCGCCAGTCGATCTACGTCAACGCCCTCGTGCCCGCCTTGCCCGGTCTGGCGATCTTCGCCACCTCGATGGCCTTCAACCTGCTCTCCGACGGCCTGCGCGACGCCATGGAGGTGCGCGGGTGACCGCTCCGCTCCTGCGGGCGCGCGGCCTCACCAAGCACTTTCCGCTGCGGGGCGGGCTGCTCGGGCGCACGCGGGCGTGGGTGCACGCGGTCGACGGGGTCTCGTTCGACGTGAACGCGGGGGAGACCCTCGGGATCGTGGGGGAGTCGGGCTGCGGCAAGTCGACGCTGGCCCGCCTGCTCCTGCGCCTGGTCGACCCCGACGCGGGCACCGTGACCTTCGAGGGCGAGGACGTGCTGCGCGCCTCGCCCTCGCGGATGAAGCGGCTGCGCCGCGACCTCCAGCTCGTGTTCCAGGATCCCTACGCGTCGCTGAACCCGCGGCTGCCCATCGAGGACGCGGTGGCGTTCAGTCTCCTGGTGCACGGCACTCCGCGCGGGGAGGCGCGGGAGCGGGCCCGCGCTCTCCTCGGCCACGTGGGCCTCGACCCGCGGATGCACGGCCGGCGCTACGCCCACGAGCTGAGCGGGGGCCAGCGCCAGCGGGTCAACATCGCGCGCGCCCTGGTGCTGGACCCGCGCCTGCTGGTGCTCGACGAGCCGGTCTCCGCGCTCGACAAGTCGGTGCAGGCCCAGGTCCTCAACCTGCTGCAGGACCTCAAGGCGGAGCGCGCGCTCACCTACGTGCTGATCTCGCACGATCTGAACGTGATCGAGTACGTGAGCGACCGCGTGCTCGTGATGTATCTCGGCGAGGTGGTGGAGACGGGCAGCGCGGAGGCGCTCGCCGAGTCGCCGCGGCATCCGTACACCCAGGCCCTCTTCGCCTCTGCTCCCAGCATGGATCCCGACCGGCGCATGGACCGCCCGCCCATCGCGGGCGACCCGCCGAACCCGATCGATCCGCCGTCGGGCTGCCGCTTCCGCACCCGCTGCCCGTTCGCGATGCCCCGCTGTGCGGAGGCTCCGCCGCCGTTCGTGTCCGTCGACCCCGGGCACGAGGTCGCCTGCTATCTCTACGAGCTCACGCCCGCCGCGCGCGGCTGATCCCCGGCCCGCCGTCCTCGGGGCGGTCGAAGCTACCCGGTAAGACTGCCGCGCCCGTCATCCGATTCTTGCCGTCGCCCGCCCCGTAGCCATACCCAGCGCGACTTAACCGTCTGGCACATCCGATGCTGCAAATACGGACAAAGAAAGGAGGTCGTCATGACGACCAGCTTCAAGGCTCGCAGCTTCCCGCTGTCCGGCCTCACCGGCATCTCGGACAAGACTCTCGAGATGCACTTCGGTCTCTACGAGGGCTACGTCAAGGAGACCAACCAGATCACCGAGCAGCTGGCCGAGCTCGCCAAGGCCGGCAAGGCGGCGAAGAATCCCGTCTACGCGGAGATGAACCGCCATCTCGGCTACGAGTACGGCGGCATGATCCTGCACGAGTACTACTTCGAGAACCTCGCCCCGAAGGGCAAGGGCAAGCCGAGCGCGCAGCTGACGAAGGCCCTCGAGGACACCTTCGGGAGCTTCGAGACGTGGAAGGCCGACTTCATGGCGGTCGGCGGCACGCGCGGGGTGGGCTGGGCGGTGCTCTTCCGCGATCCGATCACCGGCCGCATGACCAACCAGTGGATCACCCTCCACGAGCAGGGCGTCCCGGCCGGATACAGCCCCATCCTGGTGATGGACGCCTGGGAGCACGCGTTCCTGCTCGACTACAAGCCGTCGGAGCGCGCCAAGTACATCGAGGCCTTCTTCTCGAACGTGAACTGGGAAGAGGTCGGCGAGCGCGCGACGAGAGCAGGCAAGTGAAGATCCGGGTCGAGGCGAAGGATCATCGGATCGTGAGCCTCGAGCTGTCCGGGGAGTGGCGCGCCGAGCCGGTGGACCTGCACTGCCTGGTGGGGCCGACCGTCTCCCACTATTTCACCCCGGACGGGTTCTACGATCACGAGGAGCCTCGACCGGAGGCGCGCCGGCCCGCGCAGGCCGGCGCGTCGACTATCAAAAACAACCCGGCGGGCGAAAACAACCCGGCGGGCGAAAGGAAACGAGGGAAGCCGGCGGGCGGGCTCGACGTCGGCCCGGCCGACGGGACCGCCTGCGTGCCGGGCGCCTAGGAGACGCTGAAGCCGGAGGAGGTCCCCACCCAGCCGGTCTCGGAGACGTCCACCATCACCCCGTCGGGGCCGCTGTACTTGACCTCGACGTTCTCGTGCCGCGGGGCGCCGTGGCCGACTCCCAGCGCCTCGTTGACGTCGTGCCGCGGCTCCGACCCGGCCGCGGCGAGCTTCTCCGTGATCGCCTCCAGGCTCTCCACCTGGAAGCCGATGTGGTGGAGGCCGCTCCACGCCTTGCCCCGCTCGGCGCCCGCCGCGGCGTCGTTCTTGAAATTGAGGATGGCCAGGTTCAGATCACCGTCGCTCAGGTAGTAGCCCCGCGCGTTCGGGCTGTCGATGCGGGCGATCTCCTTCATGCCGAACACGTTCACGTAGAACGCGGCGGTCCGGTCGACGTCCTGGGTCGAGAGCGCGATGTGCTTGATCTTTGCCATGAAGTCCTCCTCGTGTGGCGAATCCTACCACGACACGATACTGTATCCGGCGAGGAGGACGCGATGACCAACAAGGGCTTCTCCCACGTGGGCCTCTCCACGCTCGACCTGGACCGGACCCGGGACTTCTACGAGAACGTGCTGGGCTTCAAGGCGGTCCGCTGCGACGTCCTGAAGGTGAAGGAGGGCGGCCAGATCCGGCACATCTTCTTCGACACCGGGCGCGACCAGCTGCTCGCCTTCATGGAGGCACGGGGGGTGCCGGGCGTGCCCACGACCTACGACGCGGGGATCAATCGCGGCCTCGGGGTGCCGGGGGCCTTCTACCACTTCGCCTTCGAGGCGGGTTCGGAGGCCGCGCTGCGGGACAAGCGCCGCGAGCTGCTCGCGAACGGGGTCGAGGTCACCGACGTGGTGGACCACGACTGGGCCCGGTCGATCTACTTCCGGGATCCCAACGGCATCCAGCTCGAGTTCTGCTGCTTCACCCGCAATCTCGACGCCGAGGACGCCCGCATGCAGGATCGCGCCGAGATCTCCCTGCGCCGGCTGGGGCTCGAGCCGGAGGGAGTGGGAGAGGGCTCGCGGGTGGCGGTCGACCGGGCCCTGGGCGAGCCGGTCGCGTCGAGCCGAGGCTAGCCGCCCGCCATCGCGCCGACCACCAGCAGCGGCTCGCTCCCGGCCACGACCGCCTCCGGCAGGGGCGCGTCGGGCGAGTCGTGGGAAAGATCCTGCTCGCACGCGAAGAAGCGCAGGAATGCGCGGCGCTGCCGGGTGACCTGATCGCGGATCGTCCCCCGCAGCATTGGGTACGTGGTCTCGAGCGCGTCCAGCACCCCGGCCAGCGTCACCGGCGGGGCGACCTCCACCTTCACCTCCCCCCCCACCCGCGCCAGCGTCCGCAAGTGGGCCGGGAGCACGACCCGGACCACGACATTCACGTGGCGCTCCTGCCCCCGCGCTGGGGGAGTGCGGGGGCCATATCGGAGCCCCCGCAGCCGAAGAGCTGCAAGCCGGAGACGGTGGACTGCCGCGGGGGAAGGAACACCCTCATGGAAGTGTCTGCACCTCCACCGAGACCACCGAGGGAAGGTCCCGCACGATGGGCTCCCACCGGTCGCCCGCGCTCGCGGAGGCGTAGACCTGCCCGCCGGTGGTGCCGAAATAGATCCCGCACGGATCGAGCGTATCGACCGCCATCGCGTCGCGCAGCACGTTCACGTAACAGTGGTGCTGGGGCAGGCCGCTGGTGAGCGGCTCCCACTCCTCCCCGCCGGAGCGGCTGCGGTACACCCGGAGCCGCCCGTCGGGCGGATAGTGCTCGGAGTCGCTCTTGATCGGCACCACGTAGATCGTCTCGGGCTCGTGGGCGTGCACGTCGATGGGGAAGCCGAAGTCGCTCGGCAGGTTGCCGCTCACCTCTCGCCACGACTCGCCCGCGTCGTCGCTGCGCATGACGTCCCAGTGCTTCTGCATGAACAGCACCCCGGGGCGGGAGCGGTGCATCGCGATGCGGTGGACGCAGTGGCCGACCTCGGCGGTCGCGTCCGGGATGCCCTCGGAGTGGAGGCCGCGGTTGATCGGCCGCCACGTCCGCCCGTCGTCGTCGCTGCGGAAGGCGCCCGCGGCCGAGATCGCCACGAAGATCCGTCCCGGCTGCTTCGGATCCAGCACGATGGTGTGCAGGCACATGCCGCCCGCGCCGGGCTGCCACGAGGGCGCGGAGGTGTGCGTCCGCAGCCCGGCCAGCTCGGTCCAGCTCTGGCCGCCGTCGGTGGTGCGGAAGAGGGCCGCGTCCTCGACGCCCGCGTAGACGGTGTCGGGATCGGTGGGCGAGGGCTCGAGGTGCCACACCCGCGCGAACTCCCAGGGATGCGGGGTGCCGTCGTACCACTGGTGCGTGCCGGTGGGGCCGTCGTAGGCGAACTTGTTGCCGACCGTCTCCCAGCTCTTGCCGCCGTCGCTCGAGCGCTGGATCACCTGGCC
>Ga0105241_10002497_pt1 | contig 13829 bp, 13 predicted proteins | sample KBSC64metaG_FD_80422 | JGI IMG/M metagenome (GOLD analysis project Ga0105241, IMG submission 80422) | Corn rhizosphere microbial communities from Kellogg Biological Station, Michigan, USA - KBS C6-4 metaG | ecosystem: Host-associated > Plants > Roots > Rhizosphere > Soil | place: Michigan, USA... | reverse complement strand
TGCTCTAAATCATTTCTCCGCTTTGGTCAGTTTCTGGGCGCGGCGAAGAACAGATTGCGCCTCGGCGGCGTTGGCGCCGCTGGGTGCGAGGGCGAGGTACTTCTGGTAGGCCTCGCTGCAGCCATCCGGCAAGTCGTAATGCTTGCTCGCCGGATCGATTCCGGATCTCTTGAAGAGCCCGTTCGCCTTTATGTACCAGGGAAGGGGATCCTTGGGATCCGCGGCGATGGCCTTGTCAGCGGCCGCGATTTGGGCTTCGGCATCCCCTTCCTGAAGGAATATCGAAGCTTCTGTCCGGAGGAGGAATTCGGCATGAGCTGCGTCGAGCTGGACCGCGGTGTCAAAGGCGGTTACGGCTTCATTGATCTTGCCTGTCCGCGCATAGATTTCGCCCAGATGGGCAATGGCATTCGCCTGAATTTCAGAATTGGGTGTAGCGCTTGCTGCCTGGATCTCGAGAATTTTCCGGAAGGTGCGTTCACCTTCATCGTACTTCTTGAGGCCAAGTTGCGCTCGACCAAGGTTTTCGAGGAGTGGAGTCTCGTTTGCCGCGAGCCCAGAATCTCTGAGTGCTCGCAGATCTTGCTGCATGGCGGACTCAATCGCGGAGTATTTTGCGGTGCGGAGGGACGACGCTTTTATATCGATTTGTGCCGGCGGGGCGGACTTGGCGGACTCTTTAGCCGCAGTGGCGCGTGCGTTATCTGCATCTTTGAAGTCCTGGAAAGCCTGCCGAAGATCGCTGTTGATCGTCTTGATGAGGGTGTCCCGACCCTGAGATGCAGTATGGTGCTTCTTCAACTCTTCGATCTGTTTCTTCGTTTCGTCGGGTAGCTCAGCGATGAACTCATCACGAGACATATCATCGTCCTGCACGAGATCCGAGCCACCTGCGATCACTACATTATGTATCTGATCAATCCATTGTCCGAGAGGTGTGTCGGGCATGAGGTAAAGCAATGTGTAAGTTCCAGCGGGAGCTTCTCCGGCGTAGTTGCCTTTTGAGTCGACAGAGAAGGAGTAGGTTGGTGTGACGCCATCTGTGGCGAGGCTGATAGTGCCCGATGCGAGCGGCTCGCCCGTGTAATTGATTACGCGACCGTGCAGCTTGCCGACTTGCGTGCTGGATTGCTGTGCAAACACGGATGAGAAAGAAAGTGCGAGGACGATATACAAGGACGGATGAAGTATTTTCATAATCTCTTCTTTCAGGATCTTGTTGCGATGAAGCTCGTTTTCCTAATGTGACTAACCGACCTCGCTTACCTTGACACGCAGCTTTTCAAATTCCAATGTTCCCAATCCGCGATTGGCGGCGAGCTGCAGATAAGGTAAGTGCTGGGGATCGAGATTCCAGTACGCCTTGGCAACGTATGCATCCAGAGCAACCGGATCGGTTCCTGCGATTACCGTCTTCTTCAAAGAGACGTCTTCGAGATCTCCGCCCGTCGGGCCATTGCGGAGGAGGATGCGGTAACAGTCCATGATGGTAAGCGTCGGAAGCATGAATCCGGCGAGGTCGACCAGACTCTGATGAATCTGCTGGTGGAGACGACTGCGCTGACCGCCGAGAATTCCATACCAGTTCTTCATGCCCAGGGTAACGCCGCAGAGGCCGTGGTGCTTGGCGATGGGCAGATTGAGAATCTTGTCCGCTTCCAGGAACGGAATAAAGACTGGCCAGGTCTTCAGCATCACTCCGCCGATATCGACGTCGCGAAACGAGTCGGGATCTGGCAGGATCACTTCGGCTCCCGCGGATCTGGCAGCGGCATCGATACCTGAGCGATGAAAGCAGCGCCGGGCTTCGTTGCAGCTTACGTCGGTGACAATGACGCGCTTCGCGCCGGCGTCGCGACATTGACGAACGACTTCAGCAACGAGCTCAGGGTTGGTGTTGGCGGCCTGCTCGGGTGTCCGGTCCCATGCGATATTCGGTTTGATGACAACGACATCCTGCGGGCGGACGAAGCGCCGCATGCCCCCTAGATCCTCAAGGACCCTTTGCACCAGGGCACGAGGTTCGCCGGGCTGCGCATCGCGACTGATCACCGGAAATTGAGCGATCGCGAGAGCGGGCCATTCAGATGCAGCTGAGATGCGGTGGTCCTTTCGGGACTGTTCGACCGCTGCGGGCACCGGGCGTTTGCTTCGGGAATCGAGCCAAAATCCAGCGCCAGTGGCAGCAGCAGCTGCGCTGCCGACTCTAAGGATTTGCAGGAGTGCATCGCGGCGGCTGAGCGATGCTCGTTCGCTGGGTTGCACTCCAGCAGGCGTGGGCATCGGCGCGGTGATCGGCTGAATTTCATCGGGCATGACTTGCCTTTGCTCAGATCTCGATGAGTTTCATACGCTGCGGATCGTTCACACCGAGCGCATGGGTTGAGTCGGCGGCAGTGGCGATGTATCGTGGCGGACGGCGGGCGTCTTCGAGAGTCTTCAGGCCCATCTCGACACGTTTCTTGTCGAGAATGCCCCAAGCGATCTGGTCGATTGCGACTCGGTCTTCGCCGATGATCAGGGCGTTCGGCTGCCATAGGTGTTCAGGCCGGAATCCCGGGCCGCCCTCATATACGGAAGTCATCGCGTCGCCGATGGTGAGCTTGATCTTTTGACGGATGACCGAGAAGGCATTCAAGTCGGCAATGCCGGGATTGCAGCCGGTTGCGTGGAGATCCTGTGGCCGCTCGATCATGCCGTACATATTCTTCAAGGCGAACGTCACACCCGACATGCTGTGGTCCTTGAGAATAGGAAGGTTGATGACCATTGCGCATTCGCGGGTGAGGATCTTCGAGAAGCGCACACGAGACGATCCCCAGGTTTCAATGGTGTCTTCGAATCCTGAGACATCGGAGCCGTAGCAGCGAACCTGATTGGGCTCAGTATTGATGGTCAACCCGCAGGCTTGAAGATCGCGGGCGTTGCGGTCCCAGATGAGGATGTTTCCAAGTTTCACTCCGGCTTGCTGAAGGCGCTCAGCTATGGCGAGAACAAGGACGGCGTGCGTGGAAATTCCTTTGCCGCCGAGTCCGTTTGTCTTCAAGCCGATAACCTTATCCTTCGCGCCCGCTTCGAGGACGATCCGTTTCCATGCATCGACGGTTCGATTGTGGCTGGTGTAAGCGGAGATAGCTCGGTCGAGAAGGGCAGAGACACGCGCAGAATCGAGTTTGCCATCAGTCCCGTGAAGCGCTGGATCGCGCGCGATTACGACCTTTGATTTTGGTTTTGAGCCGGAATCGAGAGCACGCGTAAGAGCAAGACCGTTTTGCGATCCGAAAACGAGGGCTCCGGTTGCCGCTTCCTTCATGAATTCACGTCGGCTTGTCATCTTCTCGTCTTCTCCTGATGTTGGCTGGCTCACAGGTTTGCTTCGATACCATGCGCCAAAGCGACGAGCGCCGGCGCGGTTTCGGTGCTCGATTGGTACGCGACGATGCGGACGAGATGCACGCCTTTGCGGAATGTAACGCTTTGGGCGTACATCAGGCCCTGATCGCCGATGTTGACTGTATTTGCGTCTTTGGTCTGGCCGTGCTCGAGGATCGTTTGCGCGCCATTTGGTCCGCTCATCGTATAGATATCGACAACGGCTTCGAGCTGGCCCTTGTATTTGTAGTCGGAGGTTGAAGTGGAGACTACGCCGGCCTGGATGTACTGCTCGGAATCGCCATCAATGTATTGCCAGAGGTCTTTGGGCTCGAAAATACGGGTCTCACTTGATTTATCCCAACCTGCAATGGCGCCGGATGCCGGGAACGGTGTGGCGATCTTTTTTTTGCAACCAGAGATTGCGCCCACCGCGAGCAGGGCAATCAATGAAACTGCGAACAGCACATTTAATGGCTTCATCAAAGTTGTACTGGCCCTTTCTCTAACCCCTCTTCAGCAGAATCTGGTTATTTGGGGAACGGCTTTCACCGATGCTGGTTACGTAGACAGCTGGTTTGTCCTGCAGCGGGCAGGCGTATTCGCAGGCGCCGCAGCCGACGCAGCGATTTGGATCGACGCGAGGTTGTTTCAGTGTCTTGATGGATCCGGCGGAGTCGATGACTTGAGCTTCCTGGACGTAGATTGCCTTGGGAGATACCGGGCACCATTCTTCGCAGACAATGCATTCTGTTGCGAGCGCCCACGGCAGACAGCGCCCCCGATCGTAGAAAGCAGTTCCGAGCCGGACAGGCTGGCTCTTCTGTGTAGCACTTCCAGCAACCCAGCCTTTCTCTATTGCGGTGATCTGCCAGATGGCTCCGGTTGGGCAAACTTCAGAGCAGAGGACGCAACTTGGTTCGCAGTAGCCGATGCGTGGAACGAGCGTCGGCGTCCAGAGACCTTCGAGGCCGGCTTCGGTCAAAGTAGGCTGAAGTGAATTGTTGGGGCAGACTTTCATGCACTCGCCGCAGCGAATGCAACGGGAAAGGAAGTCCCGTTCATCCACAGAGCCGGGAGGACGGAGAAGGCGCTCCGCGCGGCTCTTGCCCAAGCCGGTATTGGCACGCAAGAGTGGAACCGCAGCCACACCTGCAGCGAGCCCGGTGATCGTCCGGCGGCGACCGATGTCAGGGGATGCGATTTCTTTTTCGTTGCGGAAGAAGCGGAACTCCAGAGCTTCATGCGGACACGTGCCGACGCAATTCATGCACATCAGGCATTCGGATTTTCGCCACGGTACTCCGCCTATGGGTTCGTCGCCGCCCTGACAGTCGAGCAGGCAACGATTGCACTTATCGCAGCTAGACGCGTTCTTGTGGAGCCCCAGGATAGACCAGCGGGAGACTACGCCGAGCAAAGCTCCGAGAGGACAGATAGAGCGGCACCACAATCGGCTGACTCGCATGCTTGCCCAAAGAATCACAAGGAAGAGGAGTCCGAGGACGATTGCCTGGTTGAAGTGGGCCTGACGCAAATCGAGGACCGTACGCTGGAGCGCCGTGTTGAAGTATGTCCCGAATAGCTTGATCGCGTGGATGTGACTGTGCTCCAGGGGTATGAGCAAAGCGCGCGTTGCGAGGTTCGTTGCCGGTAGCAGAGCAAGGCCTATGGAACGGACAAGAATGCTGAACGGGTCGAGGGTGCCGATGACCATCGAGCCGAAGACGGCGGCGACGAGTCCGGCGAGAAGAACCACGTATTTAATTGTTTGCCAGCGTTTGTAGCGGTTCGATTCAATGCGCTGCTTGCCCCGCTTGGCTTCAGATTTGAAACTTCCAACGAAGTGCTGGAGGGTGCCCATTGGGCAGATCCAGCCGCAGAAGAAGCGGCCCAGAAAGAATGTGGGTACCAGGATGACGAGGCTGAGGAGCAGCCCGCGGTAGAGTTCGTGCGTGGCGAGGGCATTGGAGATCGCGACAAGCGGGTCGAGGATGAAAAACAGACGGACAGGACCACGCATGTGGATGTCGGCTGAGCCGGTAGTAGCCGGGCGCATCGTGGTGAGGACCAGAAGGGCAAGGAAGAGGAGCAGAAATAAGATCTGCGAGACTCTGCGAATTTGCGGCAGTCTGGAATTTGCCACGGATTGTCCTCGGCGACCGACTAACTAGATGATTGGTGTCCGAGGGATAGCCTGACAGTGATAGTGATCACTTCGAGCGAGTGGAAGCAATGTTTGAATGCCAGCTTCCGCCAGTTGGTCAGATTGGATTTGTTTGCCCGAGGAATCAATCCAAGTGGTTGATGAGCGAGGCGATGCAGGCGGCGCCGAAACCGTTGTCGATGTTGACGACGCACACGTTGGGAGAACAGGTGTTGAGCATCCCGAGGAGGGCCGCGACTCCGCCGAACGAGGCGCCGTATCCGACGCTGGTAGGAACGGCGAGAACCGGTGCTTGAACCAGGCCGGCGACGACGGTGGGGAGAGCGCCTTCCATTCCTGCACAGACAATCAGGACCCGCGCCGACTGGAGTGATTGCTTCTGTACAAGAAGACGGTGGATGCCGGCTACGCCAACGTCGGCGATCAGTTCGGTGGTATTGCCCATGAGGCGAGTGGTGATAACGGCTTCTTCGGCGACGGGCAGGTCGCTGGTTCCAGCGCAGACGACACACACGGTGCCTCTGCCTGCAGGCGCCTTGGTCTGCTCGAGAGTGATAGCGCGGGCGGTCTCATGGTAGGTGGCGCGAGGCTCGGCGCTGCTGACAGCTTCAAAGCAGTCGCGCGAGGCTCGGGTGGCGAGAACGTTGCCACCGGCTTTTGCCATGTGTGTGAAGATGCGGGCGACCTGGTCGGAGGTTTTGCCGGCCGCAAAAATGACTTCAGGCATGCCGGTGCGGAGGGCACGATGGTGATCAAGCTTCGCGAAGCCGAGATCTTCGAAGGGAAGGTCTTTGAGACGTTGAAGAGCATCGGGCACAGAGGTGCGGTTCGACTGGACATCGTTGAGCAGCGCTTCAATCTGCGAGCGATTCATCTGCGCTCCTCCTCGCAAGCGGCAAACATGCGACGGGCCTGTTCCGTGATCACTTTCAACGGAATGGAATGAGTGGTCGCAAGTGAGCGGCAATCCTCGTATTCGGGTGCTGCGTTGGCGATTTCGCCGGAAGGCCAACGGGCAATTTTGATGCGGACTGGACCCCAATCGGTCTGAACTTCCTTGAATTCGCGAGCGAGCGACACCTTGTTTTCGACGCGCCAGTGCAGGCCGATGGTGGTGGTTTCGCGGAAGAGCAAGTCCCGAAGAGTATCAATGCGATCGGGGTGGCAGAGGACTGAAAGCTGGACACCGGTGCGGCCCTTTTTCATCTGCACCGGGATGCGGTAGACATCCCATGCGCCCGCTTCGAGCAGAAGTTCGCTGACGTAGGCGATGAGCTGAGGACTGGAGTCATCAATCACCGTTTCGAGGATGGCGATGGACTCCGGCATGTTCTGGTCTGAGGCTTCTTCGCCGACGAGAAGGCGCAGGAGGTTGGGCTGCCCGGGTGTGTCTCGGCCTCCCGCACCGTAGCCTGTGGCCGCAACGCGAAGGGTAGGAAGAGATGTGTATTCGACACCGAGCATGCGGAGGATGGCAGCTCCTGTTGGGGTGAGGCGCTCCATCGGCGACCCGGAAGAGTAGATGGGTGCATCGCCGAGAAGGGCGAGCGTTGCGGGAGCTGGGACGGGCAGGGTACCGTGGGCGCAGTTTACGGTGCCGCTGCCGACGTTGAGTGGTGAGCAGAGCCAGCGATCTACGTTCAGGTGTTCACATCCCACGGCGGAGCAGACGATATCGATGATGGTGTCGACGGCGCCGACCTCGTGGAAGTGGACCTGTTCGATGGACATGGAATGGATACTGGCTTCGGCTTCGCCAAGGAGCTGAAAGGCTCGGGCGGCGCGGGTCTTTACCGATTGGGACAGCGGGGCAGCCGCAATGATGCCGAGGATTGTGGAGAGCGAGCGATGCGGCTGGTGTGAATGCTCGTGGGTGTGGACCGTTTCGTCAGCGTGCGAGTGTTCGTGGGTGTGACCATGTTCATGCAGATGATCGGGCGAGTGAGCGTGTTCGTGCGGATGCGAATGCTCGTGCTGGTGGTCCTGCACGGAATGGGTGTGATCCTGCTGGTGGTCGTCTTCAGTGATGACGTCGATCTTGGTTCCGGTGAGGCCGCCGCGGGTGACCTTGCTTGCTTCAAGTCGCGCACCGACGTTCAGGGCGGCAGCAGTGTTCTCGAGCAGCGAGAAGGGAACGCCGGCGTCGACGAGGGCACCGAGAAACATGTCGCCCGAGATACCGGAGAAGCATTCTAGATACGCGATTCGCATCAAGCTGATTGTAAGCGGCTCAGGGCCATGGCTGTGATCATGCCCCGCGGCGCAGAAGGACTTCGGCGGGAAGGACGGCGTTGAGCGAGCCGGAGCGGAAGCCAGTGCAGTCCATGGTGACGTACTTGAAGCCGGCTTTGCGGAGTTCGGCGGAAATAGTGTCCATCATTTCCATGGTCATGGCGCGAGGCATCTCGGAGCGGGAGATTTCGACGCGGGCGATGTCGCCATGGTGTCGGACACGGAACTCGCGGAAACCGAGCTGGCGGAGGCTTTCTTCGCCGCGTTCGATCTGTTCGAGGACTTCGCGGGTGACGGTGCGGCCGTATTCCACTCGTGAAGACAGGCAGGGAGCAGCGGGGCGATCCCACAATGTGTACCCGGCGTCTTTGGCGAGGGAGCGGATCTCCTGCTTGGTGAGGTTTACATCTGCCAGTGGTGCGAGGACTTCGTGATTTTCGGCGGCGCGCTGGCCGGGGCGGTAGTCGCGGCGGTCGTCGGCGTTCATGCCGTAGGCGATGTTGGCGAAGCCAAGCTCCGCACCGAGTTTTTTCATCCCTTCGAATAGTTCAGTCTTGCAGTGGAAGCAGCGGTTAGCGTCGTTGCGCTGGTATTCAGGGTTGTCGAGTTCCTCGGTCTGGATGATCCGCAGCGGGATGCTTTGTGTTTCGGCGAAGGAACTGGCCTGGTCCATGTCGCGGCGGGCGAGGCTGGGCGAGTCGGCGAGGACGGCGAGCATGCGATCGCCGAGAACGCGATGAGCGACAGCAGCAAGAAAGGCGGAATCGACTCCACCGGAGTAAGCGACCATCAGGGAGCCGAGTTGGCGCAGGCGATGCTCGAGAGCGAGCAGCTTTGTGGCTGCCGCGGATGAGTCGAGCGTGGTCGCAGGCGAGGTCGACACAGTGCGATTATACCCGCGGGTTAGGTGCGCTGACTCTGCGGTGGGCACCACCGCATGTGTCTTGAATCACACCGGGCTTGGCTCGAACAAACAAAACGCGGACCCGAGGGTCCGCGCTTCGCGTTTCTTAGTCTTCGTTCCCTTGTTCCCTTGTTCCCCTTGGTCCCTGGTTCTATCTCGAGAACTTCACAAACTTTCGCCCGGAATAGAGCCGGAAACCGCCGGTGGGGTCGGCCATCATCTGCAGGGGCGTGGGCCGCTTGATGGCGTCGTCGGTCTGCGATCCAACCGTAAACACGTCGTGCGCGCCAACATCGGTCACGATGAACTTGTCGCCAGGAATGAAGCCTACACCGTAGATCCCGGCCGGCAGCGTCTCGCTACCGAACTTCAGCGGAATCTCGGTGATGAAGTACGCCTGATACTTGGCCGCCACATCGCTTGAGTAACCACTTGTATCGACCAGTGTCGACAGCACGTAGAACCCGTCAGAGAACTTCACGCCAGCCGAATTTCGAAGCTGCGTTGGAGCCGACTGCGCCTTGTAGTAGACGCTGGCTGGAAGCAGCTTCTGCGTATCCGCCGGCTTCAAGATCGTATCGGTCGCCTGGGACAGGGCGCGCATTGGCGAAGCCATCACCGCCATCCCCAGCGCCGCGGCACATGCAGCGCTCACAATTGCCTGAAAACGCATGGATAATCCTCCCTCAATGGAATCGACCGGAGTATACAGGATCACTGCCGTGTCGGCCATCAACCCGGGAGGCGATAGCTGGGAGCTGGGTAGCCGGTGGCTTGTTGCCAGCAACTGGGAGCCTGAAGCCAGGAACTTGTAGCTATTAGCCGGTAGCTGATGGCTGGCGCCGATTTCAGTCGTCTGAGTCGCCGTCCTCGCATTGGGCAAGGCTTAGGTGATGCGGCCACGGCGGGAGAGGATGTGGAAGTAGCAGAAGACCCCTCCCTTGAGGGCGGCTGCTTTGCACTTATAGCCGCTTGGGCAGAATATGTCGACATTCGTTATGCATGGATGACCTCCTTACCCCCTCCCCCCCCTTCTTTGAGTAAGTATCCTGTTTTCTTCATGTTATGAAGGCGGGTGTCGCTAAATATATCTCACGATTGAGGTTAGCCGTTATATATACAAATAAAAGAACTTATAGAGGCGAGGAACGAGGGAATAAGGGGGACGAGGACCACCGAAGCACGGGACAAGGGACCGAGCAGCAGGGAACGAGAGAACAAGGGGACAAGTGCCGCGGGACGAACGATGTCGGGATGCGAACTTGCATGCGCGTGGCTCCTCTTCATTGAGACTTGGAACTATTACCTCCATTGTGACTGGAAGTGAGAATCAGACTGCAATGCGCTGAAGAGTTTTTGGGGGTTGGAATGAATGGTTTAGGGAATGTATCTATTGACAAGGGGAAAGGAGGGATTCTTCAGGTGGTGCACAGTTTCACCTTCTGGTGTTTATGGCGGGACTGGGAGGTTGGGTGCGACGCCCAACCATCACAATAAAGTTGCGATGAAAGGGCACAGACTGTGTTGCATGAGCCACCAGCGGTTGCGGATTTTTCGGTGTTTCGGAGTCAGGTCGCACGAGCGATTGGTGAGCAGTTTCAGATGTCATTTAACCGTTCGGTAATGTACGGATTGACCACGACACGCCCAGAACCTCGAAAATGAAGCAGGTTAGCGCGGAAACCGGGCTCCTGCAAAGCCGAGATCATTGCGTTTGAATGGTAATCACTGCCCATTGCTGTGCTGAACTTTAGCCGAGCACTATTGTTGTGTTGTTTTCTCTTCGATCGATTGTTCCTTTGCGAGCCCTGGGCGATTAATCTCAATCCATTCGTGCTTCCGGTGCCCTTTTCAGGACCCTCTAATGAAACCATAATGAGGAAATAGCGCAAGTGATAGGCTGTGTACAACTTTTCGGAGGGGACTCGCGTGAAAAGAACGAGATTGAGCGTTTTTGCGTTCTTGCTGTTATTCGGAGTGTTCGCGCTGTTCAACAGCCTGAATAGTCCCCGCATCAAAGGGTTGCATGGTTCAGACGTCGTCCGGCTCATCGCCGTGGGACTGTGTTTCGGCGTGGGATCTGGCCTGCTGGTGGGTGGGCGCAGGTTCCCTGGCGAGTAGCGCAAGAGGGCTGGGGATAAGTCACTTCTTGGCTGGGCTTGTGGACTTCTGCTGCTGGTATAGGGTTTGTAGATCGTTGACTCACAGCGTGAAGCGCTCGGGGGTGCCATGGTGAAAGTCGCATGCATCGCCTTTTTGCTTATCCTTCTATTTGTTTCCTCCCCAACCAAGGCCTCAGCACAGAACCCAGGCAAGTCAGTCGCACAAGTTGAAATCAAATGCAAATCACGAATCCTTTGGAATCGCACGTTGCCGTCGTGACTGGCGCCGCCCGCGGAGTCGGCGAAGCCATTGCGCTCCGCCTCGCCTCCATGGGAGCGTACGTGTTGCTCGTTGCCCGCAGCGCCGACAAACTGAACCAAGTGCGCGAGCAAATCGTCGAGGCTGGCGGCGCTGCCTCCGTCTTCCCCTGTGATCTGATGAGCGCCTCGGTCGTAGCCCAATTAGGAGAAACAGTCACCCGGGAACATAAACGCTGCGACATCCTGGTGAACAACGCCGCGATCGGGATCGATGGAAAGCTCCTCCACGAAGTAACTCCCGACGAGTGGGATCTCGTCTTCGATACCAACCTGCGCGGCCCCTACCTGATGATTCGCGCTCTCGCACCTCTCATGATCGCCGCGCGTTCTGGCCACATCATCAACATCTCCTCGCTGGCCGGACGCAACCCACTCCCGAAAGGCGCCGCATATGCCGCATCCAAATGGGGTTTGAATGGTCTTACTTACTCGGTAGCCGAAGAGCTACGCCAGTACAACATCCGTGTCAGCGCTATAGCTCCAGGCTCCATCAATACGGACTTCAACGACCACTCCGGCAGAGGCGCCGCATCAGGTAAGGACCCGAAAAAGAAGTTGAAGCCAGAAGACATCGCATCGGTTGTTGCGACGCTCGTGACGCAACCGACGCAGTGCTTCATCAGTGAAGTTCTGATGCGCCCGACTCAGAAGCCCTGAACCATAACGGAAGCGATGATCCGAATCGCCCTTGGGAACGACCGGCATGACTAATCGTGACCATGACTAATGGGGGAAACACAAGTAACTCTCCCTTTCACCGGCTACGGGCGGCTCCAGAAGTCGCAGCAATTCTCCAATCGAGAAATATCCTGCACCCGGAGTCGGCAACTTGCCCGCCCGCGTACTCAAGTAGCGGGCAAACTCGTCCAGTTTCCGGGTGCGGTAGGCATTCCGAGTGTGTGACCGTCGATACGGAAACAACTCCGTTCTGGGGATAGTCATTATGGTGTGACCGGCTCGATGCGCTGGTCGTGGGTTAGGCTGAGTTTGTTAAGAACGCCAGTCCAGAGCCACACGCGGAGGGAACCGGTCATGAGAGAGAAGTTACGATTTTTGGGCATGGATGTCCATGCCGAAACGATAGCTGTAGCCGTAGCCGAACCCGATGGCGAGGTTCGCAGCCTGGGAACGATCGCTAACCGGGAAGAGTCGATTCGCAAGTTCATCCGTAAGCTTGGTTCGCCTGAGCATCTTCGAGCCTGCTATGAAGCCGGCCCGACGGGATTCGTACTGTACTGGCAGTTGACGCAGCTGGGAGTACAGTGCGATGTGATTGCGCCGTCGCTGGTTCCGAAGAAGCCAGGAGATCGTGTCAAGACGGATCGACGGGATGCGTTGAAGCTTGCGCGCAGTCACCGTTCCGGTGATCTGACTGCGGTGTGGATACCGGATGAAGCTTCAGAAGCATTACGCGATCTTGTCCGTGCGCGAGAGGCGGCCAAGCGCGATCAGTTGCGGGCGCAACACCGGCTCACCAAGTTCCTGCTGCGTACGGGCCGGCGGCCTCCACTGGGAGTGAAGGCGTGGACGGAACGTCATGCGGAGTGGCTCCAGCAGGTCCGCTATACGCATCCTGCGCAGGAAGCAACGTTGCTCGATTGCCTGCATGAAGTTCAGCACATGGACGAACGAGTCAAGCGTTTAGAAAAGTCGATTGTGGAAGTGATTCAGCTGGCTCCCGCGTCGATGCAGGAAGTAATTCGTGGTTTACAGGCATTGCGCGGCATTGCACATCTCTCGGCAGTCACGATTGCTGTTGAGCTGGGCAACATCACATCCCGATTCGAGGGCGCACGGGATCTGATGGGGTATAGCGGAGCATTTCCGAGCGAAGACTCCAGCGGCAAGCGTATTCGAAGAGGAGGCATTACCAAGTCAGGCAACGCGCACCTCAGACGCATCGTGGTCGAATCGGCCTGGAGCTATCGACACCGGCCAGCAATCGGAGCCAGGTTGCGCAGGCGACAAGAAGGTCTTCCGGCAGAGATCACCGCGATTGCATGGAAGGCGCAAAACCGTCTGCACAAGCGCTACATGACGCTGATGGCTCGAGGCAAGGAGCAGAGAAAGACCATGACGGCGATCGCGCGTGAACTGTTGGGCTTTATCTGGGCCATTGGGATCAAGGCGGAGTCAGCCTGTACACAACAACGGGCAGCATGACAGGAAACGAAAAGCAAAAACAAAAACTTCCCAAATAAGGAAGAACAAAACAGAGCATCGATGCACAGCGCAATCCAATTCGAGGACAGGGTCAGCCGCAGCCGGAGCAAGCACGAAGGAGAATCCTCGGCGGAAATATGCGACAGGCTCAGCCGGACTCGCGAAGTTAGTCAGAGGCAGCTCCCGACGGATCATGACCATGCGGTTCCGACCCGCGAATATCAGCTTGATCAATCGTCGCCATTACCTGCCACGGCTGCTGCTGACCTTGTCCTTGAAGTACGAAAACGAAAACCACCCCACCGATTTGCAGCTATTGACGGGGTCACACCATATCAGTTCCGGGTTGCCCACGATCCGACCGGAACTCAAAAGATCAATAATAAGTATTGTGGGAATCCAAGCTCGCATCTTCATATTGCTCGCCACCGGAGCACCCGTCGGAGTCGTCATTCGTCGCGGTCCAAGCACTCAGGTGCTTCTTATCAAGTGGGACCTCGAAAGGGACACCTTTGAACACGGCCAGTGGCTAAAGGCAAGAGTTTACGAGCGACGTTGTGATCTGTCG
>Ga0105241_10002495_pt1 | contig 13832 bp, 10 predicted proteins | sample KBSC64metaG_FD_80422 | JGI IMG/M metagenome (GOLD analysis project Ga0105241, IMG submission 80422) | Corn rhizosphere microbial communities from Kellogg Biological Station, Michigan, USA - KBS C6-4 metaG | ecosystem: Host-associated > Plants > Roots > Rhizosphere > Soil | place: Michigan, USA... | reverse complement strand
TCTTCGATCAGATAGGCTTCGGACGCCGAGAAGACGAACTTGCCATTGGTGATGTCCACCGATCCGCCGCCGAAGTTCACAGCGTAGAGGCCGTGCTTCACGGATCGGAGAATGTCTTCAGGGTCGTCCTCTCCCGCCAGCATGTAGGTGTTGGTCATGCGCGGCATAGGGATGCAATGGTAGCTTTCGCGGCGGCCGGAGCCGGTATTCGCCGTTCCCATGAGGCGCGAGGAGAGCTTGTCGGTCAGATAGCCTCTCAGGACGCCGTTTTCGATGAGTACTGTTTCCTGGGTTGGCGAGCCTTCATCGTCCACGTTCAGCGATCCGCGGCGGCCCTGCATGGTGCCGTTGTCGACAACTGTGACTTTGGAACTGGCGACCGGTCGGCCGATCAGGCCGGAGAAAGCTGAGGTTCCCTTGCGGTTGAAGTCTGCCTCGAGACCATGACCCACAGCTTCGTGCAGCAGAATGCCAGGCCATCCGGGTCCAAGAACAACCTGCATCTCGCCGGCAGGCGCTGGAACCGCGCCGAGTTGGAGAATAGCCCCGCGTGCGGCTTCCCGGGCTAGGTGTTCCGGGCTCTTTGTTGCTGTGAACTGCTCAAGACCGGCTCTGCCTCCGCCCCCGGCCGAGCCCTTGGTGGTCAGCTGGCCGTCCTTGGCGATGACGAAAACATTGAGGCGGCAGAGAGGCTGAGTGTCGCTGGCAATGGATCCGTCAGAGCCGGCGACCAGAATGCGCCGAAGTTCTTCGCTGTAGCCAGCGCGGACCTGCACGATGCGATTGTCGAACGCACGGGCGGCCCGATCAGCGCGGAGAATGAAGTCCAGACGCGCGGCAAGGTCCAGGTCGAACCCGCCCATGGGCACTGGATAGAGGTCGCCTGATTTGGTTTCGGTAAATCCCTGGATCGGCTGCTTCGCAGGACCTGAAGCGATGAGTGCCGCAGTCTTCGCAGCGTGAAGCAGACGGTCGGAATTCAGATTGTCAGTGTAGGCATATCCGGTCCGTTCTCCAGACAGAACGCGGATGCCGCATCCGGCGCTGGTGCCTGTGCTGGCGGACTTGACGATCTGCTCATCCACTCCGAGCGAGGTCGATGTGACGGACTCGAAGTAAAGGTCCGCGTAGTCGCCACCCGCAGACAGCGCCTCGCCCAGGCAGCGTTCTAGCAGGCGCTCGGTGATTCCGAATTTTTCGAAAAAGTAACGTCTGTGGCTCTGTTGCGGGGAGATCTCGGGTAGGTTCATCGCTGTCTCCAGTTTACGCTTCCCCGTGATCTCGCGCGGCCCGCATGGATGGTTTCCTCACTTGGTTCTCGATGGCGGTGAGCGTGTTTCCACAAATCGCGTCATGCTACATTCAGGCCATGAAAAAAGTACTTGCTGCTGTGCTTCTGGTCTTGGTGTTTGCCGCTCCGGCGTTTGCCGCCACAACTCATCACCGTCATCATCGTCATCACCATCATCGCAAGGCGTAGTTCTGCCCTGATCCGATTGGATTCGGACGCCAACTTGCCCGCTTCTCCTTTACTTGAATGATTGGCCCATCTGCGTATGGGCCAGTCCGCTCAATGTATCCTCGTGGGTGCCCAGGTGACCTCGGATACTATTCGCGGCCCGGTTCTCGTGCTACAGTCCAGCCATGAAGAGAATTGCCGTAGCCGTGTTGATGCTCGTGGCGTGTGCCGCCCCGGCATTCGCCCGGCATAAGAAACCTCATAAAGACCCGCGGGTTGTCGATCATCCCAAGGCCTATCACCCAAAGAACGAGCACCTTAAGCAGGTGCCGAAGAATAAGCTTCCCAAGCACAATACGGGACACTAAATAGCCGACCAGGCAACAAATGCCAGAACAGGACGATCTCCGCTATCCCATCGGCCGCTTCGCGTCCCCCGCGTTGTCAGAGCCTGCGATGCGCGCCGATCAGATTTCCGTGTTGCGGCTACTTCCCGGCAGCATTCAGACGGCTGTGAGCGGGCTCAGCACCAGCCAGCTCGATACCCCCTACCGCGAAGGAGGCTGGACCGTCCGCCAGCTCATCCATCACATTGCGGATAGTCATGCCAATGCCTACGTGCGCACCAAGCTTGCCCTGACAGAGGATTGGCCCACGATCAAGACATACGATGAAGCTGCCTGGGCCCGGCTGGCCGACAGCACTTTGCCGATCGATGGATCGATCGCGATGATCTCAGCCCTGCATGAGCGGTGGGTAGCGCTTCTCGAGTCGCTGCCGGAGGCGGATTTTCACCGCGGCTACAACCACCCCGAGCTTGGGCGGCAGGAACTTGCCAATGTACTGGCGCTCTACTCGTGGCACTCGCGCCATCACACCGCCCACATCACCAATCTGCGAAAAAGGATGTGCTGGTAGCTGAAAGTGTCTCCGGGACCCGATTCACCGTCAGCCGCGAAGCTCGCACAAACCCTCGAAGACTATTTAGCGTCTCATCCGAGCGCCGCCATGCTCGAGGATGGCCGCGTCCTGTTCGATATGCGGCTGTCACGCTACTCGATCACGGAATCGCATGGACGGTGCCTTTTACAACTCTGGAGCGATGAGCGAAACGTAGTTCGCACTGTTCTGGAGCTTCAACACCGCGCGCAGTCGCTGCGCGTGATGACAAGGCGGATGGGAGCGCCAAAGCCCCAGGCGCTGGAGCTTGTGCCTAGCAGCGACCGCCGGACTCCTACCGCACGCGATTCGGCCAGACGCAACTATCAGCGGCTCCTTGAAAGGGTGCTGACGCGGGTATTCCTTGGGGCCAAGGTCGACGGATTCCGAACGGCGATGGATCTGGAGCATAGTTTTGGACCGGCATACGTAAGAGGCAGGCTCCTTCGCGGTACGGCCTGTGACGCTGTTATCGGGATCAGCCAGGCGGAATCTTCGGCAGCGATCGACGGGATTCTAACGCTTGGCATTTTGTGGCTCGACTTCTGTCGGCAGAAATCCGACGTGAGGCGGCACTTCGGAGGATTGAAGGTGATCGTGCCTGCCGGGGCATATAAGACCACTGCCGAACGGATGGCCTGGCTCAATCATTCTGCGGCTGAATTTGAGCTTTACGCGCTGGACGAGCGCACCGAGGAGCTGGAGGCGGTCGATTTTCGCGACTGCGGCAATCAGACTGCGCGGCTGATTCGCGCGTTTTCACACGACGCGGCGATTGAACGATGCAAAGTGGGCATCCGCAAGGTAGTGGACCTTCTTCCTGAAGGAGCAGAATCGCGGATGCAGATTCGTCCGCACTCGGCAGGCGAGATCGGGCTCCAACTGCATGGCCTTGAGTTCGCACGCGTGCGATATGGAGCTTCTGCGCATTCTTTTGCGCAGCAGGAGGAGATCACGTTTGGCGCGGGAGCGAACGAGACACCGCTGACTGTCGAAACGGAAGAGCTTTGCCGCGAGCTTTGCAGCCGGCTCTTTGCGAGCAGGCATCCGGATGGTACGCACAACGATCCGCTGTTCAGAATGCAGCCGGAGCGATGGCTCGAATCTGAATTCCGGTTGGGCCTCGCTGAACTGCTACCGGTGTTACAGGAAGAGACGATCTATTCGCAGGTGCCGGCGCTCTCCTCAGGGGACAGGGGAATGCTGGATCTGCTCACCGTAGATCGAAACGGACGACTGTGTGTGATTGAGCTTAAAGCCGATGAAGACTTGCAAGTGCCCATGCAGGCACTTGATTACTGGATAAGGGTCCGTGCTCTGAATGCCGACCGGCAGTGCACACCGATAAGCGGACGGCCTCTTTCGGCATTCGAACGAGAGGGATATTTCCCGGAAACAGAGATCTCAGAGCTTCCGCCGCGCCTGATACTGGCAGCGCCCGCGCTCCGGATTCACCCCGCGAACCTGCCGGTGCTGCGTTACCTCTCGCCGGAAGTAGAGTGGGAATTGATCGCGCTCAGCGAGCATTGGCGCAAGGAGCTGAAGATTGTCTTCCGCAAGCGATCGTCCGATTCCAAAACCTAGACCCTGGAACCGAGCGACCCTGTTGACGACGCTCCCGGCACTGCACAGGCGCATTCCTCCAGATCTGCAAGCAGAGCATCGACGCGCTTCAGATCGGAATCCCAGGCGAACATGATGCGGGCAGCGCCGCCGATAAAGGTGTAAAACTTCCACCCGCGAGAACGCAGAGCGGCCAGAATCTCCTCTGGAGCATTGAGGAATACGGTGTTGGCATCCACCTCTGAAACAACCTGGATGTTGTCGAGCTTCCGTACGCGTTCCGCAAAGTATTGAGCGCAGGCGTTTGCGTGTTCAGCATTCCTGAGCCACGCGCCCGTCTCCAGCATTCCCACCCACGGGGCCGCAAGGAAGCGCATCTTCGACGCCAGCTGACCCGCCTGCTTGCAGCGGTAGTCGAAATCGACAGCGAGCTTCCGGTCGAAGAAGATCACGGCCTCGCCGACTGCCATGCCGTTCTTGGTGCCGCCGAAGCAGAGCACGTCGACGCCGCTCTTCCAGGTCAACTCTGCCGGCGAGCGACCGAGGTTCGCGCATGCGTTCGCGAAGCGTGCGCCATCCATGTGCAGTGAGAGCCCGTGCTCCTTGCAGGCCGCCGAAATTGCTCCGAGTTCGTCGATTGAGTACACGCGGCCAGTCTCGGTGGGTTGAGTGATGGTGACCACGCGAGGTTTGGGATAGTGAATGTCCTGCCGCTTCGTGGCCAGCTCCCGGATTGACGCCGGGGTCAGCTTTCCGTCCACCGCGAGAGCCACCAGCAACTTGGAGCCATTCGAGAAGAACTCAGGTGCGCCGCACTCGTCCGTCTCAACGTGGGAGGCATCGCAGCAGATCACCCCGTGGTAGGACTGGCAGAGCGACGCAAGCGCCAATGAATTGGCGGCCGTGCCGTTGAACACCAGGAAAACTTCGCAGTCGGTTTCGAATAGCTCCCGAAAGGCATTGGCGGCCCGAGTGGTCCACTCATCGTCGCCGTAGGCGGTTGCGTGCCCGCGGTTTGCGCTCGCCATGGCGGCCCAAGCCTCCGGGCAGATTCCGGCATAGTTGTCGCTGGCAAACTGCTGGGCAAGATCGTTCGCTTCTCGTGTCATCTCTTCTCAATGATAGAAGTGGAGGCATGAGAGGGTTTCACACTGAGGTCCCGAAGTCGGCCTCTTGGCAACCTGCCCTGGTTCATTCGTGGGACTTAGAGGCAGTCCCTTACCTTCGTACCGCGTTTTCCGCAAAAAATTGTCATTCCCACGAACATTATGGAGTGATATAAAACACATAATTTCAGAACAAGTAGTGGCAAAGTTATTTCGCCACTAGCAAGCAGACAGTATCAAGGTCCTGAAGGGGTCGACGAAGTCAATCCCGCAGGCGGGAGTTGTTGGCAGTGCCCACCCAGCCCGTATTCGAGTTCCGCTCCGCTCCCGTCAGCCCCGCCCGTCCCTCTCCCAAACCTGCGCGTTCCATCGGCACCGTGGTGTCCATTTGCGATTCGCCGGCATTCTCCCGTGTTTTGGAGCCTGAAGTGGCGGAGCCGGTTCGGGATGGCCTGGCTTGTGCCCGGGCGATCCGCGCGGCATTTGTGCTGGAGGGTGGAGTGGGCTTAGCAATCTACGCCATCTGGCACTTCCGCCACGTGATCAGCGCGATTCACCTGATCCACACATAAAAGCTTCGCACCCGCAGAGTGCAGCCGAAGGCCGCTGGAGCTACTTCTTCAGCGGCTTTCGTGCGAAGTAGTAAAGAGCGTAGGCGAGCAAGGCGAATGCAATTACCGAAACAGGTGTGTGATCCAGGATCGTCCCTCTGGGGAAGTTCAGGATGTCGCGGTTCTGCATGTAGGTGGCTTCGACGGCCTTGAGAGCCACGCCGATAAGTCCGGCGATCCCGCCCGCGGCGATCAGACCCGAAGCGAACAGGGAGCCTGAGGAGATGTCGCTCTCAGCCTCGGAGTCTCCGGCCCTCGCGGCGGCCCGGTCCACCAGCCAGCGAACCACGCCGCCCGCAAAGATGGGCAGAGTTGTCCCGATTGGAAGGTAGGCCCCCACAGCGAAGGTAAGGGAGCGAATCCCAAGCAGTTCAATAGCGATCACCAACGAGACCCCTACCAGAACAAGCCCCCATGGAAGCTTCCGGCTGAGGATTCCGTTGATCACGGTGGCCATCAGCCGCGCCTGTGGGGCGGGAGCGCTCGCACTGCCGATCCCCTGGATCCAATGCACTTCGATCTTTCCGGTTTGCGGCGAGTAGAGGTATTTGCCGTCCTGAAGCTCGGTGGATCCAATCGCATTCAGAAGCACGTACTCAGAAGCCTGATGAGTTTGGGCCGTTTTGTCGGACTGGACTACACGGATCTCGGCGGGCAGATGCTTTTTGTCCTGCTCGACGGAGACGCCGGGGTGCGTGGAGTTGATATCCCAGGGTTCTGACTGAGCCTGAAACTCCTGCAGGCCGGTGTTCATCAGGTTCAGCGTCGAGCCGATGACGATGGTGGAGACAACGACTCCAATCATCAGTGCGATCTGCTGGAGCCGGGGTGTCGATCCGACGATATAGCCAGTTTTCAAATCCTGAGATGTGTCACCGGAGTTCGAAGCCGCGATGCAGACTACGCCGCCGATGGTGATCGCCAGTGCGCCAAACGCAGGCGCTGTCCAACCCCGAACCAAAAAGACGGCAGCGGTTGCCATGAGAGTGGCGATCGTCATACCAGAGACTGGGCTCGCCGACGACCCTACCAGACCGACGATTCGCGAACTGACGGTCACGAAAAGAAAGCCGAAGACCACAACCAGCAGGGAAGCCGCAAGGTTTGCTCCCCATCCCACGAAGGCCCCTGGAACGGGTTTGACTTCCAGGAAGATGAACATACAGGCGACGATCAGGAGTGAACCAATGATCACCACGGTCATGGAGAGGTCATTTTCAGTGCGGATGGGCTTTTGCGCCTTTTCACCCGCCGCGCCGCCGCGCATCGATGTGAGTCCGGCGGTGAGAGCGCTCCAGATGGTAGGGAGTGTCTTGAGCAGCGTAATGAGTCCGGCGGCTGCAACGGCTCCGGCGCCCATCGGCTTGATATAGCTGGCCCACAAGTCGCTGGGCCCCATCTGTGCGATGGGAATCTGGCCCGGGTATACAGGCTGAGGCAGCGCCTTGCCGAAGAAGTAGATCAGCGGCATGACGACCAACCAGGAGAAGACGCCTCCTGCGAAGATGACTCCGGCCACCCGGGTGCCGATGATGTACCCCACGCCCAGATATTCGGAGGTCGCATCGGCGTTGATGGCTGAGCCCTTAAGAATGTGCTGAGGTCCGTAGTCGGGCTCGTATCCAGGGGAGCCGGGCCACGCGCGGAAGAGATTTCCGTTCTGGAAAAAGGTGTACAGCCCGCCGAGACCAAGTCCCAGGAACACCCGGCTGGCGAGCGATCCGCCTTTCTCACCGGCAATCAGCACGTCGGCGCAGGCCGTACCTTCGGGATAGGGAAGGGTGCCATGCTCTTTCACGATCAGCTGCCGGCGAAGCGGAATCATGAAGAGAACTCCCAGCCAGCCGCCGATCAGGGCGAGCATGAAGATGCGCGAGTACTCGAGGTCAAATCCGAGGAAGACCAGTGCCGGCAGCGTAAAGATGACGCCGGAGGCAATCGACTGCCCGGCGTTGCCCGTGGTCTGGACGATGTTGTTCTCAAGAATTGAGGCGCGTCCAAAGGCGCGGAGGATGCTGATCGAGAGCACCGAGATCGGAATGGAGGCGGCAACCGTCAGCCCGGCACGCAATCCCACGTAGACCGTGACCGCGCCGAAGATGATGCCGAAGATCGAGCCAAGAACGATGGCTCGAACCGTGAACTCCGGAGGATGTTGATCGGGCGGGACAAACGATTGGAATTCGGCCACAGAAGCCTCCCCTGGACGGACTGACCAATTACCTGATGAAACCTGAAGGACGAGTTTACGTCATGTCCCCGGAGTTGCGACATCGCTCTCATCACGGCCGAGCCATAGACTTTAGAGTGCGCTCCATGATCTCTTGAGGAGGGTTGATGCCATTTAGCCGGCGCCACGCGCGAAGGCCATTGTCATTCTCGGAGCAGACCTGAATGGGCAGAATCCCAATACGAGCCGTGCTGGTCTCCTGGCTATTCCTGCTCAGCGCCATCGCATTTCTAGACCGCACCAATCTCACGGTAGCGGGACTCCAGATCAGCCGGGAATACCGGCTGGACAATGTCCGGCTCGGCTGGCTGTTGAGCGCCTTCCTGGTCGGCTATGCCGGCTCGCAGGTACTCGCCGGGTGGATTGCCGTGCGCCTTGGCCCGCGCCGGGCTTTGACTCTGGGAGTCCTGTGGTGGGGCGTGTTCACGCTGGCCACCGCTGCCGTTCCAGCGAACATGCACGGAGCGCTCTGGGTTTTGATTGTGATTCGCCTGGCGCTGGGTGTTGGGGAAGCGATCATCTACCCCACATCGAATCAGTTCGTGGCGCGATGGATCCCGGTTGTCGAACGTGGCCGCGTGAACGGAGTGATTTTTGCGGGTGTCGGCGCTGGCTCCATGCTGACTCCGCCTCTTCTGACGGCGATCATCCTGGCATATGGATGGCGCTATGGGTTCTGGTTCAGTGCCGCCATTGGCATCGTAGCCGGTGTCGTCTGGTACTGGATCGCGCGCGACACGCCGGAGCAGCATCCGTGGATTTCCAAGGAAGAATGCGCTGCCATCCGAGCCGGAATCGTCGTCAGCGATTCTCCTAAGCCTGCCATCCCGTGGGCAGCCATCGTGCGCAGCCGGTCAATGATCCTCCTCACGTTTTCCTGCTTCTGCTTTGGATACGTCGCGTGGATCTTCCTGGGTTGGTTTTTCCTCTACATGGCGCAGGCGCGACACATGGACATGAAGGCAAGTGCCCTTTACTCGATGATTCCGTTCGCTGCGATGACGACCTTCTGTCTGATCGGCGGTGTGCTGTGCGACGGCGTGGCGCGGCGTTATGGATTGCGCGCCGGACGGGTCGTTCCGTCTTTCGTGGGACTCATGCTCTGCGGAGCGCTGCTGATCGCGGGATCGCACGCAGAGAGCGCCTCATTGACTGCGGTGACGCTGGCCGCCGGGGTAGGAGCGCTTTACATCTCGCAGAGCTCTTACTGGTCGGTGACCGCGGATATCGGGGGCAGGAATGCAGGAGTTGTCTCGTCCATCATGAACACCGGCGCGCAGGTGGGAGGCGCGGTGACGACCACTCTAACGCCATGGCTGGCTGGGCGCTTTGGATGGTCGGCGGGTTTCTTTGCCGCGGCACTCTTTGCATCTGCAGGCGCATTTGCATGGCTGGGGGTGAACCCGGAGGTCCAGCTTTCCGATCCTCTGCAATCGACAGAGCAGGATCTCTCAGACAGGGTGAACGCCTAGATGTAGCTGAGAAGCTTCGTGCGCTTCGTGGCTTTCAGGTTTGCATACCATCGGCACGGAAAGTACAGAAGCACGAGGCACACCGCATAGACCAGGTAGAGAAGCGGCAAGCTCCACATGTATCCAGGGGGCTGCGGCCCGGGATCGAGAGGATGGTTGGCGAAGAGCCACGCATTGATGTGTCCTTCCCGAAGCAGCGAAACGACACACGCGGCGGCGTGAATCAGCGGAATGTGGAGCAGATAGTAAAGCATCGGAACGCGACCGAAGGTCTCGATGATTCTGGCGACGCGCCCAGACCACCCTTCCACGAGAGCCCACAGCAAAAACATCGGCCCGATGGTCATGCAGAGGAATTCGAGTGACGCAGGATATTTCGCGGTGTTCAGGAAGCTGAAAAGCGAATGACGATCCCACGGACGCGGGTCGCCATAGATCCCAAGGAAACGCAGCGCTACGAACAGGCCTGTCAGTGCCAGTCCGAGTTGGAGATAGATTCGCCGGCGCGACTCTGCTGGTTGCTTGATAACCGGGCCGAAGGCATACCCGGCAAACATCAATCCGACCCATGGAACAAGGACAAAGAGAACCAGGAGCGGCGGCCCTGACTTGCCAATGTCGACGGCGCCGCCGAAATAGAGGATGCGCAGGAACCAGTTCGGACCGTCCGGTCCAAAGGCGTGAGCGAGCTGCGGGCGGAAGAGGTTGGAGAGATTGTGAAGCGCGATAAGACTAATGCCGATAGAGGCGATCGCAGGCCTTGGCAAATAGACAGCCCCGGCGAGCGCAATCATGCACCAGCCGATCATCCAGATGACTCCCGCGAGCAGGTAGTGCTGGAAGTCGAAGTTGAAAGTCCAGGCGACACGCAAAAAAGTCAGTTCGAGAAAGATCAACCATAGTCCGCGCGAGATCAGGAATCTTGAAAGCGACCAGCGATCGGACAGCTTTCGGCCGTAGAGCCATGCAGATGTTCCTGCGAGAAAAACAAAGGCCGGTGCAACGAAGTTCGTGATCCATCGGGTGAAGAAGACGCCGAAGGTCGGGCCGCCGGCGGGCACTCCAGAGTAGACACGGACATGATCGATCGCCATCAGGATCATGGCCACGCCGCGCACGATGTCGAGTGAAGTGACTCTCGCCGACGCGGAAGGCGACTTGATGGCTTCAGCGGAAGTTTCGGAGACTGCGGTAGCCTGCATGTGCCTCCCCCTCGTGGAATGCAAGAGTAAGGAATTGCTCCGAATATTTCAAAACGATTTGTGGTGAACGGAGATTCGCAAGTCGCCACCACCCGACACTTGGCATAAGGCGCCTCGAACGCGTAGCTTAGGGTGCAGGCAAGGTCCTCGGGGTACAAATGCAAACAAGTGTTACTGAGAAGCAGGCGACTGCGGTTAATCCCGCTCTCGCCGGCAAGAGTCCCATCAAGCGCCTTTTGGCGCTCGACGTTGTCCGGGGCATCACCATTGCGTTCATGATCATGGTGAACAACAACGGCGGACCTGGTGCATGGCACTTCATGAACCACGCCTACTGGAACGGCCTTACCCCGACCGATCTCGTCTTTCCCACATTTGTCTTTGTTGTTGGCGTCTCGGTTGTTTTTGCCACCGATGCGAGGCTGGCTAAAGGGGCGCTGCGATCGGAACTTGCCAAACATACCGTGATTCGCACGGTTTTGCTTATCCTCCTCGGCATCATTGTGAACAGTTTCCCGTTTTTCCATCTCGCACACATGCGTTTCTATGGCGTGCTGCAGAGGATCGGTGTCTGCTACCTTGTGGTCGGGTTGTTTTACCTCTGGGACCAGCGCGCCTCAACAAAGTGGATGGCCCTGGCCGGATGCCTTATCGGTTATTGGATTCTTGTGCGCTGGGTTCCAATCCCCGGGATCGGCATGCCGGGGCGTGATGTTCCCTTCATGGACGTCGAGAAGAACCTGGTCTCCTGGATTGACCAGCACCTGTTCCCCTACCACCTTTACTTGAACTCGCCGGACCACAACGTCCGCGATCCCGAAGGCCTGCTGAGCGATCTGCCGGCAATCGGAACGGCGCTGATGGGAATGCTTGCCGGGCTCTGGTTACGCTCGAAAAGGTCAGTGGGCACCAAGACCGCAGGCCTTGCGATCGCCTGCCTCTCCAGCCTGATTGTTGGCTATCTGTGGTCGCTCGAGTTCCCGTTGAACAAGAACATGTGGACCAGCTCATTCGTCCTCGTTGCAGGTGGATACTCGCTGGCTTTGCTGACGTTCGCTCATTTCACCGTGGAGCAGATGAACTGGCGGAAGGGCTGGACCTGGCCGTGGCTCGTCTTCGGCTCAAACGCTATCGCAGCCTACATGTTCAGCGAACTGATGCCGGGCATTCTGTCGAGCATTCACCTGACTGGGCCTAACGGCAAGCCAACCGAGCTGATCACCTGGGTCGCGATGCATACCGTTGCCAGGATCCCGGATCCGCACTGGGCAGCGTTCGCGTTCTCGGTTTCGTTTGCAGCGTTCTGCTTCATTCCGGTGTGGATTCTCTACAGGAAGAAGATCTTCCTTAAAATCTGACGCTCGGAACAAATACAGCTCTGCCCTCTCCGGCGGCTCCCGCCGGATAACCCGGCAGCTTTGTTGGTCGTCTATTGCTTTAATCAGGCATTCATGTTCCGCCTGACCGCACTTCCCTGGCCGGTTTCCCGTGAGACTGCGCGTCGCCGGGCTTCCCCGGCATTCTGGTAAGGAGGGTCATGATTTGAGCGCGTCCGAGGAGCCCGCTGCAGGTTGTGGCTGCGGTGAGCAGTCGCCCAAACCGCGAAATATCACATGGGATGTCACCGAGCTCTTCATCGGATATGTGCTCATACTCGCCGCCATCTGGACGCCCCGTCCACTGCAGTACTGGCTCTGCTTCGTCGCGCTGAGCTGGTTTATCACTTCGATTTCGATATCGTTCGAAAGCTGGAAAGCCCTGGGCTGTTGCGTTGCCGGGTTCTGGCGCTCCTCATGGATCATTGGTCTAGCCTTGCTCCTTGCAGGAGCAGCCACGTGGGTTGCCGCAGCGATCCACACTCTGCATCATCCCGGCGCACCTTTCCGGTGGGTGATCACCTTCGGTGGATACGCGATCTGGGCGCTGTTTCAGCAGCTTCTTCTTCAGGGCTATTTTTTTGCACGCGCGTTACGTCTGATACCCAACCCGAATGTAGCCGCGTTGCTGGCCGCGTCAGTCTTTGCTCTCGCGCACCTGCCCAACCCTGTTCTCACGCCGCTTACGCTTGTGTGGGGACTCACGGCCTGTCTGGTGTTCATTCGATCGCGCAACGTCTACCCCCTGGCGATGGCGCATGCGATCTTCGGAATTTGCGTTGCGATCACGGTGCCATCGTCGATCCTGCACAACATGCGCGTCGGCCTTGGATACCTTGAGTACGAACCCGACTCGATTCGCCTAAGCCAGAGCCACCAGCTTTTCGTTAAGTGAGGGTCTGTCGGCAAAACCTGGCCGTCTAGATCTGCGCTGCCGGGGCAGTCCTTACCGGCCGGAAGAGCCAGGTCAACAGCAGTGCGAAGAGCAGTCCGCCCACCGTGAACTTAAGCCACACTGGAGCGTGCGAGGGAGAGAAAAACCCTTCCAGACATCCGGCAACGACAAGCATCGGGATTACGCCAGAAACCAGTCGCGACGCTTCGATGCCTCCGCGTGCCACCGAGTCCTTCCAGCGATATCCCCCGGGGAAGAGCATGGCGCGTCCGATGCGGAATCCGGCGCCTCCGGCAATGATGATCGCCGGCAACTCCAGGGAGCCGTGCGGCACCACAAAACTCCACAACGCCAACGACATCCCATACTGATGGCACGCCGCCGCAATCACGCCCAGCATCATGCCGTTGTTCAGCAGCAGAAAGAACGTTCCGACCCCGAAGATAATCCCGCCTGCGAAGGTGAGAAAGCTGACGGATAGATTGTTCGTCATGATGTGGCTGGTTTCCTGCGGCGCCACACTCACAATCGACTCCGTCCACATCTTGTGCTGTTCCATTGTCGCAATCATGGCCGGGCCAACATAGTGGCGCATAAACTGCGGCCTGGCGCTGGTCAAGGCGGCACCGAGTATCCCCCACGCGACGGACACCAGCAGCGACGCCAGGACATACGACTTCTGCTTCTGAAAAATAGCGGGGTACTCGTCCTTGAGGAACCGGAAGAGTGCGGCCCACCCGGTCTTCTTACGCGAGTAGATGATGTGGTGTGCTCGTGCCAGCAGCATGTTTACGTGGTCGGTGTAGGTGCGTGCCGTCTCGTCCCGGCGAAGAACCGAGAGATCCCCCGCGACCTGCCGGTAAAGCAGGGCCATCTCCTGCAATTCAGAACGGGAAAGGGACGCCACGCCGTGCTGGTCGGAGCGGGTCAGCAGAAATGCGAGCCGGTCCCAGTGAGGCCGACGCTTTGCGATCCACTG
>Ga0105241_10002493_pt1 | contig 13835 bp, 13 predicted proteins | sample KBSC64metaG_FD_80422 | JGI IMG/M metagenome (GOLD analysis project Ga0105241, IMG submission 80422) | Corn rhizosphere microbial communities from Kellogg Biological Station, Michigan, USA - KBS C6-4 metaG | ecosystem: Host-associated > Plants > Roots > Rhizosphere > Soil | place: Michigan, USA... | reverse complement strand
TTTTCCCGCCAGCCAGATTAAATCGGTCTTGAAGTACGAATTGAGCATGTTCGGCCTCACACTCTTTTTTGTGGCACTGGCCGCGTTTTTCTTTTTTGTGTACGGACGCCGGAAGCCCAGAGCGAACGATGTTCTTGTAGGGGCGGCCGTCCACGTCCGCCCGGCCGAGTAAAGGTCGGCAAGTTAGCAGGAGGAGTTATGCCAGCCGGTGTTACGGCAGAAGTAAAAACTTATCAGTTGTTCGTGAACGGTGAATGGGTCGACGGTAAGACAAAGAAAGCCTTTCCTGTTTATGATCCCGCGACCGAAGAAGTTATAGCGCAAGTTCCCGACGCGAACGCCGAGGACGTAAACCGTGCGGTCGCTGCGGCCAGAGCGGCGTTTGACGAAGGTCCGTGGGCGACGACGACCCACCAGGAACGCGGCCGCGTACTTTTCCGGCTCGCGGAGAAGATCCGCCAGAATTTAGCAATGCTTGCCGAACTGGAATGCCGGAACACCGGCAAGCCGATCGTCGAAGCTGAGTTCGACATCAATGACGTGGCGACGTGTTTCGAATACTACGGCGGCTTGGCAACGAAGATTGTGGGCTATGTAAATCCCGTTCCTGACAATGCCGTCAGTCTGACATTGAAAGAGCCTATTGGCGTTGCCGGCCAGATTATCCCGTGGAATTATCCGCTGCTGATGGCCGCCTGGAAACTTGCGCCGGCGCTCGCCGCAGGCTGCACTTGCGTACTGAAGCCCGCCGAGCAGACTCCGCTTACCGCGCTTGAAATGGCAAACTGGTTCTCTGATGTAGGCCTTCCGCCGGGCGTTGTGAACATCATCACCGGCTTCGGCGAAAGTTGCGGCGCGCCGTTGGTTAAGCATCCCGACGTCAACAAGATCGCCTTCACCGGCAGCGCTGAAGTCGGCAAGATCATCGTTAAGCAGGCTGCCGACACGGTTAAGCGCGTTACGCTTGAACTCGGCGGCAAGTCGCCGAATATTTTTTTTGCCGATGCCGATTTTGAAGCCGCCATCGACGGCGCTCTCTTCGGCGTCTTCATCAATCAGGGAGAGGTTTGCTCGGCCGGTAGCCGGATTCTCGTGCAGAAAGGTATCTATAAGAAATTTGTAGATGCTATGACCGAGAAGGCACGTAGCATCAAACTCGGTCCGCCTCTCGACCGCGAAACCAAGATGGGGCCGCTGGTCAGCAAAGATCAATATGATCGTGTTCGCAGGTACCAAGATTTAGGAAAAAGCGAAGGCAAAGTCGCGATTGGCGGAGGCCGGGCTGAAAAGTTTAGCAAAGGCTACTATGTCGAGCCGACGATTTTCTATGATGTTGACAATCACGCTCGTATCGCTCGTGAGGAGATTTTTGGTCCAGTCGCATCGGTGATTTCGTTCGAGGACGAAAAGGATGCTTTGAAGATTGCCAATGACTCGCCGTACGGGCTAGCGGCGGCCGTCTGGACGCGCGACATCTTCAAGGCATTCCGCGTGGTTAAATCGCTTCGTGCGGGCATTGTATGGGTCAATCACATGCAACCGACTTACGTCGAAGCTCCCTGGGGCGGATATAAGCAATCGGGCTTCGGGCGCGAGCTCGGGCCGTGGGGGATCGAGGAGTATCTCGAAACCAAGCAGGTACACATTAACTTAAACGAGCAGCCGATCGGATGGTACTGAGAAGCGGTTGCCGTTGTCCGTTGCCAGTGAGTCCGCCGTCAAAGAGAACAGAATGGGTGTTATTCAACTAAAGACCAGCGTTCCTGGTCCGAAATCGAGGGCGCTCGCGGAGCGCGGCGACCACGCCGTTCCGCGCGGGCTCTCGCACGCCACGCCGGTCTATGTCGCGCGTGCCCAGGACGCGTGGCTCGAAGACGTGGATGGCAATCGGTTTCTGGATTTCGCCGGGGGCATCGGCTGCATCAACACCGGACACCGCAACAAGGCAGTGCTTTCGGCGATTGAAGCGCAATTGAAAAATTTTCTGCACACCTGTGCCCAAGTCACGCCTTACGAAGAATACGTTCGTCTGGCCGAGCGGATGAATCGCATCACGCCGGGCAACTTTCGCAAAAAAACTGTTCTTCTGAACACCGGGGCCGAGGCCGTCGAAAATGCTGTCAAAATTGCCCGGGCCCATACTGGCCGCCCTGGAATCGTTGCCTTCGAAGACGCCTTCCACGGCCGCAGTTTGATGGCCCTGGCACTTACCAGCAAAACTCATCCTTACAAGGCCGGCTTTGCTCCATTTCCATCCGACGTATATCGCATTCCATACGGCTACTGCTATCGTTGCTCGTATTCCCTGAAATATCCATCCTGCGATGTCTACTGCGCGCGTCATCTTGAGGATACCTTTAAGCGTGTGGTTGCTTCTGAAGACGTTGCCGCGGTGATTGCGGAGCCGGTTCTCGGCGAAGGCGGCTTCGTGGCGCCGCCCCCCGAGTTCTTCCGCATCATCACGGATATTTGCCACAAACATGGTGTGCTTTTTATCGCCGACGAGGTTCAAAGCGGTTTCGGACGCACCGGGAAGATGTTTGCCAGCGAGCATTATGGAGTAGAACCAGACCTAGTCGTGACGGCTAAATCGCTTGGCGGCGGCTTGCCATTGGCTGCGGTCACCGGGCGCGCGGAAATTATGGATGCGCCTGTGCCGGGGGGCTTGGGTGGCACTTTTGCCGGAAATCCGCTTGCGTGTGCAGCCGCGAATGCAGTCATTGACATTTTGGAAAATGACAATCTGCTTTCCAGGGCAAACGACATCGGCCAACGTTTCAGCCGTCGCGCCAAGGCCTGGCAATCGCGATTCGAATCAATCGGAGAAGTTCGCGGCCTCGGGGCGATGCAGGCGATCGAACTGGTGAAGTTGCGCGAGAGTCGTACGCCTGCGGCAGATGAGACTAAAGAAGTCACAAAGTATTGTTACGAACATGGGCTCATCACAATCACTGCCGGAAGCTATGGCAACGTGATCCGTGTTTTAGTGCCACTGGTCATCACCGACGAGCAGATGGACGAAGCGCTTGGTATTCTGGAGAGCGCGTTTGCATCCGTCAGCGGAACGCGAACGCCTGTGGCCGAAATGGCCACAAACTAACTCACATATCAGATTCGAGAAAGATCTTATAAATGAACACTGTTGTAGCGCCTTCACTCACCCGCGTCCCAAACTATATCAATGGCGAATGGCAAAATTCCTCTTCACCCGAATGGCAGGATGTCGTAAACCCGGCGACGGCCGAAGTCCTCGCCAGCGTTCCGCTTTCATCTAATGACGACGTAACCTCCGCGATCGAAGCTGCCGCCGCTGCATTCCCGGCTTGGCGCCGAACGCCGCCCGAAGACCGCATTCAACACCTATTCAAGCTGAAGCAGCTTCTTGAAGGACATATTGACGAGTTGTCGCGCATCATCACTTTGGAAAATGGCAAGACGTTCGCTGAATCGAAGGCAGAGCTACGGCGGGCGATTGAAAATGTCGAAGTCGCCTGCGGCATTCCCATGATGATGCAGGGCTACAACCTGGAAGATGTGGCCCGTGGCATTGATGAAACTATGATCCGGCAACCGCTCGGAGTGGTTGCTGCGATCACGCCATTCAATTTTCCAGGGATGATACCGTTCTGGTTTCTGCCCTATGCCATCGCGTGCGGAAATACGCTGGTCATGAAGCCGTCAGAGCGCGTTCCTCTCACTATGCGACGGGCGTTCGAACTGCTCGAACAGACCGGTTTGCCCAAAGGTGTCGTGAACCTGGTTAATGGCGGGAAGTCTGCGGTGGACACACTGCTCGATCATCCCAAGGTTCGCGCCATCAGTTTTGTGGGATCGACGCCCGTTGCGAAGTACATCTACGCTCGCGCGGGAGCGAATGGGAAACGTGCACAGTGTCAGGGCGGGGCCAAAAACCACGTGATCGTCCTGCCCGACGCGGACATGAAAATGGCCACGCAGATCATCAGCGACAGCGCGTTCGGATGTGCCGGACAGCGTTGTCTCGCGGTTTCGGTAGCGGTGACTGTCGGCGAAGCACAGAAAGTATTTCGCGATTCCATCACCGAAGCCGCGGCGTCGCTTCGAGTTGGAAACGGACTCAATGAAGGCGTGCAGATGGGGCCGGTGATCACTCCCCAGAGCAGATCGCGTGTTGAATCACTAATTGAAGCGGGCACACGCGAGGGCGCGAAGCTATTGCTCGATGGCAGGCAAGCGAAAGGCGTTGGTGGTGATAACGGCAATTTTGTGAAGCCGACTGTGCTCGATGCGCTTCCGGCAAGAAGTGAACTCGCCGACACAGAGATTTTTGGTCCGGTTCTCAGTCTTGTCCACGCAGACAGCCTCGGTGATGCCCTCGCGTTTCTGGAGCGCAGCACCTATGGAAATCAGGCATCCCTGTTTACTTCGAGCGGTGCTGCAGCACGGCGCTTTCGCTACGAGGCGCCGGCGGGGAACATTGGCATTAACATAGGGGTCGCCGCGCCCATGGCGTATTTCCCGTTCAGCGGCTGGAAAGACAGCTTTTTCGGTGTACAGCACGGTCAGGGACGCGACGCAGTTGAGTTCTATACGGAAAAGAAAGTTGTGGTCGAACGCTGGGCGGCCGAGCACTCGAGGAAGTTCTGAAAGCCATTTGTAATTTGGTAATCGGGCTATTTGAAAAAATGGGCATGAACCTCCGGTTTTCAACTGACCGGTTGCTAAATTAACCCAATTACAAAATCCTATGTCTGACACTATCCAAAAATACAAAGATTACGTGATGACCGGCTTCGTTAAGTCGGTCGTACCGATCGCAATCGATCACGCCAGCGGAGTGCAGGTCTGGGATGAAACTGGCCGCGAATATCTCGACTGCTTCTCCGGGATATCTGTCGTCAACGCCGGCCACAATAATCCCAAAGTTGTTGCTGCTGCGAAAGCGCAAATGGACAAGCTGATTCATTGCGCCTCGTACATTTATCACACGAAGCCGGTTGCCGACCTCGCTGAGAAGTTTGCAAAGATTGCTCCCCGCGGCTTGACGAAATCTTTTTTCGCCAACAGTGGCGCGGAAGCAATTGAAGGCGCAATGAAGCTTGCCCGCCTGTATTCAGGCAAGCACGAATTCATCGCGCTGCAAACCAGTTTTCACGGACGCACTTGGGGCACGCTTAGCATCACCGGCAACCAGGGCCGAAAAAAGCGTGGCGGTCCCTATGCTCCAGGCATCGCTTTCGCACCCGCGCCATATGTCTATCGCTCACTCTGGCCGAATGACCCCGAGCAGTGTGCCCGGCATTGTGCCAAATGCCTGGACGACGTGATTCGCTACGAAACCTCGGGTGATGTGGCCGCCTTTATCGCTGAACCAGTCCTTGGTGAAGGCGGAATTGTGGTGCCACCGAAAAACTACTTCCGCGAGATCAAGAAAGTATTGGATCAACACGGAATACTGTTTATCGCTGACGAAGTGCAGTCCGGCTTTGGCCGCACTGGAAAGATGTTCGCCGTTGAGCACTACGGCGTCGATCCGGACATTCTAGTTACAGCCAAAGGCATTGCCGATGGATTCCCGCTAAGTGCATTCACCACCCGACCGGAAATAGCTGGCGCCTACAAACCTGGCGATCACCTTTCGACTTTCGGCGGCAATCCGGTTGCGTGTGCGGCTTCGCTGGCCAACATTGAGTTCATGCTGGAAGAGAATCTGCCGGCCAAGGCGAAGGAAACTGGCGAGTACGCAATGAAAAAGCTCCGCGATCTGCAAAAGCAGAATCCGATCATTGGCGAGGTTAGAGGTCTTGGTTTGATGATCGGAGTAGAACTGGTGCGCGACGAAAAGCTGACCCCGGCAAACACCGAAGCCGAAGCCACTCGCGATTCATTGCTCAAGCAGGGAGTGCTGGTCGGAGTCGGCGGAGTTTACGGCAATGTGGTCCGCTTCCAGCCGCCGCTCATCATTACGAAACAGCAGATCGACCGCGCAGTGGCCGCTTTTGCTACCGCTCTGACAGAAGTCGCGCAGCCGGCAACCGTCTAAATCTCATCGCCGTCATCGCGGCCGCCGGTGTTCTTCGCTGGACTCAGTGTGCGTCCGTCGTTGGCGTGACGCACATTGATCGGCCCATTCACGTTAGAGAGTCTTATCTCCGTGCCTCCGCCGCCGAGCTCTCCCTTCAAATCATGGCCGACGAAGCGGTGATTGTTGGTGTGCAGGCCAAAGTCGTTATCAATTCCGCCATGTACGGTCGTGGCCTCGATTCTTGCTTTCGCATCCGAAGGCAGCAGCAGGCGCACCGGGCCATTCACCGACGATAGTTCGATGCGCGTGGCACGCAGGTTTTCGAAGTTGACTTCCAAGGGCCCGTTGATTGTTGACAGCTTCGAGTCGCCCGCAAGGGCTTTAGCCACGAGCTTGCCGTTGATGCATGACGCCCGCACCTCGCCGTTTACTCCGGTAACATCCAGGCCGCCATTTATCAACTTGATCTCGTCGAGACGGGCATTGCGTGGGACCGTTAACGTGTATTCAACCTCCGACATATGATTGCCATGGCGGTTCCAGCCGTCGTCATCCTGATGATACTTGGTTTCAATGGCCAACGTGTCCGGATGAGCGTCCACGCGAATTTCCATACGCTTTAGTCCGTCGGTGTCGTCGGCGCGTTTGATTGCGTCCACTTTCACCTGGCTCTGGTCCCAGGCAGTAATGTGGACCGAGCCGTTGATGTTCGACAAGTCAACTCGTCCGTTGGCTGCCAGCGGGTAGGTCTGATGAAATTCTTCGGTTACGAAGTCGCGCTTGTCGGCTCCGTGTGCCAGAGCAGCATTGAGCAATAGGGCTAGAAATACGCCGGAAATCGCGCCTGCCCACGTAACAATTCGGCGGTCCTTTTGCATATATCCTCCAGATGTCTCTTAGACGGAGGCCAATCAGATTGGTTAGGCGGGTTTTTGCGAGCCACGAGGTCGGCTGAATTGGGCTTCGGAGACTACATAAACGATCAGAATCCCGAGTTCAGGCTCAATGGGGTGACGGTAACGGGGATGGGGGAAAACGAAGTAGTAGATCGCCGGGTAGCTGAGAATGAGCCAGAGGAATAACCATGCTCCAGGCTGCCGTTTGCGCAGGGCGCGTCCGAGACCCCAGAAGGCAAGCACCGACGAGGCCAGGAACAGTGCATTCTTGAGCGGGGCCAGCGGCGGAATTTCCGAAGACCTGGGCAGCCCGTCCCAGTAATATATGAAACGCTTCAGGCTAAGCCACGCGAATCGGCCCCAGTCTTCTCGTATAAACGCGACTGCCTCACGCTTGCGCTCGGCGACATACGCGATCTCGCCGAGGTCCTGATAGCGGCGCATCTCGACGACATTTTGTGAAGGGTGAATGTAAGACATCCAGGTGCCGTTGGCGCCGGGGCCATTGCCCAGGCGAAGCTCGGCTCCGAAATTCGAGCGAATGAAAATCAGCTTACCGAAGCTTTCGTAATTGCGCACCAGCCAGGGCGCGATCGTCGCTGCGAAAAAAACTGCCGCAATAAACGCTCCGACCAGCGCGTGCCGGCCGAGCTTCCATCGACGTTGCATCGCCCACAATCCCGAGGCGGGCAGAAATGCTAGCAGGGAAGTGTTGGTCAACCCTGCCACGCCCCATAAAATGCCGAAGGCGATCCATGGCGTCATGCCCTCAAGTTCCTCCATCTGGAGCGTGAGCCAGAAGATCAGCGCCAACAAGAAGGCTGCGAGGCTGGTTTCCCAAACCCAACGCGTGCACCAGTACATCACCGACGGAAGAATGGCCCATGTCCATCCCGTCCATAGTGCAACTTTTTCGTTGAAGCATTTCCGCGCGATCAGAAACATAGGAATGCAGGTGAGTGCGGAAAAAACGCTGTTGATTGTGAGCAGAATGAATGCCGATGCGTGCGAATAAACTCCTGCGAGGCGAAACACTCCGCCAATGAGATATGGATAAAGAGGGGGCTCCCACGCAGTTGGCCCCGTATGACTGTCGAATGGGTCAGCAAAGCCATGTCCGGCGGCGATTGCTCGCCCAATGCGGCCCATCTCCCAGCCGAAGCTGAAATCATTATCGTAGGCTTTGAATTTATAGGTGTGACCCACGATGATCAGGGCCAATCGCAGAAAAAGCGCGATTACAACCATCCACAAGAAAGATGTGCGGGCCCGCGCCCACCAGTGTTCAAATTTCTCGTAAACCGTTTGAGTGTGTGGAGAGCGCGCCTGGACCATCTGCCACTAGCTTCTCACAAAGGCTCAGTTCACGGCTGGATAAGGTCTTTTAATTCGCGGAGGTCAGCGAGCGAAACATCTGACACCAGGCAGAAACGGTCCATGCCTCTTTTCCACAGCAGCCAGTTGTAGCCCTGGCGCGACCCCGAACTTCCTGATAGAACGTCGGCTCCTCTTTCCGGCCAGATGAACAGGTTGATGGTGTGTTTGCGCCGCGCGTAGATGAGCGCGGCCACGCTGTGTCCATCTACAACGTCGAGCCGCCCGCCCTCCAAAGGGAACCCCTGATCGGAGAAATCAGTGACCGGCGGGATGAAATCGAGTTTGCCGTCGAACCAAGGTTTGACTGTGTGCTGATCAGTCGAGATGACATCCGTAAGATGTCCGGGCTGCAACGAGCGCACATGCGCGTCGATGAGTTCAGCCGTAATGCGAGCGGAATTTGTATGCGGTTGGACCAACGCCAGCGCAGCCCAGAACACAGCAACCACCGCGACCAGTCCGAAGGCTGGAACCATGAGCCATCGCCAAGCGTTGATGGTTCGTCCGGGTGCTTCGCGATTAAAACCCAGCTGCTTGCTGATCTGCTCGCGAAATTGGGGAGAGGCCTGCTCGCTCAGCGCGCTTCGCCTGATCTGCCTGCGCAGTGATTCCATCTGCTCCAGGGAATACCGGCATTCGGCGCAAACCTCCAGGTGGCGCTCGAACTCGGCAGCACGGACGGCATCGAGTTCGCCGTCGAAGTACCCGTGCACGGCGGTTGGCGAGAAGTCACAGCTCACGGGGCGCCTCCTTGGTTGTACTGCTTAGAATGCGTTGCAGGCGTTCTCGCGCACGCGACAAAGTCGACATCACTGTTCCAAGAGGGATTCCCGTGATTTCTGCGATCTCTTTGTAAGAGCACCCTTCGAGCTCGCGCAGGACCAGCACTTCGCGCGAGCGTGGCGCCAGGGTTTCGATCGCCTGCATAAGTTGTTGCTTTTCGTGCGCCTGTGTAGCCAGAGCTTCAGGAGTGACTGATGGTCTCAAATGCAGTTCTTCGTCGAACTCGGTCATTAATTCCATGGGGCGATTCTTATCCAGCCAGCTGTAACATCCATTGCGCACAATTTGCAGGAACCAGGCACGCGCATCTCCGCCGCGAAACCCGCCAAAAAAGCGGCATGCGCGCAGCATAGAGTCCTGCACCACATCCTCGGCGTCGGCACGGTTGCGCAACAGCCAGCGCGCCAGATTCACTCCAGCATCGAGATGCGGCAGCACTAGCTGCTCAAAGCGGATTCGTTCGTGTGATTGCAGCACGTCCTTACCTGTGTAGACCGCCGGATTCCGCATTCTATTCCCTCGCCAGAAAATAATCTTTCCCGGGAATAAAAATCCAGGAGCTTCGGTCTATGCAGGCGTAGGGACAAACGAATGAACAGCGGAGGCTGAGACGATGTCACAATCCAAACCTTTCAACACCACTGCGAACGGGATCATTGAACACGACCACAATCATGACGGGATCGACCGTCGAGGGTTTCTCAGGTGCATGGCCTGGGCGGGTACTGGCGCGCTTTGCCTGGTGGAAGGCGGAGTGCTGAAATCTTACGCGCTGGGATCGCATGACCATGCGGCAAAAGCGGCAGCTGCCTCGTTGAGCTTCGCTCAAATCAGTGATAGCCACATGGGATTCAACAAGCCGGCGAACCCCGACGTGATCGCAACCTTAAAGGCCGCAGTTGATAAGGTCAACGCTCTAGCAACCCCGCCTGAATTCATTCTGCACACAGGGGATGTGAGTCATCTCTCGAAGCCAGAAGAATTCGACAATGTTCAGCAGATTCTAAAATCACTCAATCGCGAGGTGTTTTTCGTTCCCGGCGAACACGACGTACTCAACGACGAGGGTGCCGCCTTTTTGGAACGTTTCGGACGGAATCCACAAACCAAGGGCTGGTACAGCTTCGACAAGAACGGCGTGCATTTCATTGGCTTAGTAAATGTGATGAACCTCAAAGCCGGCGGGTTGGGGACGCTCGGCTCGGAGCAACTTGAATGGCTTGAGAAAGATGTCAAGCACCTGAAGCACAGCACGCCGATTGTTGTCTTCGCTCACATCCCGCTCTGGACGGTTTACCCCCAATGGGGATGGGGGACGGATGACAGCGCGCAAGCTCTCTCGTATCTGAAGAAATTCGGTTCGGTAACGGTTCTGAATGGGCACATTCATCAGACCATGCAAAAGGTCGAAGGCAATGTGACCTTTCATACTGCATTCTCGACTGCTTTTCCGCAGCCCGCCCCGGGACAGGCCGCCGGGCCGGGGCCGATGAAGGTTCCTGCCGATCAACTGCGCAGCGTGCTCGGTGTAACCGATGTCAATTACGTGAAGGGGAAACATGCGCTGGCGGTTGTGGATTCAACACTTGCGTAGGAACTATCACTCAAAAAGAACAGGAGATCTCAGATGAAAAAACAAGCAATTTCCACAAGCACCACTTTCGCCGTTCTGCTTGCGATTCTGGCTGGAGGCGGCGCGGTCACGAGTCACGCAGCTGGCGAGCAGAACAAAACGGCTTCCGAGGTGAGCGTCGATAATTTCACTTTCGGTCCTGAATCAATCACAGTTGCGGCGAACACCACGGTTACGTGGGTGAATCGCGACGATGTGCCGCACGTGATAGCCAGCACAGACGGGCTGTTCCGGTCAAAGGCGCTGGATACCGATGATAAGTACTCTTTCACATTCGTCAAGCCGGGCACTTACCCGTACTTTTGCGCGGTCCACCCGAAGATGGTGGGGAAGATTATTGTTCGCTGATCCGGTCGTCGTGTGGGCGGGCAGATTCGAGTGTCTCCGGCAAACAATCCGGAGACATTTGCTTCACAATTTCTCTGCAAAGATTTGATCCGAGCGTGACAAGCGGGTGACACCAAGGCTTTGGCTACTGCCTAGACTCAGGCCAGTTGGAACTCTCCCGGTTCCATCAATCTTTCCGCAGGAAAAGGAAGTCGCCTGTCATGAATAAGAAAAACTCTCCCGGCGAAGTTGGCAGTCAGGAACTCATCGCAAAAGAAGCCGGCCATTCGCGATCTGAAGTGAATCGCCGTTCGTTCTTGAAAAACAGTGTAGTCGCAGGTGCAGCCATAACCGCCGGCACAGGGTTTGTCGGCAGCCTTCCCGCTGCTCTAGCTGAAGAGAGCCACGGGGGCATCACACGCGGCGATGCAGCGCTGCTTCGTTTCGCAGCGGCCGCTGAAATTCTCGAAACCGATTTCTGGGTGCAGTACAACGAACTGGCTGGCGTCCAGGACGACGAAGTACCCGGTGGAAGTGGTAACTCGCTTTATACAGCTGCGCTTGCTTCTGTTGACGATGATAATCCGCAATATATTCACGACAACACGGATGATGAATTTACCCACCAAAACTTCCTCAACGCATATCTGCAATCGAAAGGGGCAGCGCCTGTGAACCTCGAGAGATTTCGCACGCTGCCGGGGAGCGAAGCCAGTGGGTCCAGCGGCAAATTGCGCCTTACGAACCTGATGCAGCTTACGCTCGATACCAGTTGGTACACGCGCTATCGCAGCAGCGACCACAATCCCGATCTCGACCCCGCCTTCGTGTTTCCACAAGCCGTTCCCGACCTGGCAAAGGGGCAGCATCCGGCAATTCCGCGCACCGATGCGGACACGACAGATCCGAATTTCTTACAGTGCATCGCGAACACTGCTCTGTTCCATTTTCCGACGATCGAACAAGGCGGAAACAGCCTTTATCCCTCAATGGCGCAACGTGCGTCCAGTGTTGAGGTGCTGCGAATATTGATCAGCATTGGCCCCACTGAAACCATGCACTTTCAGACCTGGTCCGATATTGCGGGAGATGCACCGCAGCTCACGGCCAAGGATCCGGTTACCGGACTGTCAGTGACTTTCCCGGATCTCAACTCCGCCCCCTTTGGCGGGGAGACGTTTCAGACGAACCTGATCATGCCGGAGCCATGTCCTTTCATCAGCCGAAAGCTTCCGCGTTGTTCTGTGATCAGGCCAACTGAAACTAAAGGCATAGCTATGGGCGTGGTCAAATTCCTGACTGACATGGGTTTGTTCGTCGGGCAATCGCCGGAGTTCTTTCACTTTATGGCTGAGTTGGCGCAGAAGGCCGACAATGCCCGTCGCGGAGTGAGCTAATGTCGAGGGTTTGCGTGCGTCTCTCCCCACGCAGCGCTGTGTCGAACCTGGCACAGCGCGTTTTTTTTTGAAACGAAGTCTCGTTATTGAGTCCCCTGCCGCCGGGGAGACAGCAGGGGCCGATTCCGGTAGGAGGTCTCAACATCCCTCCGGCATCAATTACTGATACGAATTCGTGAGAAGTGAAGTTCCGCGTCGCGCCCTTTAGACTTTCGCCTGCTCCGCAGTTTTACCGGAATAGTCATAGACGCCACGCCCAGCCTTTCGCCCCAGCCGTCCCTCTTTTACGTATTGCGCCAAAAGCGGTGCCGGACGGTATTTTTCGCCGAGCGTTTGGTGAAGGTATTCAAGGATGTGTAAGCGAGTGTCGAGCCCGACAAGATCAACCAGCTCTAATGGTCCCATGGGATGATTCAGCCCCAGCTTGAGTGCTTTGTCAATGTCTGCCGCCGAGGCAATCCCTTCCCCGAGCATATAGAACGCCTCGTTGCCGATCATGGCATTGATGCGGCTGGTAATGAAGCCGGGAGATTCCTTTATGACGACCACTTCCTTGCCCATCCGGCGGCCAACGTCAGAAGCAGCGGCGATGGTTTCATCATCGGTTTCAGCTGCGCGCACAATTTCAATCAACTTCATTTTGTGGACGGGGTTGAAGAAGTGCATGCCCAGGCACTTGTTGGCCCGGTATGTAACGCCGGCAATTTCAGTGACGCTGAGCGACGAAGTGTTGGAAGCGAATATGGTTGCCGGGCGGCAGATCTTGTCGAGCAGAGTGAAAATCTCAATCTTCGATTCCATCTCCTCCGGAACAGCTTCGATCACAAGGTCGGCTTCGCGAGCAGCTTCATCCACGCTGCCCGCATATTCAAGTCTGGCCGCAGCTGCTTCCGCGTCTGCGGGAGAAACCTTTTTAAGTTCAACAGCTTTGTCGAGGTTCGCCCGAATCTCGTCTTCCGCCCGGCGAAGCGCGGCTGGAATCAGGTCTTCCAGGATCGTGCGATATCCGCCGAGCGCCGCCACGTGCGCGATTCCCCGGCCCATAATTCCGGCGCCAATGACGGCGATCGTTTTTACCTCGGCCACTACTTTTCCTTCTCCACCTGTGTCAGTAGTTCCCGCAGTTTCTCGTCGGCTCCGCGCAGGCTGTCTGCCAGGCGTTTGCGCTCATCCGAATCCATGCCGTATAACGAAGCTTGAATGCGGCGCAAGGTGGTATTGATGTCATCAACGTAATTGATAAGTCGAATGAGTTCTCCGGTGGCTGCCATGACGAAAGTTTCTCCTGACCTCAGCCGGCCAAAAGTTACCAAACCGGCAAGTTCTTTATTTTCAACTCCCACGCGGATTAAGTAAAGCCGCCATAAAGAAAAGCAATCAACGCAATTGATTTCTTTTTCTCAGCACCAGCGCCCTGG
>Ga0105241_10002490_pt1 | contig 13843 bp, 12 predicted proteins | sample KBSC64metaG_FD_80422 | JGI IMG/M metagenome (GOLD analysis project Ga0105241, IMG submission 80422) | Corn rhizosphere microbial communities from Kellogg Biological Station, Michigan, USA - KBS C6-4 metaG | ecosystem: Host-associated > Plants > Roots > Rhizosphere > Soil | place: Michigan, USA... | reverse complement strand
TCGATGACCGGGAAAAGCCAGGAATTTTCGAACGTCATTTAGATTCGACACGCCCGGCGACGTAGCCATCCGGGCGGATAAGGACCGCTTCTGAAGGCGTGATTCCGTAAGCTGCCGGAAATTCAGGATGGGTGATGCGGTGGACTCGAAAGTCTTCGTTACCCTTCCACTGCGGGCCAGCGAGTAGCGCGTATTCTTTGCCCAGCAAATCCAGCGTGGAGTGACCCTCCCCCAGCCACAGGTGCGGCGCACGCGTTCCCGGGCGGGCTTTCGATTCGCTCGGGTGTTCGTGAAGCCGCCCATCGTAGCAGTATCCGAGCTCGACGTTCATATCGTGCGCCACCGGCTGAAATCCCTTGGACGCCAGGTACGGAGCCGTGCGCGTGACATAGCGCGAGTAGGCCTGTTCGACGGTGAACTCGCCCACCGGCCGGCGCTCGGATTCGTAGGTATCCAGCAAATCGGGCGAAGCCGCGCCTTTGAGAACCCAGGCGAGCTTCCATGCCAGGTTTTGCGCGTCCTGAACACCGGTGTTGCCGCCGAATCCGCCGTAGGGCGGCATCACGTGTGCCGAATCGCCCGCCAGGAAGATATTCCCTTCGCGAATATGCTCGGCGGTATTTGCTTCCGACTGCCAGCGCATCACGTCTTCGATCTTGACCGGAATATCGTTGACGCCCAACGCCGCGTGGAGCAGATCCAGGCAGCCTTGATCGGTGAGCCCGGTGGACACATCGGTGTTGGGATGCGCGGGATCGCCTAACGCGATGACCGCTAGGAATCCCGACGTGAATGGTATCTCGATCCGGAAAAATCCGCGCAGCACCGGATTGATCACGTAGATCACGCTGAGACTCCGCCCCCGCAAGAGAGGTCCGACGTCGCCTCGGAAGTAGATGGTAATGCTGTTTGAGAAGACTCCGCGGCCCAGCATCCGAATTCCCAGGCGCTCCCGCACGCGGCTGTGCGCGCCGTCGGCAGCGATCATATAGCGCGCATGGATGCTGGCCGTCTCGCCGGAATCGCGATGCCGGATCTGGGCAGTGACCCCGGAGTCGTTCTGCTCGAAGGAGACCATCTCGGTGGCAAAGCGCAGATCGGCGCCCAGCTCTTCGGCGCGCTGCTTGAGCAAAGGCTCCAGCAGGCTCTGAGAAATGAACACCCGCTCACAGGGACTCAGATCGCGGATGCCTTCGTTGAGGTTCGCGATGTAGTATGCGATTTCCTTGCCGGCCAGCGATTCCACGCCCATGATGGCGCCGTCCTGCACGAACTGCTCGGCAGATCTTTGCTTGACGATCTGCTCCACGCCCACGGTACGGAAGATCTCCATGGTCCGCTGCGTGATTTGCGCCGCGCGAGGATGGATGGCTGTGCCGCGGTGATGCTCGACGACCAGGGATCGAACGCCGTAGTGTCCCAGCAGCATCGCGCTGGACATGCCGACCAGGCTGCCGCCGACGATCAGGACGGGAACTTCAATGTCAGCCACGCTGCTACTTGACGAACAGTTTGCTGTAGTCTTTATTGTTCTCGCAAACGAATTCGTCGATCTTGTTCAGATCCGGGCGAAGCGGGAACGTCCGGGTGACCGTCCAGGGGCGCACGAACACGTTGGGATCTTCAAGCGTCGCTTCGTACTGGAGCGTATCGAAATCCGGACGGCTGAAGCGCTCGACGATGTGCAGGGCCTCACTGTGTTTGTAACCGCTCAGCTCCGTCCGCGTGTTGAAGCCGACCATGTCCACTACTAACGTGTCGCCCTCCCAGCGGCCTACGGCATCACCCATCCACGTCGGGTCCGGATCCACGGGATGCGTAGAGCCGTTGGTCGGCACGATGCGAAAGACGCCCGGATATTCATGCATGATCACTGCATAGGTTGGCGTCTGCAGGATTTGGAATTGATACGGCACCGTGTAGGCGGCTGGTCCGGCAATGGGCATGCAGTCTGAAAGTGCGCCCGCATCGTTGGGTCCGCGAGTCACGCGATATTTTTCCATGCCGGGTTTCAACTCTGGTCCCGCAGGAGCTGCACCTCTGCCCGCGCCGGGTGCACCGCCTCTTCCACCGGGCGCTCCCCCGCCGCCGAAGCTATAGACTCCCGACAGATCGGGCTTGCCATTCGCCAACCTCGGCACTTCGCGCTTGACGTCGCCCGTGGGAGCGGCGCTTGCCGCCGCAGCGGTTCCGGGAACCGTCACGGTCACTTCTTTCGTCAGCACAGTGTTATTCGGTCCGGTTACGGTGAGCGTATACGTCGTAGTCGCTTTCGGAGTAACCTGGCGGCTGCCGCGCGGGATTACGCGACCCACCTCCGGACTTATGGTGATTGCGTTAGGATTCTCGGTGGCCCAAATCAGCGTCGCGGACTGGCCGGGTTGAATCGTCGCCGGCTGGGCGCGGAAGTCGCTGATGCGGGCCGGAGGCTGTACACGCTGCGGCTTGGGCGGAGCTGCGGCAGGCTGACCGGCGGCCGGTGGAGCTTGAGCGCCTACCAGGCTTGCGAAGGCGGCGGTCAGTATAAGGGCGTGCGTGAATCGCATCGTTGGTCTCCTACTTCTTGGCTCTATTTCTTTTCGAAGAACTTACTGTAGTCTTTGTTGTTCTCGCAAATGAACTCGTCCACTTTAGTTAAATCCGGGCGAAGGGGGAAACCGCGCGAGATGGTCCAGGGTTTTTCGAACACGTTCGGATCTTCGATGGTCGCCTGGTAATCCAGGTTGTTGAGATCGACGCGATGGAAACGCTCCACCACGTGCAGAGCTTCGGTGTGCTTGTAGCCGCCGGGGAGCTCGGTCCTGTCATTGAATCCGACGGTGTCCACCACCAGCGTGTCACCCTCCCAGCGTCCAACCGAGTCGCCCATCCAGGTTGGATCGGGATCGGCGGGATGCGGCGTGCCGTCGGTCGGGATGACGCGGAACAGATGCGGATACTCGTACAGGATCACCACGCGGTCGCGGCCCTGAACGATTTCCCACTGGTACGGGACAAAGTATGCTCCGGGTACGCCGGTCGGGCTGCAGGTGGAGTATAGTCCAGCGTCGGTGGGTCCGCGGACGACTTTGAATTTTTCGGCGCCCGGCTTAAGCGTAGCCGTGATGGGATCGTTCTGGCCGCGCACCGCGACGCCGCCGAAGTTGAAGGAACTGGAATTGTAGACTCCGGATAGATCGGGCTTGCCGTCGGCCATGCGCGGAGTCGGTGAAGGACCCGCCTTGCTATTCCCAGCCTTGCTATTCGAAGATGCGCGCTCGACGGTGCCGGCGACGGTTACTTTCACGGACCGAGTCTCCGTGCCGTTCGGTCCGGTCACTGTGAGGGTGTAGGTGGTTGTCGCGGACGGCTTCACTTGACGGCTGCCGCGCGCGGTTACACTGCCGAGCTCGGGGCCGATGGTGACTGAATTAGGATTCTCGGTCGACCAGACGAGCATCACGGCCTGGCCCGGCTGAATCGACGCCGGAGTCGCTTTGAAATCGAGAATGCGGGCGGGCAGCCGGGCCGCCTGCTGATAGGCGCCAGAGGGTCCCTGCTTGGCCTGGTCTTGCTTGCCTTGACCTGCCAGTACAGAGGCCATAAATGCTGTCATGACCGCCCAACGGAGTGGCATCATCCGTCTTAGTATATGTCAAGCCTTGAGCGATCGATACCAGTAAGCAATTTTGCAGACTTCGTGGAATCCCGTGCGGCAATACATGTTGTAGCCCATGCCGGAAGCCAGCAATATGGCCTGCTTCCAGTCTCGATCGCGCGCAAACCGTAGAGCATGAGCAATCATCGCGCTGCCGATGCCGCGGCCGCGTTCGATCTCGAGAACTCCTACGTCATAGAATCCCGCAGAGGACTCGCTCAGAAACATGGAGCAAGCTCCTACGGGACGATTCCCCGCCGCCAGTGCGACGAAATCGAAAAAGTTCTGAGGCCATTGCGCGGCCATATGCGCCAGGCGATTCAACTCATGCTGTCGAATCGACGTCGTGATCGGCCCGAAATACGGGTGTGGATGGCGTAGATACATCGAATGATGCGGCGTTCGAATGATGCGGATTCCTTCGGGAACGGCGATCGTCGGGAGCTTCGCAAGATCGCACCACATTCCGGGGAATCGTTTCTTGCAGCGCAGGCCCAAACGTTTGAGATGATCCGCGAGATCGGCTGGCGTGGCATCGTCGTCCACCCAGAATCCGATGCCGCGGCCGTGCTTCTCGTAATGTTTGAAGATTCGATCGAGCCGCTTGCGCGCGGTCTTCGCGTCGAAGCGAATCGACGTTCCGCCATTGGACCAGGTGGTCCCGTTGCTCAGCATCCAGGTGATATCCGGATCGCGATGAACCTCGACGCCGGGCACATCGGATTGAGCCGCGTACCAGGCTTCGAGATTTTCGACGACGATCCTGCCGAGCGCGGGGTCAGCGGGCAAGCTATTTCCTGGCCGCCCGAGCTTTGCCTTGCGCGGACATGCGATGTTCCTTGCCGCGCGTCAGTGACTTAATGAAATCCGCTCGACGAAAGCGAACTGCAGACCAGTCCTCATCGATTGCCACCATTCGGACCGGCTCAAATCCCGCGTCGCCCAGGACCTGCCATCCGGCGTCCCGGTTGATCGCGGATTTGTATTTCTTGGAAGATCCCTTCGGATAGGCGAACCATACGACGGCATCGCCCTGAGCCTTCTTGGCGATTGCCTTTCCCAACGCGTCCACTTCCTTCTGCTTGGTTACGAACGCCAAGGCAAACTCGGTGTCGCCGCCATTCTTCAGATCGCGCTGAACGGTTACGCCGCGCAGCGTCTTAAGCTCAGGCTCAAAACTCTCCGGCGCGTTGAGCACCAAAATCTGCTTCTGATCCTTGAGATTGAGTTTGTCGAACGTAGACACACGCTCCTCCTAGAGTTTCACGGTGACGCACTTCAACTGGGTATAGCAGTGTAGAGCCTCGACGCCTTTCTCGCGCCCATAGCCGCTCATCTTGTAACCGCCGAAGGGAGTTTCGATCATGGCTCCGGTCTGATACTCGTTCACGTAGACTTGTCCGGCTTCGAGCAGCGCAGCGACACGCAGTGCACGGCTGACGTCGCGCGTCCACAGTCCGGCTGCCAGACCGTAGTCTGAATCGTTGGCGATGCGGATTGCGTCGGCCTCATCTTTGAATCGGATCACGCCCATCACGGGGCCAAAAATCTCCTCGCGTGCGATGCGCATGTCATTATTCACGCCGGTGTAAACCGTGGGACTAACGAACCAGCCTTTCTTAAGCCGCTCCTCGCGAGGCAGATCGCCTCCGATCGCCGCTTTTGCGCCTTCCTGCGTTGCGAGCTGGTAATAGCTCTGAACTTTTTCGTACTGAGCCTTTGTCGCCAATGGTCCGACGGATGCCGTCGCTTCCGGCCCGACGCTGATGTTCTGCACTTCCTTGACCAGTTTCTCGACGAAAACATCATGGATGCTGTCCTGCACCAGCAGGCGTGTACCCGACGAACAGATCTGGCCGCAGACGCGGGTGAAAATGTTCGCGGCGTTGGCTGCGGCGCGATCCAGGTCGGCATCCTCGAAGACGATGTGGGGCGACTTGCCACCCAATTCGAGCGTCAGCGGGAGTATGCGGTCGGCTGCGATGTGGCCGATTTCCTTGCCGGCGCGCAAGCTTCCTGTGAAAGCGACTTTACGGACCAGCGGATGCGACACCAGCGCGGCACCAGCATGGCGGCCGGCGCCCAGCACGACATTGAAGACTCCTGGGGGCAAGCCGCATTCCTCCGTGGCGATGCGTGCAAACTCCACCGTGGTCGCAGAAGTTTCTTCGGACGGTTTGATCACTACCGTGTTGCCCGCCGCCAGCGCCGGCGCCGATGCTCGCGCAGCCTGGTTGAGCGGAACGTTCCACGGTGTAATAATCCCTACCACGCCGTAGGGCTCGCGACGAGTGTAGGCGTGATAGCCCGCGCCGACGTTGAGCGTCTCGCCGTGATTGACGTTGACCAGGCCTGCGTAGAATTCGAAATAGCGTGCCGCCGTTTCGAGCCCTGCCGGCGTTTGCGCGGCGGGCGTGCCATTCTCGCGCGATTCGATCTCGGCCAGCAGCTTCACGTGCTTGCGGATGGCCCGCGCCATTTCGAGCATCACCTTGGCCCGGTCCATCGGCCGGCGGTCGCGCCATTCGGGAAACGCGGCCGAGGCAGCCTGCACCGCGGCATCCACGTCGGCTTCATTCCCGCTGGCGACGCGCGCGATGCGCTCGCCCGAGCGCGGATCGAGTTTGTCCAGATAGTCGCCAGATCCGGGCTTTACGGTCTTGCCGGCAATAAAATGATTCAGGACGTAGGGAGTGATTTCGGTTTCAACTGCGGCTGCCATACAGGCATTCTAACCGGAAACCAGACTGCTTCCGTTTCAAAATCCGCCGCGCGGACGATACCCTGGGCGAGCCTGCACGCGATACTTCTTGCCGGCATCCGAGACGACTTCTACAGCGATCTTGCGGAACCCTTCGTTGGGATTCGTCTGCGGGTAATACGTGACTGTATAGGAGTTACCCAGATCCTCGCGGATCGCCTCGAAGGCTTCCACTTGCTTCTGCCAGTTGGTGGCGAAGTACGCCTTGCCGCCGGTGCGCGTCGAAATGCGCTTGAACACGTTGGCGGAAATCGGGTCCTTGCTGATCTCGTTGGTTGAGATCACGTAAATCGGAATACCCTCGTCTTCGGCTACGGCGCGGACATCGTCCGGCGCAACCATGCTGGCATTGTCCGGACCGTTCGAGAACACGATCACCACTTTGCGCCCAGGCACTTTTGCCGCGTCGCGAATGGTCAGCAACAGTCCGTTGTAGAGGGCCGAATCGTCCCCGGCGATGGCTCCCCGCAATCCAGCGATGGCCTCGTTGCGTTCTTTGCTCAACGCGGATGCGCGCGACAAATTACGGCTATAGGTGTACACCGCCACCGAATCCGCGCGGTCCAGACCGCGAATAAAATCGGCGATGGCGTCCGATGCGTACACGAAGCCGCGATACATGTAATTGCTGGTGTCAAACAGCACGAATACATTGGTCCCGACGAACGCATCCGAGCGAACTTCCGTAGTTGCTCCCGGAGCGGCCCCGGCGGCATCCACCACAATGGGTTTGACCGAGCCGTCAGCGGCCACTTCCACGGGTGGCTTGTTCCCCTCCGAGAAAGTCGAGACCTTTTGGGTAATCCCGTCTTCCAGGATGCGGAAATCGGAGGGCTTCAGTCCGTTGACGTAGTGCCCTTTGTTGTCGGTGATGGTGAAACTGAGCACCACCATATCGACTTTGATGCGAAACGTAGGGCGGTCCTGGGCGGCCGCTAGCGCGACCACCAGCATGATGAAAGTGAGTCTGCGTATCACCGCGGGATAACCTCCAAATTGCTAGCCTGCGTCTGCCTGCGCGCCTTTTCCCTGACATCGTCCCCCACCACCCGCAGGGAACGCAACAGGGCCGGCCAGTCTTCCAAATGCGTCGCGAAAATCTGTTCTACCGTTTGCCGCGTCCAGTCCGGAACCAGGACGTTCATCTGCGACGGTTGCGCGTGAATCTCATCCGCCAGCGCCGCGTAGTACAGCAGATTCGATTCCCAGCTTTCCGCCAGGATCCGGCTGGAGTATCCCATCAGCGTCGGGAACGTCCGAAGATTGAGCAGCTCCAGCCCGTAGGTATTCGCCAGCGTCGGCTTAGGCGTTCCAAAGGCTTGCGAGATCGCCTCTGGACTCAGTTCGGCGGGCGATCCGGTAGCCAAGCGGCGAATCTCCTGCGCCAGCGTCGATTCCCGATCCTGCTCCGCCAGCGATCGTGCCAGTAAATACAGTTCCGACGGCAGGACGTTCTCCACTGCAAGTTTCGGCTCGCCGTGTTCCAGAAGATCTTCTACCTTCTTCAAGCGTCCCGGCGCCAGATACGGATCCAGGGCAGCCATCACCTTTCGCCTGTGGTCGGCGTTCAGCGACGCTTCACCCAGCAGCGACTCGCCATATGCCATGTGAACGCCCACCCAGTGGATCTGGGAAGGCGTCACGTTCCACCAGCGCGGAACAATCGCCGTCAGCATGATCTGCGGGACCAAATCGCCCCAAATCAACGCTTGTTCGTGCGTTGGGATGAGGAAATTTTGCTCCGCCTCGGCCAGCGCATACGGCAGCGCCGCGAGGGATCCCGCCAGGCGGCCGCCGGCATTCGATGGCCATCCGCTGCCGGGAACGTAGGTGTAACCCCAGGTCTGCTGGCCGCCCTGGATGCCGATAAAATCGTGGCTGCGAACGAATAGAGGATTGGTCCGCAGCACCTGCGCGCCGGGTGGCGCATAGTGCATGTAATTGAAGCCCACCAGCGTGTCCCGCAGGAATCCGGACAGCTCTCCGCGCATGTCGCTCAGCTTCTGCGGATCCTTGGCGGCTTTGTCGATGGCCGTACGCAGATTCAGTTTGCGCTGATCTTCAATGTGCTGCTCAGTCCAGTATCCGTACGACAATGTCGATTTTTCGGGGCTGCTCAGTGTATTCCGCGGCAGTTGGATCTCCGAAATGCGCGAAGCCAGGCGTCCTGTCAGCGCGGTGTTCAGTGCCTGCCCCTTGCTGACGCTATCCAGGTTGTCGGCGAGATCGAAAATCGTTGTGAGCGGAACCAGGCGCTGGGCTTCGAAGAACCGGATCAACTCTTCCACCATCTGCTGATGCGTATCCGATGCGCCTCCCGGAACTCCTCCCGCCAGCAGGTCTATCATCCGATCCTGGACCGAGACGCCTGCCGGGGATTTGGTCGCCTGAAGCAAGTCGCGCACTCCAGCGCGGCCTGCATCGAAAACGTCGCGATCGTTGGCGATTTTCGCGAACGGCTCCAGCAGCTTCGCCAGGCTGGCATCGGCTGCGTCGCGAGGAATACTATGCTGCCGCGTAAAGATCTGCCAGAGTCCGATCAAGGCTTGCGCGGTTCCGGCGGCGTCCGCACGCAGCCCCTGATTGCGAATCGAGACGATCGCGCGCGTGGTTTCCAGGTATGCCGAGATCGTGGAGTCCGACAGCATCGGGTTCTCCGCAAACAGCGGATACTGCGCCGAAAGCGTCCGATAGTTCCGCGCCAGCTTATCCATGGTGGCTGGCTCCAGCGGCTTGGCCCGGCGCCGGTCGATGTCGGTCAGCGCCATGAAAATCTTCAAGGGCTCATTCTCCGCAGCTTTGCGCGATAGACCGAAGAGCGCTTCCAGCACGTCGTCAGCATCTTTCCATTGCGGAGCGGCCCGCGTCAGCTTCGCGTCGTACTTTCCTTCCGGATGGTCCGCGAACAGACGCTTCCAGATCTCCAGGCCTCCGGGAAGATGCGGCTTGCCATCTGCATCCAAGCGCAGCCGAGTGGTCAGCAGCAGCATGTCGGTGTTGGATCGGAACACCGGGCGCGCGGGACCCGGACTGGTCACTTTGCCGCGAACCGCACTGTAGAACCGTTTCAGCCGCTCGGGGTCGCTGAGATAATCTTTCACCGGCCCCTCGATTCGGGCCAGGGAATCGAAGTAGCTGGCCAGCCACCCGTCATCCCGCGTGATGATCCGCTCGAGGAAGGCCGCGCCTTTGTCCGGGGTGATGCCGCCGTTCAGATCGGCCCAAGCTTTCTCGCTTCGCGCTCCGCCGGGAACCACCACCTTGCCGTCGCGGACCTGGAACATCCCGCCGAAGAAATCCAGAACATGGGCGTAGATCTTCAGCCGCTGCGCTGGAATCGCCTGCCGAAGTTGCTCCGCGGTGTTCGAGTCGAGCTTGGACAACGCAACGTACAGCCGGCACATGGACGGATCGCCCAGCAGATAATCGATAAACTCGACGGGAGCTTTGTCGGAAGCCTTATCGGGCGTCTTGCTGGCGTTCTTGTCGGAGGTTTTCTCTTTTGCCTGCCAGTAGTCCAGCGAATACAGAATCGGAACACGAGTAGGCCGGTAGTCCAGCGTGAAGGGGCGGTTTGTTCTGAGCGCCAGTTCCAGATCGGCCAGCGGGAATCCCGAATCGGTGGTCAGAAACGCCCGCGACGCGTTGACGGTTTCAAGGACCAAGTCTGACCCGCAACCACCTCGCATTCGGAATCCGATCACCCGCAGCAGATCAGCAGTCGCAGGCGACTCGCACATATCGATGCGCAAGCTCTTGCTTGGTCCGGCAAGCCTTTCCAATTCACGAGCTTGCGAGAGGTAGCGAATCACTAGCTTGAGGTATTCAGTCTGCTCCAAAGCCTCGTTGGCTGAGGTCGCCCGGTAGCCGTTGGTGAGGATATTGCGGGAGAAAGCCGGTAACAAGTCTTCCGGATTCAGACTGGGCGACAGCGCGGCCATGCGCGCAAACGAGCGAAGGGGGCCGGGTATCTCGATATAGTTCGGCGGAGCGGCGGTTCGAACCGGCGGAAGGGACAAACCTTTGCCGCCCGCAGCCGAATAATCCTGAAGATATCGCGCCGAGGCTTCGCGGTTACCCGCGAGAAGTTCTAGTACTGCAAGCCGCTGCGCTATTGCGGTGCGTTGTTCGGCAGGAGCGTTGGTCCGTTGGAGCGCCTGAGCCAGGCGGCCATAGGCTTCGCGAGCCGCGGGATCGTGATGGCGATCCAGAAATTCAGCATACGCCCGCAACGGGACGGGATCGTTAGAGGCGCTGGTTGCGGCCTGCCGCAGCCGCCGGACGGCTTGTTCAGCGTTGCCGCTACTTTCCAGCCTCCAAGCCTCCGCTGTCAAATCCTGGCCCGCAGCAGCGGCGGCCGAGTACACTATCGCCAGGGCCAACCATCGATTGCGCGTCGACCGGTCCGTCCAGAGCCACATCGCTCGCTCTCCTTCGCCCCCCTACGACCGCTTGGAAAGGATTCTATCACTCCTACCAATGCCGAGGGTAGACTTGCGGCATATTAGACTCCCGACAGTACTAGAACAGAACTAATAATTTGCAGCAACCAATGCTGATAGAATGAATCTAACGAAGTAAGTATGATCGTCAAGATACGCTTTCCGGAGGGTCGTCGGCGTAATTCTAAGGGTGGAACGAATCGGGAACTTGCGGGCGCGTTGGGCGCGCTGCTGATTCCGGCTTCGTTGATGGCTTACTCTTTGGGTTTCTGGCGGCTGGCTTCAGACATGGGTCTGGCAGGCCAGTTCGATATCACCGGAGCATTTTCCCACTGGCAATTGTGGATCGGGCTGGGTGTGCTTCTGCATACAGCTGCCATCACACTCAATCGTTATGGCCGTGGTGAAGATCTGGAGATGCCTCGGGTCCTAAGCGCACTACCTGGCCGCAGGGATACCGTGGAAGATGAGCTGGAACATCAGCATTCTCTCAGACCTTAAGGTCGCGGATTTCCCGATCCGTTAACATCCGATATTTTCCGATCTGCAAATCGCCAATCTCGATGTGGCCGAATTTCGTCCGAACCAGCTTCAGCACCTTCGCTCCTAGCGTTTCGACCATGCGCCTCACCTGGCGATTGCGACCTTCCGTAAGCGTGATCTCGAAAAACGTGTAGCGCTCAGAGTTGCGGATGCGCCTTACTTCAGCCGGACGCGTGGGACCGTCGCTGAGAACCACGCCCTGGCGCAATTGATCGAGCTGCTCGTCGCTGAGCAGTAGCGATGCCTTCACCAGATACGTTTTCGGCACGTGGGATTCCGGGCTGGTGATGCGGTCCGCGAAGGTCCCATCGTTGGTGAAGATCAGCAGACCGCTCGAATCCAGGTCCAGCCGCCCGGCGGAGAAAACCTTGTCCGGAACATCCTTCAATAGTTCGTAAACAGTAGGACGATTGTCAGGATCCTTGTAAGTGGTGACGTAACCCTTGGGTTTGTACAGCAACAGATAGATTTTCCGCGCGGACCGCATGGGGCGGCCGTCCAGCGTTACCTTCTGATGCTCGGGATCCACCCACGCATCCGGTGTCTGGATCTTCTTGCCGTCCACCGCCACGCGGCCCTCGGCGATCCATCGGCGGGCCTCCGTACGCGAGCCTAATCCGGCCTGCGACAAAACGCGATCGAGAGTCTTCTTGCGCGGGGTGGTGGGCAATCCCTATGATCATACGAGTGCTTGAGTGCGTGCCGAACTTTTCGGAGGGCCGCGATTCTACGGTAGTGCGTGCGATCGCCGACGCGATTGCGCAGACTCCTGACGTCCTGCTGCTGGGATGGGAATCCGACACCGACCATAACCGCAGTGTGATGACGTTCGCCGGCCCGGCAGATGCCGTGATCGAGGGAGCTGTGCGCGGGGCAGGGAAGGCCGCCGAGCTGATCGACCTTTCCGCTCACGTTGGCGTTCATCCTCGCGTGGGCGCGGCCGACGTAATTCCCTTCATTCCGCTGAATGGAGCAACCATGGATGACGCCGTGGCTGCTTCGCATCGCGCGGGCGAAGAGATCTGGCGCCGCTACGGTGTTCCCGTTTACTTCTATGAGCAATCCGCGCGCAGTCCTCAGCGCCGCCGTCTGGAAAAGGTGCGCAAACGGGAATTCGATGGCGCACCGCCGGATATCGGCAACATCGCAGCGCATCCCACCGCTGGAGCTTCGATGGTGGGAGCCCGCGGATTTCTGGTCGCGTACAACGTCCTGCTAAAGACGCGCGATGTAGCGATTGCGCAGACGATCGCTCGCCAAATCCGGGAATCGTCCGGTGGATTCCGCTACGTGAAGGCCATGGGACTGTACTTGCCTTCGCGCGATTGCGCTCAGGTGTCCATGAATCTGACGAATTTCGAGAAGACGCCTCTGCACCTGGTTTACGAAATGATCGCCGCGGTCGCGAAAGAGCTTGGCACGGAAGCCGTCTGCGGAGAAATCATTGGCTTCATCCCGCGCCGCGCCTATGAGATGGCTCCGGAGTTCTTCCAGAAGGCCGAAAACTTCACCGAGTCGCGGATTTTGGAGATCCGAATCGCGGAGTTGTTACGATGAAGGTACGTGCTGGTAACGATTGAACCCAAGCGGCAGCGCCCCGCGTGGCTGCGAGCTCCCGCCCCTGTAGGCGACAACTATCGGGAACTAAAACAACTAGTCGAGTCGCTCCAGCTACACACAGTTTGCGAAAGTGCGGCCTGTCCCAACATCGGCGATTGCTGGAACCGGCGTACGGCTACGTTCATGATCCTGGGGAACGTCTGCACCCGTCGCTGCGGATTCTGCGCTGTGCAGAAAGGCGGCCCACTGCCAGTCGATTACGACGAGCCTCGCCGGGTTGCCGAGGCGTGCGCGGCTCTCGGCCTGAAATTCGCAGTGATCACCAGCGTGAATCGCGACGACCGCAAGGACGGTGGCGCCGAGCTGTTCGCTCTTACCATCCGTGCGATTCGGGAACGCATACAGGGTTGCGGCGTGGAAGTTCTGGTTCCCGATTTTCAAGGCTCGCATGCTGCCATGGACCTGGTGCTTGAAGCCGCACCTGACATTCTCAATCACAACACTGAGACCGTGCCGCGCCTGTATCGCCAGGTCAGGCTAGGTGCGCGATACGAGCGATCGCTCGACATGCTGGCTTACGTGAAGACGGCCGCGCCCGATACGCCGACGAAATCCGGCCTCATGCTGGGGCTGGGAGAAACTCTCGACGAAGTCACCGCCGTCATGCGCGACCTGCGAACGGCCAAGGTGGATATTCTCACGCTAGGGCAGTACCTGCGCCCTTCCGCCAAGCACCTCCCGATCATCCGCTACGTGCCCGTGGAGGAGTTCGACGAGCTGAAGCGCCTGGGCTACGAAATGGGCTTCCGGCACGTGGAAAGCGGTCCTCTGGTCCGGAGTTCCTTCCACGCGGCCGACGCGATCCAGTAGGAACTTTTCGTAGCCGGTTACGTATCGATA
>Ga0105241_10002481_pt1 | contig 13861 bp, 11 predicted proteins | sample KBSC64metaG_FD_80422 | JGI IMG/M metagenome (GOLD analysis project Ga0105241, IMG submission 80422) | Corn rhizosphere microbial communities from Kellogg Biological Station, Michigan, USA - KBS C6-4 metaG | ecosystem: Host-associated > Plants > Roots > Rhizosphere > Soil | place: Michigan, USA... | reverse complement strand
GAGGCGGCAGTCGCGTCCGCCCAGGGGCTGTGCGTGATCGCGCTTTGAAAGATACCGCGCGCGACTTGGAAGCGATCGAGCGCCTGCACTTGCAAGTGACCCGTGCGCGCCCAGTCCGCGTTGCGGTCGCCCCACGCGTAAGCTCGCAGCGCCACCGAATCATTGTCTGCGGCTGTGTCGAAGCCGAGCTCGCCGGCGGCACGCTGTGGTGGTGGTTGCTCGAGGAGCGGCGCCCAGGGTGCCACGGTCATGTCCTCGCCACGGGCGAGCGCGGCCGCCGGCGCACGGGCACGCGCGGTGAGTGGTCGCGCGGGCTCACTCTGTTCGAACGTGGGCTCACAGGAAAGCAGCCAACGCGCCCCTCCCGGTTGCGGCGGGTGCGCAAATTCCGGCAATTTCGCGATTCGCAAGCGTGAGCCCGGATCGCTCCTCTGGCCCGCCTCGGCCGACTTATTTTTGGGGTTGTCCCGCTGCGCGTCGAAGCGCGTGAAGCCCACGCGCGCAAAGCCTCCGAAAACGCAGCCGATCTCGGAGCAGCCTTGCAAGCGCGCTTCGCCACGTGGTTCGCGAGCGCCGTCGAACTCCGACGGCAACTCCACCTCGCTCCACTCGGTGCCGCCGTCACTGCTCTCTTGAGTGCGCCCCGTGCGCCCCACCAGGAGCGCATGGCGCCCCGAGAGCAAGGCGCGGTCGATGCTGTTTTTCACGGGGCCCGCCTGCACGTTGCCGTCGAGCGCCACGCGCACGCCGACGAACGGCTCCGAGCCCGCCACCCAACCAGAAAGCAAACCGGGCGAAGTCTCGATGAAGCCATCGAGCCACAGCCCACGTTCGAGCAGACCGTCGGCGCCCGGGATGCTGGCGGGCAGCTTCAACGCCACCCGCTGTTCCTTGCCTTGCGTATCGATCAAGGAAATGAATCCGGGCGCGCCCAAGCGCGGCGGAATGATGACGGCCACGCGCCCATCCGAGAGCGCCACGACGCGCTCCACCCCCAGATCGCCGGTCACGCGAATCGTGCGAAATCCGCCGTCATTTCCACGGATACAGTAGGCGCCCGGGCTCTGCTCGGGGCGCGCGTCACAGGCGCCACGCACCACGAGCAAGCCATTGCCGCTGCTGGCCACGTAGCGCGCGCCGCTGAACGCTCGCAGCGGCCGCACCGCGAACGGGGGCACGAACTCGAACAAGCGCGTCTCGTCCCCGTCGCCGCAGGAAAAACCGTAGCCGCGTCCGATCGGCAGCGCGGCGCACTCACCGCCGCCCGCGAACGCATGTTCGTCGCTGTCGAGGATTTTGGCGTCGAGCGCGCGCACGCGGAGCAGGCTGCCACCGCTGGCCAAGACGAAGCTGCCGTCGGCTGCCGGAAAGCCACGCAAGATGGCCTGCTTGAGCGCGCGCATGCCGCTCAGCTCGACCTTGGCGCCGTGCAGCGGGCGAGCGACCTCGTGGACGCGCGAGGCATTGTCTTCGTCCTGTGGAGTGGGCTCGCGATGGCTCACCACGCCGTTGCGATCGAGCGCAACGATTTCGTTTTCATTGTTGAAGAGCAGCTCGCCATCCCGTGTTTCCAGCGTGGTGGCCGCAAACGGGACTCGTCGCCACGATGCTCCCGCGTCGAATGTCACGAGTGGGCCGCGAAATGGCACTTCTACAGCGCCAAACCAGGCATCCGCGAAGGCCATCTTGCCGTAGCCGGGCGAAGCCGGAAGGCTACCGAGACCGATGGCCTGCCCGCGCTCCGGGTCGAGCGCGACGAGCGAGTCGGGACGACGACCAGAGACGTACAAGCGGTCGAAACCGGCCACCACTTGCTCCGTCTCGAAGTCGAGCCGCGCGAACGGTTCGACGTCACCGGTGAAGGTCTTGGCGCGATAAAACAAAGTCGTGCTCGAGGTCACGACGAAGAACAAGAAGCCCCCACCCAAGCGCGTCGGCAGCTCGAGCGTTTGCACGCTGCGCGCCGCGGGCAAGTACTCGCGAGCCAAATCCATTTGCCCGTTTGGATGGACGAGCACGCGCAAGCCGTAGGCGATCACGCGCAGGCTGCCATCACGGTCTTCACCGGCGGAAGACGCCTCCGCGGTATCGAGCGGCGGGAACAAGCGTGGTGCGCCATCGGCGGCGCCCGAAGCACCGCTCTCGGCGAGGGTGCCGAGCACGGGCGCCCGCGGCTCGCGCGCGTGAACCTTTGCCGGCGCGCCCCCGCACGCACTAGCGGCTGCCGCAGCGACGCCGAGCAGCCACGACCGAGCCCGCGGTGAAGCGAACCAAGCCCGGAAAAGCCGTGCCGTGGGCACCATCACTTAAGCGTAGCGCCTTGGCGCGCCTCCGCGTAGTGGTACGAGACTTCCATGAGCCAGACGCGGCGTCCCACCTCGCCCCTCGCCGAGGAAATCCTCGGTTTGTATTTCCCAGTGCTCGACCACGGCTTCGTGTCGCTCGTCGACTACATGGGCACCGATGAATGCATCGAGCGCGCCGCGCGCGTGAGCTACGGCTACGGCACCCGCCAAACCAGCCAGACGCGCGGGCTGCTCCGCTACTTGCGGCGTCACCTACACACGACGCCCAGCGAGATGATCGAGTTCAAGTTTCATTGTTCGATGCCGATGTTCATCGCGCGCCAATGGATCCGCCATCGCTCGGCGAACGTGAACGAATACAGCGGCCGCTATTCGCTGATGCCGATGCTGTTCTACACGCCCACCGAAGAGCAGCTGCAGACGCAAAGCCGCAAAAACAACCAGGGCCGCAGCGGTCAAGCCGTGGCCCCCGAGAAGTACGACGAAGCCATCCGACGCTGGAACGAGATCCGCGAGAAGAGCCGCGAAGCCTACGAGTGGATGACGCTCGAAGACATGGCCCGCGAATTGTCGCGCATCGATCTGCCGCTTTCGACTTACACGCAGTGGTATTGGAAGATCGATCTGCACAACCTGCTCCACTTCCTCAAGCTGCGCGTCGACAAGCACGCGCAGTGGGAAATTCAGGAGTTCGGGCGCGTCATGGCGGGCATGCTGAAGCGGGTCGCCCCGCTCAGCTACGAAGCGTGGGTCGACTACGACGTCTGCGGCGGACGGGTCAGCCGCATGGAACTCGACGCGCTGCGCAAGCTGCTCAGTGTCGAAGGGGATGGCCTGCGTGCGCGAGACGGCCTAGCGCTGGACGCCGCCGGTTTGGCCGAGGTGGGCCTGGCCAAACGCGAAGCCGCGGAGCTGCTCGAAAAGCTCGCCCCCCAACCGGCGGTGCCGGACTTCGAGCTCGATCTGTCCCGGGCGCAATCGGCGGAGGTCTTTGCCGAGCGTTTTGCGGCCGCCGTGCCGAAGGTCGATAAGAAACCCTCGGCTTAGCGAGCCACCTGCGGCTGGCGCGCGCGACCGTCGCGCCTTATATGGAGCGTAGCCATGGCTTCGCCCGCAACCAGCCTGCACCCCGATCTCGCCACGCTCGATCTCGACGAGGAGATCCGCCGGCTGAAGCGCGAGCGCAATGCGGTCATCCTCGCGCACTACTATCAGGAGAGTGAAGTTCAAGACCTCTCCGACGTGATCGGGGATTCACTCCAGCTCGCGCAGGCCGCGCAGAAAACGCAAGCGGACGTGATCCTGTTCGCCGGCGTGCACTTCATGGCCGAAACCGCCAAGATTTTGAACCCGCAGCGCATCGTCCTCGTGCCGGACATGAAGGCGGGCTGCTCGCTCGCCGATGGTTGCCCGGTCGATCGCTTCAAGGCGTGGAAGGCGCGCCACCCGGGCGCGGTCGTCATCAGTTACATCAATTGTTCGGCCGCGGTGAAAGCGGAGAGTGATTACATCGTCACCTCGAGCAACGCCGAAAAGATCGTGAACGCGATCCCGAAGGACAAGCAAATCCTGTTCGCGCCGGACAAGAATCTCGGCCGCTATTTGGTCAAGAAAACCGGGCGCGACATGGTGCTCTGGCAGGGCAGCTGCATCGTTCACGAGACGTTCAGCTTGCGCAAGCTGGAGGCGATTCGCGTGCAGCACCCGGAAGCCAAAGTGATCGCGCACCCCGAGTGCGAAGAGCCGCTCTTGGAACAAGCCGACTTCATCGGCTCGACCGCGGCGCTGCTACGCTTCGTCGAGAACGACAACGCCCGCGAGTTCATCGTGGTGACCGAGCCCGGCATCATCCATCAGATGAACAAGCGGGCTCCGACCAAGACGCTGATCCCGGCGCCGCCCCTGGCCAACTGCGCCTGCAACGAATGCCCGTTCATGCGCCTCAACACGCCCGAAAAAGTGTACCTGGCCCTGCGCGATCTCGAACCCCGACTCGAGATGCCCGAAGAACTCCGCGCCCGCGCGCAGATCCCGATTGATCGCATGCTGGCTCTGAGTTGAGCTGAGCTGATTCTTTCTCTGAGATCCACTCTCTGCGTGAGGACGTAGCAGCCGACTGCACGGAATTTGCACGACGCAGTCAGTCTTGGAACCACAGATCTCGATCGGCAACCAAGGCGCAGACCTACAAAAAACTGACCGAACAGGCGAACGTTTGTTTCAACAATCAAACGTAGCGGCCAAACGGCTCAGTCGATTGCACGCAAGAAATCTCCCGGAACGCGGCCACGCCACAGTCCTTGAGACCTCACGCGCACCCTACTGCCTAGCCACGCCCTGCCCTGGCAATCTTCCGTAGGCGCGCTGAGCGAGCGCCACCAGGTTACCGCACTTGTTGAGATCCAGGCGCTCGGTCTCGAGCGGGTCGGCGGCGATGTCGAAACATTTCCAGCCGACGTCCCAGGAGCGCGCTTCTACCTTCAGGTTCTTTTGCATGATGCCCCAGTTCTCGAAGGCGCAGCTCCAAACGCCGGCGCAATTGGTCATCAAGAGCGGCTGTTCGGTGAGCGCCGGGCGGAGCAAGCTGTGCCCGAACTGGTGCGACGTGTAGCGAGCGATGCTCGGGTCGCCTCCGATGCCCATCAGGTCCAGCACCGTGGGCGCTAGGTCGACGTGGAACAAATAGTCGTTCTGCTTGCCGCGAAGCGCGCTCTGCTCGCTATCGGTGAGCGTGCCGGGCGGCGCGTCGATCCACGCGGGAACGTGGATTTCTTCGTCGAAAATGCTGAACGTGTGGCCCATCTGGCCGTGCTCACGAAACGCTTCGGCGTGGTCACTCGTGTACACGATCACCGTGCGTTTGCCGGCCTCGGTCGAGCGCACGTAGGCCAGCATCTTCGCGAGGTGCTGGTCTTGTTGGTAGACGGAGTTTTGGTAGTAGTTCTTGAAGTACGGGTTGTCTTCGGCGGCCTTGCTCGTGGTCGAGGGCTGAAACGGCTGCGGCCCGGCCGAATCCACGTAGTACGGGTAGTGCACGTTCGAGAGCTGCACCACCGCCAAGAACGGCTCGCGCAACTCACCGAACTCGTGGTTCACGCGATCGGCGAGCAAGCCCTCCGGCGCGCCCATATCCAAATCCGAAGTCGGCTCGAGATCGGTCGCACTCACGAATTTGCTGACGCCGAGGTTTTTCACCCACAGCCGCGCATTGCCGAACAGCATGTTTTGGCTGGTCCAAAACGCGGTGTCGAAACCAGCGGCGCGCGCGTAATCGAAGATCAGCGGCCAAGTGTGCAAATTGTCGCGCGACTCGGTCGGCCCGAGCCCAGACCAAAGCACCGCGAGCGACACCGCCGTCGTGGAGTCCATGGAGCGCATTTGCGGGAAACCGATGCGATCCGGAAAGAGCTGGTTGGTCGCTTCGGTGCGGCGACAATCGGCGTCGTAGTTGATACACGTGCTATCGGCACGCACGCTCTCCAAGATCACGAACAGCACGTTGCGGCGCGGCGTCGGTTTGGGGTGTAGCGGGGGCACGGGCATCGATTCCCGCGCACGCGGCCGCATTTGGTTCGACTGCTCGGTGAAGCCGAACTGCGTCGAAAGCAGGCCGCCCACTGCGTTCAAGTACAGCGTATCGGGCGGAGAAGCCTGCAAATGTCGGTGCTGCACCGGAATGAAGAACGTGGCCACGAGCAAGAGCGGCGCCAAAATGGTCACGATGCGCGCGGGCAATCGCCGCGGGCGGAGCGCACGACGCCCCACCCACAGAAGCCCGAGCGCGATGCACAAAGGCGGCAGCTTGGCGCGCACGTAGTTACCGAAGTCTGCCAGCAGCTGATTGATGATGCTGTCTTTGAAGTTCGACGCGAACAGCGACACGTCTAGATTCAGGTACGCGTTGTACTGGCTGTAGAAATACGTCTGGCCGCCGACCGTAAAGGTGAACGCGATCACGAACAGCACTGCGCACACGAAGCGCAACACGCCGCGCCGGCGCGATGCGCCGTAGAGCAGCGCACTCCACAACAGGAGCCCCTCGAGCAGTGCCGCCAAGTACAGCCCTTGATGCGAGGAGTCGAGCGCCGCGAGCCGCGCGCCCCGACGCGCGACATCCATCGACACGACGACCACGCTCGGCACCACGAGTAGCAGGGAGGCGTACATGCGCCGCCGGCTTGCCCAACGCCTGAGCCGTTCGTAACGGCCAGGGGTGATGACAGCGCCCGTCGCCAAGGGGGCGATGGGTTCGGCTTCGGGTTTAGGGGTGACCTGCACGGCGAGGGCGGCAGTCTAATATGACAAAAACAAAACGCGCGTCTTTCGAGGCAGAAATGCCTTTGCGCACGGTGCGCACACTTCGCGGTGGACAAACTGGCCTCAAGTCCGGCGAATTTGGACCGTTCTGTCCCGGCATGGGACCGCTGCGACTTCTAGTGACGAGTTCGGTGCTGCTGCTGGCGGCATCTGCCTGCAATCAGCCTGCCGCTCCGGTCGCACCGGAAAAGGTGCCGCACCCGCACAAAGCCAAAGAGGGCAGCCGCACGGAGGCGAAGGCCAAGGACGGCAAAGCGGAGGAGAAGACCGAAGAGACGCCGCAGAAGTACACCGTGCCGTTCGCTTGGGAGAACTCCAAGAACGAGCCGCTGGCACTCACGCGCGCGTACTTGAAAGAGTCTTTCGAAGACAACCAGCAGTACATGGAGCACGGCACCAAGTTTTTCTCCGCGTTCGCGGATGCCGAGCTACCTCGGGCAACGGTCGTCACCTGCTCCGATTCGCGCGTGCAGAGCCAAGCCTGGGACGTCACCAGCGAAAACGACGATTACACGATCCGCAACTTCGGCAACCAAATCGTGAACGACGAAGGCTCGGTCGAATATGGCGTCGAGCACCTCAACACGCCGCTCTTGCTGATCATCGGTCACACGGGTTGCGGCGCGGTGAAAGCGGCCACGGGTGACACCTCGAAGCTCAGCAAGCCTCTTCAGGCCGAGCTCAAGACGCTCAACATTCCGCGCCCGACGCCCGGCAAAAACGAAAACCAAATGTGGGCCGAAGAGGTCGTGGCCAACGTGCACAGCCAGGTCGAGTTCGCGCTGCACAAATTCGGCAAGCGGGTGCAGAGCGGCTCGCTGACGGTCGTGGGCGCGGTGTACGACTTTCGCGATGACTTGGGCCAAGGCGCGGGCAAACTGGTGATCGTCGACGTGAACGGCAACGGCGAGGCCGAGCGCATGGAAGCGTTCATCGGCGCGGTAAACGGCGCCACGACCGAGAACAAGGCTGGCAGCAAAAAGACCAGCAAACGCGAGCCCGTCGAGTCACCCGAAGAAGCGATGCACAGCCTGACGAAGGTGCAGGGCATCGTCGCTCACGAAGTGGCAGCGATCAGCAATGACTCCCCGGCTGCGCTCAGCCACAACGAAACCCACTGAGTCTCGCCGCCCACGCCGCGCGTTCGAACCTCAGCCGGCGCTCGGGTCGCCCATGAGCAGACTCGTGAGCATGTAGTTCGACACCAGGATGGAGACCGCGCTGTGCACGACGGCGCGCGTCGTTGCTTCGCCCACGCCGCGTGCGCCGCCCGAGGCGTTGAAGCCGCGCGTGCACGAGATGGCGGAGATCAGAAAACCGAACACCGCGGACTTGATGAGCCCCATGTAAAAGTCACTGGGCACCAAGTTCTTTTCGATGTTGTTGATGAACACCCCGGGGTCTACCCCGAGCCACTGCACGGCGACGAGCCAGGCGCCGGCCATGCCCACGCACGTGTACAAGATGCAGAGTAGCGGCACCATCAGCACCGAAGCCAAGAGCCGCGGCGAGAGCAGATACTGCACTGGACTTACCGCCATGGTCACGAGCGCGTCGATCTGTTCGGTGACGCGCATGTTGCCGAGCTCCGCCGCCATCGAGCTGCCGGCGCGGGCCGCGACCATCAGCGACGCGAACACCGGCGCAATTTCGCGCGTCAGTGACACCGCCACGACCTGCCCGACCACGCCCTCGGCGCCGAATTGGCGCAGGCTGTACACGGTTTGCAGCGACAGCACCATGCCGCTGAACACGCCCGTCAGCGCGACGATGAACACCGATTGGACGCCCACGAATTCCATCGCCGCAATCAATTGGCTGATGCGATAGGGCGGCCGAATCAACCAAACCAGTGTCTCGCTGGTGAGCGACAACACCGACCCGACCATCTCGAACGTTTCCAGGACGGGCGCGGTGATCGCGCGCCACACGCCGTTCGACGTGTCTTCGGTCACTTCGGCATCGGCCACGCTTCGACCAATAGCACTCATCGGGCCACGAGCGAGCCGGAAAAGGGCCGAATTGACCGACTTCAGTGCGGCGAAAGGGCTTCGATCTGCGCGCGCGAGCGCCGGCCCGTCGCGCTCAACGTGGCGCGCCGCGGGTCGAGCGCGAGAGTGAGCACGAGCGCGTCACCACCGAGTAGCTCGATGTACGGCTCGCCCCATTCGACGAGCAGCACACGCCCGTCATCGCGTTGCGCGTCGAGGCCGAGCTCGGCGACTTGTGCGGGACCATTCAAGCGATACAGATCCGCGTGCGAAATGGCCGGCACCGTCTCGTGTTCGTGCACGAGCGTGAAGGTCGGGCTCGGCACGCGTTCCTTCAACCCGAGTGCGCGACACAACGCACGCGTGAAGAAGGTTTTGCCGGAGCCGAGCGGTCCACTCAAGATGACCAAGTCACTCGGGGCGAGCGTCGGAGCGACGAGCTCGGCAAGCTTCTGGGTGGCGCGGCGGGTCGGTAGCGGAAAGTGGAGCTCGAGAGGGTTCACGGCGGGGCTTTTTGCGGGGCCTTCGGGGCGAGTTTGGCGGAGATTATCGCGAGTGTGCGCGGAAGCACGCGATCGGCCGAAAAGCCCTGAGAATCGCTGGTCCAGAGCGGGGCGCGGGCCACCTCGAGCGCATGCTTGGCCCGCGCGTGGAGCTCACGCACGGTGCGCAGGTCGTCGACACGACCCTCCGGAAAGTCACCGAGCGCGCCCTTGGCGAGCAGCGCCGCGTCGTGCCCGAGCGCTTCGTACCAGTCGAGCGGAGGCAAGGCCGAATCGGCAGGGGCGTCCGGACGCGACGCGCTCGGAAACGAGCCCGCCCCAACGCCAAAGTCCACGTGCCCCGCTTCGTTCGCGTACACGAATTCGCTCGCTGCGAGGCCGAGCGCGAGCGCCGTCGTCGCGTGACTGGCGCGCAGATCGCGGGCGACGTCACTGGCGCACGCCGCCGACCCGAGCACCAAAACGCAGCTCACCCCTTGCTGACGCCACTCATCGACGGGAAAGCGGGTGCGACCAGCGCTGCTCGGCGGCGCATCACACGACTCGAAGCCTTCGCCCACTCGGGCAATGCGCTGCCAATTGCGGCGCGAAAGCTCGGCGTCGATCAGCGCCTGTTCGCGTTCACGGGTTTCCCCGAGCACGAACGCGCTATGGCGCGCGCCGGCGTTGCCCGGCACTTCGACCAGCATGATGGCGATGCTATTTTCCTCCGCAAAAGCGCGCGCGGTTTCCGCAGACGATGCATCCACCCCCGCCACGATGATGGCAGCGCCCTCGGCCGCGAGCTCGCGCAGCGCCGCTTCCGTTCCGGCGCGCGTGCCGCCGTCTTCTTCGGAGATGAGGTGCACACCGCCCGGCTTGTTGGCGGCCTCGGGCAAGCCGAGCCCACGCGATAGGCCCGCGGCCACGCTCGCCGAGCGGCGACGCGCTTCTGCGTCGCCGAGCGAAAGCACCAAACCGAGTGAACGACCGAGGATCAGCGGCGCGGTTTGCCCGCCACTCGCGATACCGACGAGCTTTGCGCCGCTCGGACTCGCGCGGAGTGCGGCCGGCGCAGAGTCCAGCAGATCGCGCGCCAATTTCGCGTCTTTGTCGGCGACGGCGAGCGCCACGAGGCGCTCACGGAGCGCTTTACGTAGCCAATCGCGCGCCGCCGACGCGGCATCATCGGAGCTCTCGTCGCTCACGCTCGCGAGGCTCAGCACGAGCTCCGCTTTGGGCGCGTTCTGAAACAGCGCACGAATGTTGTCCTCCAGCGCCGCGCGACCATCGGCGGAGGCATCGGTGAGCAGCGCTTCGGCCGCGCGCGTGGCGCGCGTGTAGCGGTGCGCTTCCGCCGCCGCGCGCAGCCGCAGTTCGCCGAACACCAAGCGTTCGTCCGGATCGACGATCTTTCCGGCGAGCGGCTCGAGCAAGTCCCAAGCCGCGTCTGGGTTGCCGGTGCGAAGCAGCGCGTAGGCACGAGCCACCTGAGAGAAATCGCGTACCGCGCCCACTCGTTCACGCACGGCGGCGAGCACCGGCGCGGCCTCGGCGAGCGCGCCGCGGCTCACCAAGTCGAAGGCGATCAACACCCGAACCATGTCGCTCGCCTCGTCGTCCGGAAAGCGAACGAGAAACCCGCGCAACTCCGGCTCGAGCTTGCGTCGTTCCTCCGAACTGCCGGAGAACCATGCGGCCCGTAACACGCGAAACGCCGCTTGTGCCCCCGCGCTGCCGGAAAGTGTGGCTTCTGGGCGAGCCGCATCGCCGCGCGATTTCCCGCAGCCGACGACGCACAGCGCGAGCACGAGCGCGAGGCGCGTCGAATGGCGGGATATCTGGCGGCTCTCTGGCATATGCTGCGCTCGTGTCAGCACAGGGTGATGCGCCCTTCGCGGCTCAGTCAAGCGCGACGCGGAAAGCGTGGCTCCCGAGCGTTGCCAGCTACGGTCAGCGCGCTTTCGGCCTCGGCGCTTTCTTGCACTTGGGCTGCCAAGCATACCGCGCCGCGAGCGACGGCCCCATCCCGAGCGGGGGCCCGGATGCCGGACGCCCCGTCGTGCTCGCCATGCTCGCGTTGTTCTGGCTACCCTTCGCGCTCTTCGCGATCGGACGACTCAAGGCCGGGCCCACACGCGCGCCGGCGCGGGAGCCGCGAGACACCGAACGCGCGCTGGCAGTGGCGGAGTTCCTGGCGCTGGTCGTGATTGCGCTGTTCACGATCGCGCACTTTGCCGACGTCGTCTGGCCGCTGCTCCGTGGAGCGCGCCTCCCAAGCGATGTGCGATCCGAGCTCCGCGCCTCACTTTCCACCACCACGAGTGGTATGCCGCTCACTGCGGCCGGCTACGCGCTAGCCGTCGCGGCCACCGCCTTTTACGCAGCTCGCCAACTGTTTCATCTCTGGCGAAGCCCGCGGCCGAGCGCGCGCGCGGTGGCCGTCGCGAGCGGCGTCGCCGGCTATTTGCTGGGCATTTATGCGGTGATTCGCTTGGCTTCGGGCCCGATTTTGCCCTTCTAATCCGGCCCTCGCCGGCGCGCGGAAAGGTTCGCTCGCGTCCGGGTACATGGTAGAGGGCGGGCATGCCGCGCTGCTACTTGCTGACTCTCGCTGGCGCCTCGAGCCTCGATCAGCAGTCGAACAACGTTTCTTTGTTCAACATGGTCGAGCAGCTCAATTTGCCCAAAGGGGTCGAGCCACCACCGGGCGCGCTGATCCCGGTCGAGATCCACGCCTACTTTCAGCTCGCGGCCACGGAGCTGAATCAACGCTTCGAAGTTCGTTTTGCGCTCGTCGCCAGCACCGGCCTCGAGACACTGACCGACGCACACCCGCACAAGTCATCGACGCTCCGTTATCGGACGCGCACCATGGGCTTGCCCGTGCCGCCGATCGCCGACACTTACGAGCTACGCGTCGATGTGCGCGCCGTCGGTACCGAGCAATGGTTTCGCGATCCGATGGCTTGGCCGTTGCTCGTCGCGCAAACCGAAGCGCGTCCCGCGGTCACGCACTGAGCGGTTAGCGCTCAGTTGCAGCCGCAGCCAGAGGACGAGGCGCAGGCGGCGATCCCGAATACCTGCTTCAACGAAGGGCCGCCGATCCCGCCGAATTTGTCGATGATCGGCTGACAAGTGCCGGGTTGATAGCAGTTGATGCCGGAGCAACCCGATTGCTCGACACAAGCCAAGATCAACGCGCAGCCGATGTCAGTGACACACTGGGTGAGCGCATCGTAACAGCCGTTGCAGAGACAACGCTGGCATTGGTTCTGCGCCACGCTCGTGCACAGCTGCTGGCCGCCGCCCGTGCCGCCGATGCCGGCTTGACCACCGATGGCACCGACACCACCGAAGCCCGCGCTCACGCTCCCTCCGTAACCACCGAAGGTGATCGTGCCGCCGTAGCCACCGAAGGGCTGACCGCCGTAACCGCCGAAGGTGATCGTGCCGCCGTAGCCACCGAAGGGCTGACCGCCGTAGCCGCCGAACGTCGACGTGCCACCGTAGCCACCGAACGGCCTGGTACCACCGACGTTGCTACCGCCGGACGGCCCGCTGCCCGCATGCCCACCGCCAGAAACACCACCGACGCCAGTCACACCGTCATCGAACTGCAGGGTGTCCGTGCGCGCGCCGCAACCGACACCGATACCAACGGCGAGCACTGCCAACGAAAGGACGTTTCCCCAAAGGCGCATGTGCTTTGCAGAATACGCTTTTTAAGCAAGGGCGCCAGCGCCGGCGGTGCTATTGACTGCGCCCGAGTAGAGCTAGGAGGAGCCATGGCGGATCGCATCTTGATCGAGGGCCTCGAGGTCGCGTGCATCGTTGGCATCCGCCCGCCCGAGCGCGTCCGAAAACAGCTGATCCGTCTGACCCTCGATCTGGGGATCGACCTGTCGCGCGCGGGGCGCAGTGGGAAAATCGCGCACACGGTGAACTATTCGCGGGTCGCACAAGAGGTGACGAGCCTGCTGCAATTTCGTGCCTACAAGCTCATCGAAGGTGCGACGGAGGAGTTGTGTGCAACCCTGCTGGCCGTTCACCCCGCGCTCGACCGGGTCACCCTTCGGGTAGAAAAACCGGAAGCCTTGCGCGGTCGGGCGCGCTTCGCCGCCGTCGAGGTCACCCGCCTGCGCGCCGAGTTCGAGACCAGTCGTCAGGGCACCGCGTTCGGCGAGACCGAAGCCCTGCTCGAATCGGACGAAGCCAAGCTGTTCCTGCTCCGCATCGCACCTGGGCGCACGCTCGAACGCACGAGTGGCTCCGCTCGACGGATCGAGTGGCTCGTGCAGGGGCGCTTATTGGAGGGCGAAAGCGAGCTCGCCTTGCACACGCCGCGCTCCTCCGAAGCCGGGCCGAGTCTGCCGCTTCACAATCCGGGCCTCGACGAAGCCGTCTTTTTCAGCTGCGAGACCTCATCACGTTCGACCTGAGCGACCGCGTCTAACTGCACAACATCATGTGATTTTCCTGACCCGTCGGCCGATTTCTTGAATTTCCGACGCGAAAAACCTTGGTTGTCCGCAGGTGATCGAGGATAAACGCCCCAGGCGAGGGGGCTCGAGCTGACCTTCTCGAGCTCCGTCGGCACAGAGGGAGCCCCCGATGTCTGCGGCGAGCGAGCGAGTTCAAAGCACGAACGACGAGCAAGAAGTGCCTGCCCCGGCGTCCGAACCTTCTCGGCCGACCGAGCCGCGGCACCCGCTGCCAGTGCCGCCGACCCGCGACGCGGTGTTGCCCTTCGAGGAAGACGACG
>Ga0105241_10002475_pt1 | contig 13892 bp, 9 predicted proteins | sample KBSC64metaG_FD_80422 | JGI IMG/M metagenome (GOLD analysis project Ga0105241, IMG submission 80422) | Corn rhizosphere microbial communities from Kellogg Biological Station, Michigan, USA - KBS C6-4 metaG | ecosystem: Host-associated > Plants > Roots > Rhizosphere > Soil | place: Michigan, USA... | reverse complement strand
TCTTGGCCCCGGCGCTCTTGGCCTTGGAGGCCTTCACCTGGGCAGCTTCGGTCTGGACGGCTTGGGACGGGACAGGACGGGCAGGCGATGTCGGCACGCGGGCAGGCTCCGTGGTCGGCAGGGCTGGATGGTCGGCAGGGCTGGGTGGGACTCCACCCGCAGAAAGCAACGATTGCATTATGCAATAGTTTTAAGAGGGACGGCAATGTGACGCCCGTCGCTCGGACGCCAGACCCCCGGTATACGACCCCAGACACGACACAGGGGCCGCCCGTTCCGGACGACCCCTGCGCGCCTAATCACTACCTACTACTCACCTACCTACCGCGAACAAGCGCGGGCACTACTCCACGCGCCCGCCGACCGCCTGCGCGACCTGCTGCTCGACCGCGTTCGAGACGGCCACCGGGCCGCCGAACAGCTCGACCGTGCCGTTGGTCAGCGCCTGGCTGAAGCCGTGCAGCGCCAGCGCGGTGCTGCCCGGCAGCGCCGTCGGGTCGGTCAGCAGCAGCGGGCTGTGCGCGGCGGCCAGCATCGCGGCGCCGGTCAGGGCGTCGGCGAACTGGGTGCCGGTGGCCACGCCGACGGTGTGCGGGGCGGAGAACTGCGCGGACACCATCGCGCCGGTGGCGTAGCGGTCCGAACCCGCGAACTGCGCGTGGATGTCGCGGTTCGGCAGGCCCGCGGCCGCGGCCACGGCCTGGCCGCCGACCGCCGCCACCGAGTGCGCGCCGGCCACGAAGCCGGCCACGGCCGGGGACAGCCGGCGGTCGTCGGTCAGCAGGATCGCCGCCGGACCGCCGGTGGCCGCGCCGTAGACCGCCGAGTACGGCGCGGCGGTCAGTGCGTCGGCGAAGTTGTCGCCGGTCGCCAGGACCACGTTGCCGTTCGGGTTGTTCAGCTGGTTGGCGATCGCCAGCGACGTGCCGAACCGGTCGGCGCCGGAGATCCGGGTGATCTGCCCGGCCGGCAGCCCCAGGCCCGCGACGACCTTGTCGGAGACCGCGTTCACGCCGCCCAGGACGTACACCTTGCCGCCGGGCGCGAGCACCCGGTGGATCTCGGCGACCACGGCCGGGTCGACCGTCTTCGACGGCGTCAGCAGCAGCGGGCCGCCCTTCTGCGCGGCCAGCGGGGCGCCGGACAGCGCGTCGGGGAAGGTCTCGCCGGTCGCCAGGACCACGGCCGAGGCCGAGCCGGCCTTCGGGTACGAGGTCTGCGACACGGTGATCGCGGTGCTGTAGCGGTCGCCACCGGCGATGCGCTTGACCACCGGGGCGTTCGCCGGGGGCGGCGTGACCGGCGGCTGCAGCGGCGTGACCGTGCTCATCTTCGCCAGGTAGTCGTCGGCCGGCGAGCCCAGGCCCGTGGCGTTGTCGTAACCGGTGGCCGCGGCCAGCGAGGAGTCCTGGCCGGCGCGGTACATCACGCCGACCGTCGGGTCGCTGCTGGAGACGTGGATGCCCTCGAGCACCTGCGGCTGGCCCGCCGGGTGCGCGGTGACGTCGTGGAACGCCGAGGTGCCGCCGAGCGCGTACAGCGAGGGGTTGGCGAAGCCCACGGCCTTGCCCGCCTCCTGCTTGGCGTCGGCCTGCAGCGCGGAGAACTCCGGCGCGGCCACCGAGGTGCCGCCGTAGCCGCCCTCGCCGTAGGTGCCGCTGTCGGTCATGCCGACCAGCACCGAGGTCGCCAGGGCGCCGTTCATCGCGACGTCCGGGACGGTCCGCATCGCGCGGGTGTTGTCGTGGCCGCCGTTGGACAGCGCGCCGGGCACGATGCCGGCCTGGTAGAAGGGCTGCGCGATGTCCTCGGAGGTACCGCCGCCGCCCCCGAAGTAGAACGAGAACGGGACCGTCTGGCCCTGGACCGGCGACCACGAAGCAGCACCCTGCTTCGCGATGCCGACGTGGTCGCCCATCGCGGCTTCCCAGGCGTAGCCGCCCTGGGAGTCGGTGGCCAGCGTGGTGCCGCCGACCGAGGTCACCCACGCGTCGCTGGTCGGCCACTCGGTCTGCTTGCGCGCCGAGTCCTTGGCGCAGTTCGCGCCGCCGTTGGCCGCGTTGGACGGGTCGTCGTCGCCGCAGTCGCCGGAGGAGAAGTTGAAGCCGATGCCCTCCAGGGCACCCTTCTGGAATATGCGGTCGTACGCGGGTATCTCGGCCGGGTCCAGGTCCTGGCCGTCGTTCGTGTGCATGATCTCGCCCCAGGAGTTGGAGACGACATCAGCGAGGTGCTTGTCGACGATGTTCTCTTCGGCGGCCATCAGGTCCGCGTCGGTGCAGGAGTTCGCGCCGACGTAGAGGATGTTCGCATCCGGCGCGAGGCCGTGCGTCATCTCGATGTCCAGCGACTCCTCGCCGGCCACGTTGGCGGTACCGCCACAGGCGTCGATGTTGTTCCACTGGGAGCTGTCGACGAGCTCGCTGTACTGCCCCGGCGCGAACGCCTTGTCCCCGTGCGCGGTCGCGAACTTGTTCGCGTCGCCCAGCATGGTCGTCGAGCCGAACCAGTCGACGACGGCGATGGTCGCGCCCTTGCCGGTCATGCCCGACTTGGTCACGCCGTAGGCGTCGCGCAGCTGCTGCGGCGTGTACGAGCACGGCAGCAGCGGCGTCGGGTTGGGGTTGACGTCGGCCGGCCAGGCGGAGCTGGAGTTCGCACCCCAGGAGGGCGAGCAGTTCTGGTTCGCGGCGTTGGCCGCGTTGACCTTCGCGGAGTCCGCGTGCACGCGCACCGCGGCCTGCGACAGCCCCGAAACGCCCTCGACGTAGTCGGCGACGGAGGCCGGGATCACCGCGGAGGACGCGGCCGCGTACTTCACGGAGCCGTCAGAGCCCTGATAGTCCTTGATCTCGGTGCCGAAGGCACGCTGGACCGCGGCGGAGTCGCCGACCGCGTCGATCCAGTCGCTCTGCACCCCGGAGATCTTCAGCCCCGCGCCGGTCAGCCACTTCTGCACCGCGGCGACCTGGGCCGGCGTCGCCCCGAAGCGCGCCTGGATCTGGGCCGGGGTCAGGTAGTGCTGGTAGGACGGGCTGTTCGGGTCGGACGCCGCCCGCGCCGCCGCGGCGAGCCCCGCCGGGTCCTGGCCGGCCAGGTAGACCCGGGTGCTGATCTGCTGGGCGGCCGGGACGGCGCCCTTGTCCTTGTCCGCTGTCGCCCACGCCGGGTGCGCGTTCGTCAGGATCTTGTTCGTGCTGTTGCTGTGCTGCGTGTCGGCCTGCGCGGGCGAGGCGGACGCGGACGCGGCGACAAGCGCGACGGCGACGGGGAAGACCCCCGCCATCACGGCCTGCGCACGCCGCCGCTGAGCGGCGTTCGGCATTGATGGATTCCCTTTCCCCTGTGGTGGCACCGTCCCGCCCGAAGAAGCCGCCAGAGTGCGGCTTCATGAATTCTTCAGAGACGGCGAACGCATGTTTATCCACCGGGGAACCCGCAGGACAAGATCCGGTACGAGACCGTGACCCGTTCGTGTCCTGCAGACCTCAGAGTCGGACGTGGACTGTGCGGTTTCTCACTCTCCGAAGAACCCGTATGAACCGACGATCGTGGCCTCTCCGCGCTGTGTCCCGGCCACCATACGGGCGGCGGCGTCCTTCTGGAAAGCCTGGAACGCCTCCAGCGGCCGCAACGGATCGGCGTCATCGTCGTCGTAGCTGACCACGTGCACGAAACTCACTCCGTCGTCCATGCGGAACGTCGCGTAATGCAGGCCTTCGGGCTTCTCAGCATTGAGCTGCGCAAAGACCGCTTCGACCAGAGCCTGGTTCTCGTCGGAGCTTTCCGGCTTAGTGGTATAGCGAATGATGTGGGTGCTCATTTTCCTTTTCGTCCCTTTCTGGGGATCGGTTTTGTCTCCTGCATAAACATTCGGAGTACGGCGCGCAGTGGATCATCGGCGGTCCGTATCGAGCACGGTCGGCAAGCCGAACGTCGGGAACAGCCCGGTGTCCAGGAACGCCACGATCCCGGCGACCAAGCCGCCGGCGACTGTCAGGACCTGGATGGACTGCGCGTGGTGCCGGCCGTCGGGGCCGAGCAGGTACGAGGCGACGGCGGGCTGGCCGTTCGCGGAGATCGGGAGCATGCGGTTCGCGCCGGGCGCGCGGAAGCATTGGGCCGCGAGGAAGCGGACGATCTCAGGGCGTCCGTCGAACCAGGTCGGCGAGGGCGGCATCTCCAGGAGCGCGTCGGCGCGGAGCAGTTCGGGCAGGGCGGCCAGGTCGGCGGTTTCGAAGACTGTGACGTAGCGGTCGAGCAGCGCGCGGCACTCGGGCTCGGCCGGCTCGGCGTACTCCTCTTCGAGCGCCGAGGCTTGCGCCAGGTGGATCCGGGCACGCTGCAGCGCCGAGTTCACCGCCGCCACGGAGACGCCGAGGATGTCGGCGGTCTCGGCGGCGGGGAACTGGGCCACCTCGCGCAGGATCAGGGCTGCGCGTTGGCGGGCTGACAGGTGCTGCATCGGCGCGACGAGGGCGAGACGGACGCTGCCTCGTGCTTGCACGATGTCGGCGGGGTCGACGGCGCCGAGACCTGTGCCCGCGCCCGCGCTCACGCCCGCGCCGGCCCCGAGCACGCTGTCGGGGAACGGCTCCAGCCACCGGATGCCGTGGAGGTCGGCTTGAGGACGGGCTTCGGGATCGTCGCTGGGACCGCCGAGCCCGGACGGCAGCGGACGCCGGGAGCGGGACCGGATGGCGGTCAAGCAGGTGTTGGTGGCGATGCGGTAGAGCCACGCTCGCAGCGAGGAGCGCCCCTCGAAGCTCGCCGAGGCGCGCCAGGCCCGGAGGTAGGTCTCCTGGACGAGGTCCTCGGCGTCGTGGATCGAGCCGAGCATGCGATAGCAGTGGGCCAGGAGCTCGGTGCGGTAGCCGGCGGTGAGGCGAGCGAAGTCTTCGGCACCCTGATAGTTGGTTGATCCGGCGTTCGATTCCGTTTCCTGGACCAGCATCCCGACCTCCACCATGGCTCAGCGCGGCCCTCGTCAACAGCCCGCTACCTACTGAGACACCGGGAGCGCCGAGAACTAATCGCGGACGGCGGAGATTTCTCGGCGCGGGGTCAGGCGTCCAGTACGAAGCGGACGCGCGAGCCGAGCACGGCCGTGGCGGTGGTGCCGAGCGTCTCGTGGAAGGTGTCGCTGAGGTGCGACGGGGACGCGAAGCCGGCGTCGGCGGCGCAGCGGGTGAGGGTGTGGCCGGCGGCGATGCCGCGTGCGGCTTCCAGGAGGCGGTTCCATTGCTGGTAGCGGCGGAAGGTCGTCCCGGTGTGCCGCGCGAACATGCGGAGGAAGTAGGCCGTCGACATGCCGGCGCCCTTCGCGCTCTGCTCGGCGCGGAGGATGCGCGACGGGTCGTCGTGGATCTCGTCGACGACGCGGCGGATGCGGCGGTCGGCGGTGCTGCGCGGGCATGCTGCGGCCAGATACTGGAGCACGCCGGGGTCGGCACCGTGCCGGCAGGCGGCGATGAGGTCGCGCTCCAGACCGTCGTCGAGAGGCGAGGCGCCAGAATCGGTGAAGAGCAACAGGATGCGGCCTTCAGGCGCGACCACCCGATGCGGCGCGCGAGCCGGCGCATAGAAGCTGCGGGCGGTGATGGCGCCGTGCTGCGGAGTCTCGACGATGAACGGCGCGTCGAGGCCGACGGTGAGGACGCCGACGGACGCGGCGTGCAGATCGACGCCCAGGTCCGGACCGATGTACCCGGCCTGGCCAGGACGGATCCACGCGACCGGAGCAGACGCTGCAGCCGACACCGACACTGACATCGACACCGGCGCAGGACCGGACGCCGACCCGCCCGGGTCGCCGCATGTTTGTGGAAGCGCGCCGACCGCCATACGACCACGCTAGCCGAGGAGCGGAACTTCCCAGAAGCCTGACCACGAGAGCGGGGACCCCATGGACCAGCCCACACGCGACCGCAGCTGGCACGCCGACGAGCAGTTCGTAGACGTAGGCGACGCGACGGTGCACGTCGTCCAGAACGGAGCCCTCGACGCGCCAGTGCTGTTGCTGGTCCACGGACTCGGTGCTTCGACGGCGTGGTGGAACCCGGTCGTGCCGTGCCTGGCTGACACGTACCGAGTGATTCGAGTCGATCTTCCAGGACACGGACGGTCCACGGGGCCGAGCAGGGGCAGCGACCGCACCGACGCACTCGCCGAGTACAGCGTTCCGGCGCACGCCGAGCGGGTCGGAGCTGTCCTGGAACGGCTGGACGTGCACCAGGTGGCCGTGGCCATCGGGCACTCCACCGGCGGATCGGTGGTCGCCGAGCTGGCACGGCGGCGTCCCGAAACGATCTCGGCGCTCACGCTGATCAGCACCGGCCCCAGCCTCGACGCCGACACCTCCGACAGCCCGCTGAGCCACCTGCTGTTCGCGCGAGTGCCGGGAGCGCTGCTGTGGCGGGCGTTCAACGAGGCGATCGTGCGCAAGGGCCTGGCCAGCGCCTTCGCCCGGCCGACGGCGCCGCTTCCGGACGCGCTCGTGGACGGCACGCGCGGTATGAGCCATCACGCCTTGGCCGCGACGGCGCGCGGCTCGGCGGCCTACATCAGGGAACGTTCGCTGCCCGATCGGCTCACCGAACTCGGCAAGCCGCTGCTGGTGGTCTTCGGTACCGAGGATGCACGGTGGCGTCCGGCATCGGCAGAGGACTACCGGGTGGTGCCAGGGGCGCGGGTCGTGGTGCTGCCGGGGATCGGTCACACGCCTATGTATGAGGACCCGCAGACGACCTGCGATCTCCTGCTGGAGTTCGCTGCGGCGAGCGCGCGTTGAAGCTTGGCCGACCGCCTCGGTTCCGGCATTGCTCGCGTAGGCAGCTACCGGCCGAGCAGAGTCCCAGTCCGAGCTTCGGCGAGGGCTGCACGCGCGGGCAGCAGCGGGGCCGAGCAGAATCCCCATCGGAGCTTCGGCGAGCGCTGCACGCCTGGACAACCGCCGGGCCGAGCTGAGCCCCCGTCCAAGCTTCGGCCGCCGCGAGCAACCAGCCACCCGACACAAGCGTGTCGCACCCCGCCCCACCTGCGGCGTCATATTACGGTGACCCCCGTGACCTCCCCCACCGAGCCGAGCCCGGGCGCCACCGCGACCGCCCTCGTACGCCGCCCCAAGCTCTGGCTCATCCCCGCCGTCCTCGCGACCCTCGTCGCCCTCTTCCTGTCCCTGCTCTACATGGGCGGCATCCTGGACCCGAACGGCAACCTCCATCGCCTCCCCATCGCCCTCGTCAACGCCGACGCCGGTGCCCCGCTGCCCGGCCAGCAGCAGAACATCGGCACGCAGGTGGCGCACGCGGTGGTCACGGGCTCGCCGACGGACCAGTTCGAGTGGAAGCAGGTCGACCAGGCCAAGGCCCAGGACATGCTCGCCTCCGGCAAGGTCTACGGCGCCCTGGAGATCCCCGCCGACTTCACGACTTCCATCGAAGCTCTGACCACCACCAGCGCGACGAAGCACCCGACCATCACCGTCCTCACCAATCCCGGCCTGGGCAGCCTGGGCTCCTCCCTCGCCTCGCAGGTCACGCAGGGCTCGGCGCACCAAGCGTCGCTCACCATCGGCAAGCAGCTCACCGCCTCCCCCGCCACGGCTGGCGCCGATGCCACCACCCACCTGCTCCTCGCCGACCCGGTCGCGGTCACGGTGCAAGTCGGCCACCCCATCGGCCGGCACAGCGGCCTGGGCCTGACTGCCTTCTACTACGCCCTGCTGCTGGTCCTGGCCGGCTTCATCAGCGGCAACCTGATCCACACCGGCGTGGACACCGCGCTGGGCTACGCCGACAGCGAGATCGGCCCCTGGCACACCCGGCGCCCGACCGTCCCGATCAACCGCACCCAGACGCTGCTGCTGAAGATGCTCATGACCGCCGGCATCTCGGTCCTGACCACGAGCATGGTCATGCTGGCCTGCATCGCCGTCCTGGGCATGGACGCCACACACATCCCGCTGCTGTGGATCTTCTCCTACTGCGCGTGCCTGGCGATCGGCCTCGGCGTCCAGGCGATCAACGCGGCCTTCGGCGGCATCGGCCAGCTGGTCTCGATGTTCGTCTTCATCGCCCTGGCCCTGCCCTCCTCCGGCGCGACGGTTCCGCTCCAGGCCGCTCCGACCATCTACCGCTTCCTCGGCGCGTTCGAGCCGATGCGCCAGCTCGCCGGCGGCGTGCGTTCCATCCTGTACTTCGACGCACGCGGCGACGCCGGCTTGTCCCGCGCCTGGCTGATGATCGCCGTCGGTGTCGTCGGCGCCTTGATCTTCGGCTTCGCGATGACGCGCTACTACGACCGCAAGGGGCTCCGCCGGCTGACGCCGCAACCGATGACGCCCTCTACGCCGCCCCCGGCCGCAGCACCCCCTACGCCACCGCAGCAAGCCTGATCGCTCTCCGAAAACACGGTTGCACCACCGAACGCCGCTCCGTCACGGTGGACCCCGTGCCGAAGCCACCGTCACTGATCCGGCCTGTCCTGTCCCGCTTGTCGCATCCGATCTCCGGCCTGAAGAACTCGCGCCGCGTCCGCGCGCTTCGCCTGCTGGCCTCGGTCAGCCCGGCGCTGATGGGGACCGTCGCCGCGTTCGTCGTCGCCGAGTCGATCCTGCCGAACCTCACCCTCATCGCGATGGGCCGGGCCACCGGCCGCATCCCGGCCGCGGCGCGCGACGGCTTGAGTTCGGCCGCCGGCCATGCGCTGCTCATATCCCTGGCCGTCGCAGGGGTCTGTTACGGCTTGTCGCTGCTGCGCGGCCCGGCCGAGGACGCGCTGACCTCGGTCGTGCGGGCGCGCATGGTCGTCGCGTTGCAGCGTCGGCTGGTGGCGGCGGTCGGCGCGCCGGCGGGCATCGCGCACCTGGAGGACGCCGACACGCTCGACCGCCTGGCCAACGCCCAGGGCCAGCTGATGAACGCCGCCCCGGCCGACGCCCCGATGACGATCGCCTCGCAGCTCGGCGGCTGGCTGTCCGGAACGATGGCGTGTGTCGTGCTGGCGACGTTCCGCTGGTGGCTGGGGCTGGCGATGTTCGCGGCGTGGATCGCGGTCCGGCATCCGCTGGGCCGGTTGGTCCGCACGCGCGTCGGCAGCTTCCGCGCGGCCGGCGAGCCGCTGCGCCGCGCCTGGTACCTGTTCGCGCTGGCGACCCGGCCGGGAGCGGCGAAGGAGACGCGGGTCTTCGGCCTCGGCGGCTGGCTCGCGGCCGAGCACCGCACGCACTACGTCAGGGGCCTGACCCCGACGTGGCAGGAGATGCGCCGCCAGGGCCGGCAGGTGGCGACGGTCGCGGTCGGGGTGTTCGCGGTGTTCGCCCTCGGCGCGGGAACGCTCGGCTGGACCTCGTACCATCACGAGATCAGCCTGGGCACGCTGGCCGTCATGCTCACGATGCTGCCGTCGTCGATGTCGGTCGGCACGGTCTCGATGACCGACTTCCAGCTGGAGATGATGCTCACGGCGGTCCCGGACCTCGACGCGCTCACCGATTCGCTGGTGCCGGCCGCCGATGCGGTCGGCGGGACCGTCGACCCGGCCGGCATGCCGAGGAAGGATGTGGCCTTCGAGAACGTCGGCTTCCGCTATCCCGGCGGTGAATCAGACGTCTTCTCCGAGCTGAATCTGACGCTGCGCGCCGGGGAGTCGACCGCGCTGGTCGGTATCAACGGCGCCGGCAAGACGACGCTGGTCACGCTGCTGGCCCGGCTGCGCGATCCGAGCGGGGGCCGGATCCTCGTCGACGGCGTGCCGCTGGACGATCTGCGCGTGCGCGACTGGCAGAAGCAGATCGCGGTCGTCTACCAGGACTACACGCGCTACCCGCTCACCGCCGAGGAGAACGTCGCGCTGAACCTTCTCGGGGGTCCGGTCGATGAGAAGGCGCTGCATCAGGCTGCTGATCGTGCCGGTGCGACGGACATGATCGAGAAGCTTCCGAACGGCTGGCGGACCATCCTGTCGCCGCAGTACGAAGGCGGCACCGATCTGTCCGGCGGGCAATGGCAACGCGTCGCGCTGGCCCGGGCCCTGTACGCGATCGCGCGCGGGGCGACCGTCCTGATCCTGGACGAGCCGACGGCGCAACTGGACGTGCGGGCCGAAGCAGCGTTCTACGACCGGTTCCTGGAGATCACGCAGGGTGTGACCAGCATCGTGATCTCGCACCGGTTCTCGACGGTGCGGCGGGCGAACCGGATCGCGGTGCTGGACGGCGGGCAGATCACCGAGTTGGGCAGCCACACCGAGTTGCTGGCGCTCAAGGGGACCTACGCGGACCTTTTCACCACGCAGGCAGCGGCATTCACGGGCGGGCGGAAGAAGGCATGAGCGGGACGACTCCGACACCACCGACCGGCGGCTCCGCGGCCGACGCCGCGACCGGTTCCGCGACCGGTTCTACGACGGACGCCGGTGCCACCGCTGCCGCTGCCACTGCACCTGGTTCTGCGACCGGTTCCGCGACCGACGCCGCTGCCACTGCACCTGCTTCCGCGGCCGATGCCACCCCGCCCCGCACGTTCGAACCGGCCCGCCGGCGTCTGCGCCGCCGCCTGTTCGGCGTCCTCGTCGGCTCCGGGTTCCGCGCCGCGCCCGGCATGATGGTCGCCGCGACGGTCATGAGCCTGCTCGGCGCCGCGGCCTCGGTGAGCTATCCCATCGGCTACCGCGTCCTGGTCGACGCCGCGCTGCGCCACGACGCCGCCCGCGTCGTCGTCGGCGTGTCGGTCGTCGCCGTGCTCTTCAGCGCCGGCTGGCTGCTGCAGAACCTGGCGATCGCCCAGAGCTCGCCGCTGACCGACATCGTCAACGTCTACCACGCCGAGCGCATCGCCACGCTGGTCAACGACATCCCGGGCCTGCAGCACTACGAGGACCCCGAGGTCCTGCGCGAGGTCGAGCAGCTGCGCGACGGCCGCCGTGGCCTGGCCGCCGCGCCCCGCCAGATCACCGGCATGGTCTCCAACGCCATTCGCATCGGCACCATCGCCGTCCTACTGGCCACGGTCTATCTGCCGGTGCTGCTGGTGCCGATCGCGGCGATCGCCCCTGCGATGGCCAGCCGGCGCGCCTCGAAGATCGCCAAGCAGAACGAGACCGATCTGGCTGACGACCGCCGCCTGCTCGGCGACCTGTTCGTCATCACCACCTCCGCCGACACGGCGAAAGAACTGCGCACCTACGGCATCGCCGACGACCTGGCCGCGCGCCACCACAAGCTCGGCGACGCGGTGCGCAAGTCCTCGGTCGGCGCGGCGTTGCGCGGGGCGGCGTGGGAGGCGGCCGGCTGGCTGTTCTACGCGGCGTTCTTCATCGCCGCGATCGTCGTTCTGGTGCTCCGGGCCACGCACGGGCAGGTGTCGCCGGGGCAGATCGTGATGGTCGTCAGCCTGCTGCGACGCGTGCAGACCCAGCTGTCGACGGCCACTGATACGGCCGGCAGCCTCGCGAACTCCATCCGCAACGCCAAGCGCATGCTCTGGCTCCAGGACTACGCGCAGACCCAGATCCCGAAGGGAACCGTGGAAGCGCCGCGGTCCCTGAGCGAGGGCATCCGCCTGGACCACACCGCCTTCGCCTACCCCGGCTCGGACAAGCAGGTGCTGCACGATCTCCTGCTGGACCTGCCGGCCGGCTCCACGGTCGCGCTGGTCGGCGAGAACGGCGCCGGCAAGACCACCCTGGTCAAGCTCTTGACCGGCATGTACGCGCCGAGCCGGGGCCGGGTCCTGATCGACGGCACCGACCTGGCCGACCTGGACCTGGGCTCCTGGCGCGGCCGGGTCACGGCCACCTTCCAGGACTTCGTCCGCTTCCAGACCCCGGCCCGCCAGGCCGTCGGCCTCGGCGACCTCCCGCGCATCGACGACGAGGCCGCGCTGGCCTCGGCCGTCGAGCGCGCGCAGGCCTCCTCGGTCGTGGACAAGCTCCCCGAGGGCCTGGACACGCAGCTGGGCCGCTACTTCCCCGGCGGCCGCGAGCTGTCGGGAGGCCAGTGGCAGCGCGTCGCCCTGGCCCGCGGCCAGATGCGCGAGCAGCCGGTCCTGACGGTGCTCGACGAGCCGACGGCCGCGCTGGACGCGATCACCGAGGCGGCCGTCTTCGACCGGCACGTGCGCATCGCCGCCGAACGCCGCGAGCAGGGCGCGATCACGCTGTTCGTGTCGCACCGCTTCTCCACGGTGCGCGCCGCGGATCTGATCGTCGTGCTCGACGGCGGCCGGGTCGTCGAGACCGGCAGCCACGAGGAACTGATGGCCGCCGACGGGCACTACGCGCAGCTGTACACGTTGCAGGCTCGGGCTTATCTGGACGAGGCGGAGGAGACGAAGCAGCCGCTCACATGACGACGACGCGCTTGCCGAGCGTGTGCTGACGCAGGAAGTCGGCACACGCTTGCGGGCCTTCGTCCAGGCTGTAGCGGCGGGCGATCGTGGCCCGCAGGTCGCCGCGCGCGCCGGCCTCGCCCACGTCGCGCATGGACGCGAGGTCGCCGTCCATGTCGAGGATGAAGCGCAGCTCGACGTCGTCGCGGCCGATCATCTCCGGTGTGGTGATCGGGAACGTGATCGTCAGGAGTCTGCCGCCGGGGCGCAGTGACGCCGCCACGCCGGACAGCCGGTCGCCGGGCAGCGCGACGTTGATCGCCACGTCGACGTCGCCGACCGGGTAGTCAGCCTCCTGATAGCCGATGACGTCCTTCGCGCCGAGCTCGCGCACTGCGTCGGAGTCCGCGCCGGTCGCCGTCGCGATCACGTGCGCCGATGCGGCGGCGAGCAGCGGCAGCAACGCGGTACCGACGCCGCCGGTCGCTCCGACCAGCAGCACCCGCTCCCCCGGCTGGACGGCCGCCGCCTTCGCCGTCGCCAGCGCGGCCTGGCCGGCGGTGGCGAGCGCGGCGGCGTCCGGAGCCGCGAGACCGGCGGGACGGTGCGCGATCAGCGGCGTGTCCGCTTCGACGACGGCGTACTCGGCCATCGCGCCGGTGCCCAGTGACGGACGCGTCCCGGCCATGGCGCGCAGCACCCGGGGCACCGCCGTGCCGAACACCTCGTCTCCGACGGCGTAAGCGCTCACTCCTTCGCCGATCTCGGTGACCGTTCCGGCGAAGTCGACGCCGGGGATGTAAGGGAACTGCGCTTCCACCACCTCGCGGAACTCCCCGCCGGGAAGCCGCACGTCGGCCGGGTTGACGGACGCGGCGGCGATCCGCACCTGCATCTGTCCTCGTCCTGGCCGCGGCACGGGCACCTCACCGACCGCGTACTGCTCCGGCGGGCCGTAATCCGTGGCGACAACAGCCTTCATGTCCTTTACCCCTCCAATAAACGGACCGAGCGGTCACCTTCCGCTCGCCGAGGACGCTACCGATAAGCGGACCGCCCGGTCAACTTGTTACGCTGCGCGAGTGACCACCCCCGCGATCTCCCGTCCGCTGCGCGCCGACGCCGCCCGCAACCGCGCGCTGCTCCTCGCCGCGGCCGCCGACGAGTTCGCCGAGCACGGGCTGGAAGCCTCGGTCGCGGACATCGCGCGCCGCGCCGGCGTCGGCAAGGGAACGGTGTTCCGGCACTTCCCGACGAAGGACGACCTGATCGCCGCGATCGTCCTGGACCGGATCGAGAACCTGCGCGCGATCGGCGAGCGCCTCCTGAGCGCCGAGGATCCCGGCGCGGCGCTGCTGGAGTTCCTCGTCACCGCCGGCCATCAACGGCAGCAGCGCGACTTGTCGTTCCTGATGGCGGCCGGGGAACCGAAGCCCGAAGTGCAGCAGGCGCAAGCGGGCTTGTTCCAAGTCATAGAGGACCTGGTTGCCCGGGCCCGCGAGCACGGCGCCGTCCGCGAAGACGTCACCGGCAGCGACGTCTTCCTGTTGATGTGCGCGCCGA
>Ga0105241_10002472_pt1 | contig 13896 bp, 12 predicted proteins | sample KBSC64metaG_FD_80422 | JGI IMG/M metagenome (GOLD analysis project Ga0105241, IMG submission 80422) | Corn rhizosphere microbial communities from Kellogg Biological Station, Michigan, USA - KBS C6-4 metaG | ecosystem: Host-associated > Plants > Roots > Rhizosphere > Soil | place: Michigan, USA... | reverse complement strand
TACTGCCAAGGGTAAGATCGTCAAGACTTACCAGGTGAAAGTCACCGCTACGCAAGACGGCGCTGTTCTCACCAACAAAGCCTGCTACACCAGCACCAGCAAGCTCGGCGACTCGTACGCTCAGAACGGTTGCGACACTGCCGTTGTGAAAGTACACGTCCCAACTCCAGTACCAACCGCGACTCCTACCCCCACACCAACACCTACGCCGAAACCAACGCCAGTAGCCCCTACTCCCAAAGCGTTGCCAAACACCGGCCCTGGCCAGGTAGTGGCGATTGCCGGTGCAGCCGTTGTGCTCGGCTACGCTGCCAACTTACTGCGCCTTCGCCGCGCTAGCTCACGCGCTTAGCGTAGACACGCAAAGTAGTAAAAGAAGTCCGGTTTAACGCCGAACTTCTTTTACTATGAGCTGAATGTTCTCACTCTATTCGAGTAGTCAATCTCATCTGTATCGTGACGGCCGAATAAACCGCCTAACAATCACTACTTTCCAAATAACTGAAAGTCTTTGGTCACTTTGCGTACTTCTTCGGTTTTGCCAAAGATTACCACACCCCAAAAATCCAACTCTTCAATCGTTTTGTCTTGCAAAATATCCATTTCTTCCTGAGAAGAGCCAAGGGTCATGGTCTCGATAAATACGTTATTCGCAAGGTGTAAAGATTGTGCCTTCCGGTAGGCTTTGAGCAATTCTTTTGAGTCACTGGCACGCAGAATAATTGCTGGATGATGCGCAATGATCGCGTCCAACTCGCCAGTCTTATCACGGTAATTCAAGAAGTCAATCTGTGCAGGGTTCGGCATCGTGCCTACCAAGCCGGCCACCGCGTGCACTGCAGCGTTAATGGCACGGCCTACCTCAACCTGTTTATTGAGTACGACGACCGTTTGGTACGCCAAACGGTGTTCTTCGGTCATGTGGTCGCTCGTCGGCGGCATCAGATTAATATGGCCGTTTGCAGCAGCAACGCTGCCGGCGGCAGTCAATCGCAATTCGGGGTACAACGCTTTAGTCGTTTCATCGATTTCCCGGCGGAGCTGTGGGAACACCACGCCTTCGCGGGCAGTGACCCCTTCAAGCACCCAGAACAGTCGCTCGGAGTAGCCCAAACCACAGGCTGGCGGCATGGCGTATTCGAGTGCTTCAACGTAGTCGATATCAAGCATCTGTGCTTCGGCATCACCGGCATCGCGCATTGCCTCCTGCTCTTTGAAGCGATTCAGTTGGTCAATGGGGTCGTTCAGTTCTGAAAATGCCTTGCAGAGTTCACTGCCGCCAAGCAGCAAGTTGAACTGCTCGGTAAGCTCTGGCTTACCCGGCTGTGTTTTGGCCAACGGCTGCATAAAGGTCGGGATATCAACGAGGAAAGCCGGCCCGGTAATCTGAGCGCGGTACTTCTTCCATAATTTGTCGAGGCCGCGGGCCCGGTTGTCTTGCTTTTCAACTTCCAAATTGTGCTTTTTGAGTTGCTCTTGGATCTGTTCAACAGTAGCCGTGAATACGTCCAGCCCATACTGCTCACGAATGACATCCACAAAACTAATTCGCGGCCAATCCTGCCCGTCGGGGCCAAGATCCACCGTCTGGCCGTTCAAAAGCGTGAACTGTCGCTTACCCCATGTTCGGTCGGCCACCATCCGCACCATACGCTCGGTCAGCTTCATGCCCATTTCCCAGTCAGCGTAGGCCCAATACCACTCCATGGCCACGTGCTCGGGCAGATGTTCGTCGGAATAGTTTTCGTTGCGGAACCGAGCGCCAATGTCGAATACCTTTTCATAGCCACCAACCAGCAATCGCTTCAGCGGTAGCTCGTGACTAATACGCAGGTAAAAATCTTGGTCGAGTGCATCCATGTGCGTCACAAACGGCGTGGCATCGGCACCGCCGGCGGTATTTTCGAGCACGGGAATATTGATTTCAACAAAGCCTTCGCCGAGCAAAAAGTCCCGGGTAGCCTGCCAAAAGGCACTGCGTCGCAAGTAGCGCGCCTGTACATCGGCGTTGACGTTCGTGTCGATGTAGCGGCGACGCAAACGTTCCTCTTTATTGGTGAAGCCATCCTGCGCCGTAGGCATTGGGCGGAGCGATTTGGTGAGCAACCGCAGGCGCTCGACATCCACTGAGACTTCACCAGTCTTGGTCTTAATAACCGGCCCCTCGGCCTGAATAAAATCACCAGTATCAAGGAGTGGCAACTGGGCAAAACCCAGCTGACTGTTCGTTGCATCGAGCTGGGCAACTTTATCGGCAGCCAAAAACAGCTGCAACGTGCCGCTCATGTCCTTAATAACTAGGAACGCAATTTTGCCGAACTTGCGAATATTGAGAATGCGCCCAACAACGCTGACCGTCTGCCCTTCCAGCTGCGCAAAATCACTCGTAATTTGCCCTAGATTGTGCGTGCGCTGTGACTCCGCCGGGAATGGATCAATGCCTAAGTTTTTTAGATCAGTCAGTTTGCGTAAGCGCTCGTCGCGCAGTTCTTTGAGTGTTGCCATAATTACTAATGATTATACCGTGATCTGGTCAGAATGACCACTCACTCCGAGGCCAGCCTTTTCTGAATGAAAAGGGTCCAGCGTAGTGCAGCCGGGTTCGTCCCTGTTTCTTGTTCAGAAACGGGCGATCGATCCGCGCGAAACGCACTTTGAGGGCAGAAAAGGCTGGCCTCGGAGTGAGTGGCTCAACTTTTCCAACCTCTTACTCTTTAGCCGATCTCAACGACAGTGTACGTCACCGTCTCGGCCGGCGTCTTAATCTCTACTTTGTCGCCCACTTTTTTGCCGAGTAATTCTTTCCCAATCGGCGATTCATCCGAAATCTTGCCGTTCAGTGGGTCGGCTTCTACCGTTCCTACCACCTGGAATTGCTTGAACTTGCCATCGGCGCTCTTCAGCTTCACCACCGAACCAAGCACCACCTTGCCGTCGCTCTTTGGCGCAGCAATAGTGTCGGCATTAGCCAAAATGTGCTGGATCTCAGCAATACGCGCTTCGTTGCGGTCTTGGTCTTGGCGGGCAGCGCTGTATTCGGCGTTCTCGGCCAGGTCGCCCAAATCCCGGGCAGTCTTAATACGCTCAGCGATTTCGCCGCGCAGGCCAATTAAGCCAGTCATCTCTTCTTCAAGCTCAGCGACGCCATCGGCAGTCAAATGGAATTGTTTCTTCATCTTAGGGAACCTCTCTTTACTTGCTAGTGCCCGTCATTCGGTCAAAATCGTGGCCATTATATCAGACGGTTGTCTGTGGCGCGAACGTATTAATCACTTCTTCTTTGCGCTGCATGTGCGCGGTAGATTCAGTACGCTTTTTGACCTCGTATTGCCCAGCCGCCAGTGTTTTAGCGCTGATGACGATGCGGTACGGGATGCCGAGCAGATCGGCATCGGCGAATTTTTCACCTGCCCGAACATCTCGGTCGTCGTATAATACCGCAACGCCGCGCGCCGTCAAGTCCTTATATAGGTTCTCCGCTTCTTGCGTAACCTCGACGTCTGTTCCGAGCGTTGCCAAATATACCTGGAACGGCGCCACTGCGTCTGGCCAGACAATGCCTTTGTCATCGGCAAAATGTTCTACGATCACGCCCATAAGCCGCGTAATGCCAATCCCGTACGAGCCGAGCACCACAGGCTTATCCTGACCATCTTCGTCAGTAAAGTATAGGCCCAGTTGTTCCGATTTTGTGCCACCAAAGCTAAAAATGTTCCCCACTTCAGCAGCCTTGACCTGCTCAAGCTCCTCTTTTTTAAGTCCGAGCTGGTCCAACACGTCATCGGTAAACACCTCTTCGTTGACGGCCAACTTCTTCTTGCGGTCAACGTAAATAATATCTTCACCAGCATCGCTGACCGTCTGAAACTCATGGCTAAACTGCGTAAATGCGCCGCCCGAAGCAAACGTCACAAACGTGCTATCACCCAGGCCTACGCGCTCAAAAACTCGTAGATATGCTTGCGTCACAGCATCGTAAAAAGTCTGATGCTCTTCATCGCTCCGCGAATACGAATATGCGTCTTTCATCACAAATTCGCGGCCGCGCATAATGCCGCTCTTGCTGCGCAGCTCATTGCGCAGTTTGGTCTGGAACTGGTAGACGTTTGCTGGTAGGTCGCGGTAGCTGGAAATGTAATTCTTCATCATTTCGGTAATCTGCTCTTCGTGCGACCAACCAAAACCCACTTCGGTACCATTCTTTAGCTGCGACTTAAACCAGACGTCAACGTTATTATCATCCCAACGATCGGTCTTTTCCCAGAGCTCCTTGCGTTGCAGGCTGGTCATAATCAATTCCTGTGTGCCGAGCGCGTTCATTTCCTCACGTACAATTTGTTTGATATTCTCCAGCACGCGCAGGCCCAAAGGCAAATATGCATACACGCCGGCCATCTCTTTATGAATGTAGCCAGCCCGAATCAAGAGCTGGGCATTTTTAGCGACTTCATCGGCAGGCGGAGTTTTACTGGTCTTAGTAAACAATTGACTAGCTTTCATGAGAGATCCTTATTCGTAGCGTTGGTTAATAGGGTTAAAAATAGAAATTTACCGGCAAGCCGGAATGGGGAGGTAGTGCAGACAGACGGGGTGTTGTATGCGGTTCATACGCGCATTATAACAAACCCGGAAGGAATAAAAAACTGCGACATAGTACTACGAAGCCTACTGAGGCTCTCGTAGCGATTGAGTATATGCATCTGAGGCCTGATACGCAGCCCGCTCGGCATCTCTAAGATTAGCCTCTTGCCTGCTCTTGCGGGATAGAAACCCCTTAATTTGTCTATTACGGTGAGTTGCTTCGGCGTGTGCCATCTCCAATGCCATGTGAGGGTCAATGACAGCTCCGCTACCAGTATTCTCCGGAAACGCATCAGCTATTCGCATTATTTCGTGCCCTAAATTAACCAACCGTTCGCGATCTTTTGGCCCAAGTCCTGGTTTGCCGACAGCCTCTTTTATATCGTATAAGGCGGCTTCTACCGCGCCGCGCCGGCCGGATGAGTGCCACCTACCCCGAGTCTGTATACTACCATTGTTAATCTCAGGATATCGGCCGGCATGTCGGTCAATATCAAGAGCATCTTCTGCAGATGCAACGATTTCTGCTTGCGTCGGCGGACGCAGTGCGTCTGCAACGGACACGACTCTCCTTCTCTTGCCTTCGCTATCTACGAATGCTGCATACGGCGCTAGCTCGCTACCACCCTCTCTAGGCTCAAAGCGGGGGTCGGGGATGCTTTGACCAACCTCAAGCATCCCTAGGGAAGTCTGAATCCTCTGTAGTGGACCTCTACTAGATATAGCCGGACGCGCAAACTCCTCCTTAGTTGGTGTCGACACGCCAGACGCACCGATTGCGTGCGTGCGGACAACATACCCTATACCGTCCGCAGTGCTCATAGCATCCACTACAAGCAAAGTATTGTTGCCAACTTGATCAGGTGTGATTCCCGCGAATAGCTCTTCGGACCCTCCTAAAGCCGAGCTGTCGCGCCTCTCGGCAATTGAGGCCATAATTTGCTCGATCGAAGCAACATCCCCATCGTTCAGCTCGATTCCCGCCCGCGGGTTCGCCTTATTCTCTGTGTTTTCTATGTAAACAAATGGATCGAGAGTCACATTTTCTGTCATACTTAGAAAGTACTATAGCATATAATTAATATAATAGCAATATCTACTGCCAGTGAAAGACGTACAGTGCGGCGAATGCCAAGCTGTTTTTGAGCATGTGAATCAGAACACCAGCCCAGATGCGCTTGGTTTTGTAGCGCAATGTGCAAAGCACTACTGACAATATGAGCGTGTCGATGCCGGCAATCCATAGTGCCTTGCCGCCCTGCCCTTCGAGCACGTGCGGAATAGCGAATAGAACGCTTGTTACCAGCCCAGCGACCCAGACGTTCCAGCGTCGCAACAATGAGGTGAATAAAAAGCCGCGGAAGACAATTTCTTCGGCCAATGGAGGAAAAACGATGAGACTTATTGCCGTTAAAATCAGCGCTTGTGTGCCAATCGGATCGTTAAAGCCAAGATCTTGCTGGCCTTTGGTGTCGATGTGCAACGTCGCCACTGCGATTGACACTGCAACTATATACAACACAATGTAGACCACTATGCCCAAGAGTGCCCATGGGATATCGATAGCCTGCGGGCGGCGCAGACCCAAGTCGCGCATATTGCCACCCCTTCGCCGGACAAAGGCGTAGATGGTGCCCACGAGTGCCGCTTCGGTAAGCCCTACTGAAAGAAACTGCGCAGTAATCGAACTATTCATTACGTCGATTGCTTGTTCGGCGCTGTGATGGCCAAAAAGCATATATGCCAGCAGCACGCCGCCCTGCGCCACGAAACTACTTGCTATAAAACCAACAATCACCCAGACAATGGCCGTTACTGGATGCCAGCCAGCCGGACGCGCAGCGGGATCATCGGGAGGCACGGTGGATACGGCCGGGACGCTAGAGGAATCGTTTGACATCGACAACCGTAATTACTACTATCAGCAACATCAAAACCGCAAAACTCGCACCCACAATGCGCTCTTCTAAGGCTTGTGTGAGCGGCTTTTTGAACAGTCGCGCGATTGCCAGCAAGAACAGTCGCCCGCCATCAAGCGCTGGAATTGGCAGCACATTCATAATGGCCAGCGTCAGTGAAATAATTGCAATCACAAGTAGGACATATTGATAGCCGAGCAGACTGGTGTCGTGTAGTACTACTACGATACCAACCGGTCCGGCCACCTGACTAGCAGCCTTAGTTTGCCCCGCTTCGCGCGCAGTTTTGTTGCCGGTGGCAGTGCCAGCCAGTGTTGAGCCAAGGCCGCCAAGTGCATGTCCGAGGCCTTGCACTGTAAGAATCGTGAACTGCTTGGCGAGCCCCAGAGCCACAATAGGTGCCGACCAGGTGGAGCGTGTCAACGATAGTTCGTTGGGCACGACACCTAGGTATCCCTTCGGATTATTCGTTTTTTGGCTGGCAGCCACGACTTCAGCTGTCTGAAGCGTGACGGGGCGCAAAAAAGTCTGGTTGCCACGGCGGACTTGAAACCTCACTGATTGTCCGGCATGCGACTTGGTAAACTGCGTCAAACTTGCCGCACCGGTAAAAATTACCCGGGTTGGAGTTGGCTCAGGACAGACAGCACTCCCATCTTGCCTAATAGCAAGGCAACGTGCCACACCAGGAACAACATTACTCACCTGAGCACCGACCAACTGATCACGATCACGCAGACCGGCTTGCGCAGCCGGCGAGCCAGATTCAACTTCGCCAATCAAAACACGTTGATTAACCGTATGCGTGTCACTTTTCACTGTAAACTGATGGTCGACCAGCTGTGGCATCCCTGCCCACGCTAAAATCATCAACAACACCAGCGCAGCGATTAGGTTCATCCCGACACCGGCAAGCAAGATCTTTGCCTTCACCCACAAACTGGCCGCGCCAAAAGTGCCTGGCGCAGTATCAGCGTCGTGCTCACCTTTTAGCTTTACAAAACCACCAATGGGCAGCCAGTTTACCGAAAATAATAGCCCGGTCTTTAGCTTGCGCGACCACGCTCGCGGCGGGAACCCAATCCCAAACTCCTCGGCCTCCACACCATTACGGCGCGCCACGATAAAATGACCAAACTCGTGCACTACTACCAGCGCCACAAACAGGACGATGCCAAGAATTAGCAGAAAAACAGTCATGCTTGTTTAGAGTATAGCAAGTTTTGGCTGAATGCTTGCGGAAAATACGACTAGATCGTCATGATTTCGGCTTCGCGGGCCTTGGCGGCAGCTTCGGCGTCGGTTTTGGCCTTGTTCATGGCGTCGTCGATTTGTTTTTCAGCGCGCTTAGCGTCATCTTCGCCAATGGTTTTGTCTTTTTTGGCCGCAGCAATAGCGTCCAAAGCTTCGCGGCGAACGTTACGCAGCGCAATCATACAATCTTCAGTCTTACCGCCAAGCGTTTTGACCAGCTCGCGGCGGCGCTCTTCGTTGAGCGGAGGAATAGGTACACGCACCAGCCGGCCATCGTCCATCGGATTCAAGCCTAAGGTCGGGTTATCACGAATTGCACTGGCAATCGCCTGAATATTATTCGGATCAAATGGCGTAATCTGCAGCAGTTGCGCCTCAGGCGCCGTTACATTCGCCACCTGGTTCAGCGGCATCGGCGAACCGTACGCCATGACCATCACGCTGTCCAGCATGCTGGCATGCGCCCGTCCCGTGCGCACTTTCTTGAGCTCTTCACTGAAGTGATCGACGGCTTGTTTGAATTTTTCTTCGTATTGTTTGGTATCCATATAGTTCTATTGTTTCTCGTTTCCTCAGAATGTCAATAAAATATGCGTCTGGCCTCTTACATATCGCCCCGCGCGCAGTTCGCGGTACCTACGTCCGCGCTGTTTGAGCACGGGGTAGTATGTAAGAGGCCAGACTTCCTTATTACAAACTCAAACTAAGCGACTTCGCCAAGCGCCATCCGTGAAAAGCGGCGCACAACCAAGTTCTCGCCCAGCTTGGCGATCATTTCCTTCATAAAGTCGCCAACCGTCTGGTCTGGGTTCTTCACAAAGGGCTGTTCCAGCAAACACTTTTCAGCAAAATGCTTCTTGAGCATTCCTTCAACGATTTGTGGCACCATAGCCTCTGGCTTACCTTCGGCCTTGACCTTCTCGGTAAATTCAGCAGTCATACGGTCGCGGTCTTCAGCAGGTACGTCACTTGCCTGGACGTAGAGTGGGCTGCTGGCGGCAATGTGCATCGCGATGTCCTTCACAAACGTAGTGAAGACTTCGTTGCGGGCCACGAAATCGGTCTCGCAGTTCACTTCCACGAGCACACCAATGCGGCCGTCATGCAAGTAGCTACCGATGATACCGGCGCGGGCTTCGCGCTCAGCGCTTTTTTCAGCCTTGGTCAGGCCTTTCTTGCGCATGGCAGCCAGCGCAGCGTCGAAATCACCGTTCGCTTCGTCGAGCGCGTGCTTGGCGTCGGTCATCCCCACACCAGTCAGCTCACGCAAACGCTTAATTTGTGCAATATCTACAGCCATGAGTTCGGCCTCCGTTTAATGATTTAGCGTTTTAAGATACGTGAACTTATGCAGCCTTGGCTGAAGCCTCAGCCTTCACTTCGTCTTTGTCGGGTGTGTTCTTGATCTTAGCCTGGCCCATGCTGACTGCCTTGGCGGCGTAGTCGACGGCGAGCTGAATGGTCTTGATGGCGTCGTCGTTACACGGAATTGGGTAAGTTACAAGTGTTGGGTCGGCATTAGTGTCAACCAAAGCAACCACTGGCAAGCCGAGCTTACGAGCTTCCTTCAAAGCGTTGGTGTCATGCACAATGTCAACAATGAACACCGCGCCTACGCGCTGTGCCATATTCTTGATACCGCCGTATAGCTGGTTCATCTCGTCGATTTCTTCCTGGAAGCGCTGTACTTCGAGCTTGTTGTACTTCGCGGCCAATTCGCCGGAAGCCATGCGGTTTTCGAGGTCTTGGAGGTGCTTGATGCGGCCGCTAATCGTTGGCCAGTTGGTCAACATACCACCGAGCCAACGCTCAGTAACAAACGGCATGTTAACGCTTTCGGCGGCTTCGCGCACGATGTTCTGCGCCTGGTGCTTAGTACTCACAAACAGCACTTGCTTGCCCTGGCCAGCAACTTCGCTCAAAAAGCCAAAGCCCTTCTCCATCGCCGTTACAGTCTTGGTAAGGTCGATAATGTGCGTACCTTCACGCTTGCTGTGAATGTACGGCGCCATCTTGGGGTGCCAGCGGCTCGTCTTGTGACCAAAGTGCGCGCCCGCTTCCAACAGTTTTTTAATGTCTACGTCAACAGTAGCCATAGTTTATAGTCCTTTCTCTTCGTTTTGGTACCTGGATGGGCTCAAGTGAGCGACCGTTCAGGAGGATTTGTTCCAAAACTGCTTCGTTAATGAATAAGTCTATTTTAACAGATCGAGCACAGGAATACAACTCAGGGAGCTCCCTTCTTTGGGTATAGGCTCTAGGGCTAAACTGCACACGCCTTCTGCATCACCGCGAACATACAAGCATCATCCGTATGCCATACGATGCCATCTTAATTACTACTAAAAGGCAGCCCTTGTCCATCCTTGATAAACACCTTTGACAAGTGGGGTTAAAACCGTTACAATACCGAGGATTATGAAAAAGAAGATTCACCCTGAAACCTACCGGCTAGTCGTGTTCGAAGACTTGAACAACGGCTTTAAATTCCTGACGCGCTCGACTGTCGCCAGCGAAGAAACCACCAAGTGGGAAGATGGCAACGAGTATCCGTTGGTTAAACTGCACATCACCAGCGCCTCACACCCCTTCTTCACCGGTGAAGAGCGCGTGCTCGACATCGAAGGCCGCGTCGACAAATTCAAGGCTCGTGCCAAGGCTGCTGAAGCTGCTCGCGAATCACGCGCCAAGGCTGCACAAAAGCAAGCCGACCGCCGCGCGGCCAAGGCCGAAAAGTCTGACGCCAAGAATACCGCCGCCAAGCCAGCTCGCTAGCTACCGCAACTACTAAAACCGCCCAAGAATTCTCATTCCGGGCGGTTTTCTTTATACTAAGGAACAGCTATGGAACAAAAAGAAACTGCCCTACGCAACGAACTGGCCGAACTTGAAGCCCAGCTAAGTGAGCCGAGTATATTCAGCACGCCGGAATACCCGAAGCTGGCCCGGCGACGCACCGCGCTTGAAAAACTCATCGGCCTGCTCGAGGAACGACGGCGCTTAGCCAAAGCCAAGACCGACGCCGAAGAGCTGGCTGGCGGCGACGACAGCGACCTGGCCGAAATGGCGGCCGAAGAACTAGCTGAGCTGGAAACCAAAATTGCCGAGAACGACGCAGCATTACAAGAAGCGCTCACCCCCAGAGATCCCAATGACGAACGCGACGTTGTCATTGAAATCCGCGCGGCCGCTGGCGGCGACGAGGCCAGCCTGTTCGCTGCCGACCTCTACCGCATGTATATCCGCTGGGCCGAACGCCACCGTTACAAAGTGGAGCTGGTGAGCGAATCGCCCAGCGAAGTCGGCGGTTTCAAAGAAATTATTTTTGGCGTACGCGGCGAAGATATCTATAAGCAATTGAAGTTCGAGGCCGGCGTCCACCGCGTGCAGCGCGTTCCCTCCACTGAATCACAAGGGCGCATCCACACTTCGACCATCACCGTCGCCGTGTTGCCCGAAGCCGAAGAAACCGACGTCGAAATCAATCCAAACGACCTGCGCATCGACGTTTACCGCAGCTCCGGTCACGGCGGCCAAAGTGTCAACACCACCGACTCTGCCGTACGCATTACCCACTTGCCAAGCGGCATCGTCGTCACCTGCCAAGACGAAAAATCCCAAATCAAAAACAAGGAAAAAGCCATGGGCGTACTACGTGCTCGCTTACTGGCAATTAAAATCGAAGAAGAGCAAAAACAACTTTCAGATGCTCGCAAAAAACTAATAGGTTCGGGCGACCGTAGCGAAAAAATTCGCACCTACAACTTCCCCCAAGACCGCATCACCGACCACCGCATTGGCTACTCACGCAGCAACATTCCTGGCGCATTGAACGGCGAAATCGACGATATCATTGACGAACTGCAGATTGCCGAGCGCCAGTTGATTCGCAACGAGGAATGATCCAATGGATGTTGGTAGCTTTTTAGCACACAGCGTGCAAACGCTGACGACCGCCGGTATAGCTACGGCACGACTCGACTGCCTCGTGTTGTTAGAAGACGTGCTAGGCATGGACCGCGCCCAGCTGCTCGCACATCCTGAAAAAAAGCTGACTATTGCGCAAGAAGAACGGCTCGACAAAGCAATCGCCGAACGCAAAACACACCGCCCGCTTGCTTACATTAGAGGCAAGGCCGACTTTTACGGGCGAACTTTCCAGGTTAATGAGCACGTACTGGTACCACGGCCAGAAACCGAGATGATGATCGATCTCTTGCTGCAACTTTCTCTCGAAGAGCATCCGAAGATTGCCGATATCGGTACTGGTTCTGGATGTCTTGGCATCACTGCTGCGCTTGAATTAGCTAAGCAATCCAGCACAAGCACGCCGGAGCAAAAAACAAGCGATGTTTGGCTCTGCGATATAGACCCGTCGGCCTTGGGAGTCGCCCAAGCCAACGCGACCGCCCTCAACGCCACTGTCTACACAGCTAAAGCTGACCTCGGCGACCCCTGTAACACAAAACAATTTGATGTCGTTCTCGCTAACTTGCCGTATGTGCCGGATCACTTCCCGGTCAATGACGCCGCCACCTTCGAACCAAAACTTGCCCTTTTCAGTGGTGCTGATGGTCTCGACGCCTACCGTACTTTTTGGCAACAGCTCAGCATTACCAAATACAAGCCGAGCTTTATTCTCACCGAATCACTGCCTTTCCAGCACCACCCTGTCGCGCTGCTCGCCCGCAAAGCTGGCTTCGCCCTCGAAAGGTCGGAAGGCCTCATTCAGCTGTTCAACCAAATATGAGCCAATCGCAGCGCCGTAAAATAGCCGATGGGCTACTTTTTAAAATGAGTCCCCAGTCAGCCCGCAGCGAATACTGATTGAAAAGGGTCCAGCGTAACGCAGCCTGGCTATTTTTTATCCAGTGGATGAAAAATACCAAGCGAAGTGCACTTTGAAAGCAGTATTCGCTGCGGGCTGACTGGGAAACCGCTAATTATTGTGTTGGCGCTGAGCCCAAAGTCGCCGTAATAGTAATCGACTTTCCGGCACGAACCACGTTCAAGCTTACCTTATCGCCCACCGTCAACTTATCAAGAATCGAAGTAATACTGGTTGACTGATTAATCGCTTTGCCATTAATCGCCGTTATAATATCGCCTTCCTTAATCCCCGCTTTGTCGGCCGGGCTGCCAGCAATAATCGGCGTGCCTCCAGTAACAGCCGACGGCGCCACCCACGCGCCGCTATTCTGGCTCAAATTATACTGCGAAGCCACATCAGCGGTAATCGAAACATAGACCACACCAAGATATGGCTGCTGCAACTTACCGGTCTGTTGCACACTCTTAATGAGCCCCGCCACATCATTAATTGGGATCGAAAACCCGACGTTCTGTGCGTCGCTGGCAATTGCTGTGTTAATGCCGATCACCTGTCCGTCTAAATTGACGAGTGGGCCACCGGAATTACCTTCGTTGATCGCTGCATCTGTCTGAAACAAATCGTCCAAGCTCTCGGCTGATGATCCATCGCTGGCTGCCGCCTGCACGCTCCGACCATAACCCGAAATAATCCCCGTGGTTACCGTATTCTGGTACTGGCCGAGCGCGTTACCAATCGCTACCACTGAGTCACCAACTGACACCTTGCTCGAATCTCCCAAAGTTGCCGGCGTCAATTTCTTGCCCTTCAGATCGGTAATCTTCAGAAAAGCGACGTCCAAACTATCCTGACTAGCCGTCCGACCCACAACCTGCACATCATTGAATGTCGTACCGTCTGAAAGTGTAATACTGACACTACTTGTCCCGGCCGGCACCACGTGACGGTTCGTAATAATCAGCCCATCAGCGGAGATAATAATCCCGCTCCCCTCGTCCGACGAAGGCGTGCTCGCACCGCCGCCGAAACCGAAATAGCCAAATCCACCACCAGAAGAACTACCACGCTGCGTCGCTGTTACCGACACCACACTCGGCCCGGCATTCTGCGCAATGTTACTAATCAGCTGCCCCTGATTCTTAAGCACCACCTGCTGCGTCTTTACCGTAGCTGCAGGTGTGTTACTGCGTCCGCCTGCCCACCCGCCAAAAAATCCAGCACCCAAACACAAAATGACCAAGAATGCCGTCATCAAAAAACGCATCTTTGGATGATCAGCCGGAAGCTTTTTTTGCGTGGGCCGCGTCGAGG
>Ga0105241_10002471_pt1 | contig 13899 bp, 13 predicted proteins | sample KBSC64metaG_FD_80422 | JGI IMG/M metagenome (GOLD analysis project Ga0105241, IMG submission 80422) | Corn rhizosphere microbial communities from Kellogg Biological Station, Michigan, USA - KBS C6-4 metaG | ecosystem: Host-associated > Plants > Roots > Rhizosphere > Soil | place: Michigan, USA... | reverse complement strand
TGCTGCTTCAGGATCGCAATGATCTGCTCTTCCGTGTACCGGCTCTTCTTCATCCCCAGTCCTCCCGTTCAGATTACGAGAGAACTCCAGTTTTCCCTGGCTGAGTTTTTGGGGGGCAGGTCATCTGCCCTGTAGACCTCTGCGGGGACACTGCCCAGACTTTGACCTCCGGCGGCAAATCGCAAGAACTTCACGACGGTCCCTCGAACTTGGCACTCAAGCTGCGTCTATTCGGCCCGTCGCCATCTGTCGGCTGAAAACATCTCAGGGGCCGATCCATTCCAGTGGTTTACTTCAATCCTGTTTTTCGGTTTTGGAGTCGATCCTTCCTCTCAATTCACGAGAGCGCCAAATCAAAGTCCGATTCGTGGTCCGACCTCTTCTGTATTCCTTGTCCAAAATGGTCGTTCGTTGAGATTCTGCACAAGGCATCGTTTCACGGGCTCGAAGCCGTCTGGCGAAGATGGAAAGCGGTCGAGCGTTCCTTGCTTTGCACAGCAGATCTTATCCATCATCTCGGCCAGGTTATACGCAGAGCCCGCGCACACCGAACTAGGGAGGACGGTATCCTGTTTCAATGAGTGATTTACTGAGCAAAAAGCTGGCAAGTGGCGGAAGGATTTGCGTATTTTGCGGATCAAGTGTGGGGGCAAGCTCAAATTATCTTGCTGAAGCTAGATCGTTAGGTAGGCAAATGGCTGCCAACCACTGGGGCCTCGTGTACGGTGGAACCTCCGTTGGGTTGATGGGCGCAACTGCTGACGCTGTGCTTTCCAGCGGCGCGGAGGTGATCGGCGTGCTTCCCCGGGAATTGCAGGACCGCGAGATTGCTCATCGTGGCATCACCAAGTTGCACCTGGTAGAGAGCATGCACGAACGCAAGGCGCTTATGGCATCTCTGTCGGATGCGTTCATAGCGTTGCCCGGAGGCTACGGAACGCTGGACGAATTCTTCGAGATCGTCACTTGGGCGCAACTGAATATCCATTCCAAGCCTTGCGTTCTGATCAATACGGATGGCTATTACGATTTCCTGCTCCGTTTTCTTGACCACGCGGTGAGAGAGGAGTTCGTAAGGCCAGCCAACCAGGGACTAGTGCTGGTGGCAAAAGATCCTGCGGAAGCTTTGCAACTGATTAAAAGACCGCTGGGTGAGTCTTCGCTCGATCAAATAGCCGGCGTGCAAATCGTCGGCCGGGTAACGCCGTAGTAGGCGAAAAGCTGCATTAGACTTGAACTGATTTACGCCTAAAAATCTCCAGGGGGTGAAGGCATTGCCAGTTCAGGCAGGCCAAGTTGATTGCGGTGATCTAACATGGTTCCAAAGTGATGCGCCCACAAACGCGCGCCAAGATCACCAGAGCGATCCACGGACGACCCGACGGCGAGCCATTTGAGAAGTGCCGGATGCAAGCCGGCGTCGAATAGGGCGAGGCCTGCAGCAATAATGCAGGTGTCCGCCTGGACACTGCAAGGCAATCGGCGATCCATCCGCAGATCTGGAAGATATTCAATAGCAGACGAAGGCGGGAGATAACCGTGCTTTTATGAAAATGAGTTCGGCGGGTATGAGACTTTCATCAGCCTCACCGTTTCCATCCGAACTGTCCTTCAAAGGGCGTAATGGATTGATCGTGCCTCTCGACGGTAGATACGCTTGGGAGGATGGCATTCAGTTCCAGAATCCCATGCAACACTTTCCTCGAGATAGGAAATCTCGGCTGAACATCTACGATGAGCTTGTTTCATGATGTCATGACCACTCTGACACGGACACTAGGCAGGCTTGCGTTCGGCGTTCCCTGTGGTTAACATCGCCCTATTTGATTCACGTCCAAGAGCTGTCAATTGGCAGCATGATCGAGTAACCTGATGATCTTTTCATCCAGGTCTCTTGCCACTTCCAACGCCGCTAGGTCTCCGTACGGAGCGAGATAGCTGCTCATCGTGTCGTAGGACAGATGTACCCCGTCCTCACGCTCACTTACCAAAATGGTGACCGGCGCGTAGGACGCTGCATCCGGCACGCGTTCTGCCATCTTTTTCATGATGAGTGGGTTGCCGGCAATGATTCGAACCATTTTGAATGGCTTCGCTGTCGGATCTTTGCGAAACACCGCTCCAGGATCAAGGCGCAGAAATTCCAGCAGATCGGAAGTGCCGACTGCTTCACTCACCAGGCGCTCATACGCCTCAAAAGATTGAGTGGCAGCCTTCTGCTCGAAGTAGTTCGCTATGGGGCGTCCAATCCCTTTGTCTAGTTCGAGAAGCACTTGGTCAAAGGACTTCTTGGACACCAAGTCGAATCGTTCGATCGTAACTTTGCTCGATTTCATGACCTTTACCCTTTTCTCCTATTCGTTTTGTCGTCTTCCAGTGTCACTATACCCAATGAGTCGATCACGGCCGGAGTCGCTAAACGCCGGTCTCGTTTTAGACGGCAATCGCGCGTTCGTGTGCATTCCGCTCGTGGATATGGTTAGCAGGCGTGTGATCGATCAGTAGGCTGAGCAGTTCTGGCCGACTGTAGTGGCCGCGCGAGTCCATCATCTGTTTGCGCCTGTCGATCAATGAGAAATCCAGATCAGCAATCACCACACCCTCTCCTGAACGCAGAGGCTCCCCTATTAATTGACCGTCGGGTGCAACGATTGCTGTGAAGCAGCCACTGGAGATCGGACCAATCTTGTCGGTCCCTGTATCCGCCAGAATTTTTGCTTGCTGGTCGGCATCGAGCCAACCTGTGGCGTTAACGACAAAGCAAGCGGACTCCAAGGCATGCTGACGAATATTGATCTCGGTCTGTTTGGAGAAAATGTCGCCTCCGAGTGAGCCGGGATACATAGCGGAATGAATTTGTTCGCCATCCGCCATCAAGGCGTAGCGAGCCAAGGGATTGTAGTGCTCCCAGCAAGCCAATTGACCGATACGCCCGACGGCGCTATCCACAGCACACAGGCCCGAGCCATCACCTTGTCCCCAAACCATGCGTTCGTGGTATGTCGGGCTAATTTTGCGACGACGCTGAATCAATGTGCCATCTGCGTCGAACAGCAACTGCGTGTTGTAAAGGGTGCCGCTGTCGCGTTCGTTCACACCGATGGACACCACCATCCCAGCTTGCCTGCACGCTTCTCCGATAGCGTTCGTGGCATCTGACGGTATGGTCACTGCTTGTTCCAAAAGACGATAACGCTCCGCAACGGATTCGTAGGGTCGCTGAACAAAGGAAAAATACGGGTAATACGGGACTACTGTTTCCGGAAAGGTCGCGAACTGCACGCCTTTGTTGCCGAGATCGAGGATCGTTTTGACGACCTTGTCCGCGGTGCCTTCACGGCTGTAGAGGACAGGACTCATTTGTACGGCCGCGGCTTTGATAACAGTCATTTGAATCTCCTTGTGGGTTGCGATTGTTGAGTCGCTTTAGTTGGCGAAGTTTGTTGTAGTGGGCGGAAGCGTTTACGAGACGAGCTTGAGCCCGATCACGCCTGACATAATTAGGGCGATGCAGAGGATTCTTATCAGCGCTGCGGACTCACCCAGCAGCGCTATTCCGAGAATGGCGGTGCCTGCGGCGCCGATGCCCGTCCAGACCGCATATGCTGTTCCGACTGGCAGTGTACGGAGCGAGATGGAAAGGAGGAAGACGCTCGACAAGCCGGTAGTGACCGTAAACAACGCTGGCTTCAATCGGGTAAAGCCTGCAGACTGCTTCATTCCGAAGGCGAAGGCGATCTCGACGATGCCAGCGATACAAAGTAGTGTCCATGCCATGTGATAGTCCCGTTCTCTAAGTTGCCCGAGGTTGTGCCGGGCGAGGTTTTAGTGAGGGCAATTGTCAATAAATGAAAGCGCTGCGACTTCGTCTCACTCGCTTAACCATTCCCGCCTTCGCGGAACGAAGTGCATCTCTCGCTTGGCCTTCGCATTCGAAGCGCCGCATAATCTCGTCTGGTAGTACACCGCGTCCTCACCCGCGGAATGTAGCGCCTCCCCCGCAGTAATGACCGGCGGAGTGGGTGCGCCCACAAAGCTTGCGAACGTAGGTAGCCAGACGCTCACTGGCGAAGTGTCGTCGTCCACGACAACATATTTGCCCGGGGCCGCAGTCAGAGCGGCGACAGTCGCGGATGCAGCGTCCTCAATGTGTACGAATGACCATTTTGCTTTGCCACCTGTAATCACCGGGAACCCCTGCTTGCGGATTTCTTCTGCTGCGCCGCCATCCGGGTTGTACCAGGTGTTCGGCCCATAGAAGAATCCATAACGCAATGCGACGCCCTCAATCGATGACCCAAGAGCCCTTTGCTCCACATGCGCATACATCCGCGCATAGCTCGCAATGCCGGGGCTTGCATTTAAGGCGAGCGGCGAACTCTCATCCGCCAGCGCATGCTTCGCCTCGAGAAAGAATCCACTCGATTGCTGAATGTAACGGCGCACACCGCAGGCAAGAGCAGCACGGTGCAAATTACCTCCGCCCTCGATGCGCAGCTTTTGGTCGCGCGTCGCATGGGCCGGAAGCTCCGATGGGGTCCTGGGTATCGCTGTCAATTCATCGATCACCACCTCCGCGCCTGAGGCACGTAACGCTGCTTCGACGGCATCGTTGTCAAGCGCGTTCGCAATCGCGACCTTCACGCCATATTCCCGGAGCCTCTTCGCTCCAGATTCCGAGTGCGTCATCCCCGTCACCGTGTGACCTTTGCGAATCAGTTCCGCGATCAACGGCTGTCCGATCGCTCCACTTGCTCCTGCAACAAAAACGTTCATCACACTCTCCTTTATTTCTCCGAAACAATCCGGTGGTCTCTCTATAAGGTCGAACCAGCCTAATTCGAGACACATTCGCGAATTCAGCTGCCGCGCTCATCTATGTCCTGCGAGCCTTAGTCACTTCGGAAACATCAGAAGCATCGACGCCGTTCTCTTCGGAGCGGACTCGACGAGACAGCAGTTCATCCAAGCTGAACGGGAAGGTTGTGCAATTTGCGAGGAGAAAAGACGCGCCTATCCCCGTGATGACGGCGTAGTTCAGCACCGCCTTTGGCCCCAACGCGATCGTCATGGAAGTCGCGAACACGATGAGAAGAACACCGGTCAGCCTGGCGGCGATGCGTGTGTGCCAGCCGATGAGGACCAGAAGACCGAAGAGAATCTCAGCGGCAGTGGCAACAGTTCCCAGCGTGGGAATCATTCCTGCTGGCCAATACCCATTGAGCGTGTGCGTGTAATCCAGGAACCGCGAGTAACTTCCCCACTCGACATTCGGTTGCCCATAGGCTCCCCAGAGGCCGAACCTGTCTGCTACGGCTGAAAGAAAACCTAGTCCGAGGCCCAGTCGCAAAACCACCGAACTCACGCTGCCATTTTTATTAAACATTTGGTGCTCCTTTCTGTTTTGAATGAGAACGTACATACACAAGGCCGTCGGCGCGGCCTGGAGGATGAAGCCACCAGCCCAGGCGAGAGACGTGTAGCTGAGAACGCAGATCTCCTTCGGCGGTCTTGGTTACTTGACCGGGATCACGAGCGGGGCGTCTTTTTGATGGATCAGAAAGACCAAGAACTTTGCGGGCTTTGAAGTACTCGCGTTCCGGCTGATGACGTGAATATCGCTGGGATCTTCATAAAAACTCTGACCGGGTCCGAGCGTCAGTTCTTTTCCGCCCTTGACCTGCATCACGACGGTGCCCTCCAGCACGTAAACGGAGACCTGCGCATCGTGGCGATGGATGGGACTCGAAAAGCCCGCTGGGAAATCCACGGTGTACATCAGAATCTCCTTGCTGGAATCGGCAGCCAGAGCATGCGTCGCGATGGGCGTAATGGTTTCCTGTGCGCTCAGGGGGTTGGTCATCACCAGCGTGCCGGTAATGAGAAGGGACAGTACGAATACTCGTTTCATGTTCGCGATAGTTGCTTGCATCGGTGTATCTCCTTGACCCTCACACTAGGCTTCCTCTGGATTAGAGAGAAGGTCCATAATGCAAACATGCATTAGACCACTTTTTCCCGTGGGAATGGACACCGACTAACTATGGCTAAGGCAGAAACATTTCAGGACTTCTCGCTGAACTTGCCGTCCGACGGGCAGGATCTCTGGCGCTGGCTTTATAGCGAGTTGCGCAACGCCATTCTTGATGGACGTCTAAGGCCCGGGGCCCGCATGCCATCCACACGCAGCCTTGGCACGCAATATTCGCTTTCTCGTGGAACCGTCGTCGTAGCTTTTGAACAGCTGCAGGCTGAGGGATATACCCGCACTGAACCTGGGTCAGGAACCTACGTCGCTTCCGGCGTTCCTGACAGATTCATGTCTGCGACGCGCAAACCCGCGGCTCTTGCCCCCTCGACGTCGAAGGCCGCACTGCCAAAATGTGCAGAAGAGTTTCTACGGAATGTGGCCGTACTGCCTGCCTCTCACACCGTAGGCAAAGCTTTCCGCGCTCACGAAGCGGCCATCGATCTCTTCCCAGTCGATTTGTGGGCCCGTGTCGCTTCGCGCGTCTTGCGCCGAGCTCCGCGTTCGCTTTATGGTCACGGCAACGCTGCGGGCTATCTCCCGCTCCGTCGCGCCATTGCGGAATACGCTGGGGCGTCGCGCGGAGTGCACTGTTCGCCCGAGCAGATCATCATCACCTCGGGCACACAACAAGCGCTTGACCTCATCGGACGCTTCCTTTTAGCTCCAGACGATCTTGCCTGGATCGAAGATCCTGGTTACTCGGGCGCCCTTCACACACTTCGCACGACGGGAGCACGTATTGTTCCAGTACCTATAGATGGAAACGGCCTGATCGTGAAAGCAGGGCGCAAGCTTGCACCCAAAGCGAAGCTTGCCTACGTCACACCGGCGAATCAGTTTCCGATGGGCGTCACCATGTCCGCCGACCGCCGATTGGAACTCCTTCGCTGGGCGGATAGCGCGAATGCCTGGATCGTCGAAGACGACTACGACGCCGAGTATCGATACTCCGGTCGTCCAGTAGCTGCCCTGCAGGCGCTCGACAGTTCCGGTTGCGTGATCTACGCCGGGACTTTTACGAAGATGCTCTTCAACGCGTTGCGCCTGGGGTTCATGGTCTTGCCTGAGCGCCTCGTAGAGCCGTTCATATCGGCACGCAGCTTGGTCGACCGACATCCCCCCACGCTAGAGCAAGCCATTCTCGCGGAGTTCATCGCCGAGGGCCACTTTGGTCATCACATCCGCCGCATGCGGCAAGCCTATGCCGAGCGCATCGACGTTCTAAAGACTGCTGCAGATAAGCACCTCGACGGGGTACTCGATGTAGTTCACGCGGCAGCGGGGATACGCACGCTGGGCTGGCTCAAAACATGGAAGTCCGATCACGACGCGGCACAGGAAGCGCGGAAACACGGCCTCGAAGTAGAACCTCTGTCGGTGTTCACGACAAAATATCAACAACCCCCCGCACTCATGCTCGGCTTCGCAAGCTGCACTCCCGCTGAGCTGCGACGGGGCGTAGGTATCCTCGCAACCGCTTTGCGTTCACGATAGACTCCGACGTCGCAGCGTGTTCAGCGTCATTTGATGACGCAGCCTCCGATGCAAAGTGGATCACGACGGCCTGCGCCTTAACTCGCCACCCGCACCGGCAATGGAACTCTTCGCGCAATTGGTGCAAGACAGACGCTCGATAGGCCATCAGTCTCGCAATGGCAAAGTGGACCAGTTTACCTTCGAATTATGAACCTTCCTTTAATCTAGCCTAGTGTTGATTGCGGGGAATGACGCTGGCGCAAGCATGATTGACCGGAGCGTCGACGTCACATAAGGAGCGAAATCAATGACAGCAATAGCTATTTGAACGGGGACAACGGGGCTCGAACCCACGACCTCTGCCGTGACAGCGAAAAGGTAGGTCGTAACTTACAGAAAACAAGCGTCACGGATGGCTTCTTTTGGCGCTGTAAGGAACGATCAGGAACCGTTATCGAACCCATATCAAACCCACGACCTCTGCCCTATAAACCTCTGCCCTAGCCTGTTCGTGCTGCTTCTCGCGAGGGGGAGACCCGCTGTGCCATTTTGGCGATGAGCGCAATGACTGTTTTCGTAAGTCCAGAACTCCGGAATCGGTCCTACGACATAGGCTTCCTATTCCGGCGTGACGGCAAGTTCAAGACGGGACTGGAGGCGTTCGTCGCCGAAAACCGCCGCAACGAATATCCTGGGCAATCTGATGAGCCAGGATGTCCAGTGATGTGAAACCGTGAATCAACGCCTTCAGCTCCGCGCGGCTCTCAGCGGCGCGTTCGAGAAGCCGGTGTCGATTCTCGATGACGCTCTTGACGAGCGCTGCCTGCTGTTCAGGAGTCCGGCGCGTTTCGAACTTGATGAAACGACCAGAACGCTCCATCCGGAACAGAGGATTCTCGAAGACCTCGTCAGGCCGCACCCCTTTGAGGAATGGATTGTCGTCAGCCATATTCTTCATTATCGGAGAACTGCAGGGAAGGAAACCCTGCAGACTCTGCCCTAGCCGGACTGTTCGAGCGTCAACGATTGGAACAGTTGGTTAATAATCTCGTGAACCAGCTCGATAATGCCAAGCGCCGTCGGGGCCAGAGTGTAGGTGCCGTGCGCATAATCATTCCTAATTCGCGGTAGTGCCTTCTCAAGGGACCCGAGTAGATCCCACTCGGCGTCCTGGGAACGAACCCAGCGATCGAACCCTTCGTTTTTCACCAGCTGATTTTCAATGGCATACCGCAGCAACTTCTGCAGTCCCGGTCTCTTCTCCCTGAACTTTCCCGTTTGGATCTCGTTCGCAAGTCGGTCCCGTAATGCGTATTCGAGACATGCCAGGCTCTGAAGCTCAGCGATGGGCTGGAACCGGTAGATAAACCATGAGTAGAGGAACAGGTTTTTCACCGTTTCGAAATGCTGCGCGATGTTTTCTGGAACTGCCGGATCGAGGGAAAAGCTCGCAACAGCGTCATGGAGATCTTTTGCTTGCAGTTGGCGAGTGAAACCGGTCGTCGTGTCGCACCAAACGGTCAGTGCGTTTCGCGGATCAGGCTCGTGAAGGTGCTCTGCGGGTCGCAGGCTCTCTGGGTCGAATTCGTGACCAGGCATCAATCGGTACCCTCCTGACAAGCCGCTCCTCGAAAGTCATTTTAGAGAGAAGCCCTCATCAGACTCTCCGAACAGAAGACAAATCGGAAATCTGTCTCAGCTTCACTGGAAAACGCAACTTTGGGCCGGTCATTCCTTCCCGGTAGCCTCAAGCTCCGACGTTAGTATCGATCCATCTCAGCTAGAACATCTTGAAATGCACGATCATTCAACACCACAACAGGTGTCTCCTTCGCTCGATCAATCACCTTCCCGACGTCTAGCCGCAAGCGCTTGTTGAAGTAATAAAGAAGGGCCTTTCTAACCGGGACCGCAATTTGGCCGTATTCCATGCAATAGTCCTGAGCAACAACTTCTTGCTGATCAGAACTCAACACCGGATTGGGAACGAGAACCACGCTGAAATATTCGTTCCAATATTTGTCTTGGCTAGCCTTGATTTCCGTGCTGCGCTCTTCACCCGATTCGAGACAGCGCGAAAGCAAAAAGTCTTTAAATCCCTTGCTTTCCTCACAGAATGCTCTTACATGCCAACGAAGACCATCATGAGCAAGAGCATGGGGAACAATCCACCTCCACACAGGTCCAGGTCGACGCTCGCTCATCGACTGGTACAGAACTCTGAGTGCGAAGCGCTTCTCAATCGCCTTGATTACTGATCGAAGTACATGAACGCTTACTCGCCGGCTAGGAATAGGCATCGCTTCAGCGCAAGGCGGAGCCCCGAGCCATGTTTCCCCAATCGGAAGTGTGCGGTCGGAGATATTCCTCAACTGCATAAGGAACCCGTCCGCACTCGGTTCGATGAATCGCGGCCTGAAGCTCGAAGATGCCAAATACCGTTTCGCAGAAACGTCATATGACAGGTTCCCTGGCGCCATCGATTCGTACAGGCTTAAATCCTTGGAAGCTTGAGGCGTGGAGATATCGAAGCGCTCCATGATGTCCGATCGATTGATCCGGCCCTCCCAGAACAGCCGAAAATCAATGAACTCCAATCTTTCCTTCACACCGCGGCGAACACTAGTCTCTTTGAGTACCATCGCTTCTTTATACGCGTAAATGGTCATATCGGACAAATATTACTATAGTTTCATTGCCAAATGGGTATCTAAACTTGACCCATAAATGAAATTGAGTATATCCTTTGTCAAGTAGGCCGTTGGAAGTTTCAACCGATTCGCCGGAAACCTCGACGCGGGCGACCTGATGGCAGACGAGATCTTAGAAGTTTCCCGTGAGGGAGAAAGTGATGGGAATCCATGCACAAGCTGACCTTTTTCCCTCTTGGGAACGCTGATTGTTGCCGAATCGACCTGGAGAGCGGAAAGCAGATCCTGCTCGACTACGCCGACATGAAATGCTACGACGACCCTTCCGACAAGCGAATCGCGCTGCCGAAGCGCCTGAAGTCCGATCTCATCGGTCGCGGCTACTACGATGTCGTCGGCTTCACCCACCTTGATGACGACCACGTTTTCGGGAGTTCCGAGTTCTTTTATCTGGAGCACGCCGTCTGCTATCAGAGCGATGACAGGGTGAAAATCAATGAGCTGTGGGTTCCAGCCGCTGCCATTATTGAAGACGGTCTAGAGGACTGCGCGCGCGCCATCCGACAGGAAGCGAGGTATCGACTGCGCCAGGGGCGTGGAATCCGCGTCTTCTCGCGGCCGGAACTACTCCGGCGCTGGTTGGAGGGTGAAGGCATTTCTCTGGAATCGAGAGCGCACCTGATCACAGACGCCGGCAATCTCATTCCTGGTTGGAATAAGTCCTACGACGGCGTCGAGTTTTTTGTTCATAGCCCGTTTGCAACTCGGCTTGACAATTCCAATCTTGTGGACAGAAACAATGACTGCCTTGTTCTTCACGGGACTTTTGCAGTCGCCGGGGTTGACACGAAGGTTTTCTTCGGAGGAGACGTCCAACACGAGGCATTGGAGGAAATTGTCCGGATCACTCGCTATCACGGACGCGAAGAGCGGATCGAGAGCGATGTCGTCAAGATTCCACACCATTGCAGCTACCTTTCTCTTGGTCCGGACAAAGGCGATGATTGCACGGTGCCGACGGAAAACATCGCTTACATGTATGAGAAGAAACTGAACGGAAATGCCATTCTCGTTTCCTCCAGCCGGTCCGTACCGTCGGATGACAACGACGTCCAGCCACCGCACAGGCAGGCAAAGAAGTACTACACGAACCGTATCAAGCTCACGGGAACCTTCGAGATCACAATGGAACACCCGAAGGCCTCAGCGCCCGAGCCGTTGGTGATCGAAATCGGCACAAATCGCGGTCGGATTCGGCGCGCGTTCTCTGCTGGCGCGACTGTAGCAGCTGCCAATCCCGCACCTCGTGCAGGTGCCTGATGAACATGGAGGCCCCTGGTACATCTGTAGCCATCAGTGAGCTGACCCTTCCAAAGGCTCAGGCTCTAGCAAGCTATCTGGAATCCGGGAAGCATCCGTATGCGTCCCTCATCGGCACTCGGCGCGATGCTGCATCGGGTGTCGAGACGGTCGTGTTCGATGTAATCGTGGAACTGAGCCAAACACGCGTCAACCCGGTACGAGAGCGGGAACGCCTCGCGACATCGTTTGTGCAGGCAGACGACGTCTTCCCTGAGGTTGTCGCTCTTCGTGATGACTTCCCTTGGGTGCCCCATCTCAATCAGCGGGAGGTCGAATTCCCCCGAAGCCTATGCCTGTATGAGCTGCCGTACACAACAGTGAGGCTTAGGTGGACCCCGACGCTGTTTGTCGAACGAATCCGGCAATGGCTCTCACTGACATCCGAAGGCAAGCTGCATCAGGATGATCAACCACTTGAGAATGTCTTTCTCGGCCAGTTCCCACCGCTTATCCTTCCCTCTGACTTCATAAAGTCGGCCTTGGAGAGCGAGAATGGCGGCCAAGGAGCGATCCGTTTCGGCGTTCACGCGGTCGGGGACGAACCCCAAAGAATCACCGGCTTCGTCGTAACCAACCCAAAGATGCATAGTGTCCCGGTCCGGCCCGATCATGTCGTCACTGCTGTGATTGCGCCGGCTCGCAAGCACGGCCTGATCCGTCAGACGCCGCAGAATCTGCGGCAAGTTATCGACGTGATGAATGGAGTAGACGTTGATCTGCTCAGCATTTTGAGGCAAAGGCTCCGGCAATGGAAAGATAACGATGCCACCATTGTCGGGGCAAGGGTCCTGCTTCTCCTGATTTTTCCCAAGTATCGCGAGGAAGGATCCCCTCAAGAAACCTGGGAGTGGGATACCTCCGGCTTTCTACTCATCGATCCGGTCCAGGAATTAGGGGCGAAACTTGGACTCTGGCAGGTGATGCCAGGAGGGACACTGGCGACGCTGATTGGTGCTGAAGAAGACCATAGCGCCGACTCACTAGTTCAGATCGTTAACCCGGTCACCCAGCTCACCAAGGCGAGAGCGGCTATTTTCAATGGTACGAATTGTGACGATCGCAAACTGGTCATGGTGGGAGTTGGTGCTTTGGGATCGATGACACTCCAGAACTTGGTTCGAAAGGGGTTCGGCATCTGGAGCATAATCGACGATGATCTGATGATGCCTCACAACGGCGCGCGCCATGCCTTGCCATCTCTAGCTGCGGGTGCGCCAAAAGTCACAGGCATGCAACAGATGATGGAGACCGTATATGAAGAGATGGTGATCACTACAATCGGTCGGGTTAACGTTCTGAGACCGGGTTCACAAGAGACATCTCTCGCAACGATTCTCAGTCAGGCAGACATAATATTCGATTGCACTGCGGACGTCGCATCGGCGAGACAGCTTGCCTTAGATTCGCCCGGAACATCTAGACGCCTTTCGCTTTTTCTGTCGCCTGACGGTGAACAGATGGTTTTGCTCTTAGAGGATTCGAAGCGCGCGATCAAACTCGACGCATTGGAGATGCAGTTTTATCGGCTGATTCTCACGACTCCTTCCCTCCAAGGACATTACGCTTCGATAGGCCCAAAGATCCGCTACGGCAGGTCGTGTCGTGATCTGTCGGCGATTCTCTCAGCTGATTCGATAGCTGCTTTTGCCGGAATTGGAAGCAAGGCTGCCGAACTACTACTGCGCGACGATGCAGCCGCGATCGCAGTGTGGAAGATACAAACAGACACTTCTATCGAAGCAACGTGGGGTAAACCACGCAGGGAGTTTCGTCTTGGACTCTCCAGTTTCACTGTGGTTTGGGATCAGTGCGTTCTGGATAAAATGAGATGGTTGCGCGGCGAAAAGCTACCAAGAGAGACTGGAGGCGCCCTCCTCGGATGTTGGGATCTAAGCCGACGGATTCTGTATATCGTTGATGTCACCGGCGCCCCCGAGGATAGCCTCGAACGCGCTACCGCATTCATTAGGGGCTCAAAGAATCTCTCTAGCTGGATAGCCGATGTCTCCCGCATAACTGGGCGATCTACCGAATACGTTGGAGAATGGCATTCGCATCCGAATGGCTATTCGACCAGCCCCAGTGGTGATGACCGAAAGGTCTTTCATTGGATCGATGAACATTTATCGGTCGACGGGCTGCCTCCTGCGATGCTCATCGTCGGAGAGACAGAACTCCGCTGGATGTCGACGGTAGACGGGAACGGAGCCGCATGGAAATATCCAAACTGAAGCTGGAGCTCTACGATCTCGCCGCGATCATACTACCAGGATTCTTTCTGATAGCTGAGTTCGTCGTTGTGTTCCTTGGCTTTCCTCAGATGCTCGCTTATGCTCGGGGAATCCACGGCGCGGAACTCACTCTCCTCCTACTGTGTTC